>Ga0315288_10003895_pt1 | contig 19030 bp, 11 predicted proteins | sample YL17G11_20_MG_FD_203454 | JGI IMG/M metagenome (GOLD analysis project Ga0315288, IMG submission 203454) | Sediment microbial communities from Yellowstone Lake, YNP, Wyoming, USA - YL17G11_20 | ecosystem: Environmental > Aquatic > Freshwater > Lake > Sediment | place: USA: Wyoming | collected... | reverse complement strand
CTGGTTGACCGTGGTCTGAGCGGCGTTTGAAAATCTCTCTGTCGTCATCGGTCCGCCTAAAAGTCTCCGTCGTGTGACTCGTCCGTCACCTGGACGAAGGCCTTAGAGCCCAGGACATCCGTTTCCCTTACTCCTTCGACAAACCTTCGAAAGTCTTCATACCCGTAGCTCTGAAGGTCCATCCTGTGGGAGTCTTGGACCTTGTTCGTCTGAACGTTCGAACGGGGGTTCTGAGGGTCCGGGCCGGGTCCAAAGTACTCGTCGAGGAGAATGAACTTGAGCGTGTAGAGCGTGTGGGCCGGCCGGATGATGGCCAGCAGGATGCGGATGTTCCTCTCGGCCAGAAAAACGTCCACTTGCCCGGGGCTGGCCAGGATGACGTCGACCGTGAAGCCGAACTGGTCGGATATGTCGTACCCGGAGCCCGGCTTCCGCGCCTGTTCAAAGTTCTCACGCACGATGACCTGGCCGCCGCAGACGAGCTCGACCGCCTTCTTTATGGAGTCCGGGACGGAGCCGGCGAAGTAAATCTTGACGATCTCGCGCAGGAACGAACGAAAGTCAGCGTCGCCCTTCCGGAGGTCGGGGGCGCCCTCCTTCTTCGGGAAGAGGACTGACGTGACGGTCTGATACAGGAACTCCGTGCGGGTCGTGGCGAAGTCAGTGTCCTGGTGGACGTCCTCCAGCATAAGGCGAATGCGGGAGAGCTCGATGGCCATCGCCTTGAGCTGGCGAGCGTAGTTCGGCCCGTCGATGGAGGCCTGGAAGTACGAGGACAGCAGGGACAGCAGGAGCTTGAAGTTGACCTCAGACTCCTGCGAAAGTCGCGAGAGGTATTCCTCCCCCGACTCATACCCGTTCAGATTGTACCTGACCACAGCCATGTCAGGCCCTCTTGAACGTGATGGTCAGGTCGCCAGGCGAGAGGTACTCGATCTGGGAAGCCCCAAGGTCCTTCGAGCCGCGGTCCCCTGAGACCACGTAGGTGCAGGCGAACGCATGGTCGGTCGGGTAGTCGGCCGGACTTATACCAGCATTGAGCGAGACGAGAACCCTGTTGGCCGTCAGGCGAAGGCGCTCGGCCGCAACGTTCTCGGCGGTGACGAAGACGGGGTATAGGGTCGCGTCGTCCGAGTACCCGTTGATAATGGCGCCGTTCCGGCCGATGATAAAGGACTGGTTGACCCGGACGCCAACGTCGGCGAGCGTCGGGGAAGACTCCATTATGAGCTCATCTTTGTAGACGCCGTGATGGATAGTGGACGGGCCACCGCCGTCCGTCGTGGCAAACAGGAGCTCCTGCGTCAGGATGTAGACCGCGTTCGTGAACTGGGAGAGGGACGGAAGATAGTCATAGTCGGGCAGAACGAGGTCCCTGATGCGGAGGGCCCCGTCCTGGAGGGTGAGCTTGGTGTATGGCTGGACGAGGTGGTCCACGCCGTCAACCCTCTCCATTGACCCTGTCATGTCCGACTGGTGGACTTGGTTCCCGATGCCCTTCCTGTCGAGCAGGACGGAGACGGCCGTGCGGATCCCGCTGTCGACTGTCGACTGGACGGCGTTCGGGAGGAGCCTGACGGTCACCTCTGCGGACAGCGGGTTCTCAAGGGCCTGCTTGACGGCCGCGTCGGCCGTCAGGTGCTTCGTCTTCTTGATGCGCTGTTGAACCTGCTGAAGCGTGTCGTTGACAACGTACGTGACGCTGAAGTTCTCGTCATGCTCATAGTCAATGGAGACCGTCGCGCCGGTCGGGATGGCCGAGCTCGAAGAGCGTACAACCTTCAGGGGCTTCGTCTGGGACCCTGGGACGACGAGGTAGTCCGGGTTCGCCGTGTCCGGCCCGTTGTACAGGATCGTCCGGTCAAGCGAGTAGACGGCGAGGGTGAACGAGTTCACGCCGACGGAGCCCATGGGCTCCTGGAACTCGCCGATTAGGACGTGCTGCTCGTCGTTGACGGCTATGGCCTCGCCGTTCGGAACGTTGTTGACCTGGTTGATCGTGACGTAGTCCGAAGCGTTCACGCTCTCGCCGTCGAGCAGCGGATCCTCAAGCTTGTAGAGGGTGTACCCTGTCGCCGACTCCAGAGCGCCGGAGCCGGAGCCGATGACGGACGTGACGCGCCGGACGGGCTGCACGCCGGCCGTAAACCGGTTGTTGCTCCGGTACCGGTAGTCGCCCTCCACAAAGTCGTCCAGCAGAGTCTGCGGCTGGGGGATGAGCGTGTTGAGCTTTATCGTCCGATAGTCGAGGACGGTGACGCCGGTGAGGTCGTAGTCGGTGGTCGGGAGGTTTGAGTGGTTCCTGAGCCCGAGCCCCTGGCTCGGGTTGTTGAGCATCTCCTGGATCGGGTTCGAAGGCGTGAGTCGCGAATCGCGAGCCCGGAACATGAGCTCCGTGGCGTCAACAACGTCGAACCGGACGCTCCTCGCCACGCTGAACTGGAACGCGAAGGTCTCGTTGACCGTCCGCTCGTTCGTGCCCTTGACGTAAATGTCCACCTTCCCGCCGATGTGCTTGCCGCGCACGTCGTCGTAGTCCCGCATCATCTGAGGGTCGCCCGACTTGACGATGTACGCGTCGAGGACGCCAGGGGTCCCAAAGGCTATCCTCTCATATCCGCCCTCGGTCCCCGTGTCGAGGGACGACAGAGCGCGCTGTCCGTCCTCGGCGAGGCCGAGGTTTTCCTGGACGTCCCGGCCGAAGTCCGAGGCGAACTCGTTTATCGTCCCCAGGCCGCTGGCCCCCGAGGTGACGGTGTCTATAGCCCCGGCGGGAACGTTCCCCTGCCCGCCCGGGGTGTCCGCCACCATCTGAACCTGGATCTCGTAGCGGCGAGTGTCCGGGTTGTAATAGGCCGCAGCGTTGGAGGCGGACAGGACGACCGCCCCCTGAGCTATAAAGCGCGGAGCGCTGGAGTTCGTGCTCGAAGAGACGATGGCGCCCTGCGCGACGGTGAGGTCCTTGACCGGTTTGGTCGAGGTGAAAAACGTCTGGTTGACGACAGCGGACCTCGACCCCTGCCGGGCGACGCCGAAGCTGGAGGCAAGGGAGTCGAAGGACGAGTCGATGAAGGCCTGCACGGCCGTGTCGTCGGCGATGGAGAGGGCAGTCTTCAAGCTCTGCTTGTAGGACGACTGGGTGACCGGGACGCTCGAACCGGTGAAGGTTGGGTCGTCGATGGCGAGCATCGCCGCAAACGACTTCGAGCGGTGGACCCAGTCGGCCAGGAAGTAGGCCTTCTGCATCTCGTTCGAAAACGGCTCGACGTGGACCTCGCGGACCGTAGAGCCAGGGATGAGGGCGAGGGTCGGCTCCTTCTTCTGAACCTCCGTAATATAGCCCTGGGAGATAGTCCGGGAGTCCCGGATGCGCACGCCGCGCACCGTTCCGTCGAGGGCAAGGGGAGTCCCGCCGAGCTCGACGGAGAACCGGCTCTCCTGCATGATCCCCGTCGCCCTGTCGAAGTAGACTGCGGAGACAACGTAGAAGATAGGGTCTTCTGTCTGGACGGCCGAGAAGACGTCGTTGTTGAGGATGCCGGAGCCAACGCTCGCCCCGCGGTTGTGGGAGAACACGTAGTTCTTGCCGACGGTGAGGGCGTCGACGGTGAAGGCAAAGCGAACGTTCGGGTTCTGGATGAGGGTGTACTGGTTGAGAGTCTTCTGCTCTATCACCACGCCGGAGACCGGGTTGACGGTCCGCGCCACTATCTGAAGGTCGACGGACTCGCTTTCCGCGAAGTCGAACGAGGCCCCGGCAATCCCGAAGGTCTCGACGGACGTGGAGGTCGGCTGGGTGGCCGGGATCATCTCGGCGTTCACGCGCAGGTAGCCGGACCCGCCGCCACCCGCGCCCGTCGACGCGTAGACGTGGTACCCGGTCGCGTCCTGCGTGGTCAGGTCCGACCAGGAGAGCTCAATCGTGGTGGCCTTCCGGTTCATCTGGACGCCCGTCGGGGGCGTCGGGACAAGCCCGATCTCGGCGTCGGACTTGACGTCCACGACGATGGTCGTGATGGGGCTGACAGACCCGGACAGGTCGATAGCGCGGAGGCGGAGGACGTTCCTGCCCTTGTCGAGGTTCAGGCCGTTCGGAAAGCTCGTGAGGTTCGGAACCGTGAAGTCCGGGATGGACAGGCCGACCAGCGTAGGGTCGGAGACGAACCCCACCCCGTTGACGTCTATCTGCACGTCGATAGTGTTAGAGTCGACCGAGCCCGTGAAGACCAGGTTGAACAGGTTCGTCGTCAGGACCAGGTCGGTCGTGGTCCCGGAACCGTCGAAATAGTCGATCTTCGGGGCGGTCGCCATCTTCCCCGACGGTACTCGATAAGAAACGCCTCAGCCAGTCCGGGGCTCACCCAATCCGGCGGAACGGGTCGCTGTTGCCCTCGATGAAGAACGGGGAAGGGTTCCCGACCAGCCTCTTGAGATCCACGGACTGGCGGGACCTCGTCGTGATGCCGGCGGAGACGACCGCGACGGTCGGATCAACGTCGGAATACTGGATGGAGAGCCCGTCCAGGGAGACGGGGAACTCGGCGTCCGAGACGTTCTGGAAGAGCATGTTGTCCTGCTGCTTCTTGATGTCCTGGTAGGCCTTGAACGCCTGCGTCACGTCCATGGTGATGAAGGCCTGCGAGTGGCCCGTCGCCGTGGCGGCCTTCCCTCCAATGCGGTCGGCGATGTTCGTACCAATCCAGGGCCACTTCCAGTGCGACCCGGCCTTGGTGAACAGGAACTTGTCAAACTCCTGGAACAGGAGGTCCGCGCCCTTGACCGTCTCGTACGTCCCGTCCTTGACCACGTAGTCGAACTCGAAGCGCGACCCGTAACAACGGCGGCAGTTCCCGGCGTCTGTCACGTAGCGGAGCAGGACGGTCGGGAACCTGTTGGGGATCGGATCGTCGAAGACGAGAATCTTCTCGTCGATGAAAGAGTTCGGGTCGGCCATGACCTGCCAGCCGGGGAACATCTTGATGCCGGCCGCAGCGCGCCCGGGCGCGATGCCGAGCTCCTGATAGCAGGCGAGAATCCTGGCCGTGTTCGGCATGGAGGAGGTCTTGTCAGTCCACCGAGGGTCGTGGAAGACGAACGCCTTGTTCTTGGAAGGGCGCCGCGCGGAGACGCGCACGCGCCCGTTCATCTCGTCAAACGTCAGGTCGGGAACCTGGCGCTGAAGGTTTTGGACCAGGTCGCGGGCGGGGACGTTCGACCCAGGGACTATCTGCAAAAGCCGCGGAGGCTCATTGCCTATGCCGAGGTAGACGAGGTCGTTCACGCCGACCTTTATCCGGTACGGCTCTATGCGGGTGAGAGTGATGGACGCGAGGGAGTAGAGGCCCTCCTGCGGGATGTCCACGTCGTTGACCGACACCTGAACGCGCGACGACACGGGCGGCCTCTGGAACCGGACCGTGTCGTGGACAAACTGGTCTACGGAAGAGAGCTCCGCGAAGACCTCGTGAGTGCACTGCTGCTCCGTGGCGAAGTCAAAGCTCATCGTAGGGCCTCACTCTGCTCCTGAGAGTAGTCGGACGGGTTCGTGAAGTCCTGGACCTTGCCGATGTTGAGGCCGAAGATGTCGAGGAGGTCCTCGACGATGTTGTGAGCGCCCGTCCGGATGGACGTGAGCTGAATGTTCCGGATCGTGTCGCGGACCTGGCGGCCCAAGGTCTCGTCGAGCAGGACGTCGATGACCTCTATCTCCCGCTGGAGCTGATCCGAGTAGTCGAGGGCCCGCTTGATCTTGAACTCCAGGTGCTCGCGCTTGCGCTTGATGGCCTCAAGCTGCCAGGACTTCAGCCTCGTCACCGGCATCCCGACGTCCCTGTCGAACCTCTGCGACCCGCGGACGCGACGGCCGTTGGACATTATGTCCGAGTATCCGGACGTCGGGTCCGTCCCGGCCGTCTGAGTGTTGATGTTCACCCCGCGGGTGAGGAAGACGGGCTTGTCGGTCGTCCGGAGCATGAAGTCCTTCTCCGGCGTGCCGCCGAGGACCCGGTAGGCCCGGAGGAGCTTCCCCGCATAGCTGTTGTCGGGGGCGGTGAACGACTTCGGAAGGTTCGTCGCCGCGTCATACTCCGTGGAGAACACGCCGTTCCGGGTCAGCTGGGCCGAAAGCCACTTCTGACGGTCCTTCAAGTCCCGCTCCTGGATGAGCGAGAAGTCGATCAGCTGCTGGAGCTGACCGGTGGTCATCGTACCAAAGAAATTAAACGCCATCCCGGTCTACCGTACGGATTCGAAGTCTAAGCGGGCCGGACCTTCCAGACGTTGAAGGCGGCACGGTCGCACTCCGCGCACCTCGTGGAAAGGCCATCCTTCCGCCGTTTGTTCTTCCGAAACCAGTTCAAAGGCCGTGGAAGACCACAAGCAACACACGCCTTCTCCTCAGAGCACGGCGGCCTCTTCGAGAGGTCAAAGTGGCTCTTGACCCCAGCGCTCACCTTAGAGCGGTGGACAGCGTCGAGGGGCTTCCCGCGCATCGCCTCAACGGCCGTCAGGCGAGCTTCGGGGGACAAGTCGCGACCTTTCAACGCCGCGCTGATTTTAGCCTTCATCTCCGGGGTCCGGTCCCACGTCCGGTTGGAGTCGGACAGCTTCGAACGAGTTTGCTCTGAGTGCTTCTTCCCCTCAAACCCGTTCACACGGTTAGCCCAGAGCTCGGGCTTCTCCGCGCGGGCCTTCTTCAAGACCTCCGACTGGCGTTGACGGACCTCGGGTGTTCGAAGTGCCTCGTGGTTCCGCTTCCGAAACTCAGCGGCTTTGACGGGATCAGACCAAGCTCGCTTCAGGACGGAGCCGACTTTCGCACGGAACTCAGGTCGGTCCCATGGGTTTCTCTTTTCCGGGTTCGGTCTGAACCCGCCTCCTCGGGTGAGGTTGAATCCAAACTCGGGGTCACGCGTCTTGTAGTGATCTATCCACTTCTGTTCAGCAAGATTAGCCTCCTCAAGCGTGGAGCACGATTCAAGGACACCGTGCGTGAACGCATCCTTCCCATATTTGCGGATGGCGTTCGCAAAATATGATCTCCCATCCGATGTTTGGGAAGCACTATAAACATGACGATTCCAGCGCTTCATCATCGTGAGCTTCGTTAGCCCAACATAACGGCGACCGGTTTCCGTGTGCGTATGGCAGTAGATCGTCCATCCCATGCTGGAACTTTACAATGACCAGCATCACGAAAGGACTAAAACGGTAGCGTGAGTATAAAGGCTAGGGCCTTGAAGGCGGCAATGAACCCCTCGCCGGGCCCACCGAACGTCATGACCAGCCCCGAGTGCAGGCCAAACGGGCTTGTCGCGGGCTTGTCCTCGGAGTCCTGAAGGGCCTGGGCCAGGGAGTCGGCGGAGCCGTTCGTGGAGGAGGTGGCGAAGACGGCGACCCGGACGTTGATGTTCAGGAGGTCGATCAGGGCCAGGATGGACTCGACTATCTGCTCCAGGGCCTGGATCTTCCGGATGATGGTGAGGATGATGTCCTCGATGGCCTTCAGGGCGCTCTCCAGGGCCTTGAGCAGGGCGAGGATGAACTGCTCTATGTCGTAGATGAACGGGATGAAGGCGGGGAAGAGGTCGCCGACCGTGACCGAGTACCAGGCGAGGTAGCTCGTGTTCCCGCTGAGGGAGATGAGGGCCGAACGGATGAACTCTGAGAGCTTCCTGCGACCCTCAGCGTCAACGCCGGCATCCTGACCGTCCGGTCCCTTGAACGGGCCGAGCGGGTACGGCCCGGCCAGCTTCTTCATCCCGTCCCTGTAGTCCTTCTCCTCCAGAAGGTAGTCGCTTATCTTCTTCTCGGAGTCTGTTGTGATCCCGCCGACGATGCCGAGGAGAGTCCAGGTGAAGGGGGCTCCCATCCGGTCCTTGCTAATGCCGAGCCCCTTCTCGAAGCCGGGAGGCGGGACTCCGGGGTGTCCGAGGACCTTGTCGACGACGTCCGAGACCCCGTCCTGCCACTGCTGGGCGAGCATCTTCAGCAGGCGCTTCTGGGAGATGAGCGTTGTCAGGCTGGAGTTGGACAGGCGCCGCGCTGTGGCCTTGAACAGAAAGTTGTCGCGCAGCTTGTCGGACGTCTTGAAGGCGGCCTTGATGGGCCCAATCTGGCCTCCGGCGGCGGCCAGAGTGCTCCAGCCGGTCCTCTGCTCTATCGCGGTGCTGCCGCCCGAGTCGTCCGGAGGGAGGGGAAGGTCGAAGTTGAGCAACAGACCGGCCATGACGGCGTCGTTCACCGTCTCGTACGGGTTGAAGTCGAAGCTCCCCTTGAACACGTTCGGACAGAACCCGCGCTTCACCTGGCTGACGGGGCCCATGACGACGTTGTTGCCGTACTTGATTATGGGCTGGCTCGTGCTCTTCGGGACGACGTTGGAGTTGCCGATGATGGCGTCGGCGTCCTCACACCCGAGGTACTCGGTCGCGTCCCCGAAGTAGGCCCGGACTCGGTAGTAGTATGGCTTACCGTTCTCCAGCCCCTTGTCGATGTAGCGGTATGTGCTGGTGAAGGCGCCGGCCACAAGGTCTTCCTTGCCGACCTTGATCTTCGTCTTGAAGTTCCGGTAGACGGTGCCGTTCGGCTCCTTTAGCTGCACCTTCGTCTCGGGCGAGGCGAGCTTGTACTTGGTTGTGGTGAGCTTGACGCTCTTTCCGGCCGTGGCGGTGTTGACCTCCTTCGTCACGGGCTCGCCCTGCGGGGTCTCGCTGCGCTCGACGATGAAGTTCGGGAAGCGGAAAGAGTTGTAGAAGGACACCATCGAGTTGACGAACCCGAAGGCGCCGGACCCGCCCGGGTTCTCCGGCATCTGCCACTCGACGACGAGAGAGTCCTGAAGGAGCTCCTTGTCGAAAAGCCCGGCAAAGTTCGCGACGGGGCTCCCGCTCTTGCGGACCGGGTTCACCTTGACGGAGACCGGGGCGGGCAGCGCGTTGAGGGTGGCCGGCGTGTTGATGAGGCGGAGGAGGGCGAAAAGCTGGGTGAGGAGGTCGCCGGGGCTGTCCGTGCCGATGTAGAAGACGAACATCGCGACGGAGGACCCCGGCGGGTACTGCGGGCGGAACACGTCGCTGGAGTCGTAGAACTTGCTGACGACCTTCGACTCGAAACGCGGGTAAGAGCCGGAGGCGGACAGGAGGACCTGGGCGAAGTCCTGAGCGCTGAAGTCAGGATGGACGACGAGTATGGAGAAGCCCGTGGCCTTGAGCTGGTTGATGATAGCCCGGATGGCGGCGAGCAGGAGCGCGATGAGCGCCTTCAGCGGGTTCCCGAAGTCGAGGAGGAAGGCCTTGATGATGGCGAGCAGCGCCTCCAGGACGGCCTCTATGACCTCCAGGATGACGAGAACGGCCTGCAGCGGCGGCTTGAGCGGCGCGAGCGGGTCAAACTTTATACTCAGCGTCGACCAACTAGCCATCTTGCTTCGGCTTCCTCACAAGGTCCTTGGCGCCGACCATCTTGGACAGCTTTCGGCGCTCAAAGTCTATGGCCTTCTCCATGGCGTCCTTCAGCGTGACCAGGTGCTGGTTCACGCGGTTGAACGACAGCTCCTGGTCGTGCTTCCACACGCCCTTCTTGAGGTCCTCCTCGGGGACCGTCCCGTCCTTTTTCTCTTCAGCGCTCATGTTATCTGGCTTGCGATCAGTTTTTTCTGCTGGTCCGAAAGAAGCTTGTCGAGGGTCTCCTGTCTATTCGCCGCGGCCTGGACCGCCTTCACGACGAGCCCCTCTTTCCTGTCGATCCTCTGCTTGATCCACAGGTATCGAGTGTCATACATCTTCTCGTCCCTCTTCAAAAGACTCTGAACCTTGGAGACGTATTCCTTAACCGCTACCATACGGTTGTTGACGGCGGCCAAGCGCGCAGGGAGGGCGCCCAAGGACGGGGTAGCACCCCACGCGGCCGTGGCCTGAACCCAGGCCACGGCGCTCCTGATGAACTCCGTCGCGAAGGCCGACTGCTTCGGCGTGACGAACGACCACGGCTGTATCACGTAATATTCGACCGCCACGGACGGCGCGACGACGGCGAACGGCGCGAACGGCGCGGCCGTGTCGATCTTCAGATGGGTGGAGTGGACCTCCTTGACCTTGTACAGGCCGTAGTTCGGGCCCGACGGGACGTAGACGAAGCACGAGTTCGTGACCGGGACGGTTAGCCCGAGGAAGTTCCCGGTCGAGTCCGTGATCTCGTCCACCGCGGTGACACCCCCGCCGAAGCTGTGGACCAGGTTAGGACCGTAGCTCAGGATTGCCTTCCCCAAGGCCTTCAGCTCAGAGTCGAGCCCGCCGATGAGCGCCGGAGAGATCGCGCTGGACGCGACGTTGGTGGAGATGAGCCCGACCTCCTGCGCCGTCAGGGACGGGATGTCGCCCACGTGGGTGACGACGTAAAGGTCCCTGGGGACAGCGTCTATAAGGGCGAACGGCGGGCTGACCGTAAAGGTGCTGACGGCCGGTCCGACCGTCGCGACGGTTGACTGTTGGCCCGCGTTCAGCCCGTTAAGAAAACGGACGGTCTGACCAACCTCCACGGGCACAAGGCAGCTGCTGACGGTGTTCAGCGCGGACAATATCCCGGTTCCGACATGGTTATCCGCATAGATCTCCAGGACAAGGGTGTTCAGCTCGCTCTGGTAGGCCAGCGGAGGAAAGCTCAGGGCCCCTCCGTCCGTGAGCTCAAGACCGTCGAGGGCGGGAATGCGCTTCGGAGTCACGTCCTTGTTGACGAAGGTGACGTTCGCCTCCACTATCTCGTTGCCGGTCCGGGTCCCGACCGGGCCGAACGGCGGAGGGAACTGGTCATTGTGGACCTGCCCGTTGTCCATGTCCACAGTGACATAGTCGCTGTTGTAGCCGTTTACCCCGGGAGCCGTCGTGTCCGAGTTGTCAGCCATGACGGAGCCTATGAGGGAGGTCACGGCAGCGGCGAGGACGATCTGGTCCGACCCGGCGCTGGAGACGGTCGTGGACCCCTTCTTGACCCCGTCGGGCCCATAGAAAGAGACCTTCATCCCGGCGGCGAAGGCAGGGACGAGGTTTTTCGCGTCCCCGTTCGTGCCGGCCAACGACAAGGTCTTCTTGTCCGGGCTGACGGACACATACTCCGACCGGGCCCGGGCGGTTATGAACGTGCTTACGGACGTGAGGTTGCCGATGCCGATGCTCCCTACCGTGCTCCCGTAGTTGAGGATTGGCGTGAACTTGTCGTTGAAGGCAACGGGCACCGAGCCGCGGGCCGTCCCGTAGAAACGGGACAGCTGGTTATAGTCCCATATGGGGCCGAAGACCGGGCCGTCGGCGAACGTCAGCGGGCTAAAGCTGACGAGGACTACGCCGTCGTAAAGCTTCACCTGGTCGTCAATGTCGTTCTGGACCTCGGCATAGCTGTTTCGCTTCACCCCGCTGACGTCGCCGTTGAACCGCATACGGCCTGACGACCCTCCCACAACGCGGCCGTCGAAGTTGGCGAGCATGTCCTCATAGTAGTTCGCCTGATCGTTGTAGAACATCAGGAGCCGGGACACGACAACGTCGAGGTTGCGATAGTGCTGCTCGTCAAAGTAGAGGCTAACCGACCCGTAGTCCTTCGTCTGAAGCGAGGACGAGCTCGAAGTGCTAGGGCCGGACGACCCTCCGGAGCCGGACGCAAGCTCCTTCACGACCTCCGGAATGAACGTCTTTATCGACTCGACGCGGAAGAAGAACGTGTCCGAGTTGCCCAGGCGGTACTTCGCCACGAGCTTCTGACCCTTGATCCCGTTCGTTTGAGTCGGGGCTATCTGGAAAGAGTAGTTGAAGAGGAAGGATGTGCCGACCGGCTGCTCCTTCCGCGCCACATAGAAAGCGCGGACGGTGTCCCCGAACGCCAGCAGGGAAGTCATCTTGATGACCCCTCCCTCCCCAGTGTCATAGTCCACGCCCTGCTTGAGCGCCTTGTTCACGGTCCCGGTCCGGACGAGGGTGAGCGGGTAACCGGCGTGGAGCGGCTTGAGGGTCTTGAACTCGGCGGTCGAGTTGAAGACCGCCCGGACAGTGCGCTTGACGTCCGGGAGGACATAGTTGCGGTGGGCGTTCACCGCCAGGATGACGTTCGTCCGGTTGGTCGCCGGCACGTAGGACGAAGAGACAACGTAGTACGGGTCATTGTCGACGAGGACGACAGTCCCGGCCGGGTAGACGACGTTGCCGCTCACGGCGAGCGTGTTCGTGCCCTTCGTCAGGACGTCGACGGAGTTTGTCTCGGACACCATGTACGAGCCCGTGATGGGGGCACAGACCTTGAGCGGGGCGCCCTCAGAGTCCACGGTCGGCTCGGGGTTGAACGTCAGCTCGGTGGTGTCGGAGATAGGGTCGTAGACGACGACGCTGACAAGGACGACCTCTTTGTCGTTGATCAGGACCGCCGACCCGGGAGAGACTATCTTCGTCTGATCCCCGTTGTACTTGGTGACAGCCTCCTCGGCGGTGACCAATGGGAAGTCAACGTCCACGGGCGTGTGGACGAGCGTAAAGAAAGTGTTGCCTCCGGGGGACTCGGCGACAAAGTAGTTGATCGTCACCACCGTCGTCTCCAGCAAGAGCTGGCTGACCGTGATGGTCCCGGGGCTCGTGAACACGAGGTTCTCGGGCGGCACGGTTATGCCGTCCACGTAGAGCGTGATGGGGTAGTCGGTCAGCACGGTCTTACCGTCCGGGTTGAAGCGGATGATGCCGCTGTTCGGGACGACCGAGCCTATCTCCTGCCGGATCTTGAAGCCTGCGAACTCAGTACGGGACGTCGGGGTCACCGTAACCCCTTCGTCCTCCGAGTCGAGCGACGTATACTCGACCTTGAAAACCTCGGTGGGCTTGGCCGCCTCGACAAGGTTGATCTGCCCGGTCGAGGCCAGGACGGAGAACTCCGAGGTGCCAAGAAGACCGAACGGGCCGGCCACGGTCGTCGCCCTGTAGACCTTCAGCTTCTTGAACGGCGGAAGGAACTGGGTCCAGAACCGGTCTGCGACGACCTCCAAGGCGCTTCGAACGTCTGCAGTCCCGACCCCTCCGATCCTCGGGAACGCCCCGGAGACGTACAGGGTCGTAGTCCCCGAGCTGGACAGGATCGGGTAGATCCCGAAGTTCGGGCCGTCCTTGACGTAAAGGTACTTGCCCTCCTGGGACGTCGCGGGGAACGACCCTGGGGAGGCGACGAACTGGATGGCGGAGACAGCCTTCCCGCTAATCCCGACGGAGTTCGCCGGATCGTTCTCGCCGACTGGCTCTATGAACTCGACGAGCCCGACGTCCTGGTTGAAGTCAAAGTCAACCCCGGGGCGGATCACGACGCCGTTCCTCGTCGTCTCGAATCCGAACGGGTTCACCACGGAGTCGTCCAGCTTGAAGGCGGAGGTGGCCTTGTCGAGGACCTTCAGGACGGTCTTCCGGTTGGAGAACTTGAACTGCTTGGCCTCAAGGTCGAGGATGTACCCGTTTCCGGGCTTCGTCGGGTCGTTCGCGTCTACAAGGCCCCCGGTGAACGTCCCGCCGCTGGTACCCTGGTCCACCTTCCACTCCATGAATGAGTCGACGGTGGGGACGGTCGGAAGCTGGACGAACGGGGAAGAGCCAATCCCGTCCGCGACCACCTGGGCGAGGACCGAGTACGTGTCGACGAAGTCCGACGTGACCTCTTCACCCGAGACGTTCAGGCCGCTCTTATAAAACTGGACAGAGACACCGTTCTCCAGCTCACGAACACCGTCCACGTACTTGACGGTCGCCCCGGTCTGCGCTCCGGGGTCCGAGCCCGAGACGTAGACCTTCCCGTCCGCGGGGTTGACGTAGACCGACCCGTCGGCGGGAGACCCGGAGGCGATGGTGTCGGCGTCCGCGAGAGTTACGGAGAAGTAATACCGGGGCCTCCCTGCAGGCTCGTTGTAGACGATGAAGCGGGACGAGTCGGTTGCACCGACGAACGCGGAGACGGTCCCCACGGAGTTAGGCCATGCGCTAGCCGGCTGCCCGACGGTCCCACGGTTGAGCTGGAAGGATCCGAGGAGAACACCGTCATAATAGACTGGCATCTCGGCGTAAGCGTCGATGTCCGCTGCGGCGAAGGCGAGCTTCCCCGTGTCCAGGGAGAACTTGAAGGTTCCGGCGGCCGGGAGAGGGCTGAGGGCGGACTCGGTGGCCACGGGGATGGGCGTGAGGTGAGCCCGAAAGCCGATGCGAACGCGGGGAGTTTGTCCGACGCCCGGGATGGGGTTGAGCCAAAGGCTGTAGGCGCCGGCCGACGAGCTCGGCAGAACGCCTACCCTCCCCTTGTTCTTCGTCCTGTCGAAGAAGCTCTGGCGGGCGAGGTATACGGGCTGGTTGGCGAGGATCTGGTTGCCAAGGTCAGCCGTCCCGAAGTTCAGCTCCGCCTTGTCCGACGATATCTGGACCGTCCCGGCGGGAGGGTCCCCGAAGTCCTCGGACGAGCCGACGACCTGGACGATGAATGTCACAATGCGGTCGGGGCTCCCGACGTAGATGGCGTAGGGGGACTCGGACGTCGGGACGACCTTGTCAGGGACCGGGGCGGTAAGGCGCGGAGAGTTCGCACACTTGCCGAGAGTCTCCTGACCGGAGCCCGGAGCGGTATTCCAACGCTTGGCGAACCCGTCCCAGTCGAACCTCACGACAGTCCCGTTATTGCGCGTCCAGAGGAACCGAAGGTTCGGGTCGGCTATCTCAATGCCGGGCTGGGACGGGTCCTGGCCGGACGTGAATATGGCGTACTCGGCGCGGCCGGGGGACGCGTCGATGGCGGCCTGGTTTGTGACGAGCGTGCGCGCCGGAAACGTAAAGGGGCTGTTCGCCGTGGCGATGCGCATGCCTTCCAGCAGGTAACCCGACGTGTTCAAAGCCATGCGCGACGGTACCTCGTCACAGAAGCTTACCGATGCCCGTGCCCGCCCCCGGGATGATGTTGGGCGGCCCGACCACGGCGACAGGCCCGATCGTGGCCGGCAGGACGAGGTCGAGGCCAACCGCGACGGCCGAAGCGAGCTGAATTGTGCTCGGGCCGAGCATGCCGGCGGCCTGGAAGGCGGTGAAGAAGATTCCCGCGGACGCCCCAGAGTTCGGGATGCAGAAGCCGACCCCGGCGCCGAGCCCGACCCCGGCAGCCACGGTCTGAACAATGGCGAGCTTGAAGGCCAGCATCATCCCGTTCGCTATCCCGGTCGCCGTCGGAATGGAGAACGGGCCGAGGATGCCGTGGCTGAGGAAGGAGCCGATCATCGCCGGGATGATGAGGGGAGGGACTGTGGGGCCGGGGCCGAGGCCGACGCCCGCGCCGAGGGTCCCGACGTCGACGGACTGGAATATGATGGTCGTGGTGGCGTAAATAGACGTCCCGTTCGCAAGGCCCGTCGCGAGCTGAATTGTGCTGGGGCCTATCAGCCCGACGGATATGAGCTGGCTGAGGAAGACGGGCGTCAGCGTTCCGGGGTCCATAGGCATGGCGTTAACCTATGATGATCGTGGGGATGCCCAAGTGCGGGATCCCGAGAAGATAGTCGATCATCGGCCCCGGAGGGCCCGGGATACCGGCCATGCAGAAACCGGCGACGCTCGCGCCTATCTTGTGGAACGGGGCGGTCAGGACGTTCATGGTCGCGGCGGTGATTGAGTTCATCAGGCCCGAGGTGATGGAGACAGGACCGCCGGCCGCGGTCAGGGAGAGCGCGCCGGCCCCGACCGTGGCGGACCAGCTTCCGGCCCCGACCGTGAACGACATGGCGCCGGCCGCGGCGGTGAAGGAAACGGCCCCGGTCACGACGGTCGTGGAGTAAGCCCCGGCCACGATGGTATGCGTGTAGGCCCCGGCCAGGTGCGTCTTCGTGTCGATGCCGGCCAGGATCATGTGCATCCTGCCGAGGGCCCACGTGTTCGTCTGAAGCTGTGCGTACTGGTGCTGGGTCTTGCCGAGGATCGTCATCCCCCAGTCGCCGGCCGACGTCACCTTGTAGCCGCCGGCTCCGGCGTTGACGAGCCAGGACGTCGCGACGGAGCTCCTGTCGCCGCCAATCTCCTCGACCATGTTGCCGCCGATGATGGCCATGTCCGTGGCGGACACCGTCCGGAGCGTGGACCCGCCGACCTGCTGCTGAAACGCCGGGGCGTTCGACGACGGGTTGTTTGTTATCTTCTGGACGATGCCGCCGTGGAGCGTGACCTCGATGGAGTTGCCGGCATCATTGCGGCCGATGTCGATGTTGAGGCCTCCGACCAGCTTCAGGTCGAGGCTCGTGTTCCTGGAGTTGGGGTCCGCGCCGATGATGGCCTTTATGAGGCCCTGGACGTTGAGGTCGACGGACTTCCCCTTCTCGTCCGGCGTTCCGACGCGCGACTTCGGGATGTGGATGAAGACCCGGCCCTCCTTCGACACGCCGAAAGCGTACTGGTTCGACCCGTTCGGGCTCATGACGCGGAACAGCCGCGCGAGCCCAATGTCGTCCATAATGTCGAGGTCCTGGATGGTGTCCACGGCCTCGAACGTCGGACCGTCGGACGGAGCGCCCTGCTCCAGGTTCCTGAACACCGCCATCTTGAGAGGCCGCTTGTAGAGGGTCCGACCGCCGCCCGAGTGGAAGTCGTTCCCCACGACCGTCCCGAGGACGTCCTCGATGAAGACCGGGTATGGAGGGTCTATCTGGAAACCGTCACCCTCCTCAGTGACCGCCATCACGCCGTTGGAGACGTGGCGCAGCTCCTTGCGGTCCTCGACGTAGCACAGGTCGGTCCCCGCGAAGTTGTAATTGTGCTCACCGTGCACGATGTACGCGATGTGCTGGCCGTCCGGAGTCACGACGTGCGGATAGAACGGCTCGGCCGGGTCGTCCGGGAAGGTCTTCTTGCCGGCCTCGTCGATGAGACCGAACTCCTTGAGGATCGGGTAGGCCGGACTTTCCTTCGAAATGGTGGTGGGGACCTTGCCCTTGTCGTCCTCCGGGAACAGGTCCGGAAGGAAGCTGTAGGCGTTCCGCTTTATGAGGCCGCGACGATAGTATCCGGCCGCGTTGCTCGTGAACTCGTTGACGGTCTGGAGGATCGCCGTCTGGTCGGCGTCCCGGAGCCGAATCTCGTTGCCGGCACGGTTCGTCAGGAGCACGTCACGGTCGAGCAGAATGTCCGACCCGCCGGCCGACGACGCCATATAGTCGCCCGGGTAAATCTTGCGGTGCTTCAGGCGCACGACCTCAAGGTTTACGCCGGGGTCGTCCTCCAGCCCTGGTATCTGGTTGATGGCGGTCTTGGCGTCGGCAGGATCGACCGTCGAGAAAGGCTCGAAGTCGCGCGCCAGGTATATGCCCGACGTCATGAACTCGATGATGAACGGCTTGAAGCCGCTGCGCCCGACCTTCTGCCACCCGATGATGACCTTGGTGTTCCGCTCCGGGACGGTCCCGGACCAGCTCCTCGGACCTCCGCCGCCGGGGGCGGGGATGGGGACGTCGTGGTACTCGCCGAAGCCGGAGTCCAGGCGGATGGAGCATACCATCGTCTCGGTGTCGACGTGGACGATGCGGGCGGACCACAGGTACGTCCGCGCGTCGCGAGAGGCGTTCGTCTGCTCCTTGAACCCTCCGATCGCCCGGGGATCGGAGGTCATGGGGACGCCAGGCTTGAACCGAGGGTCGTTCGTCATCCGCTACCCCACGGTACTCCCATCAGACCTGTAGGGTTCAGCATGCCGATAGTCCTTCAGGTGGCCACACTGCAGGGGAAGACCGTGGAGGGAGGCCGGTGGGAGGTCCCCTCGGTCCCCGGGCTCGGGGAAGGGCAGAGCTTCGCGCTCTCCTTCCCGACGAAGGACAAACAGCTGGTGGCATACCTGATGAAGGCCCAGAGCGGGGACTGCGCGGTGGACCGCGACAAGGGAGAGTACTCGGTGTCGCTCTCGTTCCAGGTCCGGCGCATCCGCCATATGCTGACGGTCGGGACGGAGAAGCTGGACACGATGGCGGTCCTGACGCCGGTGAACAGGAGCGTCGAGCTCGTCCTTCAGTACCTGGTTGACCCGAAGAAGGTGGACCAGAAGTTCTTCAAGACGGTCCGGGAGACTGTTAGCGTCAGCCCGGGGTCTTGAGCGGGATGCCGTCCCGCCCGAGGTAGACGGGGACGCCCGCGTTGTCGTAGCGGCGCTGGTTGATGGGGTCGCTCACGGTAGGGGCCGGGGGCTGATACTGGGGGGCCGGCCTCGTGTTGACCGTTATGGGGCCTCCCGGGGCGGGCTGCTTGCCTATCTGGTTCAACCTCTCCGCCGCGTTCTTTCCGGCCTGATCGACGGACGGGCCGAAGTTCTTGATTGCGGCGCTCGTGTTGCCGAAGTTGAAGTTCGCTTGCTTCTGCAGGGCGGCGAGCGCGGCCGGGTCGCCAAGGGATGCACGGTTGAAGAGAGGGTTGTCGGGATCCCCGAGGACGTTGTCCTGCTCGTCGTCCCCGAGGCCAAGGGGGTTCGTGTCCTTGTTCGCGGGGTTGTCCACGCCGCCGAACGTGTAGGCCGTCTCCCGGTCGGAGTTCAACTTCAGCTCCGTGTCGAACTTCTCCAGCAGGAACTTGTCCAGGGCCTCGAAGAACCCGGCGCTCGTGAGGGAGGAGGGCGCGTCGTCCTGGCCTCCGGTGGCCCCCGGAGAGCCGAGGAGGACCTGGCCTCCGCCCTTGGCGCCAGCGCGCGTCATACCGCTCGTCTTGATGGTGCCCGGCTCTGGGAACTTCGCGTCGGGGCTGCCGAAGCCTATAATGTCGTTCCTGGCGGCGGCGTTGTCCTCCTCCGTGTAGCGGACGTCCATGCCCTCGCTGGTCGCGTCCGCAAGGACGGCGCCGACGAGCGAGGAGGGGAGGAGGGCGAGCCAGTTCGTCCGGCCTATGCCGCAGCCGCACTTCTGGAAGGCTGGCGAAATCCCCAGGTCTATCGTCGGGGTCATCTCGCCGAGCGTCTTTGCACGGCGGGTCGCGTCCGCCTCGATGTAGAGGCCCGTGCCCTTGTCCGCGTTGAT
>Ga0315288_10003893_pt1 | contig 19033 bp, 15 predicted proteins | sample YL17G11_20_MG_FD_203454 | JGI IMG/M metagenome (GOLD analysis project Ga0315288, IMG submission 203454) | Sediment microbial communities from Yellowstone Lake, YNP, Wyoming, USA - YL17G11_20 | ecosystem: Environmental > Aquatic > Freshwater > Lake > Sediment | place: USA: Wyoming | collected... | reverse complement strand
CGGTTTTTGTAGAGGACGGTGACTGGTATATCAACATAAATAACAAGTGCAAACACCTCTCGGAAAAGGACTATCGCTGCAGGATTTACGACAAAAGGCCGAATATTTGCAGAAAATACCGTCATTCGGATTGCGATTTCGTCGAGGGCGAATACGATTACGGGCTGCATTTTACCGACGATAAGCAGATGGAAGAGTATATAAAGATAAAATTCGACAACAACGTCATCGAAAAGCAGAAAGGCAAAAGCCCCAGGCGTAAGCGCAAGGCGAAGAAGAAATGAAAATACCGCCGGTAAAAGGAACGAGGGATTTCTATCCGCCGGACATGGCAATTCGCAATTTTATCGTGGACGGCTGGAAGAAAGTGTCCCTGCGGAACGGCTTCGAAGAATATGACGGGCCGATTTTCGAATACCTGAAAATGTACCAGGTCAAAAGCGGCGACGAAATCGTCGAGCAGCTTTTCTCGCTGACGGATCGCGGCGGCAGGGACCTGGCCCTGAGACCCGAAATCACGCCGACGCTGGCGCGCATGGTCAACCAGCAAATCAGCTCGCTGCCCAGACCCATCAAATGGTTCTCGGTCCCGAGATTGTTCCGCGCCGAGCGTCCCCAAAAGGGCCGGCTCCGCGAGTTCTTCCAGTGGAACATCGACATCATCGGCGTAGATCAGCCGCTGGCCGACGCTGAAATAATTTTCACCACTGTCGATTATCTCAGAAATGTCGGGCTGACACCGAAGGATGTCAAAGTCAGGATTTCAAGCCGAAAGTTATTGGCTGCTGTTCTGAAGAGCTATGACGTTCCCGATGAAAAACTCGAATCTCTTTATGTGGTTCTCGATAAAAAAGCCAAGCTGCCTGCCGATACGTTCGAGAAAATGCTTGCTGAGCAGGTGCCGGACAAGGAAACGCTTGCCAAAATATCGGTATTTATGCAAATCGACTCGCTGCCGGAGCTTGGAGAATTAATAGACGCCGGATCTGAAGAGTTTGCAGCGTATAACGAAATAAAAGAAGTCCTCGCCACGCTGGAAACAATGGGAGTGGGTGATTTTTGCATCTATGATCCGGGTATAATTCGGGGACTGGCCTACTACACAGGCATTGTGTTCGAGGTACATGACGCCGTCGGCGACCTTCGAGCCATCTGCGGCGGCGGCAGATATGACAATCTGCTTGCCGATTTCGGCGGCCCCGCAATTTCGGCTACCGGGATGGGCATGGGCGATTGTGTGCTGGAGATACTCCTTAGAGACAAGGGGCTGCTCGATAAACAGGTGCCGAAGCGGCAGATCGACTTTTTTGTCGCCTGCATCGGCCACATCGGCAACGAGGCTTGGCGGATTATCGCAAAGCTGCGTTCGATGGGATACTCGGCCAATATCAGCTATAAGACGGGAGGTCTTTCGAAACAGTTGAAAGAAGCTTCGGCGCAAAACGCCGGGAAGTGTATAATCATAGGCGAAGAGGAACTCAAAGAAGGCAAAATCGGCATCAAGGATATGACTACCGGCGAGCAGGAGCTTGTGGGCCGCGATGAGTTCTTCTCCGGGCTGGACTCCGCTTAAAGCCACGAGATTTAGCGGGCGATTCATAGCACATACAAACTGTATTTGGAAGGAAGAAAAAATGAGATTTTACAGACTTGGCTTGATGGTTTTGTTCATGTCAATTTTGTGCCGGCCATCTTCGCAGCTCCTGGCTCAGCAATCCGAAAGCATAAAATCACCGGAAATTAATTCTCAACATCGTGTGACGTTTCGCCTGCTCGCACCCGCCGCCGCACAAGTCGGTTTGCAGGGGCAGTTTTTACAGGGGATTCAGCCAATGACCAAAGACAGCAAAGGTATATGGCATGTAACTCTGGACCCGGTCGAGCCGGACATCTACGAATATATTTTCCTCGTGGACGGCCTGCAGGTTGTCGATCCATCAAATTCCTGGCTCAAGGTCTGGCTGCGGAACTCGAAAAACCTCGTCGAGATACCCGGCGACGAGCCGATGTTCTACGAAGAGCAGCAGGTCCCTCACGGCACGATCCACATACACAAATACCAGTCGAAGTCTCTCGATATCACACGGGAGCTTTATGTATACACGCCGCCCGGCTATGAGACAACCCGGGACACCAGGTATCCCGTGCTGTATCTGTTCCACGGATTTGGCGACTCTGCGGACGCATGGACCGTGATTGGGCGGGCCAATCTTATCATGGACAATCTCATAGCCAAGAACAAGGCAAAACCGTTTATCATCGTAATGCCTTACGGCCATACCCCTTCGTCCCCCCCGGTTATGCGAAGCATCGGAAGATATGAGGCGTTTGAGAAGGACCTGATCGAGGATGTCATTCCATACGTCCAGAAGTGCTATCTTGTCAGTGCAGAGCAAAAAGACCGGGCCATAGCCGGCCTGTCAATGGGCGGCGGCCAGTCGCTGACGACAGGTCTGGGTAATCTCGATTTGTTCGGCTGGGTCGTGGCGTTCAGCTCGGCTATCCCGGAGGAGCAGATGCTCGGCAAGCTGCTGGCCGAGCCCGAATCGATAAACGAAAAACTTGAGCTGCTGTGGATCGGCTGCGGCAAAAAGGATTTTCTTTTTCAGGCAAACCAAAAATTTCTTGAACGACTGACGTCCGAAAAGATCAAACACGTCGGCCACATTACCGACTGTGCCCACGAGTGGCGAATATGGCGGAATTACCTGAACGAATTGGCCCCGCTGCTGTTCAAGCCGGATAAGTAACCTTCGAGACGCTGCCTCTCGGATGCGAGTCTCGATGCGCAGAGCAAAGGTTCCGGCGAACCCGGCGGTTAACACCCAATGCGAGTAAAAATGAAGGACTCTTCTCCAAATCATTACGAGCGGGCTTTCGAGAATTGGCTTATAGACAATCGAATCGAGTACGAATCGGTAGATGAGCACAAAAGGACGGCCTTCGGTCATTTCGACGTCAAGAGCTTCGATTTTTTATTATACCCGCCTGACCGGCCAATCGTCATCGCCGAGGTAAAGGGCAGAAAGTTCAAAGGCACCAGCCTGGCCAAATTGGCGGGCTTCGAATGCTGGGTTACAATCGGAGATATCGAGGGCCTGACAAGGTGGCAGCGGGTCTTTGGCGAGAACCACCAGGCAATATTTGTTTTTGCTTACAAAACCGAGAACATCGACGTCGATTTTGACGGCAGAGATTATTTCGATTTCGACGCAAACAAGTATCTGTTCTTTTGCGTCAAGCTGGACGATTACCGCAAGTTCATGAAGCGCCGCAGCCCGAAATGGAAGACGGTCACATTACCCGCAGAGAAGTTCCGCGACTGTGCCGTTCATATCAGTGAGTTTTTGCTTTGATATCCTGGTCTATCGCTTCGCGATGCGCGATTTCCTTAAACCAATCCGGTGATGCCGCGGCGCAAGCCGGGATTGTTCATGTTGATTTTGGGCTGGACGACAAATTATTTTGTTGATAAAATCCCCCGTTTGGTAAACGGTAGAAATGAGTTCTTAAGGAAATTACCGGAGGTAATGAAACATGATCAGGAATATTTTGTGTCTGGCTGCCGGGGCGATAATTCTGACCGGCTGTGTCAGTGTCCACGAGACCAGGCATATCACCGAGGGCAAATCCGCCGCGGCGAGCAATGCTGAAGTGCCGGACCGAGTCCTGCGCCACGTTGTGCTGTTCAAGTTCAAGGACGGCACCGGCGAAGAGCAGGTCGGGCAGATCGAGAGAGCTTTCTGTGCGCTGCCGGGCAAAGTCGATACGATATACGATTTCGAATGGGGAACGGATGTAAGCGTGGAAAATCTGCAACAGGGATTTACCCACTGTTTTGTCGTAACCTTCCTCAGCGAAGCAGACAGGGCGGCTTATCTGCCGCATCCGGACCACAAGGCGTTCGGCGAACTCCTGGGCCCATACCTGGACAAAGTCCTTGTTATCGACTACTGGACAAGATAGCAAATTTTATCTGCCTGTGCCCGATTAAGTACCCTCGATACGATGGCCGGGATTGATATTGCATTCGATGCTTGCGTTTTTCCGGCTCTTTTGGTATTCTATATCTTATAGGAATAATAGTACATTCAAGGAGAATAAGTCAGATATCTTAGGAAGGATGATATTGTGAAAATAAGCATCATTCTGCTCGTTGTTGCGGCGATTCTGTTCTTCGTTGCCGGCTGCGGTCCGGGCCAGCCATTCGAGATAGAGGGCATGTATACGCCTCAATCCGAATCAGCGGCGCATGTGGTGGCGGCCAGATAAGTCTCATTAATCGAGCAAACATGACACGAAACAGCGGCAGACGATGCGGGCGACATGGTTCTGATCTGTTTTAAGAAGCCAACGCAAAAAAATGAAATTGCCGACAGCAGGTGTGAACTTTTGCAGGCCGGCACCGGATTGCCATACAGTTCTGTCAGGTGTTCCTCAGTACCAAACAGCACGTATTCGGGAATTTCTTCAAAAAAACTAATAAATGCACTGCTCGGGCGTCTATATCAATATCGCTGATAATGGAATACTATCTCGTGACGGGTCTATAAGCGAAAATTTTCAGGATTCATATTTTTGCGTTATGTAGAAAAAAAAGCAAAAAAAGTTCGAAACCGTAATAAAACGGTAACATTTAGCCTGCATAATCATACTTATAGGTGGCTACATAAAACTTATATCGACAGGTACTCTCTAAAAGAAAGGTTTTAGGGTGAGCAAGTTTCGCACAATTATTATCACGGTTATTGTAACACTGGCGGTTATTACCGGGATTGGTATTGCGGTTGGTGCCAAAATGATTTCTTACATCAAGACCCCGGTGGTCCGCATCGAAAATGCTAAGCGAGGGGAACTGATTGAGTTCGTTAGTGCTCCCGGCGAGATTGAACCAAAGACAAAAGTGGAAATAAGCGCAAAAGTATCGGCACGAATCATAAAACTGCCTTACAAGGAAGGGGATGTTGTGACTTGTGGTAAACCGGATGCGAACCCGCCGGTTCCTGCCTCGGTGCTCCTGCATCTGGACGCGAAAGATTTAGAGAGCCGGCTTGTTTCGGCAGAGGCCGGTCGCGCCGCTCAGGCCGCCCAGATTGAAGTCGAAAAAGCCAGAATTTCCAGTCAACGGTCAAGTCTTACCGGTCTTACCGCTTCACTAAAACAGGCCGAACGTGATTTGGAACGCCAGAATGGACTGTTCGAGTCCAAGGATATCGCCCAATCTACTCTCGACCAGAGCCAGACAAAATTCGATGAGTTTAAGTCACAATATAACGCCGCCGAACATACGTTGGAATCAGCGGTGTTGAATTTAGTTGTGTTACAACATAATCTCGAGGCCGCTGACGCCGGCATTGCTCAGGCGAAAGAAGCCCTTAGCTATACAACAATTACTTCCCCTATCGATGGCGTGATAACCCGGATAAATGCGGAAGTCGGCGAGGTTGTGATTTTTGGAACAATGAATAACCCGGGAACAGTGATTATGGAAGTCGGAGACCTGTCTCAGATGCTGCTCGTCGCGCAGGTCGATGAGGCCGACATTGGAAAGATTGTAATCGGCCAGAAGGCTATAATCCACGTGGATGCCTTTCCGGAAAAGGAATTCAAAGGCGTAGTTGATTCTATTGCTCTGTCACACACTATGTCCTATACGAGCACTAAGTACTACAGGACGGAAATACTGCTCGATACTGCCGAACAGAAGCTGTATTCGGGCTTGACGGCACACGTTGACATTGAGACACGTAAACATATCAATGCGCTCAAGATACCGGCCCAGGCGGTGCTGGGCAGGGAGGTTGACAAACTGCCCGTGGATATCCGTGAGAACTCTCCGTACGTGGATACGGCCAAGGCGTACGCGACAGTCGTCTACCGTTACGCCGACGGCAGGGCTGTGGTTACACCCGTCAAGATCGGCCAAAGCGACCTGACCCACACGATTATCCTGGCCGGAATTACAGAAAAAGACAGGGTAATTGTTGGTCCCTATAAGGTGCTCGAAAGTATCAAACATGACAAGAAAGTGCGGGATGAGCGTGAAACAAAGGCCATGAGAAGAAACGCTCAAGCTGAGGTTGAGACAAAAACTCCAAACGATGCAAACGATGACAGCCGAAGCTGACAAGCCAATCATTCGACTTCAGGATATCGCGCGAACCTACAAAGTCGGCGTGGAACGTATACATGCGCTTAATGGTATCACTCTGGAACTGCGAGAGAACGAATATGTTGCGATAATGGGGGCCTCAGGTTCGGGCAAGAGCACTCTGATGAATGTCTTAGGTTGCCTGGACAGGGCAACTTCGGGATATTACGAACTGGACGGGCTGGACACGACGAGCATGAGTGAAGCGGCATTAGCCCGAATCCGGAATGAGCGAATCGGATTTGTTTTCCAGTCGTTCGAGTTGCTCGGTCAGCTAACCGCGCTAAAGAACGTCGAGATGCCGCTGATTTATTCAAAAAATGGCTGGTGGTCTCGGAGCAAGCGAGCCAGGGCTGTGCTTAAAAGAGTTGGACTGGGCGACCGGATAACACATAAACCGAATCAGCTTTCAGGCGGTGAAAAGCAACGTGTAGCTATTGCCAGGGCCCTTGTATGTGAGCCAAGTATTCTGCTGGCGGACGAGCCGACAGGAAACCTTGACAGCAAAACAAGCGAGGGAATCATGAAGCTGTTCGACGAGCTTCATCAAGAAGGCCAGACAATTATTATAGTAACACACGAAGAACATATAGCACATCATGCAAGGCGAATGATCAGCATGCAGGATGGGCGGATTTGCAGCGACCTGTCGCGAGATAAGAGCACGGCACAGAAAACAACGACACAAAATGATATCCCGGGAGAGCGGACATGAGAGCTATGATACGGGCATTCATGGTCTTTTTCCAGGTCTTCTATCAAAGTGTTTATCTTGCGCTGAGTCAGATCTGGACGAACAAAACCAGGGCGATACTTACTATTATCGGCATCGTAATCGGTGTCGCTTCGGTGACCGCCGTCATAGCTACTCTTACCGGTCTAAAGGAAAAGATTCTAAGTCAGGTTGAAACCTTTGGGACCAACACCATATTCATTTTTCCGAGAAGGCCAGAAAGAGGCCCCATGCGACATGCATCATGGTGGACTATTCGGTTCTTTCCCGAACACTTCGATGGCTTGCTGGAGCATTGTCCTTCGGTGGAATATCTGAGCCGAATCGGCGGTGTTGGAAGCCGTATAGTTCGACACGGCGAAAAGTCGGTGGAGAACGTGGAAGTCACCGGTATTGACCCTGCGTATCATATGATTGAGAACCGACCGGTCATACTTGGGCGAAAGTTTTCCGTAATCGATAATATGCAGGCGCGCCCGGTGTGCATTGTTGAGCCCAAGCTGCGTGATGAACTCCACCTCAATCTTGATTGCATTGGCGAGTCAATTCGTATAGGCCACCATGCTTTTAGTATTATCGGTGTTATCGAACCGCGCCCGGAATTGCAGTTTGGACAAGGCGGCGAAGAACATTATGAGGTTTTTATTCCCTTCAGGACTGTTTCCAAATTGGGAAAGCCGTGGATTGGAGCTTTTGCCGCGAGCAAATCCCCCGAAGTAGCGGAGGAAGCCGCGGCCGAAATAAGCTTCTTCCTTCGACTCACACGCGGCATAAAACCTACCGAACCAAATACGTTCCGGGTTCAGTCACTAAAAAGTATGCTGGAGATGGTCGATAAGATATCACTCGTAGTGACGCTGGTTGCCGGCGGCATTGTAGGAATTTCTCTGCTGGTCGGCGGTGTGGGCATTATGAATATTATGCTTGTCTCGGTATCGGAACGAACCAGGGAAATAGGGCTTCGTAAAGCAGTTGGAGCGAAAAAATCCGCGATTCTAACCCAATTCCTGATCGAATCCGTGGTTTTATGTTTTGTCGGCGGGCTTGTTGGAATCGGGATAGGTCAACTCATTACCACAGGTATAGCCCATATCCCGAAAGTTGAACTCGATATGGCATATATTCCCCTTTGGGCGATAGGCCTTGCGTTCGGTTTTTCCGGTACTGTAGGTATCTTTTTTGGAATGTTCCCGGCAATTAAAGCCGCCAGGCTCGACCCTATTGAGGCTCTTAGACATGAGTAAAAAATTTTTGCTTAGATGGTTCCGGTGGGCGGTTTTTGTCGGATTGGGACTAATTGTATTAACCGGCTGCGAACAGTTTTCCGGTGATGGAAATTCTTACCAAACCAGGATTGCCCCTGAAAAGATCCGACAGATAGAAACGCTTAAGCTGCAGGAGGCCGGGGACAAAGAAAAAGCCTTGGCGGACGTTAATGATGTGAATGAAGTTCCGCCAAAAGAGCTTGAGCTGACGTTGGAGCAATGTCGAGCGCTTACGCTGGAGAATAACCTTGACCTGAAGGTGCAGCTTATCAATCCTGCTGTTGCCGCCGAAAAGGTCAGCGAGCAGGAAGCCCAGTTCGAGGCGGCGTTCTACTCTAATCTGACATTTTCAAAGATGGACACCCCAACGGCTTCGTTTCTTGATGTAATTTCAGGCTCACAAGTCGATTATACCGCAACGGGTCTTGGCGTTCAGGTTCCTTTGCGAACCGGTGGAACAGTAACATTCGACTTGGCTGACAGCCGTGTCAAAACAGGCTCTCCTTACTCGATATTTGATCCTTCTTATGGCTCGGACCTTTCGGTTTCGATCAGTCAGCCGCTGCTTCGAGGCGCCGGCAAGCGCGCTAATACCTACGCGATTCGTATCGCCGAGTATGAGCTGCAGATAATCGACACAAGAACGAAACTTGAAGTTATACGAGTTATCGCCGCTGTGGATCGTGTGTACTGGCGACTTTATGCGGCCAAGAGGGAACTGGATGTGCGGAAAAAGCAATATGATCTGGCCGAAGCCCTATACGAACAAGCTGGCCGTTTTGTAGCTGCAGGGGACAAACCGCAGATAGAGATTATTCGAACCGAGTCGGGAGTCGCACAGCAGCTTGAGGCTATTATCCTGGCTGAAAACAACGTGCGCGATCGAGAACGCGACCTCAAGCGGACGCTTAATAAAACAGGCCTGGACATGCAAACACCCACGGTGGTTATACCCGCTACCGAGCCGGATCCTGTTCGTTATGAGCTGGAAAAGGAAAAATTGCTGGCAACAGCCATGGACAATCGGATGGAAATGCTCGAGTTGGAGCTGCAAATCTCCGAAGACGTCGCCACGGTCGATTATATGAGGAGCCAGTCGCTGCCTTTGGTCACGATGGATTACAAGTATAATGTGAACGGCCTGGGCGGTACGAGAGACGACTCGTTTGATTTGCTTTTCGACAAGAGATTCGAGGATCATCGAGTCGGGCTGCAGTTGTTGGTGCCGCTGGGAAACGAGGCCGGAAAGAGTAGGTTAAAGCAGGCCTTCTACCAGCGCAGGCAGCGGTTGGCCAGCCGGGACAGCCGCCAGGCACTTATTGAACTTGAGGTGCTGAATGCTATCGACCAGCTTGAGGCGAATTGGCAGCGTGTCCTGGCCAGCAGGCAAAGGACGATCCTGGACGGCCGGCTGTTCGAGGCCGAAAATCGCCAGTTTGAGCTCGGCCTGGGGACATCTACTGAAGTACTCGAGGCCCAGACAAATTTTGCCGACGCTCAAAGAGCCGAAATCCTGGCATTGGCCGAGTACCAGATAGCACTTGTCGATTTGGCTTATGCCACCGGCACGCTGCTCGGGGCCGCAAAAGTAAGATGGGAACCTATTGTGTTTCCGGACAATATTGAGTAATATGTGCCTGATTTCAATTTTATGCGGCTCAAGGCTCATTTTTGAAAGGGCATATCATGGAAGAACAGAAAGTCGAAGACAACAAAAATGTTGACGAGAAGAATGATTCCAAAAACGCAAAAAGGAAAATCATCTTCTGGGTTTCAGGCCTCGTCGGACTGATAGTTATTGTATTGATTCTCGTTTATTTCCTGCTTGGCAAACCGTCCGAAATCGAGTGGCTGTCAAATAAAATGATAGCCGTATATATCGCCATAGGCCTGCTCGCAGCCACAGTCGGGACATGGTTCCTCCTTCGAAAAACCCTCAGAACAAGATTGAAAATGCAGATGGTGATGAAACAGGACCCGGACGTCAATGACTGGCTGATTATCTTCAACTGGACGCAAAAAGTTCTCTACACTCCCACCATCGTCGCATCTCTGCTTGCTGCTGTGCTGATGTACTTAAACGAAATCGACTTATGGTTCTTTGGTTCGGTCCCCGGGGTTGTTATAGGCGGCTTCTGGCTGATAATATTCTTCCTGAATTTCCTTGTGGAGGAATACAGCATCAGCATCAAAATACTTATTATAACCCTGGTAAGCTTAGGTTGTTTCTTGTTATGGCTGCACCTGCTTGGCTGGGTCGTGGGTTTTCTGAGGCTTTTCAAACTCCTTGCTTTGAGCGTCAACGCCACCGGCTATCTTCTTGTGAGCATAATCGGCCTGTTTACAATTCTGATTTCCTGGCTCAAAGGGCTTTTCTATTATGTGACGATAACGCCCAACTATATGAACCTGCAGGAAGGCCCGACCGAATCAGGCGAGCAAATAGGCAGGGAGGACTATAACAGCCGTATCGATACGAGTGATTTTCTCGAACGGCTCATGGGATTTGGAAGAATAATAATAACCTTCAAAGACAGAAAAAGAGAGCCCATTGCTGTTCTCGTCTGGAGAATTCAGAAGAAGGCGCAAATGCTTGAGAAAGTGCGAGCCAAATTTGCGATTGACTATCCGCAACAAACACAAACTCAGGTATAGAGACGAGACTCGAAAATTGCCGTAGGGTGTGCAACTTGTTGCACACGCGTCCAATTATAACGCGTACCTCAGGCACTCATAAAGAACAGGCCGCTACGAATGTGAAGAGGGTTTATCAAGGAAACCAGTTATGGCACTGCAAAATGATAATGTGAACAACCACAGCCTTATACTCCGCAGAAAAGGATTGATCAGCGCTTTTGTAATTGTCGTATCGATCGGCGCTGGCATCGTCTGGCTCACGGTATTCCGGGGCGGCAAAGCAGCGGGACAGAATACGCCGACCTTTACAGTCAGGCGAGGGCCTCTGACCATCAGCGTCGTCGAATCGGGCTCTATCAAAGCCCGCGACCAGCGCATTATAAAAAACGAGGTCGAAGGCCGGACATCCATCATCACCCTCGTACGCGAAGGGACTCGGGTCAAGAATGGAGACCTCCTTGTCGAGTTGGATGCCAGCACGCTCCAGGACGGCAAGATCGAGCAGGAGATCCGTGTTCAGAATACAGAGGCGGCGTACATCAACGCCAAGGAGAATCTCGCCATCGTTACAAGCCAGGCGGAAAGTGACGTCAATCAGGCAGACCTGGCCCTGGAGTTCGCAAGGCAGGACCTGAGGAAGTACGAACAGGGCCAGTATCCCAAGGACGTCAACGAAGCGAACAAGAGGATTACCCTTGCGAAGGAGGAGCTGGAGCGGTCCGTGCAGACACTGGAGTGGTCGAACAAACTCTTTCAGGAGAGGTATCTCTCCGAGACCGAGCGCGCCGCCGATGAGATTACGGTCAAACGCAGGAGGCTGGAATATGAGCTTGCAGAGGCCGACCTCAACCTCCTGCAGGATTTCACGTACCCTCGGCAGATACGACAGCTCCAGAGCGATGTGCAACAGACCGTATCGGCCCTGGATCGTGCTCAGCGCAAAGCCGATGCCGACAAGAGGCAGGCCGAGGCCGACCTGAAAGCCAAGGAAGCCGAATATACCCGGCAGCAGGCAAAGCTGCTGAAGATCGAGGATCAGATCACAAAAACGACCATCCTCGCCCCGTGCGACGGGCTGGTCGTCTATGCAACCAGCACCAAGGGCGGACTTGCGAGCATGTTAAAGGAACCCCTGGCCGAGGGCCAGCAGGTGTTCGAGCGGCAGGAGCTGATCTACCTGCCTACCGACGCATCGACAACGGCGGAAGTGAGTATACACGAAACGAGCTTAGCCAAAGTGCGGACCGGGCAGCCCGCAGTCGTCACGGTCGAGACGCTGCCAGGCAAGAAATTCCTGGGAACGGTGGCCATGGTCGCGCCACTTCCTGATTCAGCGGGAATGTTCCTCAATCCCGATCTGAAGGTCTTCAAAACGCAAATCGACCTCGATACGGACGATCCGGCTCTTCGCCCGGGTATGACCTGCCGGGCAGAGATTATCGTCGAGAGGTATGACGACGCGGTCTATGTGCCTGTTCAGGCCGTGACACGCATCGCGGAAGATACAATGGTCTACGTGTCCGACGGTGAGTCGGTCGTGCCGCGCAGAGTCGAGATAGGCCTGGATAATAACCGGATGATCCGGATCATTAGCGGATTGAAGGAAGGAGAAGCCGTCTTGCTCGATCCGCCTTTAAAACCTTCCTCTGTTTACGAAGTGTCGGCCGGAGGAGCTGAACCGAATGAGGCTATCCCAAAGCCCGACACTATCGATCAGCAGGTTCGCGACCGCCTCGACGCTAAAAATAGTACACCCACGGGCGCCGGGCCGCAGGTGACGCCGCCGATGCAGACCCAGGGCTTGCCGGCTTTACCGCAGGGGCAGATGCCGCAGGGAACCTCTAATCTGTCCCCGCAGCAGCAGGAGCAGATGAAGAAACAGATACAAAAGACAATGGATATGATGAAGAATATGTCCGAGGAGGAAAAGGAGAGGCTCAAGAGCATGTCCATGGAAGAGAGGATGCAGTTCTTCCGGGAGAAAATGGGAGGGGACCAGCAGTAATGACCTGGAATGGGGTAAAAATGATCAGGAACATACGGTCGGGCCTGGAGAACCTTCTGCTCCACAAGCTCCGGTCGTTTCTGACGATGCTCGGCGTTGTATTCGGCGTCGGCAGCGTTGTCGCCATGCTTTCGGTCGGAGAAGGTGCCGGTCGGGAGGCCCTGGAGCAGATTCGCAAGCTCGGAAGCAACAACATCATCGTTTCATCCATCAAGGCGGTCGAGGATGAAACCACCAACTCGAATCGATCCTTGATGAACATGAGCATATACGGATTGACGTACGAGGACCACTTGCGAATGGCTGAGAGTCTCGAACATGTCGAGCGAACCGCTCCTGCGAAACTGCTGCGTCATGAAGGCCGGCTTGGCGAACGGAGCCTGGAGGTCCGCGTTGTGGGGACCACGCCGGCATGGTTCGATCTGGTCAATCGGGAAATCCTGGCCGGGCGGGTCCTAATGTTCGTCAACGAGGAAACCCCGGCTCCAGCGGTCGTTCTCACAGAGTTCGGCGCCAGAAAGCTGCTGGCTACCAAGCACAGTATAGGCGAATGGGTGCGGATCGGCGGCAACTATTTTTATATCGTCGGCATCATCAAGAGCGAAGGCGGTAAGTCGGGTGACATCCAGTTGCCCGATGAGGAGGTGGACGCCTATATCCCACTGTCCATAGCCCGCCAGTACTTTGGAGACGTCATCACGCGATCCTCGTCCGGCGGTAAGGCCATGGAGCGGATTGAGCTGCATCAGATAATTGTGCAGGTCGACCGGATCGAAAACGTGGAATCGACCGCTAAGGCAATCGAACGAATGCTCGAGAAGTTCCACAAGAAGAAGGACTACACCGTCAGTGTGCCTCTGGCTCTGCTGCGAGAGGCGGAGGCCTCCGAGCGCCGTTCGAGCATCGTCCTGGGCTCCATCGCGTGCATCAGCCTGCTGGTTGGTGGCATCGGCATCATGAACATCATGCTGGCCTCCGTCACCGAGCGGACCCGAGAGATCGGTATTCGCCGCGCCATCGGTGCCAAGCGACGGCAGATTGTCTATCAATTCCTCGTCGAAACGGTTGTGCTCTCAACGACCGGTGGACTCGTCGGCCTGGGGATGGGCGTGGTGATACCCAGTTTGATAACACACTTCTCGGGTATGACCACGATTCTCACATGGAAAGGAATAATCCTGCCTCTGATGATCAGTATGACCATCGGCATCCTGTTCGGGCTGTACCCGGCAATCCATGCCGCCAAAGTAGATCCTATCATCGCTCTGCGCCACGAGTAGAATCGTGCCGCCGGTTATCAAGCAGCAGCGAAACATCGCAATCGGATTTTTTCAAACCATACGAAGGATCAAACTTGACGGCTGTGACATCGAAGTGAACGACCATGGTGACTTGCTCGATTAGCCGGGCCGATTAGAGCATCAATAAAGTTTTACAGGAATTGCAGGCGGCTTATTCGTCTACATTGGGACAGGACAAAATATAGTCGATACAGTCGCTTAATTTAGCTGTCGCCACAGCGACGGTGCTGTCGGCTGCGCCGTAATATAGATTAATCTGATCGGTTTCCTTGTGGACGGTGGCGCCGTTGGGAAATACAACGTCGCTGACATCGCCGATGCGCTCGTATATCGCACTTGGTCCAAGGATCCATTCGTCGCCTCGGCGCAGGACTTTCCAGGGAGAGTTCAAATCCAAAAGAGCCAGGCCGACCCGGTATATCGCTCCTGCCGTCGTATTACGGACGCCGTGGTAAAATAACATCCAGCCTTCCGGCGTTTCGATAGGCTGACAAGCCAGCCCGACTCGGTGACAATCCCAATAGGCCGTCCTGGTCATAATCAACGGCCTGTGATCGCCCCAGTGTTTCAGGTCGGGCGAGAAACTGATCCACATATGAGCTTCGCCCCGGACAATGGGCCGGTGAATCAGTGCGAATCGTCCGTTAAACCTGCGTGGAAACAGGCAGGCATCCTTGTCCTCCGGCGGCAGAAGGGAACCCAGCCGGGCGAACGTTTTGAAATTTTTGGTAATCGCCAGCGAAACAACCGGGCCGCCCTCGCTGAAAGAAACATAGGTAACGGCGAATTGCTTCTGCTCCTCCAGCCAGACAATGCGAGGATCTTCCAGCCCCCACCTTTCCTCCCGGGAGCTTTGGTCGGCTTCGAGGGTCGGCCTGGCGTCTATCTCCCAGTTTGTGAATCCGTCGGCACTGCGGGCGACCGTCAGATGCGAAAAGCCCCGCATATCCTCGACGCGAATCAACAGCAGTGTTTCTTCATTTAACATAGTCGCCGCGGGATTGAAGACCGCGTTTGTCGGATAGGGCCAATTGTCCGGCGTTATTATTGGATTGCCCTCGTACCGCTTGAAAAGTTCGTGTGCTTTTTTTTGTCGTGAAAGATCAGGCATAACTTTATTTCCCCTAAACATCAAAGGATTTTAACATAATAAAAAAATGATACGATAAATCACAATTTAAGTTCAAAATGCTCAGCCCCACATAATTAGCTAACATTACCTAATTTAATCGGCAAGATGAACAGCTTCCTATGAATCAAAGTACGAATATTAGATTCCGCCGAAGCATAAAGTCGCAGGCTTTTTATGGCCGGCCCGAACAATGGCGCATCTATTCCGCAGCCAGGCTCACCGTCAAAATTCCCATACTAAGCTTTCACTAACTGGGTTTCATACAGGCTTTGATACAGTGGGCAGGTTTTTATCAGCTCATTATGCTGGCCTTTAGCAACGATCCGTCCATTATCCATGACTACTATTATATCCGCCGTAATAACGGTGCTGAATCTGTGAGCGATGATAAAACAGGTTCTATCCCGCATGATTTCCTCGATGGCGTTGTGAATTTTAGCTTCGCTGTCGGCATCGACCTGGCTTGTAGCCTCATCGAAAATCAGAATCGCCGGATTCTTCAGGATTGCCCTGGCGATAACGATTCTCTGGAACTGCCCGCCGCTCAGGCCGGTATTCTCTTCGCCGATTATCGTATCATAGCCTTTCGGCAGCGGCGCAATAAACTCATGAGCAAACGAACGCTTGGCAGCGGCAATTATTTCTTCCCTGGTCGCGCCGTGCTTGCCATACGCAATATTCGCCGCGATAGTATCGTTGAACGTGACTACATTCTGCGTAACCATTCCTATCTGGCTTCGCAGACTGTGAAGCGTCGCCTCGCGAATATCCTTTCCATCTATCAGAATCCGGCCGGAATCCGGGTCATAAAATCTCGGTATCAAATTTGCCAGCGTGGTTTTACCGGATCCATTCGGCCCTACCAGCGCAATATTATGTCCTGCCGGGACAACAAGATTGATTCCTTTCAACGCGGGCTGGTTCGCACCGTGATAAGTGAACACCACATCGGCAAATTCTATAATCTTTTTCACGGGTGGCAGTTCGATGGCGTGAGCTGCTTCGTGTTCAACCGGCGAATCCATTATCGCGAAGACTCGTTCGGCGGCGGCGTTGGCCTCCTGTATCCTGTTCCAAACGTCGCTGGTTTTTCTCGCCGACTCGGCGGCGACGCCCAACAGGATCAGCAACCCAAAGAATTCCTCGGGACCGTCCATCTTGCCCGAAGTAATCCAGTACGCTCCGAATATTAACGCTGCCGAACCTGCCGCCATTCCGAACACTTCCATCACCGGCATAGTGGCGGCATCGACCTTGGAAATTTTCAGCTGTTGTTTTAACAGCCGGCTGTTTATGGTCTTGAAGTTTTCATGCTCGTAGTCGTGGCGATTATATACTTTCACTACTCTGAGCGAGGACATCACTTCCTGGAGTTTTGCCAGCATCTGCGAGCCCGCTACCAGCGACTTCCTGGTGGCTCGTTTCATTTTCCTGCCGAAAACAACTACTGACCCCAACACAAACGGCGCTCCAAGAAGAAAGATCGCCGTAAGCTCCCAATTAAGCCACATAGCCAGGATCACCATGAAAAGGGCGTTCAGGGGTTCCCGCAACGCTTTTCCAAGCATGACCTTGATAGCCTTTCCCATTACGTCGCTGTCACGAACAATCCTGCTGACAGTATCGCTCGGACGCTCGCTGGCGAAGAATTCGACCGGCATCTCCAGAGCATGGGCAAAAGTGTCCTCCCTCAGCCGGTTTATGCCCACCTGGACGACCTTTTGAGTCATGTATTCCTGTGTGAATTTTGCCATGCATCGCAGTACAGTGACCACCCCCATCAGCATGATTATGTATGTTACCGTCTTTTTCTTGTTTTCCGGCGTATTCTCTCTTGGCAGAGTGTTTATCCACTTTTCCAGAGGATTCACGTAGAACGGTTTCGACCCGGCGTTCAACGTCAATTCGGACCGGCCCGCACCTTCTCCGGACCGCCGCAACAATTGGATGGCAAGCTCGCTGTTCATCGGTGCTGTCGCCATCGCTTCGAGCAGCCTGGCTCGAGAGATGTTTTGGCCCTTCTGTTCCGGCCGAAGCTCGTTCATACCCGTAATTACATCGTATTTCTTAAGCCCTGCTTTCTGTGCGAGACTGTCCTTCTTGAGGCTGGTAACCACAAGAGCATCAGCCGCTTCCACCTCGCCGAGACCGTCGGATGAGGCAAAGCTGATACCGTAACGACCTGAACAAATTTTTCGCTCCACCCAGCCGTGTATCCCTTCGTCGCCCATCATGACTTTCAGCAGCGGGATGACCGTCATGAAACTCAGAGACAAAAGAGACGAGAGAATTAATGCGCTGAGCACGACCACGATAATTTGCGGCCATTGGGGCCAGACGTACCCGAATATTCGCCAAAAAGCCTTCATTCGATAACTATCTCCATAAGATGATGCTCCAATATTACTGCTGCCGTATCTTCAAAAGCTCCAAATCCATACTTCATACACTTATCAGCAATTCATTACGATTTTGGCACACTAACAAACTTCATCCTGCCGGTCAAGCTTAAAGGTATTGACTTCAAATGCCATTTTTGTTAGCCTGTTTGCTTTTTAAGGAAGCCATTAAATGAAAATCGACTATCTGATTTTGGGCGAGTATGAGACCAACTGCTATGTTCTGCGTAATAATGACGCCGCCCAGGACTGCCTGGTCATCGATCCGGGCCTCGAAGCTGATGAGCTGATCGAATTTCTCGACGAACAAAAATTAAATCCGGTTGCAGTGGTTCTGACTCACGGCCACATCGATCACATCGCAGGCGTCGCAGCGCTTCGAAGCCGGTTCCCCGAAATCAAGGTTTACATTCACAATCTCGACGCCGAAATGCTCACGGAACCGAACAGAAATCTATCCGCCATGACCGGCTCAGCGTTCGTCACCGAGGCGGAAGATATATCCTTAAAAGAGCGGGACATAATCGATCTGGCCGGCGTGAAACTGCTCGTGCTCCACACCCCCGGCCACACCCCGGGCGGCATCAGCCTGTACTCGAAGGAAGACAGAGTCGTCTTTGTCGGCGACACGCTCTTCGCCGATTCGGTCGGACGGACCGACTTCCCCGGCGGCAGTATGTCACAACTGCTCAGAAGCGTCAGAGAAAAACTCTTCACCCTCCCCGAAGAAACACAAGTCTACCCGGGCCACGGCCCCGAAACAACAATCGCCGCCGAAAAAACACACAACCCGTTCTTCTAACCGAAATAGTAATCAATAATCATTTTTGTAGCGGTAGCCCCACCATTTTTGATCTAAATAGTTGCTGTACGAGGGTTATTTTAATACGAGTACATTCAGGGGCGGAAGATGATGTAATCACTGAGGAATTGTTCCACCCCTTTTCTCATCAACATCACAGCAATTGCAGCCAGCAGTAAACTTGTGATTTTTGACAGCGCCTTCGACCCGGCCTCTCCGAGGACTCTTGCCAGAATAACTGAGCCTCTTAGAATCAGCCCTGCCACAAGAATGTTGGTAAGCAATGATATCATCGTGGCGAAGAGTCCATATTCTGAGACGATCAGCATAGAGGTCGTCAGAACCGCAGGCCCCGCTATCAGCGGCGTGCCCAGAGGAACAACGCCCAGATTCTGCCCCGGATCTCTCCTCTTTTTAGTCGGGCTAACCAGGTCTATTATGGCCAGGCTGAAGAGTATCGCCCCGCCTGCTATCATAAAGTCGCCGATAGTTATCCCAAGCCATTGGAACAGCAGCTTGCCTCCAAGAACAAAGCCGATTGCAAGGCACATCGCCGTCACCATGGATTGAAGGATAACCCGCGTTTTTTCTTCTTTCTTTAACTCATT
>Ga0315288_10003892_pt1 | contig 19035 bp, 14 predicted proteins | sample YL17G11_20_MG_FD_203454 | JGI IMG/M metagenome (GOLD analysis project Ga0315288, IMG submission 203454) | Sediment microbial communities from Yellowstone Lake, YNP, Wyoming, USA - YL17G11_20 | ecosystem: Environmental > Aquatic > Freshwater > Lake > Sediment | place: USA: Wyoming | collected... | reverse complement strand
CGCCGTGCAGATAGTGAAGCTCGTTCCTGACGCGCAGGAGGAAATCCAGCGCCTGCAGGCACTGCGCCAGCTCCACGGGGGTCAGCAGGCCCAGTGCCGGCAAGGCGTTGAGGTCGTCCAGGCGATGCCGGGCGCGCGCCACCCAGAGCGCCGTGTGGAAATCCCGCAGCCCACCCGGACCTTCCTTGACGTTGGGCTCCTGCAGGTAGACGGAGCCCCCGTACTTCTCGTGTCGGCGCGCCTGCTCCTGGAGCTTGATTTGGATGTACTGCTGCGCTCGCCTTCCCTGGAGGAGCCGCCACATCCGATCCTGGAACTCGGCGAATACGGCGGGGCTCCCGGCCAGGAACCGTGCCTCCAGCATCGAGGTCCGGACCGTGAGGTCTGCATCCATCATCCGCAGGGTGTCGCCCAGGGAGCGGCAACTGTGGCCCACGCTGAAGCCGAGGTCCCACAGGAAATACAGGACGTGATTCAAGATCGAGGTGACGTAGTCGTCCACGCGCCGGGGGTACAGGAACATCACGTCCACATCGGAGCCGGGGTTGAGCTCGCGTCGTCCGTAGCCGCCGAGCGCCACCAGGGCGCATCCCTCGCTCTCCGCCTTCACCGCCGGTGCCACGAATCCGTCGGCTAGGCGGAAGAGCTGGCAGACCACCGCGTCCACGAGGTCCGCGTGAAGGGCCACGACCTCGAGGCCGCCGACCCCGCCCCGGTGGGCTGCCTCGATCCGGGCCCGTTCCCCGGCGATGAAGTCCTTCATGGCCGGGAGCAGGGCAGCGCGCAGCGCCTCCCCCCCACCCGAGGGCGCTCCTAGGGCCTGGGCCTCGAGCAGGGCTTGGAAGCGGAGCGCCACGTCCGTCTCCGGGCCGAAGGAGATCCCCTGGGCTGGACCCTTGCCCGAGGCGGGGGTCCCCCAGCGGAAGAGGCGTGTCAAGGCGCGGAGAGGATCTGCCATTCAACCTCCAGTGGATTCGAGGGCACTATACCGGGTGACCTCTATGGGGTCAAGGAGAGCCGACTCCGCCCCGCTGCGCGGACTCCGCCCCGGACCGCGGAGCGGAGCGGGGGAGCCGCGAGTCGAGAGCCGAGACTGTGGGGAGGGACCCGGCCCCGATTTCGAATTTCGAACACCCAGAGGGTACTCGAATTTCGAATATAGACAAATCCGCAATCCGCAATCCGAAATTAGCAGACGGATGGGGCCCCGGGTGATAGAAGTCGAGCCGAGAGGGACGACGACGGTGGAAGCCTACTCAAGGTGCGCGCTTCTGTCGCAGGGCCAGGCAATCGGTCAGGATCTTCTCGTGATCGAAGGCCAAGGGGGAGGGCAGTTGTGAGAGATGGCAGACCCGGACGTCGCCAGCGTCGTCCCCCGCTCGCGGCATCCCGCGCGCCCTGGCAATGAACACGATTTTTGGAGGACCCCGTTCCAGGCCCCCGGGCTGGCGTGAGGGTGTCGGTCTTTCCTCCCTCGATGCAGCCTGGCGGTAGACGCCACCTCTGGCCTTCTCGCGCTCCCTCGCTCCGCACGCGGTCTGCCGGCCACCTGATTTCGTATGGACGCGCCCCGAGATGGGGTGCTCGATTCGGGACGGCGCTCAGGTGTTGGGGTCTTAGAAGCCGGCGCTAGCAGGGCTGGGATGGCACGTCCTTTGGATCATCCGTGCCCATCGGGAGGGACGGGATGGTCAAGGGGGTCTACAAACCGAGGAACCCCAAGGGATCTGCCCTCTACCAGTGTGTGTCGAAGCACTTTGCCGAGTTTGAATCCGTCTATCCAGAGCGGCATCAAGAGCGATTCGGCTTCTACCGCCCCGTCATCCGCAAGGTCATCGAGAAGTTCCTAATACGGGACGTTGCCACTTTCGTCACCTTGTACTAGAGTCTCCTTGACCACCCCTCGCCAGCCGCGCCTCGATGGCCCCAGGGTCACGCGGAGGCGTGACGGGCGGGCGGGATTCCGCTTGACCCCGGGCACTCCCCAGGGGTAGGCTTCCGCCCGTGACTCTTCCACCGAATCCGCGCAGAACCGGTGTCCCGCCGGACGCCCACCCCACCACGGTCCCCCGGGCCACCGTGGATTCTTTGCTCCGATTTCGTGCTATCGCTATTTTCCTTGGGGGGAGGTCGCCTCCAATCGGTCGTTCGGTTCCTCGCGGGATGGAACTGCTGACGTCCCACTGCACAGCTTGGGATCGATCGGTCCCTCGCGGCTTCCTGGTGACCCGGCCCAACACGGCGTACCGGGCCATCTCAGAGGGCTGAGTGCCTCGCGCAGAGCGGATCCGGCTGCTCGCAAGGTGACGAAAGTGGCAACGTCCCCCATTACGTCCCCCATTAAAGGACCTGCACGCCCAGCCTGGTGTGCGAGAACATCGCCTCGGCCTCACACCGCTCGGCCGTCTCGCGGTGCCCCAGGATATCGCCTACGGCATCCTCTTCCTGGCGTCCGATGAGTCCGCCTACATGACGGGAAGCGAACTGGTGATCGACGGCGGGATCAGCGCGCGCTGAGCGTTGCGGTGGGACCTCGTCTGTCCGCGAGGTCCCGCCGCCCCCTTGACAGCGCGCGAAGGACCTGAGATTCTTACCGCGCTTTGTTCGGGCCGCAGCCATCGGACGACGAAGATCCCCTCCCGCTGCTTCAAGTTGTCCTGTTGGAGCGTCACCAGCCGCGCGCCCCGAAGATGCATCCTTTCTGCATCAGCGTCCGCCTGCCACACCCACGAGGGGAGGCGACCATGGACAGCGAAGCCATCGCATCCCGGGACGCCCTGGAACGAGCCCAACGCCTGCATGCCGAACAGATCGTCGTGGACTCGCTGGCGCCCACGTTCACCTGCGAGATGATGCTGACGCCCGCGATGGTGGACCTGGCGCGAAGCCTCCAGAGCCGGGGCAAGACCCGTTCCGCCATTCGGACGGCTCTGGCCGAGTACCTGATCGAAGCTGCGTCAACGGATCCGGCCACCCGCGAAGCGTACCTGGCGTTCTGGCGGCGGGCGGGCGTCGCAGCCGCCAGCTGCACCCTGTACGATTCGGGGCCACCCGAGCAGGCCTGGGATGACGCCCTCACCGAGCTGGCACGGGGAACCCGTCTGATCCGGGCGTTGAACGGCGCCTTCGTCCAAGGGGATTCCGCGGCGACGATCGAGCAGGCCTACCGCGAAGGACGGCATGCCGTCATCTACAACCTGCAAAACGCCGAGCCGATCGGCGAGCAGTTCGGCCGCATCGACCTGCTGTACAATCTGGGCGTGCGCATCGTGCAAGTGGCGTACAACCTGCGCAACCGGTTCGCCGACGGGTGCGTCGAGCGGCGTGATGGTGGGCTCAGCCGGTTCGGCGAGGCCCTGGTCGAACGGCTCAATCGCCGCCGCATCCTGATCGACCTCTCCCACTGCAGCGACCGCACGGCCCTGGACGTCATCGCCGCCTCCCAGGCACCAGCGGCCTTCACGCACACCAGCGCACGGGCCATTAGCCAGCACGCCCGGGGCAAGACCGACGAGGCATTTCGCGCGATCGCCGAGCGGGGGGGCTACATCGGGATCTTGATCGTGCCCTTCTTCCTCATGCCGCCCGGCGGGGACGGCCGTGCGGCAACCCCCGGCCTCCCCCCGGGGTGGGCGACCCTGGATACGGTGGTCGACCACGTCGTCCACGTTCTGAACCTGGTGGGCTCCGATAGCGTCGGCATCGGCACCGACTGGGGGAAGCCCTACTACACCGCCATCCGGTGGTCGGCCGACATGGTGCGTGAACAGACGTCCAGTTTTGACTGGGTCGGCTGGCGACCACAGGATCGCTTCGACCCCAACCTGCAGACGCAGGGCCTCGAGACGTGGGATCTGTGGCCGAACCTGACGGCTGCTCTCCTCCGCCGAGGAATCCCAGAGCCTACGGTGGCGAAGATCGTCGGAGGCAACTTCCTGCGGGTCTTCCGGGACGTCTGCGGATAACCCGGAGCTGGTGAGGGGGGGCAACCGGCCGGGCCGCCGTCGGAACGAGGCGGGTGCGGGCAGGATTCCCGCCGGGAGGAGCTATGACGCCGCACGGGACGACACGGTTGGTGGCTGCGGGGGACTGGTTCGCCCTTGGGCGGATCCCCGAGGACGTGCGCGTCCGGCCGGAGACCGCCGCCGTTCTGGATGAGTTGCGGGCCGCCGATATCGCGTTCGTGAACCTGGAGGCGCCCCTGACGACGCGGGGCCTCCGGGCGGAGAAGCAGAATACGCTCCGGGCGGACCCGAGCCAGGTGGAGGACCTGCTGGGGTCGGGTGTCGACATCGTCTCCCTCGCCAACAACCACATGTTGGATTACGGGATCGACGGGCTGGCAGACACACTTGCCGTCCTGGAACGGGCGGGGATTCCCCAGGTCGGCGCGGGGCCCAACCTGGAAGCCGCCCGAGCACCCTTTATCCTGGAGGGCCCTGGCGGCCGCATGGGGTTCCTGGCCTTCGCCTCAACCCTTCCCCAGGGGTTCGCCGCGTCTGCGGAACGACCCGGCATCGCCCCCATCCATGTGACCGCGGCATTCGTGGTGGAGAACCCCCTGGCCCAGGAGCAGCCGGGTACCCCTCCTCCGGTGATCACCTTCCCCCTGCAAATGGACGTCGATGCCACCGTGGACGCGGTTCGTCGGTTGAAGGCGCAGGCGGACTTCGTGGTGGTGTCTGCCCACTGGGGAGTCGCAGGGCAAGATGCCGTCATGGACTACGAGCGGGAGGTCGGGCGAGCCTTGATCGACGCCGGCTGCGATCTGGTGCTGGGGCACCACCCTCACCGCCTCCACGGCGTGGAGGTCTACCGGGAGAAGCCGATCTTCTACAGCGTCGGCAACTTCGTGTTCGAGCCGCTGCCTCCCTCCGGCAACAGCCCACACTTGTCATTCCGCGGGCGCATGACGGCCGCCAATGTCTACGGGGTGATGCGGCGCGAGGGGGTGCTGGTGGACGCCCGGGTGCGGGGCAGGCAACTCGAACGGCTGTCCCTGCTACCGGTCCTCCTTGACGGTGGTGGGTATCCCACCTTGCGCGGCGATGTCGCCGACCAGTTCGTCTCCCTCCTGACGAGTCTGTCAACAGGAATGGGGACGGCATTTCGGGCCGAGAAGGGCCAGGTCGTTGTGAGCCCGGCATAGCCGCGGTCGAGCGCTCTTCAGGGGTGCAGAGGTAAGAGGAGGAAACGGAAATGGCGCGGAAGCCCTCTTTCGCCATCATCGGCGCCGGCAACGGCGGCCTGACCATGGCGGGCGACCTGGTGCTGCATGGCTTCGAGGTCTCCGGCCTGCACGACCGGCTCCCGGAGGCGATCGCGCCCATCCAGAAGCGAGGCGGGATCGAGCTGGTGGGAGAGGTGCTCTCGGGGTTCGCACCCATCACCAATGCCACCACGGATATCGCTCGGGCGGTCCGGGGTGCGGACGTGATCGCGGTGGTCGTCCCCGCATTCGCCCACGAGTCAGTCGCCGCGGCGGTGGCCCCTCACCTGGAGGCGGGACAGATCATCCTGCTCACCCCGGGCTACCCGGGCGGCACGTTGCTGTTCCGCCGGACGCTGGAGGCGCATGGTCTCCGTGCCACCGTGGACCTGGCCGAGACGAACCTGATCCTCTACGCCACCCGCATGGTCGGTCCCGCCCAAGTGGGCGTCCAGCGAATCAAGAAGACGTTCTGGATCTCCGCCCTCCCCGCGACCCGCACCGGACACGTGCTGGACGTTCTGAAGCCGGCCATCCCCCAGCTCCAGCCTCTGGCCAACATTTTGGAGGTCGGATTCAACTGTACCAATCCGCTGGCGCACGTGCCGACGGTGCTCCTCAACCTCGGGACCGTCGAGCGTATTGACGCGAACCAGCACTTCGACCCGCACGACTGGGTAACGCCCGGCATCCTGCGGGTCAAGGACGCCATGGACGCCGAGCGCGGCGCCGTCGTCCGGGCAATGGGCCTCCGGTACATGAGCCACGCCGAGGTGCTGGACCGGATGTACGGGGACACCCCGGTGAAAATCGTGCCCATGCAGGGGCCAGTCCTGGAGGGAAGCCGGAGCGTGCCTCCCCGCTACCTCAGCGAGGATGTCCCGATGGGCCTCGTCCCCTGGGCCTCCATGGGTCGAAAGCTCGGCGTCGAAACCCCGACTGTGGACATGATGATTCGGTTGGCCAGCCTGGTGAAGGGCGCGGACTACTGGAAGGAAGGACGAACGCTAGAGCGGGTCGGGTTGGCAGACAAGAGTCCGGCGGAGATCCTGGCGATCGTCAACGGCTAGCCTCCGTCGTGGTCGGAAACCCCAGCGGAACCTCGTGTACACGAACGAGATCCCTTGCATCCGCAAGGGACAAGGAGAAAGGAGCATGCCATGTCCAGATCACAATGGGTCCTGCGGTGTGCGGTGGTCCTGGCAATCGCCGCCGTCGTGGTCACGGCCCTGCCGAACCAGAGCGGCGCGGCGGCCTACCCCAGGAAGGCGATCCAGTTGGTCGTCTCCTTCTCCCCCGGCGGTGGGAGTGATGTCGTCGCGCGCGTCGTGGCGAAATACCTTGCCGCCGAACTCGGCGTTCCTGTCAACATCGTGAACAAGGAGGGGGGCAACCAGATCCCCGCCATCCTCTCGGTCCTCAATGCCGCACCCGATGGGTACACCCTGCTCCAGGAACAGCAGGCCAATAGCGCGATCAAGGTGACGCTGAAGGACCTGCCGTTCAAGCTCGAGGATCGCACCTACGGTCCGCTCACGGTTGGCGGGCCAAACGCCTTCGTGGCCAGCGGGAAGTCCCCCTGGAAGACGCTCAAGGATATGGTGGACGCCGCGAAGAAAGACCCCGGCTCCTTCACCTGGGTCCGCACGGGTGGCTCGAGCTTCACCGACATGGTCACGCTACAGCTCTTCGACATCGCTGGGATTGATGCCACCAAGACCAAGCCGGTGGACTTCCCGGGGGTCGGCCCGGGAAACACCTCCGTCGCCGGAGGGCACGTCATGCTCGGAGGAGGCGGAGCTGGGTCGGTGGTGGCCATGGTAATATCGGGTGACCTCAAGGCGCTGGCCGTGACGGGGGACCGGCGGGTGCCCGCCCTTCCCGATGCCCCATCGGCCGCGGAGGCAGGCTTCCCCGAGAGCAACCTGATGAACTGGTACGGCATCTCCGGGCCCAAGAACCTCCCCAAGGAGGTCGTCGACCGGCTCGATGCTGCGGCAAAGAAGCTCGCCCAGAATCCGCAGTTCATCAAAGACCTGGAACAGATCGCCAGCTATCCGATTTACACGCCGCCGGCCCAAGCCCGGGAACACGTCCTCAAGGAGGCAGAGCTCTACAAGCGACTTGCAGCCAAGTTCAGCAAGTAACCTCGTGCGGGGGGTCCCGACATCCGGATGGAATGGAGCCAACGCGGGGCGAGACGCATCGTGACGCGGCCCCGAACGTCGCAAGCCGATGCGTCTCGCCCCCGCCGGGCGAGGAGGGATCGAGCGTGCGCCTGAAGTCGATTGAGTCAGCCGTCCTCATGCTCATGGCCGTGACAGCCCTCGGGGAGGGCATTCGCATCATCGTCCAGCAGGCCACCAAGCTCCGCGCCCTGGAGGCTGGCGGCTACCTGGTTCTGGTCGGCCTGCTGCTGGCGGGCATGACCGTCCTCTACTGGTTGCGCGAACCCGAGACCCGGTGGGAGGTCGGGCAGGGCGGGCGCTGGGTGATGATCGCGATACTGATCCTGCTGGCCTACACGCTGCTCATGCCGGTCCTCGGGTATCTTCTCAGCACCGTGCTCGCCCTCGTCGTCTACCTTCGCATCTTCGGTAAGTACCGCTGGACTTTCATCCTCGGCTTCTCGTGTGTGGTGTCGATCGGCTCCGCCTGGCTGTGGGACTGGCTCGCCATCATGTTGCCAACCGGGCCCTTGCCATGGCCCTAGACTTTTCCTGACCGGGAGGAGACAGCGGCATGGAGATGTTCCTGGCCGGCATCCTTTCCGCACTGACGCCGCAGAACCTGCTCTACGCGTTCGCGGGATGCCTGATCGGTACGTTCGTGGGCGTGCTGCCGGGCATCGGCCCCGTCTCTGCCGTGGCGATCCTCTTCCCCTTCACAACGTACCTCCCCCCCACCGGCATGATCATCGCCCTGGCCGCCATCTACTACGGGGCCATGTACGGTGGCTCGACCACGGCGATCCTCATGAACGTCCCGGGAGAGATCTCCGCCGTCGTCACGGCCCTCGACGGCTACGAGATGACCAAGAAGGGGCGTCCGGGACCGGCCCTGGCCATCGCGGCCATCGTCTCCTTCATGGCGGGCATCATCGGCGCCACCTTGATCGCCATGCTCGGACCGTCGGTAGCCCGCCTGGCCCTGATGTTTGGCCCGGCAGAATACCTGGGGCTAGGTCTCTTCAGCCTCACCGCCATCACCGGCCTCTCAGGGAAGTCCCCGGTGCGAGGGGTGATTGTCATGCTGGTCGGGTTGCTTTTGACGTCGGTGGGCTACGATGATTCTGCCGACTTCGGACGCCTGACCTTCGGCAGCAATGACCTTCTCCTCGGCTTCGATATCGTGCCCGTCATGATAGGGCTCTTCGGTATCGGTGAGATGCTTCGCGTCTACGAGGAGAAGACGGGCCAGTTCGCCACGTACGTGCTGGGGAAGCTCATGCCCAACCGCGAGGAGCTGCGCGACGGGCTCGCTGCGGGCATGCGGGCCACGGCCATATCTTTCCCTCTGGGACTCCTGCCCGGCATGTTGCCCTCCGTCGCCTCCTTCCTCTGCTATTCCTTCGAGAAACAGCGATCCAAGAACCCCGAGAAGTTCGGCAAGGGGGCCATCGAAGGGGTGGCTGCCCCGGAAGCGGCGAACAATGCGGCAGCCATGGCGAACCTCCTTCCCTTGCTCACGCTGGGAATCCCCACCGGCCCGACGATGGCCCTGATCCTGGCCGCCCTCACCGTCTATGGCATGATCCCAGGGCCGCTGCTCTTCACCCAACATGCCAACTTCACCTGGACTGTCATTGGCAGCTTCTTCGTGGCCAACGTCATCCTGCTCATCCTGAACTTGCCGCTGGTCGGTCTGTGGGCCCGGCTGGCCACCATCCCCCAGCCCATCCTGGCCCCGACGGTGCTCATCCTCTGCCTGGTCGGATCTTTCAGCACCCGATCCAGCATGTTCGACGTGTGGGTCTGCTTGATCTTCGGCCTCTTGGGGTGGGCTGCGACCAAGGCCGGCTGGCCCCTCGCCCCCATGGTCTTGGCATACGTGCTCGGCCCGATGATCGAGCGGTCGGCCCGGCAGGTCTTCGCCCTCTCCCCGGTATTGTTGCTCCATCGGCCGATCTTCTGGGGCTTCATGGTGATGGGCGTCCTCACCATCTGGTTCACCCGGCGATTGTGGCGAGCGGCCGCTTGACGGTCGCTTGCACGTCAATCTGACACGCATTCACGAGGGAGGTTGCACGATGGCGGTTCGCGTGGGAGCGGATGTCGGCGGGACCTTCACCGACCTCTACATGGTCGATGACGAGCGGCGGAGCTATGCCGCGCTCAAGATTCCGACCACGCCCGACGATCCTTCAATCGGCATCGTCTCAGGGGTTCTGCGTCTGTTGAGGCAAACCGGCCACCGACCCGAGGCCATGTCCCACCTCATCCACGGCACCACCGTGGCAACCAATACCGTGTTGCAGCGCAACGGCAGCCTGACTGGCCTGATCACCACCAAGGGCTTCCGCGACGTCCTGGAGATAGCCCGGCAAAGAAGGCCGGACCTGTACGACCTCACCCGCGATAAAGTCCCCCCCCTGGTTTCGCGGGAGCTCCGGCTGGAGGTCGAAGAGAGGATCGATGCCAAAGGGCAGGTGCTGCGACCCCTGGATGTGCAGAGTGTCCGTGATGCGGCCCGGGCGCTGAGAGAGGCGGGCGTCCGGGCGATCGCCATATGCTTCCTGCACGCCTACCGAAACCCGACCCACGAACTGCAGGCGGCCGAGATCGTGCGCGACGTCGTTCCTGAGGCTTACGTGTGCACCTCCAGCGAGGTGCTCCCGGAGTTCCGGGAATACGAGCGCGTGAGCACCACCGTGCTCAACGCCTACTTGGGGCCGGTGGTCTCCGGGTACGTCCAGCAGCTCACCGGTCGTCTGCGCGCCGAGGGTATCGGCGCCGTCGTCTCCATCGTCCAGTCCAGCGGCGGCGTGATGATGGTAGAGGCTGCCAGCCGGCGGCCCGCCTACCTGCTTCTGTCGGGACCGACGGCCGGCGTGGTTGGCGGCATTCAGGTGGCATGCCCGTCCGGCTTCCAGGATGTCATCACCTTCGACATGGGGGGAACCAGCACCGACGTGGCGCTGGTCGAGGGGGGGAGAGTGCCCCTCACCTCGGGGCGGAACATTGCCGGGCTGCCCTGCCGCACCCCTATGGTAGACGTCGAGACAGTGGGTGCCGGCGGGGGGAGCATCGGCTGGGTTGATGCGGGGGCCCTCAAAGTGGGCCCGCAGAGCGCGGGCGCGGTCCCTGGGCCGGCCGCCTACGGGAGCGGAGGTCGAGAGCCCACCGTGACCGACGCCAACCTGCTGCTGGGTCGCCTTGGGACGCGCGGTCTCCTGGGAGGGGAGTTGAGCCTCGATGTCGATCTCGCACGACAAGCCGTTCTGGAACGGGTGGCGGTGCCGCTGGGCCTCACGCTGGAGACCGCCGCTCTCGGCATCATTCGGGTGGCCAACGCCAATATGGTGCGGGCGGTCCGCTCCGTCTCCGTTCAACGCGGCTACGATCCCAGGCGTTTCGCCCTCGTCGCCTTCGGGGGCGCTGGCCCGATGCACGCCGTGGCCGTGGCGCGGGAGCTGGGCATCCGCACCGTTCTCGTCCCCCCGTCCCCTGGCGTCCTGTGCGCTGTCGGCATGCTGACCATGCCCATCCGGACCGACCTGGTACGCACCCTCCTCATGCAGGCGAGCCCGGCCTCTGTCCCCGCCTCCGCCAAGGCGGTCGCCGAACTCGTGCGGGACGCCAACGGATGGCTGGATCTTCAGGGCGCCAAGGGGGACGGTCGCCAGACTGAGATCCAGTTGGACATGCGCTACCGCGGGCAGAACTACGAGCTCCAGGTCTGCGGGTTCGATCCCAGCACCGAGACGGGCATGCGGCGGGCGGTGGAGGAGTTCCACCGAGTGCACCAACAGGCGTACGGCTACGCTGTGCCGGACCGGGGGGTAGAAATCGTAAACATCCGGATCTCGGCGACGACTGTCGCCCCCACGGAGGATGGGGTCGTGGGGGGTCAGAACACCGGCGGGGCGTCCACCGGGCCCGCGCCCATCGAGCGCCGCCCGGTGCTCTGGGCCGAGGGGCAGCCGTTCGTCGATACCCCCATATTTGCCCGCGCCCACTTCGGACCGGGGAGCCGGGTGGCCGCGCCGGCGATCCTCGAGCAAGTGGATTCCACCACTGTCTTGCCGCCGGGGGCCAGTGCCGTGGCCGACGCGTCGGGGAACATCGTGATCGACGTCGGGACCGAGGCGTGAAGGAGCCGGGCGGGACGAGGGGCCCTGCATGGAAATCAGCCCGATCGAGTTGGAAGTCGTCAAGAATGCTCTAGTCTCCATCGCGGAAGAGATGGGCGTGGTGCTGGTACGCGCCGCCCAATCGACCAACATCAAGGAGCGTCGCGACTGTTCGAGCGCCATCTTCGACAGACAGGGGGTCACCATCGCCCAGGCGGAACACGTCCCGATGCACCTGGGCTCCATGCTCGGGATCATCTCGGCCATCCTGGAGCGGTACCCTCTCGACCAGATCCACCCGGGGGACATGTTCATCACCAACGACCCGTACAGCGGCGGAGGCACCCATCTCCCCGACATCACGGTGGCAGCGCCTGTGTTCTACCAGAACGAGCCGATCGCCTTCGTCGTGAACATCGCCCACCATTCGGACGTGGGCGGACGCGTCGCGGGGAGCGATTCGGGCGATTGCACCAGCGTGTTCGAAGAGGGGCTTCGCGTGCCCCTCGTCAAGGTCCTCGACCGAGGGACCACCCTCGACGACGTGCTGGCGTTCGTTACGTTGAATTCCCGCACCCCCGAGGAGCGCCTGGCCGACCTCCAGGCCCAGGTGGCCGCCAACCGCGTCGGCATCCAGCGCCTCCAGGAGCTGGCGGCGAAGCTGGGGAAGGACTTCCTCACGGCGGCCTGCCAGGCCCTCCTCGCGCACGCCGAGCGGAAGATCCGCGAGGCGGTCCGCCAGATCCCCGACGGCACGTACACCTTCGAGGACTACATGGACGATGACGGGCGGGGGATGGTCAAGATCCCCATTCGCGTCACCATCACGGTCCAGGGGGACGACATCCACCTCGACTTCGCGGGGAGCGGGCCGCAAGCGCGGGGGGGCATCAACCTGGTGTGGCCGGCTCTGCAGGCTTCCGTCTACTACGCCGTCAAGGCGATTCTGGACCCCACGATCCCCCCCAACGGGGGATACTTCAACGCGGTCAGAATCACGGCCCCTACCGGCACCATCACCAATGCCTTGCCCCCCGCGGCCACCGCCGGCCGCTCCGACACCGCCCAGCGGGTGGCGGACGTCATTTTCGGGGCCTTGGCCTCGGTGGTCCCCGAGCGGGTCGTGGCGGGCTGTAACGGCGCCGTGACCACGTCCATGTTCTCGGGCCTCGATCCGGAGCGGGGCCGTCACTACGCCTACCTGGAGTCCCAGGGTGGTGGCATGGGAGCGCGCCACGACCGCGACGGCCTGGATGGGGTGCAGGTACACATGACCAACACCTCCAATCTCCCCGTGGAGGCCCTGGAGAACGAGTACCCGCTGATGGTCGACCGGCTCGAGTTGATCCCGGACTCCGGAGGCAGGGGGAAGTTCCGCGGCGGGTTGGCCATCCGGAAGGACATCCGCGTGATTCACCATACCTGCACCTTCGCCACCCATGCCGACCGACAACACCTTCCCCCGTGGGGCCTTTACGGCGGGGAGCCGGGATGGTGCGGCCGCTTCGTCATCGTCCGCGCCGCCACCGGCAAGCCGGAGGTCCTCCCCACCGGCAAGGTGAGCGAGATCGAGCTCTTGAACGGAGACGTGATCAGCATCCAGACCCCAGGGGCGGGAGGGTGGGGCTCCGTGGCCGAACGGCCGCGCCACCTCCTGGAGCGGGATCTGCGACAAGGCAAGACCACCCCCGGGTGGGCCGCTGGCGACCAAACGCCGAGAGGAGAGACAGTCGGATGAACATCAGCCCAATCGAACTGGAAGTCGTCAAGAACGCCCTGCTCTCCGTTGCGGAAGAAATGGGCGTGGTCCTGATTCGGGCGTCCCAGTCCACCAACATCAAGGAGCGCCGCGACTGCTCCTGCGGCATCTTCGACAGCGCGGGCGCGACCATCGCCCAGGCAGAGCACCAGCCCATGCACCTGGGCTCCATGCTGGGGATCGTCTCGGCCATCCTGGAGCGGTACCCTCTCGACCAGATCCACCCGGGGGACATGTTCATCACCAACGACCCGTACAGTGGAGGGGGAACCCACCTGCCGGACATCACCGTCGCCGCGCCCGTGTTCTTCGACGGCGAGATCATCGCCTTCGTCGTGAACATCGCGCACCACTCCGACGTGGGCGGACGCGTCGCGGGGAGCAACTCGGGTGATTGCACCAGCATCTTCGAGGAGGGGCTCCGGATCCCGCTGGTAAAGGTCGTGGAAGGGGGAACCATCGTCGACCGCGTCCTGGCGTTCATCACGCTCAACTGCCGCACCCCCGAGGAGCGCCTGGCCGACCTCCAGGCCCAGGTGGCCGCCAACCGCGTCGGCATCCAGCGCCTGCAGGAGCTGGCGGCGAAGCTGGGGAAGGACTTCCTCACGGCGGCCTGCCAGGCCCTCCTCGCGCACGCCGAGCGGAAGATCCGCGAGGCGGTCCGCCAGATCCCCGACGGGACGTACACCTTCGAGGACTACATGGACGACGACGGGCGGGGGATGGTCAAGATCCCCATTCGCGTCACCATCACGGTCCAGGGGGACGACATCCACCTCGACTTCGCGGGGAGCGGCCCGCAGGCCCGCGGGGGGATCAACTTCGTCTGGCCGGCGCTGCAGGGCATGGTCTACTTCTCGCTGAAGACGATCCTGGATCCCACGATTCCATCCAACGGCGGCTTCTTCCGGGCGGTCCGCATCTCGGCGCCGACCGGCACCATCACCAATGCCCTCCCGCCGGCGGCCATGGCCGGCCGCTCCGACACCGCCCAGCGGGTGGCGGACGTCATCTTCGGGGCCCTCGCCCCGGTCATCCCGGAGAAGGTGGTGGCCGCCTGCAACGGGGCCGTAACGGCTTCCATGTTCTCCGGCTTCGACCAGGATATGGGACGCCACTACGTGTACATCGAAACCCAGGGCGGGGGGATGGGGGCCCGTCACGATCGAGATGGCCTGGATGGAGTTCAGGTGCACGCCACCAACACCTCCAACCTCCCCGTGGAGGCCCTGGAGAACGAGTACCCGCTCATGGTGGACTGCATCGAGCTGATCCCGGATTCGGGAGGAAGGGGGAAGTTCCGCGGAGGCCTGGGGATACGGAAGGACATCCGGGTGGTTGGCCACACCGCCACGTTCTCGACGCACGCCGACCGACAGCACCTTCCACCCTGGGGACTGTTCGGAGGAGAGCCGGGGAGGTGCGGTCGGTATGTGATAACCCGGGTGGCCACGGGGGAGCGCAAGGTTCTCCCCTCGGGCAAGATGAGCGAGATCCTGCTGGAAGAGGGGGACGTGGTCAGCGTCCAGACCCCCGGAGCGGGCGGATGGGGGCCTCCCGGTGAACGGCCGTCCCACCTCCTGGAAAAGGACCTGCGGCAGGGGAAGGTCTCGACGCCTCCAAGGGGCGAGGTGTCACGCCATCAGAGCACGGCTTGAATCCCTATGGCGGAGTGGCCGAGGAGGTGTCCGCCCGGTTCCTCGTCATCTGCGCAACTCGGCAACGAAACGGCGCTGCGTACGGAGGGAGGTCCTGAATTGAACGTTGACGTCGTGGTCATTGGAGCTGGGGCCGTCGGGTGTTCGGTCGCCTTCCAGGTGGCCGGGGCCGGGCTCAAGGTTGTATTGATGGACCGAGGGTTTCCCGGGTCGGGAACCTCGAGGGCCACCCAGGCCGGCATCGGGGTGTACGCGAAGAAACCGCGCCCCAACCTTGAGCTGAACATGAAGGGGGCGGAGCTGTACCCTTCGCTGGCGGCCAAGCTGGACAGGGACGTCGAGCTCCGAATGGACGGTGTCCTGAATGTCGTCCTGAGCCAGGAAGGACTCGCGAAGATGCGTGCTTTCGTGGCCAAGCAGCATGAGACCCCCGGCTACAAGGCACAATTGCTGACCGGCGACGAGGCGCGAGAGATGGAACCGCAGCTTTCCCCTGGGGTCGTGGGAGCTGCCTTCTGCCCCTTGGATGGACAGGTCAATTCGCTGAAGTACACCGATGCCCTGGCGCGGGGGGTGGTGCGACTCGGGGGGCAGGTGAAAGCCGGAGTGGAGATGACGGGCATTCGGTCAACGGGCCGACATACCTGGTCGGTGGTCACCTCCGACGGGGAGCTGGGGGCCGAGTGGGTGGTCAACTGCGCGGGCGTGTACGCCCCCGAGATTGGCCGAATGGTCGGGGTCGATATCCCCATTGCTCCCAACAAGGGACACGTGCTGGTCACCGAGGCCATTCCACCCTTGATCAGGCGGCGAATCTCCGGCCCGACCCTGATCCGCCAGACGGCCAACGGCAACATGCTCCTCGGCCAAAGCGAAGAACTGGTCGGCTTCGACAGGGCCGAGAGCCTTCCCGTGCTGGCTGCTCAGGCTGTGGTAGCCCGCCGCGTGCTGCCCTCGCTGAAGAAGGTGAAGATCATCCGGTCCTTTGTGGGTCTCCGTCCATGGCCTCCCGACGGACTGCCGGTCATTGGGGAGGTCCCCGGATTACCGGGCTTTCTGGTGGCGGTGGGCCACAGCGGCATCACGTGGTCGCCGGCGGTGGGGAAACTCATCACCGAGCTGATCACCGGCCGGCAGCCGACGCTACCCCTTGAGCCCTACAGTATCACCAGATTCCAGGACCGAGTGGGCCCAGCCACATCATAACGGTAACGCATTCATCCACAACGAGGGATTGACCCAATGGAACACGAGCCACGGCGCGTAAGCGCGTTCTTCCGACGGGGCCGTCCGGTTCAAATCGACGTCGACGGGGAACCCGTTCAGGCGTTCGAAGGGGAAACCATTGCGGGGGCGCTCCTCGCGTCGGGTCGCCGCATCCTCCGGCATACACCGAAAGGCAGCGCCCGGGGTGTCTTCTGCGGCATGGGGGCCTGTTTCGACTGCATCGTCGAGGTCGACGGCGATCCCGGCGTGCGAAGCTGCATTACCCCAGTCCACCAAGGCATGAAAGTCCGAACGCCGAAACCCTTCCAGAGGGGCAAGTGACACCATGACCTCCACCGATGTCGTCGTCGTAGGAGCCGGCCCAGCGGGCATCGCCGCCGCCACGCAGACGGCGCGGGCGGGCGCCTCCGTTCTTGTCCTGGACGAATACTCCCAACCAGGAGGGCAGTACTACCGTCAGCCCGCCGAGGGCATCTGCCCCACTTCATCTGCCCGGATCTTCGAGCAGAGCGAACGGGGCCATAGTCTGATCCTCGAGGCCAAGCAGGCAGGAGTGGCCTTTCGCTGCGAGGCGCTCGTCTGGGGAGCTTTTACCGACGGAACTCTTGCCGTCCACTCGGCCGGCACGTCCGAGGTGATCACGCCTGGCAAACTGATCCTTGCGTGCGGCGCCTATGACAGGTCCGTCGCGTTTCCGGGGTGGACCCTCCCCGGCGTCATGACCGCGGGAGCGGCGCAGGCGCTCCTCAAGGGCCAGGGGATACTGCCAGGCCGCCGTATCCTGATGGCAGGGACCGGGCCGCTCCAGGTAGCGGTTGCAGCCCAATTGGCCCAGGCGGGCGCTCGACTGGTCGGGGTGCTGGAGGCGGTCAAGTTGGGGCGGCTTGTCTCCTCTGGCCCTCGATTCTGGGGTCAGTGGGGGCGGTTGCGCGAGGGGCTCCAGTATTGGCGCACCCTTCGATCCGCCAATGTTCCGCTGACGTTCGGCCGCACCGTTATCCGAGCCATCGGGGACGGGGTGCTATCCGCCGTGGTCACCGCCGAACTGGACGACGATTGGAGCGCCATCCCCGGAACCGAAGCAGAGGTCCAGGTCGATACCCTGTGTACCGAGTTCGGGCTTGTGCCCAATACCAGGCTGGCGAGGCTTCTCGGATGTCAGATCGTCTACGACCCTGCCCGCGGAGGCCTCGTCCCCCTCTACGACGACGCCATGCAAAGCTCCAGATCCGGAGTCTTCATCGTCGGCGAGGCGGCAGGAATCGCAGGCGCAAAGGCCGCCGAACTCCAGGGAAGGATCGCCGGAATCTCGGCGGCACTGCAACTCGGGAAGGGCGACCCATACCAATGCGGGCAGCGCATCGCAGCGGCCAAGCGCGAGCTCCGGTCGGAGCTGCGCTTCGCTCGAAGCCTGAACGAGACCTTCGCGGTGAAACCCGGCATCCTCAAGCTCCTCACCGATGACACCATCATCTGTCGCTGTGAAGAGATCACCGCAGGCGAGTTCCGACATGAGCGACCCGCGTGGATCTCCACCCTGGATGCGGCCAGAACGGTGATTCGCGTCGGCATGGGTAACTGCCAGGGATGCATGTGCGAGAGCCTCGTAGCCCAGTTGCTCGCCAAAGAAGCAGGGAGGAAAATCGCCGAGGTCGGGAGCTACCACATTCGACCACCGCTCAAGCCCATCCCGGTTGGTGCGCTGGCCGACCTCAGCGAGAAGTTACCCCCGCCCCCGAACCGAATGGAGCACTGAGCCAAGGACGCCATCGACCGCACCCGACACTGCAGGAGAGGAGACCATGCGAAAAGAAGTGATTCCCGTCCCAGGCGAAACACCGGCCAAGCACACCTCTCGGATCGTGCGTTTCGGGAATCTGGTCTTCATCGGGGGAACCACGGGCCGCAATTTTGTCACCAAGGAGATGCCCGCGGATACCACCGGCCAGACGAGGCAGACCCTGGAGAACATCAAGCTGTGCCTCGAGGCGGCAGGCACGTCCCTGGAGAACGTCCTCAAGATGACCTGCTATCTGGCGGATCTCGCCGACAAGAAAGCCTTCGACGACGTGTACATCAGCTATTTCCCGGTGAATCCGCCGGCCCGGGCCTGCTTCGCCGTGGCGGCGTTGGGTCCCGGCGTCAAGGTCGAAATCGAAACCATCGCCGGTGTTCCAAGTTGACGGAGCGGCAAGCCCTCGCAGCCCAACGCGGGGATGAGAACCGTCGCTCCCGAGTCGAGCCAGGAGCGGGAAGGGTCGGTCGTCGACCGGACCTTCGAATTGCCGGGCTCGCGCTTGCATGAAGGGTAGCGACGCTGCGGAAGGCCGGAGATCTCGCCCACCCGGGGGTTTGCTCGGGTCAAGTGTGAGCATTGCCGCTCAGGACGAGGCGGGGCGGCGAGCATTGGCCGAGTACGTCCTGCGGTCCCCCTTCGCCCAGGAGAAGCTGCGCTACCATGCCAAGACCGGGACCATCATCTAGTAGCGCTCGAAGATGCACCCGGTCCTCAAGCGGAACTTCGAGGTCTTCTCGGTGCTCGACTGGCTCGCGGCCCTGACCGCTCGGCTGAGCTCGCGCCGAAGCCGCTCACATCCCGAACCACGGGGAGCACCTCGTCCGATACTACGGCTGGTACAGCAATGTCTGATCCTCACCCATCTCCCCGCCTGTGCCGAGGGCAGACAGGGGCCTCTGGCCGGCCCGAGCGCACAGCCCGCCGGCGGGGTACCCGTTGCCGTTTTCTCTGCAACGGGTCGTCGCCGCAGAGCGCCGCAGCGTGATCCCACCCACCCGAACGGTCTCGTGCGTCGGGGTCTGCCCCGTGTGGCGCCGCGCCAGCCCCCCTGGCCCGTCCGTCCCCGCTGCCACCGGTGCCCGCAACGGTGTT
>Ga0315288_10003890_pt1 | contig 19037 bp, 15 predicted proteins | sample YL17G11_20_MG_FD_203454 | JGI IMG/M metagenome (GOLD analysis project Ga0315288, IMG submission 203454) | Sediment microbial communities from Yellowstone Lake, YNP, Wyoming, USA - YL17G11_20 | ecosystem: Environmental > Aquatic > Freshwater > Lake > Sediment | place: USA: Wyoming | collected... | reverse complement strand
AATCGCTCGGACCATATATGGAGCCCCGTCGCGGCGTCGACGAGCTGGGCGGTGACGCGTAGGCGATTGCCGGCCTTGCGGATGCTGCCTTCGAGAACGGCCCGGACACCGAGCATCTTGCCGATCTCTCGGACATCGAGCTTCAAGCCTTTGAGGGCGAAGGCCGAGGTCCGGGCCACAACTCGTAGGCTTTGGACGCGGGCCAGGGCGTGGATGAGCTCTTCGGCCAGCCCTTCTCCGAAATAATCCTGGTCCTTGGCCGGACTCATATCGGCGAAAGGAAGGACGGCTACGGAAGGGCTCCCCTCCAAAGGGTCCTCCCGTTTTTCTTCCGTTTTAAGCCTCCGGACGCTTTCACCCTGCAGGGCAGTCAGAAGCGTTTCGAAGTCCGGAAAACGGTCGTCGGGCTTTTTTTCGAGGCATTTGAGGATGAGATCCTCCAATCCCCTCGGCATCTCGGCCCTGAGGGAGGAAGGACGCGGCGGAGTTTCGCTCAGGATCTCGTTCCGGATAGCCTGCCCGTTCTCTCCGACAAACGGGCGCCGGCCGGTCGTCATCTCATACAGAGAGCAACCGAAAGACCAGATGTCGGTCCGCATATCGGTCTTCTCGCCCCGGGCCTGCTCGGGCGACATGTAAGCCGGCGTGCCCAGCACCGTCTGCGGGCGCGTCAGGTCGGCTCCGCTTTCGAGCGACGCTAAACCGAAATCCGCGATGCGCACTTGCCCCTCCCGGCCGAGCATGATATTGGCCGGCTTAATATCGCGGTGGACGACGCCTTTCTCGTGGGCGGCCTTCAAACCCTCGGAAATCTGGACAGCCATAGCGAGCACTTCGATGAGGGGCAGGGGGCCCTCGACGATCCGATCTTTGAGGCTGCGGCCCTCGATAAAGGCCATGGTCAAGAACATCTCGCCGTCCTCTTCGTCGACCTCGTAAATCGGACAGATATTGGGGTGGTCGAGGATGGCGGCCGCCTGGGCCTCGCGAAGAAAACGCTTCCTAGCTTCAGGATCGCGGCTTATCTCTTCGGGCAGGAACTTGAGGGCGACAGTCCGCAGCAGTTTCGTATCTTCGGCTTTATAAACGACACCCATCCCGCCGTGTCCGGCGGTGCTTAGGAGCTTGTACCTGCCTCCCACGAGATACCCGGTCCGATGATGGTTCGGGGCGATAGTCCGGGTGACCGAAAGCTCGCCGTCCCGCGGAAGGGCGATTTTTTTTCCGCATCTTGGGCAGCAATGAGTATCGGCCGGGATTTCTAACTGGCAGCGGGGACATGTCACGTCAGCACCGTCTTTCAGTAATCACTCAATTCTACACCGAACGCCCCGATCGCCTCAAACAAAAGAGGGGCTAATGGCCAACAGCATAAAAAGCTGATCCTTCCTTGATTTATCGGAAATTGCTTTTCTGCTCCGCCCGGGGAAGGGTCCAAACTCGTCTTGAAATCCCATCTTGCCACCGCGGACAACAATAAATCCCGCCTCGACTTTCCGGATCGGGGATAGGGGACGTGACACGAGCGATGAACTCCAGAAGAAGAACCCGCTCGGCCTCCGGCTTGGTCTTGCCCGGACCCTGCTATAAAAATGAACCCCGTATGCCGCCAGGAGAGAAGCCATTCCGACCTCCGTCACTAGAAAATGGAGGTCTGGAGGACGGCCACAACGCCGGGGGTGAGCGCGCTCCCGGTCAAAAAGAGAAGCCGTCCCTGAGGATATTTTTTTGAGGGACAAACTTGACGGGGAATCTCTTCTCGATGACGGGCACCGTTTTCCAGAGCTCGGCGCCGCTCAACCGGCTGACGGCGTAGCTGCTGGAAAAAGACAGCTCGGCCTTATCCAGAGCTCCGGAGGGCTCGTTGACGGACATCGAGGTCGGCTGGATATCTTCTCCCCCTTCTTTTCCCCTGAAAACCGCATTCAAGGACACGAATTTCTTTTTCGTCTCGATTCCGATTTCGAGCCGAGTCTCCGGCTGGCCATCATAACCCGGTTTTTCGTTCCATCGAACATTCCAAACTCGGACATCCTCGTCTTCGAAAAACGGCTTCGACCCCCTTTCGACATTGGCGACCGGGATGTCGCGGACCTTGATGATGGTGGACAATCTGACGAGGCATTCAACGTTTCCCAGTTTCTCCAATTCAACGGATTCAACATTGCCCGTCCCTGCCGTCCAAAAATTGAACCCGTAGATCCCCGTGCTGTTGCTTGAGCTTCTGCTCAGCGGTTTGCCGTCGGAAAAGAGTTGGACGTCGAGCCAAGGATTGAGTTCGCCCAGCTCAAACTTTTCGTCCCGTTCCGGCTTCTTCTTGAGTTCCAGGACGACAACGGGCCCTTTTCCGTATTGTTGCTTGGCCGGCATCCCGTAGTTAGGCTCACCGGGGCCGTAGAGACTCCTCTCATTTGGGTAGAGAAAGATGTTTTTCAGGATCACCGCGACATCGCGGGAGCTGATCTCGGCGTTGATGGGAGCCATCATCGGCTCGGGCTCCGTCTGCCGGGCGATTACGGTCGCGCCGAGGATCAGAACCAGCGGTATCAGGGCGGCTGAGAACTTCTTGGCTTTGTTCATAGGGTTCCTTCCTTTCACGGAGGCCGGGCGGAGAACAGCCTCCGGCCGGCCATGAAGACGGCCAGCTTATTTCCCGGCCGGTCCGCAGGTGAAGCTCTCGAAGAGGGCGAGGATCTTTCGGACCGTCTCCTCCGGAACGCCGGGGCTGAAATGCTGCAATGCCTTGACCAGATGAGCATAGACCTCGTCGTGTGAGTATTCGCGGAAGACGCCCGAAACGTCGTCTTCAAGGTCGGCGTGGGCGTCGAGCATCAGCACCGGGCGGGCGCAGTCGAAATCCAATTTCTTCAGGTCGATGAACCGGACTTTCGGATTCCCGTAGGTTCTAAAGTGAAAGACGCCGTTCTCCGTGTCGCAAACGAAGCTCCAACGGGTTATTAAGTCGTTGGCGACGCCCGCCAGGAGGTCAAAAGCCTTCTCGACGGTCGCGGCCGAGCCGCCCGCTTGGAAGCCCGACACGCCGTCGGCCAGCCGGGAGAACCGATTGAAAGAATTATAGGGAAGAGGCGACGAAACCGACCGGGTTTTCCATCGATCCAGACATTTTTGATAGGGGTCGTTGGTCAGGACCGGGACGGTCAGGTCCTTCCCCGTGCGGATCATCAGACGGCCGTTGAGGCATTCGACGACCGCGCAGGCGCCCGTCCGGTCGCAGACGAGATAGTGGTCGACGGTGCTGGAGATGCGGATTTGCTCGGCCGCCTTGACGAGGTCCTCGACCGTCGCGCAGGTGTCGAGCGCGTACTGCCACCAGAAAGTACCGATTAGAGAAGCCCTCTCGTCGGGCGGCGGCACCTTCGTTTCCTTCAGGAACATAGTGCTGAAGGCCAGGCCGGCCTCATTCATCCCGCCCCAGGCCAACTGATATCCGGCGCAGGCGATGGTGACGCTGCCGTAACGGGACGTCCACGCCGCCACCCGGCCCTTCGTCCCCGCCTCCCAGCCGGTTTTGCGGACGCCTCGCTTGTTGATGAAAATCTGGCCGGGGGCGAAGGCGTTGTCGTAATTCGTCGCGAACACGGGAAATCCCTTCTGAAACAACACGAGGGTCGAACAGGGAAGAATCGGTAGCGGGCAAGACAAGCCGATGATGAGCGGAATGAGCCATCCAAAAAGCCGGGCTCGTTTTTTCATCAGGACCTCGATGTAACTACGCAGACTTCATTCTCCCCTTAAACCGGGCGCGATTCAAGCCCCGCTGATGTAGGTTAACACCGGCTGGGGGGAGGCGTATTCTGCCCTCGTGAGGGGAAAGGCACGGGTTCCGGGAATCGCCGCCGCATCTCTTCTGGCGCTTCTAGCCGTCCAAGGCTGCGGCGGACGCGGCGAGCGCGAAAGATGTCCTGGTCGGCTTCGTTCTCAACATGCCCTCCTGGTGGCGCTAAAGACCAGCCATCCGGATCTGGATCCTCACATCCGCACCGCCGGTCTGTTGATAAAGAACCGGAATCCGTAATTCGATCCGCTTGAAATTTTTCAGGCGCTTATCGAGTTTGTGAGGCGGCGGATCCAGCGAAACAATCGAAAATTTCTTGTCCGGATGGGAGGGATGAAAGAGCTTCAGCATCCGGCCGTTCTGTTTCAACAGGGCGCCCCCGTCGACGATCTCAACGTCGGCTTGGGTCACAAACTGCCAGGTGACCAGCTTTGTCGTTTCCTCCGGCCGGATCATGTCTTCAACAAGCAACGATCTTTCGCCGTCCTTCGTGAACCGTCTGAATGCGCTCTTGAGCCGGCCTTGAAAAACAGGCCCGAGATCGAAAGTCACGGAGGGCTTCTGACCGGGCTTGAATTCACGGACCAAGGCATAGCCGTCGACCTTGTGCCTTTCTCCGTTGACCGTCAAAGTGCTGTGTCCATAATTGTTTTTGGTCAACAGCTCCCATCTTTGACACTCCTGGCACTGGCGCCATAAATCAAAGCCTTGCTCTCCGATCAGATAGTCCTGGGTGCCGGGATCAACGCTCCAGCGCACGCCGTTCAGCTCAAAGATGAATGAGCCCGCGTCCATGTTGCCGTGGCTCACGGCGCCACAGCCGCCTTTGGCCGCGAAATAATAATCGCTGTTGGGCCCGTCTCCTTTGAATACCGCGACCGGAGTCCGGCCTCGACCCACCCAGACCAGAGGAGGCCGGGCCTTTGAAAGCTCCCGGTATTTCGACATCCAGGAAAGCGCGGCCCCGGTTAAATAGCTCAACCTCAGATCTTTCGCCGGCCTCAAGAATTTTTCTTTTTCATAATACATGCTTTTCCCGGTCTGGGCGGCAAACCAGGCCAGCAGAATATCCCCGTCGGTTTCCGGCGCGTCGCCGCAATCGGCGAAATTGTAGTACCCCCCTGAGGGCAAACGGCTGCACATCATTTTGAAATCGGCGCTCTTCAAAAAGCCGGGGTACGCCTTGTATCCGAAATCCGAGCCGAAAGCGGTTTCGAGCATCGAAGCGGTCAGCAAAGCATAGCTGGTGGCGTAGTCCCAGTATCCGACGCCTTCGGGACAAACGCCGTCCGGAAAATAGTTTTCGAAAAGCTCATGAGGGATCCCGCTCAATGCCCTTTGGATGGTCTTGGCCGCGAGTTCCGGATCATCATCGGCGATGGCGATCGAGGCGGCGATCATTCCGCCGTTGCACACCTGATTCCAGTTGTTATAATGGTCGATCCACCAAACGTCTTGTTTATTTCCGCCGTATTCTTCCCAGCTCGGATAGATCCCTTTTTCGGTCAATGCTCTTTTCGCCAGCTTGATTGTGGATTCGGGCAAATCGTCATGGGTCCAGTCCAAGGCCAGGGAAACAGCCATGCAGATTTCCGCGACGTCCAGATAAACGGGAGGATTCCAATCCGAAAAGAGGGCGGCAGCCTGGAGCTCCTGATCGATCCGTTCGAGAATGATTTTGTCCTTCTCGATCAGGTAGACCAAGCCGAGCATGTTCACCCTCCGGAGCAGCTCCCTGGAGATGCCCAGCATTGCATTCGTGGTTTTCACTCTCCTGATGACCGGAAGATCTAAAATTTCAAACGCATCGATCCTGATGGCCTCATAGAGATTCTTGATCACGGGATCGGATTTGATCTTTCCTTCGAGTCTCTCGACGATCTGCTCGTTATAGATCATCCGCGGTTTGGATCGTTTCAGGTTCTCCCGCAGATATGATCCAGAGAAGGGATTTCGCAGCCTTGGAATGTCCTTGTCTTGAACGCCGGCAAACGCAGATACAGCTTGCGACGTCATGAACAGAAGGATCAGGATCGTTCTGGATCGTATTTTCACTCCTCCTCCCTCGCCGACAACCATAAATCCTCCCTCGGGCGATGTCAAGATGGATCGAACGGTCAAAGACGGACCACGGGGCTGAGCGATTGGAGCGCCGTGCCCCCTCAGGCCGGCCGATCCCGGCCGCGGCGGGCTATTTGAACCACCACCATACAGGATTAGCTATTTGCCAATCCATTGAATCTTAATATTATAAACAGAATTTTCATGTTTTGAAACCGGCCCCGTATTCTTCCCAGCTCGGATAGATCTTTTTTTCGGTCAATGCTCTTTTCGCCCGCTTGATTGTGGATTCGGGCAAATCGTCAGGGGTCCAGTCCAAGGCCAGGGAAACAGCCAGGCAGATTTCCGCGACGGCCGGATAAACGGGAGGATTCCAATCATCCATTCAAGACCGGCGATTTTGGCGGCTTTGATGCCTTTTGTCCTTAGCGGCCTCCCGCCGGCCCAATCTCCCTCGCCGGATCGATCTTTGGAAAAGCGGTTCGATTCCTTCCTCTCCGCGGCCGATATCCGCGCTCGATTGGAACGGCTCAGCGCGCATCCTCATCATGTCGGCTCCCCTTATGGCAAGGAAAACGCCATGTTCATTCTGGCCCAATACAAAGCCTGGGGGTTTGAGGCCCGCATCGAGGAATTCAGCGTCTTGTATCCGACGCCCAAGACGCGCCTTCTGGAGATGATCTCGACCGTCTGGGAATCGATGTCCGGGGCAAGATCGTCATCGCCCGGTACGGGGGAGGATGGAGGGGGATCAAGCCGAAGGTGGCCGCGGAACACGGGGCCCTCGGCTGTCTCATCTATTCCGATCCGAAAGAAGACGGCTATTACGTTGGAGATGTCTATCCCCAAGGCGCCTGGCGGAACGAATTCGGCGTTCAAAGAGGTTCGGTTGTGGATATGCCCGTCATCCCCGGCGACCCCTCGACGCCTTTCGTCGGGGCGACGCCGGGGGCCAAGCGTCTCCCGCTCGAAGAGATCAAAGTCCTGACGAAAATACCGGTTCTCCCGATCTCCTACCGTGACGCCCTCCCCCTCCTCCGGGGCTTAGCGGGGCCGGTCGCGCCAAATCCCTGGAAAGGGGCTCTCCCCATCACCTATCACGTCGGTCCCGGACCCGCCAAGGTTCACCTGAAGCTGGCCTTCCACTGGGATTTCAAGCCGATCTATGATGTGATCGCCGTGATCCGGGGAAGCGTCTATCCGGATCAGTGGATCATCCGGGGCAATCACCACGACGGATGGGTGAACGGCGCAGAAGACCCGCTCAGCGGGCAGGCCGCGATCCTTCGATCGTCGCTTCGATGAAGATCGACAAAAATTGACACGACCGGTGGGCCTGATATTAAATACGTCCCGGAAACGGCCTCCAACCTCAAGGCTGCGTTCGCTTTGACGGCGGCGGGCATCGCGGCCTGCGTGAAATGCGTGGGATTGGGTGTAAAAGCCTTCAAGCCGATTCTGCCGTCTGGTTGAGAAATGCGATGTCGGACTGGAATACCTCGAACAGCCGGTGGATGCCCCGGACCTCCAAGGGCCAGAGCGAAGCCTTATATTTCCAAAATCGTTTAGTTCGAAGCGAGGTGGATCATGAAAACTGCGACATTGAGCCGGCGCGCGTTTCTGGGCGGCGGTGCTGTTTTGGGCGGCGGTGCGGCCTTCCGCTTGACCGCTTTCAAGGCCAACGCCGGCGATTTCGTTGAATTCGATAGTCCGGATGAGCCGACGATGAAGATCACCGAGATCGAAACGATTCCCCTGAGCCTTCCCATGAAGCCGTTCGCGGACGGCATCGATAAAACCGGCTCTTACGTCGCGCCGGCCAAATATTCCGAAACTCCGCCGGCCAAGTTGGGCCGGAAGCGGAACGAAAAAGGCGACGCCCTGATGAATTACGTCCTGGTCAAAATCCATACCAGCACGGGGATCGTCGGAATCGGTGACGCCCCGACCGATGCCGTCGAGACCTTGGAAACGGTGAAATTCACCATCGACCGGTATATGGCCCCCGGCCTGATCGGCCGCAATCCCTTCGACATCGAGCGCATCTACGAATCGACGAGCCTGGGGAAGAATGGACGGATCGTTCCGCATCATGCCATCGCGGCGATCAATTACGCCCTTTATGATATCGTGGGAAAAGCGTGGAACGCACCGCTCTATACCCTGCTGGGCGGATTATACCGGACCAAGGTGCTCGCTTCGATCGAGGTGCCCAGGGGTTTGCCCGAACAAATGGCCGCCCACAGCTTGGAGTATTACAAACAAGGCATCCGGGGGATCAAGGCGAAAGTCGGAGCGGATCCGGATAGGGATGCGAGATCCCTGAAAGCCATCCGCGAAGCCCTGGGAGACAAGATCAGCCTGAGAGCCGACGCGAATCAAAGCTATACGATCCAACAGGCTATCCGGCTATGCAAACTGGCGGAGGAATACAACGTCGGCCTCGAGCTCCTCGAACAGCCCATCGCCAGTTCCGATTTGGACGGCATCGGACGGGTGGCCCGGGCCGTGGATATCCCCATTGAAACGGACGAAAGCGCGGACAGCCTCTCCCAGGTTTTTCAGATCCTCAAGAACGATGCCGGCGATCTCATCAACACGAAATGCTCCAAGGCGGGAGGGATAACCGGCGTCAAGAAATGGGCGGCGGTGGCGGAATCCGCCCGAAAAAACATCGTCATCGGAACAGAATACGGACTCGGCTCCATCGTCGCCTCGAAGGTCCATCTGGGCTGCGCCATAAAAAACGCAGACCCGGTCGTCGAATTTACGGAAATCATGCTCCACGATCTTCTGCTCAAGAAACCCCTGGAATTGAAGGACGGCTTCATCGAAGTCCCGACCGGACCGGGCATCGGCTGGGAGTTCGATGACAAGAAGATCGAGCAGTACAGGGTCCGCGATTTCCCTAAATAGCCGGGGACCCGCCCCTCATCTTATCTTCTTGATTGAGCTGGTTAAGTGGGGAAAAAGAGCGCGCTCGATCGGACGCGAACTGGCGACCGTTCTTTCTTATCGGAAGCGGGCCGCTTCAAGCGCGTCAAGGTTCTCCGGACTTCCGGGTGACCGCGCACCGGGCGATATTCAGCGAGAACGGCATGAAGTATGTTGCGTGGTCGCAACTCCTCTTGGAGCTGGACGTCACCCGGGGAGGAACGTACCCCTAGGGATAATCCGTTTAGGTGCCTTCATCTTCTTTGACGTAAAGCGGCCGGCAAATGGGGTAAGAATCCAGTCCTTAACGAGGGTTAAGAATTTGCTTTTCCGGGGACGCCGGACTCCCGCCACCGGAAGGCGGCAAAGTTGTTATCGAGAAGATGCCCGGTTCCGAATCGGTCCGACATCGAGAACGAAAATGCTGCGGCCGTGCGTGCCGATCACCAGCTCGCCGTCCCGCGGATGAACGACGAGATCATAGACGGCCGCGGTCGGCAGCGAATTGCCAAGAGAGACCCAGGTCGCGCCGCCGTCCAGCGAGGCATAAACCCCCAGATCCGTCCCGATGTAAAGAATCCCTGCTTTCTTCGGGTCCTCTTTCACGACGTTGACGGGCTCGTCGGGGAGGTTGCCCGCGATCGAGGCCCAGGTCCGGCCATAATCGGCGGACTTGAAAAGGTATGTCCGGAAATCGTCCTCGCGGAATCCGGTCAGGGCGGCATAGACCGTCCCCGCCTCGTGCCCCGAGGCCGTAACCCGACTGACCCATTTCGAGGGGAGCCCTTGGACGATGAGGGTCCAGGCCTTTCCTCCGTCCCGGGTCATCTGCACGTTTCCGTCGTCGGTCCCGGCGTAGATGACCCCCGGCTGGAGGGGTGATTCCGAGACGGTCGTCAAGGTCCCGTACGGAATATTTCCCTGTCGCTCCGGGCCGGGATTCGTCGAGAGATCGGGACTGATGATCTCCCAATTCGCGCCTTTGTCGGTCGATCGGAAGAGCTTGTTCCCCCCGTAATACAGGGTCCTCGGGTCGTGGGGAGAGATCACGAACGGGACCATCCAATTGTAGCGGAGTCCCTTTTCGGACGCGGGCGGCCGGGGCGTGATGTTGACCTGCTTGCCGTCGGCCATATTTTTCAAAAAAACCGACCGGCCGCTGAAGTAATAAATCTTGTTCGCTTCGGTCGGATCGGGCAGGGTGACGAACCCGTCGCCGCCTCCCCACGTGTCCAGATAGACGTGTTTCCAGAGGTTCGGAGCCTCGGGATCGAGAAGGCTGGAGCTCGATCCGACGACCGCGGCGTTGTCCTGGTTCCCGCCGTAGATGTTGTAAGGCTTCGCCTCGTCGACCGCGACGGCGTAGAACTCGGTAATCGGCAGGTTGTTGTTCAAGAACCACGTGTTCGTCCGGTCGTAGGAGATATAGAGTCCGTGATCGGTCCCGAGAAGGATATGGTCCGGATTGGCGGGGTCGATCCAAAGGGCGTGGTGGTCGAGCGGAAATTCTCGCTTTTCCTTGTAGAGCAACGGGACGATTGTTCCCCCGATCTGGGCATAGGTCTTCCCCCCGTCCTTGGACGTCAGGAAGCGGTTCCCGGCGACATAGATCTCGTTCTCATTGTCCGGGCCTATTTTCAGCAGGTTCCAGTCGTAGCCGATGGTCGTGCCGAGTTCGCCGACGTTGACCTTCATCCAGGATTCTCCCCGGTCGTCCGAGCGGTAGACTTCTCCCCGGATCGGCTGCGGCCGCGGATCCCTGGCCTGGGGATCTCCCGGGCGAAGCGTTTCGTTGTCAAGCAAAATGTAGAGGACTCGGGGATTCGACGGGGCGATCTCGACGCCGATCCGGCCGAGGTCTTTTCCGTCGGGCAGCCCGCGCGTGATCTTTCGCCAGGACTTGCCGGCATCCATCGATTTATAGAAGCCGCTGCCGGCCCCGGCGACGACATGCCCCCACGGTTTTCTGTCCCTCTCCCAGGCGGCGGCATACAGGATGTTGCGGTCGACGGGATCCATCTCGGCATCGATGACCCCGACCCGCTCGTTGACATAGAGGATCTTGGACCAGGTTTTCCCGCCGTCCGTCGTTTTGAATAATCCGCGTTCCGCGTTTGTTGAGAAGTTGTGCCCGATCGCGGCCACATAGACGGTGTTCGCGTCTTTGGGATCGATGAGCACCCGGCCGATATGCTGGGAATCGTGAAGGCCCTTGTTCGACCACGTTTTGCCGCCGTCCGTCGACTTGAAGACGCCGGTCCCGGCGTAAGAGCTCCGGGCCATAAGGATCTCGCCCGTTCCCACCCAAACGATGTCGGGATCCGACGGGGCGATGGCGATCTCACCGATCGCGAATGTTGATTCGTTCTCGAAGATCGCCGTCCAGGTGAGGCCGTTGTTCTCCGATCTCCAGACGTTTCCCGATCCCACGCCGACGTAGAGCGTGTACGGCCGGGCGGGATGAACGGCCAGACTCTGGATCCTCCCGCCGCAAAAAGCCGGTCCGACGGCGCGCCAAGTCAGGTCTTTGAAAGGAGATTCAGCCTTGAGCCGGAGATGCCGGTCCCAGGACGCCAGCCGAGCTTTTGCGTCGGTGGGCTGAGCAAGGGACGCGGTCGTAAGAAGCGACGCGGCCAGGGCGACGAGGAGGAGGCGTTTGAGGTTCATGGCGGCGGATGTCCTTTCATGCGCTTCGCGCGGCCGGAGTTACGTTCGTCAACCTGCGGTCTATTATAGCCGAAAATCCCTGAAACGTTCCGGTTCTGCCGGACCTTGGCGATGGGAAGGCGCTCTCTCCCGTTTCGCTGTTCAGGATCTTCACCGGTCCCGGCAGACCGGCGGACAGAACCGATTCCACGACACCTTAGTGATCGACGTCCGGGCGCCCGGCGAAGTCAAGGACCTTGAAATCAAAAATAACGGAACCATTCAGGCGTTACCTCTTGACTTTCTCCTTTCCCCTATTATGATTCGCCGTGCTTACCCACGAATGGCCGTGAGGTGGCTTTGAGGTCAAAGGAGAGTCCGATGCAAATAACAAAGAGCATTAAGATCTCGTGGCTTTTCGCGCTGATTTTCGTCCTGACGAATGGAAGTCCGGCTTCTTTACAGGCCGATATCCAGGACAGCCCCGGCGTTCAGAAAATGAGCCGGGACGATCACAGCCGGAAACTCCTGGATTACATCAAGGTGCTGACATCGGAACCCTACGGAGGGCGTCTTACCGGAACGCCTGAATATCGAGCCTGCGCGGATTGGGTGTCGTCTCAATTCAAAAAGTGGGGAATTCGTCCTGCCGGGCAAGGATCTTCGTCCCTGCAGCCTTTTCCCTCCCCTTACACTCTCGTGCTCAGTCAGGGAGAGGTCTCCCTTCGTCGCGGAGACGGAAAACAAACGTATGCCTATGAGCAGGATTATTTCCCCGGCTCCAACTCGGCCAGCGGCCGGGTCGAGGCGGAAGTTGTTTATGTCGGCTACGGCATCACCGCCCCGGAGCTCGGATACGATGATTATCAGGGGATCGACGTCAAGGGCAAGATCATCCTCATGGAAAGGGAAGTCCCCCTGTCTCCCGAGGAAGCTCCCGCCGAGGTCTTCTTGAAATGGAAGCCCTACTCCTACCACCAGTACAAATTGAAAAATGCGGCGGCTCACGGGGCCAAGGGACTGCTTTACAATTACCTGACCACGAACACGAATACCCCGTATATCGACGGTTTCCTCTTCTCGCAGATCGCCCCGCACGTGACGGAGGACCTCTTCGCCGGATCGGGGAAGACTTCCGAGGAGATGAGAGGGGTCATACAGAAGACCCTCCGGCCGCAATCGTTCCCGATGGGCAAGGTTTGCCTCATCGAGAATAAAACGGAACATCACCCGGAGGGGATCGGATACAATGTCGTCGGCGTGCTGGAGGGGACCGATCCAACCCTCAACAAAGAGTTCATCCTTGTTGGGGGGCATCTCGATCACGTCGGCCGCGCTCCTCTCCTTATGCCCGGGGCCAACGACAACGCGTCCGGCATCGCCGTGATACTGGGGATCGCGGAAGCCTTGGCGAAGAGCCCGGTCAAGACGAAGCGATCGATCATGTTTATCGGCATCGGAGGGGAGGAGCTCGGGCTTTTGGGTTCCCTGGCCTATCTTGCCGCGCCGGTCGTGCCGTTGGAGAAGACCAAGGCGTTCATCAACCTGGATTCCGTCGGATGCGGAAACGTCCTGCATGCGGCGGCTGCGGACAACTATCCGGATTTTTGGCAATTCATCAAGAGGGCAAACGACACGTTCGTCGGCCGGGCCATTCGCACGAACTATACCAGGAATCTGGGGCGGCCCCGCACCGACGTGTGGGTGTTCATGGACAAAGGGATCCCAAGTATTTCCTTCGGGGCTTCCGGGGCGCCCAGCTATGGCCATACGACCAAGGACACGGTTGAAACCATCACGCCGGAGATCCTCGCCGACCTGGCCCGCATCCTAACGGTTGCCGTTTTGGAAATGTCCAATCAGACGTCTCTGGATTTCAAGGCGAGCGCCACCCCGGCCAAAGGTCGATAGGCTTCCGCTCCGCGTGATCGCGAGCAATCAACCCATTCGACTCCCCGGGCTGAAGCCCGGGGCCGGGCTTCCCGTTTATCGAAAGGGCACTTCGTCGAAACCGTACGCTTATGCCTTCAAGAAAGAGATCGATCGTTGGCTCAAGACGAGGCCGGTGGATCGTGTCCCTCCGACGATAAAGACCCGGCCGAAAAGACGAGTGCCGATAAGAGCGGCCGGCCTCGCCGTTTTGATCTTGGCGATCGTCGCCGGTGCCGTTTCCGTGGTCCGCAGGCTGGACCATTCCCTGAGGTCACGGTCCGGTCTTCATGCGGCGGCCGGGAGCTCAAGTTTCTGGACGGGGTCTTCGACACCGCGACGGTCTTCTTCACTTTCATGGACATCGCGGAAACGACTCCCTGCCCAACTTTCTCCGGAACCGGATTCAATCCGCACGCACTTCAGCGGCGGCCCCAACGGTCTGTCCAAAACAAACTCCGTGACCGGACCGCCGGCGCTCGGGGTAATGACTATCCTCACCGGGAACCATTCCATCACAAAGAACTCCGTCTCCGACGCCGGCCGCAGCTCCAACGGCCTTGGCGCCAACCCCACCAACGTCAACCGCGCACCCTGGCGGCGGATCTCGAGATCCTGGCCGCTGCCGCTGCTGTCGAGCGGCTCGGGAGGCATGGCGTACTTTCCAGTCAGGGAATCGAGACGGCGCTCGCTCAATCTAACGTTCTTGGGCTTCTCGTAGGGCTTCCCAAGCGCAATCGCCGCCAACTGCGCCGCCATGTTCGAGCCGCCCGGTTGCCGCCCGGGTCCGTTCGATAGAATCACGACGCGCACGCGCGGCTCGGGCATCGTGAGCCCGTAGCCCCAGAAACCCGGCATCCCGCCGGGGTGGATGATGGCGCGCATTCCGCGCAGCTCGCTCACGCCCCAGCCGCAGGCGGCATCTCCCTGCGTGCCGTCGCGCAGCTTGAACGGCGTAAACGCGGTATTCAACGCCTCACGGCTGATGATCTTGCCGCCGTACAAGGCTTCGTCCCACAAAAACAGGTCGTTTACCGTCGAAACCAATACGCCGGCGGCGTGCGGCTCCGTCATGGTGACGAACGGCGCATTCGCGAAGCCGTTGCCCTCGCGGACGTAGCCGGAGGCCCGATTGGGAATGACATATCGCTCGTGGTCCGCGCGGGAGCTGCGCATCCCTGCCGCGTGCAGCAGCCGCTCCTCGACGAACTCCACATACGTATTCCTCGATACCTTCTCGATGATCGCGCCGAGAACGATGTATCCCGAGTTGGAGTACTGCAAGCGCTCGCCCGGCTCGAAGTCCAGGGGGTGGTCCTTGAACGCGGCCATCAACTCGGGGAGCGTGATCTCCTCGCGCCGGCCGCGCTGAAACTCCGGCAGGTTCATGTAATCGAATACACCCGATTGATGCCCCAGCAGTTGGGCGATGGTGATCTTCCGGCCGTGCGCCGGATAGTCCGGCTGACGGCAAGCACATCTCCAGCTTCGTTGTAGAGATGAACGTTCGCAAACCGCGCGATCTCCCTCAGGACCGTCGACGGAACGTTCGGGACCGCGGCGTAGATCGACCTCCAGGACGGGAAGGACTTGACCGCAAACCCAGGCTGACAGGTCCCCTGCGCCATGACGACTTCGCCGAGAACCACGGCATCCTGATCTGCCACATGGAACTGGGGGCCGACATGGCTCTGATTGTCCCAGAAGAGATCCTGCGGCAGGCGTGCGGTGATCGGGTGCGCGAAATTGGTGATGTGCAGGAAGCTCGGCCAGGGATGTTCGTCCGGGGCGTGGCCGAGGAAGAGTGGGGAATCTCCTTTCCGGTAAGGTTCCGGAACGCCGGCAGAAGGTCCGCGGTCAAGGCAGCGGCCAGACCGACGGATATGGCACAAAAACCGTCAAATCAAAGCCCTTTCCGGCTGCCCGGATAGGTGACGTCCGAGGTCAGGAATTCGAAGTATAAATGGGAATTCCGGGGGATGTTTTGAAAGGCCGGCGAGGGAGAGAGGAAATCCCCTCGCCGGCCCCTGTTGATGTAAAACAGCGCGATTACTGTCCCTTGGGAACTTTCACCTGGATGTTCGCGGTCGCATGATTTCCCGCGGCATCCGCGCATTGAACGGATATCGTGTAGATTCGGCCTTTGCCTTTCCCGGAACGCTCCGCCCTCAGATTCACCGTCAACGGTCCCGTAATCTCCCAATCGGGACTGGCATCCCCGTCGCCCAGGCCGTCCTCCGGCTCGCTGCTGACAACACCGATGATCTTGCTCTCGAGTTGGTGGGAACAGTTGTCGAAAGCCGCAACCGAGATGACCACGGGAATCATCTTGTGATTGGGAGGCTTGAGTTCATTCGGCGACGCGGCCGCGTTGACGATCTCGGGCGGAGTTTCGTCGATCACGGCGACCTGGGCATAACACTCCGATGATGCGCCCTTGTCATCCGTGACGATCAATTTGACCAAATGCTCTCCCAAAGCGAACGGTCCGGGAGGATCGATCGACAGGGACAAGGAGTCTCCGTCGGGATCGTAGGATCCGCCGTCCATGTCGGAAGGAAGGATGGACGCCAGGCAGTTCAAATCGGCCGGGCGCCGGATGTCCGCACAGACGGCAACGGGGGCGTTGTTGAATTCCGTGGGAGTATAATCCCCGTTTTTATCGTCAGCGGGATGATTCGTCAGGTTGATCATTCCCGGGGGATAGGAATGACCGTCCGCTTTCATCAGGACGATTTCATTGTTGCCATAGTAGTCCGTCGTAAAGGTGATGAAGCCCTCATTGGGCTCGGTCGTCCAACACGCCCCGAAATTCTTAATCAAATTCGGCCAGACTTCATGGGTCAAATTCATCCAAGAATTCCCGTCCGGATCGATCTTTTGGATATTGTTCGTCCGGCCCCCGTTGTAGATTTGAATATCGGTCAGAATCCATTGATCCAAGTCATTGACCGAAATACTGCCGTGACCCCCTTCGTTGAACGGTGGATACATTTTTTTTAAGGCTGTTCCGTTCGCGTCATGATAGGCAATATATGGCCCATTCCAGAAACGCCCATGCGAAACAACGAGGTTTCCATTTTGATTGATGTCGATCCCGTTGTTCTCAGGATGATCGAGATAGATCAAAGTTTTCTCGAGAGTGGATATATTCACGCGATGAAGGATCGGGTTTCCTCCATTTCCCCCGGCGCAATAGGCGATATTCGGATCGCGCGAATCCCAGCAGCACAAGTACCCGCCGCCGCCTGGGCGAACAGAGTGATCGCCGCTCCTTTCTGGACGTCTTGAGGTCTCAACTCCTCGATGACCTCCGGCGTCATCCCCGGCGGCTTCTGGCCGAGATAGGGGCCGGAGAGCTTAGGGAAATCCACTGGACTGGAATGAAGCGCCATCGCCAGCGCCAGCAGCAGGCCACCCATGCCAATGACTATCTTTCTGTTCATTTCGCCGTCCACACCCTGGAATGACCGGCCAGCCATTGCCCGTTTTCAAGCCGGAAATATTTGTCGATCATCTCGCCCTTGGAGGTGATTTCGAACGTATTCCTGGATTCGAGTTTTCGATCGGGAAAAATCGCATAACCAGATAAAAGAATTCTGCCGTCCTCCTCCTTGACGTTGCCGACCGCGATATTCCCGTTGTTGGTCAACGTCAGGTACGCGATTTCTTTTTTGTCCGGATCGTAGAAATAATACCCGTCCATCCGGCTGTTGAGTTCTCTGCACTCTTGATAGATCTTGAGTATTTTCCCGTCATGCATGGGTTCGTAGAGGCGTAACAGGTGCAAGGTTTGTCGTCCCGAGGGATCCTTCGACTCGCAAATCCATGTCTTGCCGACAAGCGGCTTGAGGATGTCCAACTCCTTCCGGAGGGCAACTTCGGCCTGCCCGGAGACCTGGGATCCCGCAAGGAGAGCCACGAAAATCATGAGCATCGATTTTTTCATAGTGAATGATCCTTTCACGATCATCTTTTCGGCCTTAGTTCAATGAAGGTCAGGCTCTTCATGGGCTCACTCCTTCCTCTCATTTGTCGCCGGCGAAAGAGAAGTGCTGCGTGACGACGACCCACTTGCCGTCCCGCTTTTCGACGACGCCCGTCCAGCGGGTGTTCTCCCAGGAGGCCGGCTCCCCCTTGTAGGTGTTGATGTCGTCGAGAACGCATTAGAACCAGGCCACCGTGCCGCAGCGGGCGAAGGTGATCTCCAGGTCTTTAAGCTGGTGGCGGACATACTGGAAATCCGGGCTCATCCAGAACGGGACGTTCTGCTTGACGTCCTCGAAGCGCTTGATGACCCGCGCGCCAGGCGTGACGCTGATGTAGTCCTCGTCGTTGGCGATCGAGCCGTAGAACAGATTGAGATTTTTATCTTTGGCCCAGCCGATGACGGAGCTGACGACCTCGGCGATTTCTTGCTTCTCGGCCTCCCGGTCGGACGAAACCGCGGAAATCGCCTGCGGGCCGTCCGCCCGTTTGTCGGCGCGGCCGCAGGCCGGCGCGAGAACCGTCAACAGGAGAGCCGCGCCGAGGCCCAGAATAACTGCCCCACGGAACGGCTGGGGTGTTCTTTTCAATTCATCTCTCATCAGATGGCTCACTTGCTGCCGATCTCTTCCCGGATCGCTTCGACGTTGTTCAGAAGGGCGACGGTGCGGATCAACGGCATATCGTCGCCGGCCCAGGCGAAGAGGACCCTGTCGCTGAACCTCTTCGTGGGCAAAGGCAGATCGGCGGCTTCCGCCCGAGATAAGGCCCGGAAGGCGGGGCCTTCTCGGTCTGTCGCGATAAGCCGCTTGCGGCGGCGAGGACAACGAGGGCCGGGATCAAGGCTCCGACGAAGACGGTTCTTCGCAGCCTAAAATCTCCCTCCCATGAATACGATTATTCGCCGTATTTATTTACATTAACCCTCTCACCCGGTTTTCGCGATTGACCCGGCGCTTCTTTTTTCGTATAAGAAAAGAAGGGGACCGTTCAGATGCCCTCCCAGCCTTCATCCTCCCGCCTGATCCCCGTGGATGCGCTGCGGGGCCTGATCATGATCTTCATGGCCCTGGACCACGCCGGCTACTTCGTCGCCAGAGTGCACATCTCCGACTGGTGGGGAATTCCCCTGCCCCAATATTCGAGTCCCCTGGCCTTTCTCACGAGATTCGTCACCCATCCCTGCGCTCCCGGGTTCTTTTTTCTCCTAGCCCAACTTCCGCAGTTAGATCGCCAAATCTATTATAATCAACACAAGTATGTTCGCGTTTCCACTACAACTGGGTCATTTCGATAGCCGATGGGAGCTTGAGTCCGAGTCTCTGCAGGAGAATAGCCTGATGCGCCGTGGGGCGCGAAACACAACGTTTGCGGATATTATACACGGCGTCCTAAATGATTGCGCATAGTTGATAAAGAGCCAAGTTGGGTTTTCGCCAGAGTTTGAATCGTTCGAAGACGGCCTCGATGAGATCCTCCAGTTCCGGAAAATATCGGTTATGCGTACAGAGTCGCCGCCTCAGCTTCCAAACGCGTTCGATCGGATTGAGGTCCGGGCTGTGCGGGGGCAAGAAATCGAGTTGAATACGAGAGCGATGATCGGCAAGCCAGGGCTGAAGAACAGCCGCATGATGGAAGCGGGCATTATCCACGACCAAGATCATCTTTCGGTTCGGCCGGGCGT
>Ga0315288_10003888_pt1 | contig 19040 bp, 23 predicted proteins | sample YL17G11_20_MG_FD_203454 | JGI IMG/M metagenome (GOLD analysis project Ga0315288, IMG submission 203454) | Sediment microbial communities from Yellowstone Lake, YNP, Wyoming, USA - YL17G11_20 | ecosystem: Environmental > Aquatic > Freshwater > Lake > Sediment | place: USA: Wyoming | collected... | reverse complement strand
GCAGGAGGAGCATGCAGCATGGAGTGGCAGAGCGGGAGCGGAAGAGCGATGCAGTGCGGAGCAGTAGAGCGGGAGCAGAAGAGCGAATACAGTGCGGAGCGGAAGTGCGGAGCGGCGAAGAGCATGCCCTTTGGGGGCGTGGACTGGTAGAGACGAGAACAAAGAAGACACTAGGGTGGAATCAAGCGGAACCTAGAGGCCGACCCTATAGAGACAGCCTGGCTGACCATCAGATCACAAAACGATGCTTTGTGCAATCACTTGAGTCAGCTAGCGCCAGACGAAATGTAGCCAATCCTTCGACCGTGGTCTAAGGTCAAGGGGCATCGCCGAGCGGCCAAGCGGCGCGGCATTAGCCAGCGCTAACTCCAGCTGCTAGCTGCTGTTCAACCTGGGTTCCCGACGATAGAACTAGCCTTACAAATGGGCTATAGACAATGCTCAATACTTACCATATGATTAAAGCCTATGATGTTGGAAGATGTATTATAGGCAACTGGACTAGAGGCTAGACTCAAGGGCTGGACAGGCGAGTTGAAGACAAGATTCGTCAATAGCCTTTTCTTGAGTGCCGAATACAAGGTTTTCAACAACGTAATCATCCGCACCAAACGAGGTTCAACGCAGATCGATCATGTGATAGTGTCTCCTTATGGGGTATTTGCCGTAGAAACCAAGGACAAGACCGGATGGATATACGGAGACGAAAGACAGAGGCAATGGACAGAAGTCATATACAACAGAAAATACCGCTTCCAGAACCCATTGCACCAAAACTACGCTCATACGATGAGTCTAGCCGAATACCTCGGCATAGAACACCAAAGGATACACTCTTTGGTCATATTCTGGGGCAATTGTGAATTCAAGACACCTATGCCAAGCAATGTCTGCAAGGGTGGTATCTTTAGCAGTGAATTCAGGGACTACATACGAGGGAAAAGGCAAGTGTTATTATCCTCTGAAATAATAGATTCCATCTGCTCAAGATTGAAGACTGCGAAGGAAGATTCCGGCTTCTTCAGCGGTTTACGACATGCTGATGAGGTGAAGCTCAGATACAAGAGCGCTACGACATGCCCCAAATGCGGTGGTGATTTGGTGAAGAGGGTTTCAACAAGAGGTGACAGAAAGGGTATCGCTTTTCTGGGTTGCAGTAATTATCCACGATGCAAGTATGTGAAGGATATATAGGTCTGGCAACTCACTTCGCTTAAGACCAGGTGGCAAGGTCCATTTTGTGCAGGTAATCCCCGACGCAATCTCTTTCATATCCATTCTTCCGGCTCTGGTAGCAGCGCGTGATTCATCCCTGATTGCGAGGTAATACCTTGTGTGACCAGTAACAAAATGGCTTTTTGTTCAGTCCTAGGCATCAACCTGCGATAATCAGTAACCGCAGCATTCCCTTCATCCTTGTCGCAGCTGTTGGAGACAGATGACGGCCAACTGAGGTACATAGAGCCCGCCCAGAGCAGGCTCTTTTTGTTTTTCCAATATAGTTGTCAGACTGCCTTACTTGGGCGATTCGGTACAAGAGACGCAATTTTTGAGGAAGGATGTGACTCTTGTAGAGAGGCTATCTGGTTCTGGACGTAGACTTCCTCCACACAAAGTCGTCCAGCCATTGTTCTTTCACATTTTGAGTTCTTCTACCTGAACTATCGTGTCGTAGGGAAGATTCAGTCCTTTGCAAATCTTCTCTACTGCTTGGGCATTGGGAGCCTCCCAATCACATACCCCGACACCGTCCTTGTCTACAAATGTGCCCTTGTACTTGACTTGAGGGTTCTGTTTGAGCGTCTTCTCGAAAGCTTCCTTAAACTGCTTCAGCTGCTCTGCTGTCGCCGGCTTTTGAACTCTCCCTTTTGGCGTAAGGTGTAACTCTAGAATCCTTGCCATTTCTACCTCCTTGGTCGTGCCTGACTTTCTCCGTCCATGACGATGCCTCGTCGGTGACATACACGCTGCCCACTGACCGCCGCGGCTGTCTGAGCGGATGGTCCTTGAAGTTACCTTTGACAATAGCATAGTAACATCAATAGACAGGGACGTCAACCTCTCCGAGTCACAGCCTTATTAGTGCCCTAATCTTAACTTGGGTACTAAGAGCAGTTCAGCCGAGGACTGCACGAAATGACGTATTGTTCACGGCACATCTGCATAGAGACAACCGGACAAAAGGTGAGATCCTCAAGAGGGCCTTTGCGCTCGTCTATTTCTAAGCGAGCCTAACGCCTTCTTTTTGGAGTTTCTTATGAATGGCAATGGCTAAATCGGTGACCACTCGGTTCTTTCGTTCGTTATGTTCTAGCCGAATATCATCGACAACAAATTTCAATGTCATGAGAACTGCATCCCGCTCAAGTCTTCCCACCTGTACGCCAGGGTTTTTCCACGGTTCGGGAAAGGACTTGTACTCCTGCCGAATCCACCTCGCAATATCCCTAGCTTGGTCATCGAAGCGCATTTCTTTGGCGAGCTCATGCTGCAAGATACTGGTCTTTAACTCCGTCCATTTCGTTCTAATCTGCCTGCTCTTAGATTGATATCTAATCTGACACTGCTGTATCTCTTCTGGAAAATCTCCCCCTAGGTAGGGATCAGGCTTCCCCGTCCAATTCTCGGCATATCGTACGATTCTGCCGACCATCTCTTCTACAGGCTGAAAGTATTGGTCTTGAAGCTCCTTGACCTCAGAAGATATATAACCATGTTCCTCTAATTGGGAGGCTTCATTAGCCATGTCTGTCAGAGTTTGCGCTAGGGCAAGACATTCATTATTGAGTTGGTGCTCGTCTCTCAATTTCTCTATCATTTTGCAGTATTTTTTCTTCGTATCTTCGTCAACCTCGTCATCCATTAGCTCCGTCATTCTTATTATTTTTTCAGGGATGCTGCCCACGACACCAGGAAAGCCCAGAGCGGTGCTCTCTAGAGTCCTTCTGACTTGAGACAGGTCGCCGTCACCCCGTACCTTCACCGTGATTGTTGTTTTAAACTCGATTGTAGGTCTACTTATGTTGGTGATAACACTTTTTGTCAGCTCAGCGTTTGGCATATAGACTGTTGAGTATCCGAAAAGGTCATAAAGCTGGGTTGTTCTGAGACCGATTGTTTCTACTCTGAACACTCTGTCGTCACCAAGCATTATTGAATCCCCTATTGCAAAAGGAGCATCAACCAACAAGGCGAGCGATGCAAGCATGTTCCTTAACGGCTCTTGTAAAGCAATACCCAAGACAACGGACAATATACCCGCACCTATGAGGATTGAAATTATATTGACACCCCAGATTGTGAAAATCACGCTTAGGGCGACCAAAATTAAGACTATACTACCAAAGAGCCTCGCAAGCGGCAGGATAGTATCATCAATGCGGCTTTCAGTCTTTTTCACCCACTCTTTACCGTAGTAAAACACAACATCGTGCAACAACTTCCACATCAGATAGGCAATAATCAAGACAAGTATAGTGTTGAAAATTCTTCGGCTCAATTCGGATACTTCCGCGGATACATTCAGGAGACTAACAGAATTCAATGAACCAAATACGAAAGTAAGCCATAGGACTGGTCTCCTGAATATTCGTATGATTACGTCATCAATCTCTCCCGGTATCCAATGACAAAGCAGTGGAGCCACTACTTTGATAATGAAGTAAAGTGCTATCCCGATGATTAACCAAGCAAAAGCAGTTGCCGCGAACGACACATAGCCACTGGCGAGGAATTGTAAGTTAGCTGGCAGTTGAATCTTGAATGCTATTATCGTTATCATGCGAAACCCCTGTTCCCAACTCTGGCCTGGTAAATGCTCTGAGACAACTCAAAGCGGGTAACACCTCACACTGAAACGACGACCTTTGGCTTTCGCCCCTTTCTCTGAGTGGTACGGAACAGCTCCTCCTTTCTAGTCCCTCCCTTCTGGTATGAACAATATAGCATTGCTTTCTATGATGTCAATGGGGCACAAATGTAATTGGTGGTCACTTCTGCTTGGATTGTTACCTTTGGCGTAACAAAATAGCGTTCTGTTACCTCGTCGGGCACCGAGCCAGGTCGTGCTTTCTGAACAACTCTCGTAATAGTACGCGTAAAATCATGGCGTGGCGAACAGGTGTCGCTAAGGCGATGGGACTTCCGCCCGGTATTTAGAGTTGCCTTCCATGCCAAGGGATTCATGCCAATCTTTTGCTTTCGGCAAGCAGCTGTAACGACCCGTTGACCAAAGGTCACGCCAGTAATAGAATGGGCCTATGGGGTGCCCTCATGTCTCCTATAGACCGCGCAGAGAATTTCCCGACATCCGGTAGAACCCGGTGTGCGAAACGGGTCTGCAGGTAGAGACGCAGAGGGACACCAGGAAAACATGAGACTTCAACCGTATCACAAAAATATCCTACCGAAGGTGGTGAGCCTTTTGAATGAAGTTGAGGCGGGATCATACGAATTCGTCCCCTATGGTGAGGAGGGCCTCCAGGCAGAGCTGAAAGAGGCAAGCTCGGTACTGCTGGCCACCGACGACCAGGATGGCATCACCGGGCTCGCATATCTGGGCCGACAGTGGTATGGTGAAACCATTACCCTGTATATCCGGACTGGCCAGTGGGAGGTCGGGGACCTGCTGCTCTCTGCTCTTGAACCACGGACTCAAACCGAGGAGTTGAGTACATCGGTGGATACGTTCGACCGTGAGCGGCTTGCCTTTCTGCTGGAGAGAGGGTATCGCGCTGATAGCACCCTTTACCAGATGACTGCCGAGCTTGACCGTCGGCGACGTCTGCGGCATCTGCCGACAGGCTGTGTCATTGGCACTTTGAAGACAGATGAGGAAGAGGCACTCATACAACTGGCAAACACTGCCTATGCCGGAGAGCGGCTCCGGCCCGGGACTCTGGCCCAGTGGCGGGCACAGAACCCGAGTTTTGGCACGGATTGGGTCCAGGTTGTCCGATGCGACGGGCAGCTTGTGGCTACTGTCGTAGCCCGCTTCGACCGGGAGTATAACGAGTATTTTCACGCCAACCGGGGTTATCTTGGCCCGGCGGCTACCCTCCCAAGCTACCGAGGGAAAGGCCTGAGCCAGGCCCTCACTGCCCAGGCGATGAATTTCCTTCGTGAGCGAGGTACGCGCACAGTCTGCCTGCACACCTGGGAGCGGAATCAGCCAGCCGTGAGACTCACAACGAACCTGGGATTTCGTGTGGTACATGAATGGAGAATCCTGGCTAAGAGGGTACGGGGATAACATTCAGGAGGCCGCCCGAAATGTGAACCGAGGAGCCCTGCAATTTGCAGTAGCTGCCTTTCTCGGATCCAAGAGAGCGTTTTGCTCGGTTCATAACACAGTTACCTGTTTTGTTAAGTGGGTGCACTCTATAGCATCTTGTTGCCTCAAACCCGCAGCTTGAACGGCAAAAGCTCTATGTTATTGTGTCCCCGCAATCCCACTTCCTGTTCTCTCCGTTCTACGCTCTCGCCGCTCTCCAATCCGCTCTTTCGCTCCGCACTTCCGCTCCGCTCTTATGGCTGTCAGGCAGGGCGCAACAAAGTAGCGTTTTGTTCAGGGGCAGGGCTCGGGAGGCCAGGTCGGCCCTTCTGTTAGCCAGGTTAAGACTTTCTTCAGTACCTCGGTGTGGACGTCTCTGGTTACCAGGGGGCGCTCGACTTCAGGATGGCGTTTGATTTCGCCAGTGCTGGAAACCGATTTGCTTCCCGTGATGGATGGTTCTAGCGCCAGTTTCTGCTGCGGTAGCGCGAGCGGCCCGTCCGGTGCCACCACCTCCGGCGGGAATCCCAACACTTCCGTGGCCAGACGCATGTCAATCTCAGCGCGCACAGCGTCCCGGGCAATTTCGTTGACGGGCTGCCAGCTGTCTGCCGTCGATTGACGGGTAGCGACTGTCTACTGACTACTGACGTCCATCTTCCAGGTGAACTTGACAAATGCCCGCGGATGCGGTATCTTCAATGTAGATACTGTGAATGGAGGTTTGACATGAAGACGCGTGTACAGAAATGGGGTAATAGCCTGGCCCTCCGCATCCCTAAGTCTTTCGCTGCTGAAGCTGGACTGCATAAAGAGGGACCTGTTGACATATCGCTGGCGGATGGGGGCCTCGTTATCAGACCTCTAGCCGAGGCGAAGCTCACCCTGAGACAACTGCTGGCAGGGGTCACGAAGGAAAATCTGCATCACGAGGTTGATACCGGTCACGCGGTAGGGAATGAAGTATGGTGAAGCCCCGCGCCTATGTTCCTGAGTGCGGGGACGTGGTGTGGATAACTCTAAATCCGCAGGCGGGCCGTGAAGAAGCGGGGCGCCGTCCAGCCGTCGTAGTCTCACCACAAAGCTACAACGGCAAGGTGGGGCTGGCTATCTTTTGTCCCGTCACCGGCCAAATCAAGGGCTATCCATTCGAGGTTCTGATTCCCACGGGGCTGCCGGTAACGGGAGCAATCCTGTCCGACCAGGTCAAGAGTTTAGATTGGCGCGCTCGAAAAGCCGAACTGATGTGCGCCCTGCCAGCCCGGACTATCTCGGAGGTGCTGGAGAAGCTGGCGACGCTTCTGGCGCCTGACTGATACCCGTTCGTAACCCACCTTAGTCCTCCCTTATCCTAAGGGAGGAGAATTGGTGGTTTGTCATTGCGAGGAGCTACAGGCAATTGCCACTTCCTGATGTGCGGCCATCGCTTTGGCGCTTCAGCCCATCTTCCCCACCGGTGCCAGATATATGACAAACTCATCCTTGCCGTCGACTCCCAACAACTGGTCCATCAGTTCTTGGTCATAAGCAGCGACGGCGCATGTTCCGGCGCCTATCGCTTCGCAGGCGAGGTATAGGTTTTGGCACACGTGCCCGGCATCGATGAGAATGACTCTGTGAGCAGCCGGACCATAGCGCCATTCCATCCTGTAAGGTATTGCTGCCCAGATAAAAACCGCGGCCGCGCTTGATATCCAGTTCTGCCCCAAAGTTGCCGGGCCTATCTTCTTTGCTGCGCCCTCGTCCTTGTATTCGGCCACAAGCTGGTGTTCAAGTGGAAGATATCGATACAGACCTTTGGCCAGGCCTTCCACGTTAAGAACACACAGGTAAGTCTCGAGGGCATGGCGGTTTCCGGCCGATGGAACAGTCCTACGAACAGGGCCGGTGCCTGATTGTTTTCGTACCCCTTGAGTTGCCCACAGGAGGAACGACAATTCCTCCAGCGTCAGCGGGGTCTTACTGAATTTCCGGCGGCTCTGGCGATTCGCCATGGCGGATAGCAAATCCACCCTGGGCAATGCCCGAAATTTATTCGGACGAATCAGGTCAATTCTCTCTGCACCGGCGGAACACTCCTTCTCGATAGGCGGTGGAGGGACTCCGGCACTCTGATCGGTCGTTGAGAAATCGAACGTCTTTCGCAGGTTATCCTTTAGAAAACATCTGTTTTGCTCTATTGACTGTTGTTGCATGACGCACCTCTTCGCTTGAACATCCCGACGTATACGAAATAGCCGGGCGGTCTCTTATGCTAGCACTCCGACATCCGCATTAGCAAACAAGCGAACTGAGTTCATAGAGCTTATAGAGTTTATAGAGTTCATAGAGACACGATAGAGACTGATAGAGATTGGTGGAGATAGGTGGAGTTCATTGAGTTCATAGAGTTTATAGAGTTCGTTGAGTTGATAAAGACTGAGACAGTTAGAGATACGATAGAGATTCATAGAGATTCCTTTAGATACGCTGGAAATACATCGGAGAGACTAGGGATTGGGGAGTGGGGACTGCCGACCGTCTACTGCCGCAAGAGACGAGAAGAGCTGGCGGGATAACAATTGCGAGCTGACTCCTGATTCCGAGAATGATTATCGAGCCGGAGAGGTAGATAGGGGTGGCTTGTCACGCAGAACTATGAGGTAATAATATGGCTGACTATTAGTTCACAGGACGATGTTCTGGTGTCGCTCCGGCTGGGTCATCTGCCACCAGCCACCACAACGAGCAGCGCAGATACATGATTATTGGTTGGGACAATATAGCCAATCAACCCTTTGACACTCGTTTCTATGGTGATTGTTGTAGTATATGGCAGCAAGGGCAGGGTCAACCCTGGCTTGAGTGTCATAGTCCCACGGTGGTGGAGCACATTCCGGGCACCAGTGTCCTGCCTTCAGAAGTCTGGCGGAAGCCTCCCACTCGTGCCCGAAAGAGCATTTCCATCTGAGCTTCGTCTTAATATCAACGTACTCTGTTGACAGACATCGTCCTCCTCTAGATAGGGCTATCTCTTGCATATCTCGTATGGTATACGTTTCAGGTTTACTTTCTTTTCCCTGAACGCCTGACAAGGAGCCGGTCGATTCTTGCTGTTGTGCGTGGATGGAGTGTTCCCAATCAGAGATGCCTTCCCATGCTTCACGGCTGCCGAAGAATGCTGTGATTTTGTCCGTCTCGTTGTCCTCTATCCACTTTAATGGGTCCGCCATTCTCTTTATGAATGCTTTGACGGCAGAAGACGGGGCGATTCTTGCTCCGAGTTTCAGATACCAGGGGGTAGTGTCTTCCACCTGCTTGTAATGGTCCTCGAGCGAATGCCGCCAGTGACCAAGATATTCGTTAAGAACCCAGCTATCCTCATACCAGCAGCAATGGAAGTTCCGGAGAGCGAACCAGTTGAGAGGCATTATCTTTCTGTAATCCCCCAGACCAAAGATTCTCATCATCTGCTCGAGATAATCCTTAAAGACGACCCTGCATGCCGGGCCACCTCCCATGTTGTACACCCTGCCGTAGAAATCGTCGGGGGCCTCCAGGGTTTGCACCAATCCGTATCCAGCATCTTCGTTAGTGATGAGTTCAATATGAGTGTTGACCGGCTGGTGGAAGAGAATGGGGTCCAAAAGAGATAGTGCATTCGGAATAGCAATGTATGTCTGTCGCATCACCGCCCAGTATTTCAAACCCGATTCTATGACCGCTCTCTCTGCGGCTATTTTTGTCGTGGCGTAGAAATCACCGACACTCGGTTTGAGAGGATCGCCGACCTTCGCCATATGAATAGGTGGGAGCCTGTCCCCATATGCAGCGACAGTGCCCACATAGACGAGACGGACATGGTCACCATTGTCTGGCTGCTTCCTAATCGCAGTGATTATATTCTCGGTGCCGCCGCAGTTTATTCCTTTGCAGGCCTGTGGGTTCTTGTCTGCCTCCGGGGCGATGAGCGCAGCGGGATGGAGCACGTAATCTACTCCATTGACGGCCTCCAGCACATCACCGGGATTACACAAATCTCCCCAGACTATTCTTATTTCTTCGCGCCCCTCATACTCTGCCAAAGCCCTTCTATTTTGTTTTGAAGGCCTGATTAACAGGACAACATCGTAGCCGCCCTTTCTTCTCAACAACTCTTTAAGGGCTTCGCCGCCCATGGAGCCGGATGCTCCGGTCAGAAGGACGCTTTTCTTGGACATCTGTGTTTCCTGTTAAGATGACGCGGACCGGTACATAGTTATGAAGGTCATGATTTCACTCGTAAACAAGCTTTCACCGTATTCTTGAAAGCCTCTTCTAGATTTCCTCTGCCATAGCCAAGTTCTTCAGCCGCCGGCGCCGGATCAAAGAACGTGTTCCTTGTTTGTATAGCTGCAAACCTGACAGGATCAAGTCCACTCTCTCTGCCACGAAGTCTATGCTGTAATTGTACTAGTCTCAGCCCAAGCCGGACCGTCCAGGTCGGAAGAATGACTATTCTCTTTTTCTTACCCAGAATAATCAATATTCTTTCCAGGAATTCAACCCATGTAAGGTTTTCATCCCCAACGGTGTAACTGTGCCCCCCTTTTCCTTTTTCTATAGCCCCTACAATAGCTTCGCCAACGTGTTCGACGGCGATCATGTTGGTCCCCCCTCTCATATAGAAAAGAGGATAGCGAGAATTGATATAGCCTATCAGGGGCTTCCATAGCGGCGTGCGCCCGGGCATGCTGCCAAAAATATACGGCAACTCGAGAATCATCAACTGGAGGTCCGGCATTGACACATCCATAGACTGTTGAGCTTGCTCTTTTCTAGATCTGATGTAAGGATGATATTCTGATAGCTTTTCCTCCGGCCAGGTACGGTCGAAGTGCAAGAAGTATGAACTCAAAATGACGCCGCGTTTTATACCTGATCGGCGAGCAAGTGAGAGTACTCTTGTGCAGGAAAGAACATTTGCCTGATAGAAGAACCCGTACGCTGGTGCTTTGGGAATAACCCGGTCATCTGCTCCAGCAGCGAAAACTATAGCATCGTGACCTTTCAGGATATCCACAATGTTACTATCGTCCAGTCTATCGATGTTGGCCAGAGTAATATTCACTTCCTTTGGGAAGAGGCCTTCTTCGGGCAATGGTGGCAGCGCAATTATGGTGACGCTGTGACCTCGACGGATAAACTCCTTAACGGCGTAGTATCCAAGGAAACCGGTGCCGCCAATGACTACCACTTTCTGCTTTTCACGAGACTTTTCGGCCATGTGATTACCTCTCAGAAGTCACGACCAACAGTATATCACCGATAGGTCCTTCAAACGACCTACGAACTGACGATCTGAATCCCGTGGTGCTGGACGAGGTGGATACGAACAATCGTGCCTCCCTGGCTGGCTGCAGCATCTTAACGCTAGAGACTAGTAGAGATTGCTGGAGATACGTACCAAATCCAAATGCCAAAGCCCAAAGTTCAAACAAAGTCCAAATGTCCAAATGCCAAAGGGCCAGGGACTAGGGACTAGGGACTGGAGATTGGAGACTGCCGGCCGTCTGCCGTCGGTTGACGGGTGGCGACGGACTAGTGACTGGGGATAGAGTTCGTTGAGTTCGTAGAGTTCGTTGAGTTCATAGAGTTTGTGACGAGATGATGGATAGGAGCGGACTAGAGACGAGGGGAGTTCATTGGGTTCATAGAGTTTATAGAGTTGGTAGAGTTTATAGAGACTAGAGACAGTTAGGGACACGACAAAGATTGGGAGAGACACAGTAGAGATACACTGGGGGAGATTGGGAGACTCGTAGAGATTCATAGAGATACAGTGGGGACACTGGTGACTGGTGAACGGCGGCTACGGTCCACTGATTAGGGACTAGTGACTGGTGACTAGTGACTGGTGACCAGTGACTACGGTCTACTGACTGCTGACTACTGTCTACTATCGCAAGCGTGCTTATCGAGCCGGAGAGTTAGATAGCCACTGACTCTTAATTCCAAGCCAAATGCCCCAAACTGTCCCCTTGTATTTGAAATAGAACCTTTGTGTTAATCGCCGAAATCCCGTTTTGTTCGTGAAGTCCTTTTGTGTCCCAACCCGTCCCAAACATTTTAACGCCAAAATAACGCCAATTTCCCAGTTGTGATTTGAAGCGGGATGCCTGTCGCAGTTGGCTGGGAAACCATTGCAATGGTCAAACGCTACTCGAAATCACTTACCTTCGATGATGCCCTTCAACTCTACAAACAGGTTAATGGTGGTGCAGTTTGAGGATAGATTGGGGCACTTTTGCAGAGGAGTATATCTTAACTCAATGACCAGCCACTCGACTCATTGACAAAATCTTGAACAAGCTATGGTTCTTATGCATCTGCAACACTATTTAGGGAGCTGCATCATTCGCCGTTATGCCAATCCTCAGTGACGATGAACGGCGGTCAGATATCATACCTGTTAAACATCCAACCTATGACCTCGTCTTTCTCAGATGATTCAAGTTCGATACCACGCAGGTCAAGCCACACATCTAGGAAGCGTTCTCGGTGGTGACAATCTTCCTCAGTTCCTTCATTAGCTAGGTCGTTTAGGCTGTCGTCTAGCAGTTCTGTCTGCTTGTCCAAGAAGTGAAAGGAAAGAGAATCACGCAGACCTCCTGCGAATTGTTCGGATGCCTCTTTGGTTAGGTTTTGTAGTGTTCGTTGTTTGTTCTCCTGATAAACCTCAAGGACATAGTCATACCACTCCCCGAACTGCCACGCAATTGCGAAGTACCAGAGACTGGTGTGACTACGCCACAATCCATAGACCCCAAGGTTTTCTAGCAGTCGCCGATGCCTTATGGCAAAAGGCTTATGCATTCCTCCATGTGTATAGGTCATTAGAACATCTCGACACTTTTGTTTCTCTTCTTCCCATTCTCGATTTCGCTGCGGAAGAGCCTGATCTTTGCTAGGGTCAGTTAGAGAACCTTCGTACGCCTCTATTGCTTTGTCCACAGCAGAATAGAAGCTCGCAATTACTTGCTTGATGTCGCCTAATTTGAGGGGTGTGATTCGAAAATGGGGAGACCACCTCCAGTCCTCTTTTGCTAGGACTTGCTCCAGTTCTGACAGTTCTGGTTTTCCCATATCTTGGTCACCGCCTCAAAGGAAGCCTAAATCATCAGCCACATTCTACATCGTAACCGTTAATTGAAGCTCAATCCATTCCTGCGACTTCACCGCCAAGTAATATGAACTTGCCAAGAGCAGCCTCCTTCATTTCATAGGCAGATATAAAGAATGGTTCTGCAGCAACCAACGTCGCTTTTGATGACGCAGGAGTCCCCTCCATAGCCAATCTGACATACCCCTGAAAAAGCTTAATCGTTTTCTCTAAATCTCTTTGCACCTTTTTGCAGTCTTTTGAAGGTGCGTGTACCTTCTTCAGTTTATCAATTACTAGGGCTAAGCCTACCCAAGCTTGCTTCATGTGCCACACAAAAAAGCCTACGCTAGTTTCAACATACCCATCTGGGACACTTGATACGCCAGCATTTTCAGCGAGTTTGGTTCTTGCTTCAGGAGATACATACTTAACTCCCCAAGAGACTCCCTCTCTACGTCCATCTTCAGCCCAAGCAGAGTAGCCAAGAACTATATTAAACAGTCCACGCATTTCTGCAAGCCATGACGTCATTGCCGATTCAGACATTCTTATTCTTTACCTATTTTACCCATCACGCATTAAAGTCATCGTAATCGTTATCGTGGCACTTGTCGAAGAGTTACTCGCTTCAGTTTGGCTGGTAGCTATCTCGTGGTCAGGAACGCTGGTATCAGCAACAGAAATGTCCGTATCATCCAAGCCAAGTAGGATTAACCCTATCAGCAGGATTGCAGGGGTTACCATAGCTACTAGCCTCTTCACTTCTGTCTCGTCTCACTATCTGAATCTTCGCCTACCCCCTTTTGAAGGTTTCCCAACTTCTCTGCACCCAATTCCTAAGTTGACTATTGCTATACTCGTTTCTGTGTGCTTTGGTATGACAATTAGGACAGAGTGCGATTAGATTTCTTAGGTTATTATTGCTGCTATCGTTATCTATATGATGAATATGTGGTGGAACATCCGACCTGCAATCTGGATTTTCACATCTATCCTTTGCCCTCTGCAATATCTTCATCCTTGTATACTTCGGCATGGGTTCACGTCCAGAAGCCTCCGTTTCATACACTATGCTTTTACCAGCTTTTTTTGCCACTCCAAAAAGCCATCCACGAAACGCTGGAAATCGGTATAGGGAGAAAGCAAACACAGTCACTACAATCCCAAGTATTACCCAACCCAATGCGGCGTGTCCTTTCCACCAGTCCGCTATCAATGCGTATGTCAGAAGTGCAACACATATCAAAACAATCCAAAATTCTGGTCTAATTCTCCGTTGTCCCTTTGCCATTTAAGTTCCTTGCTCATGATTATATCACCAGCTAACTTCGCGTAGAAGAGGCTGTGAATACTAGCTCAGTGAAGTCTGAGGACAAACGAGGCAGTGGCTGCCTTCCACAATTACTATTTCCCGCTACCACTGTGAACTATCTTTCATCTCTTAACTAAGAATCTCAGGACTGACTAAGGTCAGGAGCATACTTAGTGCTTATGCAGTGTCCACACCATTAGCTAAGTGCTAATATATATCTCGCATGAAGACGTCATCCTCAGCGTGTGCCATCACATTGTTAGCAAGGCTTAGAAAAGCCGTGTACTCCGTCAAAGCATTGTCTCTGTCAGCAACAGGTGCACTGTCTCGGCCGGTTAGCCTTAACATATCCAGAGTGAGGGAGTGGTTTGGAGAGAACAAGCAGGTTCTGGCTGCCACAGCCTTTATAATAGCTGTAATGTATTTTATTCCCTATACGTTTATGCTGGGCAATAGAGAAAGAACCGTCGTTGGGATAACACTTCAGATTCTCGCTGGGGCGATCCTGGTTTTTGACCAGATTTCGTCCAATCCTAGGATTAGAAGGCAAGTAACTAGAATAATACAGCGACCGCTCTTATTTGCTTTCTTAATGACGTTCATACTACTGCCTTTTGTCTTTTCCATCTTCACTGCTTTCGGTGACATTCCGCCTCATAGATGGGAAATTGCAGGAGGAGTCACTCTCTTCAGTGTGATGGCACTTGGGATGTTTATGGTATGCCTTACGTTACTGCAGAGAATAAGATGGTTAAGACGGGAGAATCACGTTCCGACCGCAAAAGACAGATTCGATGTTTCTGACCTTTCTCTTCGTAATGTGGGTATACTATTCGGTGCATCGGTTCTGGTGTTGATTCTACTTATCTGTCTATCACGTTGGCTTGGCACTCCCAAGACGTTGTGGGGTCAGGTGCTGTTGGGTTTTCTTGTCTTGTCATACGCTTTTACACTTTTCCCTCTGCTGATAATAACACCGCTGTACGTGATAGGATTTCTGTTTGCCAAGTTTGCCATCTATATTCGCACCAAGAGGAGTCTTGAAATATGGTTCTGGCTATTCTTGTTTGTTCTGTGGGCTTGGGGTTGGTTGTTGCTGTTATTGAGGGAGTTCACGTGAACACATATGCGAAGATAAGAGCGTAACGGGAAAAGCGGAAAGAACAATGCAACGAATTAAGACATCATCGACAGATTAACGCAATGCGACAAGTGCACAAATCAATGCTGAACCCACACCAACCCATAGTGTTGCCTGCACCCACTTGGTTAGTTCGTCCCTAAGTTCAGATATAAACTTGATCTTGTATTTCTCGTTTTCGATCAGTAGGAACAGCTGACTAATATCCTGTTCCAAGATTTCCATAGGACTTGCGTCCAAAGTCTTCTTTGCGTAGGAGTGCATATTCCTTAGATATGTCTCAATATCCTTCTCATATTCTTCTTCCGATCCATAACGGTACTTGAATTCTGGAATTATTTGTTCAGCATAGCGGTACTGCCATCTCCAATGTTTGTAGCCTTTTGTGAAGGGGTAGTCAGGATTGTTCTGACGATTCCATATCCGAACGATACTTATCCCAGCGATCAGTATAGTTAAAGACATGGCAATAATAGCTACCATTATGATGAGTGTAGAATAATGCAGTATTAATGTATCAAATACGGCGGCAACAGCAGTCCATATCGCTATACTGAACGCCGTCATTCCCAGTGCAATCTGCAGGAAGAGTGTTCTCCTCTGCTCCCAGTACTCGTTTCTAGCCTGTAGCGTCTCCAACAGATCTCTGGTGTCCCTACTAAGCTGGAGGGCTTGCTCGTCGGTCATCTTTTTGGATTGATATAATTGCGTGTACTGGTCCAGAAGAGGCTTGAATCTCGCCGTTCCACGAGCTAAGGTATATTTATCGTCAAGTTGAGTCTTCTTCTTCACCTTCGCATGACCTGTGATTTCTAAACCCTACCCATAAGCTTCAGGCATTCTCTCGTAAGTCTATAAGAGTAGCCAGATTCTTCTCTCTTGTATTCTACACCATAGAAGCTTGTCAGGGAATTACTTAAACGTGGATTGTTCCACTTATGTCGTAGATATTCGATCGGTCTCGCACAATCTGGGTCTCTGCAGTCAGAATTGAGGTATTCTCTTATTGAACCATCGGGCTGCCAAGCTTCCTTAACTGTTTCAAAGTTGATGCGACCGTCGCTGTCACAAGACATCAACGCTGTCAGAAATGAACCTCTATAGATCTTCTCAAAACCGCCTAGGGTTTTTACCCCACAACAACATTCGTCATCACTGAGATGATGCAAGTCATTGTCTCCACAGCCGAAAGTCAATCCGACTTCATGTGCTCTATTTCTGAATTCAACGATATTTCGCAACTTAGCCGCCGATGGTAGTTCATAGTTCACTCTATTGATTTGCATACCGTGCCTTCTATAGTAATCCAATATGTCTATGCCAAGCACGGTTGATAGATTGGACAACGCCTTCCTATCGAAGTTCGTGGGAATCCTCAGGTGCTCGACAATGATATGCTTTACTCCTATTTCTGCAAGTAAAGCGAGGTTGTAATCATCAACGTTTTGTACTGGAAAAAGAAACGGCTGAAACCGAACAGAAGTCCATATTCCTCTGCTTACAGCCTGGGCAATCATCTTTATTCGTTCGCTGGGTAACGGAGCACAAGGCTCAATCTTCGAACCCAAATCATCATCTAGGGTCGAAAAACTAACTTGGAGAGCACACTTCTTGTGTGAAGCCAACAAACCGAGATATTCTGCGTCGCCAAGAAGTGGTCCTTTTGTGCTAATAACAATGGGGTAATCATGGTCACGGAATATTTCTATAGCCCTGAACGTAACACGATACTTCTTGTCAATTAACTGTAATGGTTCTGAAAGACTGCCAAAATGTATAGGGCATCCCATCTCAATCAATTGGTTGACTACACTTTTTCTGCCTGGTCTAGCTTTGGTAGCGAACACTAATCTGTTTTGTATGTCATGAATGTCTGCAGGGCGAATGCCATCCACAAGATATCTTCTCCTATGACCACACCATTGGCTCCAGCAATAAAGGCAACCTTGGGCACAACCACTATACGAGTCAAATCGAATAGGCAATGGACAGAAATAGAAAATGCTCTTTAAGCCAAATTCCTCCGAATATTTCTGCAAGTTGTATCCTTAAGGCGTAACGGGAATTCTGCAATTCGCCATGGAACCTATTTTCATACAAGAGGTATCCGACCCACCTCAGCATCATATATATTGGAATTGGCGGAACCTGTCAATACGCCTCAAGGATCCACTGAGATGAAGTCTGAGAATATATTGCGATTAGTCCATCGTTCAATCCAGAGACACCACCCGCTCTTGATGTTCAGATATTCGTCACTGACCTGCTTATTTCGATGAAGTCACGGTTTGAAGTTCCAAAGTCTTTCTTCGCCTTTCAGACTGACCTCTTACGAACCTCTCTAAACAGTTTCATCTTCTTCTCTTTGTTTTCTTCCTCAAAGAATCTTGTGACCAAATTCAGGGTTGCCCTATCAAGGAACTCAAGCTTCCCTTTGGCTTTCTCTTGCAGGAGCTTCTCCTTCGTTCGCCACGCCTCTTCAGTGTCGAACTCAACATCATCCATCTTAGAAATCTCTTTTACGTGCCTCAATGTTGCTTCTTCATTGGGCGTAAGGTCTCGCTTCGCTTCTTCCCGCTCTAGCAGCTCTTCTGTCCACTTCGCGGTAACCTGCCAGAAAGAATCACTTTCAGGAGACCGCCTGAGCCCGAATCCACTAAAGAAAAGCCGACTGTACAGAATCTTGTCCACCATTACAGATAGGACGTCTAATACCTTATCTAGCATTAGCGTGCCCCTTGCTTTGTCAGAACGTTACCACCATGACTACTATACGGGGAGGTCAAGGAATGAGAATGATGCTCCCCCCTTTCAACCTTATCGTCGCTTCTCCTTAGCGGTGCTGACCTTTCTCTTAACCGTGCTAGCCCGAAGATAGACGACTATGTTCTTGGTCATCTCGTTTCCTTCTTTTGTTGGCTAAGTATTTTCGTAATCTGGAAATGCCTATGACAATGCCCCCTATATAAACGATAACTCCCATTATAGGTATTATCATGACTAGAGCTAATAAGAGTGACACCCACCAATTGACTACATGAAGAACAAAATAGAAAATAACAAATACGACGACATCGATTATGGCGATTAGTACCACTTCACGAGAGTTTCCCAGCCACCACCACCGTACCCTCATTTTGTCAATTCTCATAGCTAGCTTCTTCCTTCACAACTACTTCTTTGCTCATACATCCTCCTAGACATCAAAATCCCGCTTGAAAAACTTCGCCTTTCGCCGCTCCAAATACGCCGACGCCTACTTATGCCTTTCCTTCATCAAAAGATGGGCAGCTACTAAGGCGATTGCAACTGCCAGCCCGAAGATAACCCACGATAAGCTACTTCTACCGACCCAAGTGAGTTCATAAAGTGCCATGCCACCAGCTATTATGACGGCAATCCACAACATGGTTCGTCTCCTTTGTTTGTATCAACTCTTACTGATGCATCATATGAGAACCGAGAAGGGCTGTCAATAGCCCCTCAAGGATGCACTGAGACAGAGTCTCAGGATAACTTGAAGCCCTATCGGTCAACAGCATGGGGCAACTTTTGAGAGGGAATTTAGCCTTGATGTGCCGCTCCCGAGGTTTCTATGTGGTTCGGTTGGTTATCACCCCACCCTGCCCCTCCCATGCACGGCTGAAGTCATTTTCAAATCCTAAGTCAATCGTGTTGAAAGGTCGATTCCGCCAGTCTTGGTTTGTTTTCTTATGAGCAGCCTTTTTTTGCTCTAGCTCTGCTTGGGTAAGCTCAGGCCCACAAAGACTAGCTCCCCATTCATTCTTATCATTCCAGTCCTATCATGCTATACTTAGTTTGATCGTCCCTGTAGCTCAGATGGACAGAGCGGCTGCCTTCTGATATCTCCCTCATCCTTCGATAAACTCAGGACAGGCTCTAAATCCTCTCCCATCGAGGGAGAGGATTCTTATCCTTCCATTAGCCAGTTTAAGACTTTCTTCATTACCTCAGTGCGGTCATTTCTGGTTACCGGGAGCGTTTCGATGTCAGGATGGCGTTTGATTTCGCCGGCACCTGGCCCGTTGAATTCCAGGGACACCATACCAATCAGGCCTGCTACAAATCAGTTATTATGTCCCCGGATACCATGGCAAAGTGAACAATCCGATGGAAAGTGTAATGTCACTTGTTGCACGAAGAAATGAAATGTTTGACAAACCCCGTGTGA
>Ga0315288_10003887_pt1 | contig 19043 bp, 17 predicted proteins | sample YL17G11_20_MG_FD_203454 | JGI IMG/M metagenome (GOLD analysis project Ga0315288, IMG submission 203454) | Sediment microbial communities from Yellowstone Lake, YNP, Wyoming, USA - YL17G11_20 | ecosystem: Environmental > Aquatic > Freshwater > Lake > Sediment | place: USA: Wyoming | collected... | reverse complement strand
TTCGCAGGTCAGACATCAGAACAGCCTCCCTCCTCCTCGTCTCCTACTTCTTTCTGTGAGGATCATAGCACAGAATCGCGCAAAAGTCAAGATATTCTGGAATGTCAACAAGGAGGCCTGCCAGGACGGCTATTCAGCGTTGGTGCGTCCTTGGACGCATGCGCCGTTCCACTGGCCGGAGCATGTGTCTTCCAGTCTCGGGACAGAAGCTCGTTGAACCGCGCTGAACCAGTACGCTCAGGCGAGCACCTGTTCGAGCAATTCGACGTATTGGTCCGGGTTGAAGAGCGCGGCGGTGTGACCCATGTCCCCCATGCTGACCACTTGCACGGCACGCCCAAACAGCTTCTCGTAACGGGGGACGTCCTTAATGCTCTGGGTCGGGTCGTTTTCGGCGCAGAGTACCCTGATGCGCCCCGTCCAGTCTCGATAAGCGCCGGGAGCGACGCTGCCCTTGCGGATCCAATCGGCGGCAACGGCAAAATGCGAGACCACGTCGGCGCGGGTCAGGTCGTTTTGCAGCACGGCGTGGATGGCTTCCACCCACTCGGCGCGCTCGGCTGCGGGCAAGCTGATGGCCTTGAGCAGTCCGCCCGTCAGCAGGTTCTTGACGGTCCTTTCGGGCAGCAGGCGCACCAACGCGATGATGGCATACTCCACAGGCAGCCAGGCTTTGCCATAGTCCGCCGGACCGCTGCTGGATAGGATGAGGCGTTCGACAGCCTCTGGCTTGTGCGACAGATAGGCCTGCGCCAACAGCCCGCCGTAGGACTGACCTCCCAGCGTAAAGCCATGCACGCCTTCGGCTTGCCGGATGGCGTCGAACGCAGCCATGAACTCGTCAATCGTCTGCACGGGAGGGTAGTCCGGGGCAATCACGCTGTGGCGCGCGGCAAGCCTCTCCATGAAGCCGAATCCGAGCGCCGCGCGGCGCAGTCCACCCGTGAGCCAGAGGATGGGTGCGCCCGAGCCGAGGCGGTAGTAGCGCCAGGGTACGCTGTTGACCACGACCTGCTTTCCATACCGCTCAGAAAAGCCCTTCATCTGCTCCAGGACGGTCATGGCTCCACCTCACTCGTCGAGTCCGTGGCCCTTCAGCAGCTCCCCGTAACGCCTGGAGAGCTCCTGCAGCGCCCCGTTGCCCACCGCGCAACTGCCGCACCAGATGCCGCAGGCGCCGATCTGCCCCTTCACGTTCTCCAACGCTTCCCGGTCGCAGTTGCCCATGTCGCGCCTCCCTCCGTGCGATCAAACGACCAGAACGTGCACTTAAGAACATGATCTCCGGCTTGACCTCATCCTGGGGCTCGACGATGATCTCTTGATCTGTGCTGTCCCTACGTGACATGGTCGCTTTTCGCCCACATTCGCGGCAGCATGAGCGCATAGGCAGACATAATCAGCAAAGGCAGGTGCAAGAACCCCATCCAGCGCAGTTCCGGCGTGAACCAGTGGGTGAGATTGAGCACCCCATACAAGAGGCCGTTGAACGCTGTGATCCGATATGCCAGCCCATTGACCCGCGGATAGGACAGAATCAACAAGAACAGGAAGATGGGTGTGGTAAAACAGAAGGTCAACCCGTAGTCCGGAGAAACCAGAAGCAAGAGCGGATTGAAATCCGGCCGCACGCCATTGCCAGAGGCAGCATAGGGCGCCCAAAACACCAAGACCGCAAGAGGCAATAGCAGGAGGTGTCGCCAGGAGATGGAGCGAAAAGAAGTCTGCAGCTCATTGCGCCAGGCAACGAGCAGCCAAACCAGCCCCAACACAGCATTCAGCACCATTCCACCGGTGTGCAGGACAAAACCATACTGTGCGGTTGTGCCCATCGTCTGCGCCAGGGCGATGATCAGGTAGTTCAATCCCATGTAGCCAGCCAGAACACGTCCCATGCTTGCCGGTCGCCAGCCAATCCAAGCGACCAGCAGGAGGGTCAGGACGTGAAAGATGGGGGCGTAGGCCTTGTAGGGGGTTGTGGACACCCTCAGAAGGCTGATCAGCACATCCTGTGTTGCTTGGGGAGGATATGGCTTGTCTGTGTAGAGCGGCAACATGCTGATAACGAAAAAGGCAGCGTAGAGGACCGGGTACAGCCATTTCCGTTGTTTGACTACCTGGTTGCTCATGATGCACCTCCCATGGAGCTACGGCAAAGCCCCCAATTCTTGTAGGCGTCATTGTCCCGCCAGCCCTTCCCCGCCGGAGGCTCACGGTAGTCATTCGACGGGTAGGCTTGATCATACCACGCCATCTTGTCCAGAATCTGCTGTCGGGAGACCCGCATCCCCTGGTATGTTGCCACTCGTCTCATGCCTGCCCCCTGGGGCGGCGTTCACTGGCCTTGTGCCTCTCCAAGCTCGATCACGCTGTAGGACGTGCGGTGCACGCCGATGTCGTTCTCAATCAGCAGCGTCACCAACTGCTCGCCGTTCATCAGCGCCACGGGCACCGCGTTGGGCCGCTCCGCCTCAGACCGGGCGCCGGAGCTAAAGTCGCTGGTGGTGATGATCAATCCGTGATCGTGCGCGCCCAGGCTGCTCCGCACCTGCTGCACGACGGGGGCCTGCACGTTGTGCTTCCAGCGCTTCACCTGCACGGCCATCCGGGTGCGGATCACGTCGCCTACCACCAGCGTGCCGCGCACATCAATGCCGCCGTCGCCACTGCGCTGGGTAACCTCGACCTCCTCGAAGCCTACGGCCACTAGCAATTGGCCGATCAGAGCCTCGAAATCGGCCGGAGGCATGCTGCCCAATTGCGCGTGCAGTTTCTTGCGCACGTCGGAGTTGTGCTTCCCAATCTGCAGCGCCAGGCCGCTGCCCATCCATTTGGACAGCCCGACGAGGCCTTTGCCGTGTCTCACGAAACGAAGTGGGTCGCCGCGCCGCGACTTGCGGTTGATCTCGGTGAAGATTTGGGCGTAGAGAGTCGCCTCCGGCGTCTGCCCTTCGGTGTGTATCCATCCAAGCTCCAGCGCTTTCTCGGTGATGGCACGGTAGTGCATGGGCTTCTGCCCCGCGAACTGCTCCAGCACGGCCTCGGCGGCATCGGTGAAGGAAAGCGCGTGGTGCTGCTGACGAGCGGCGGCTTGCTTCGTGGGTCGGGCTAGCGCAGCTTGTGGCAAGCCCCAATCGCGCAAGGCGAAGACTCCGGCTGCGGTGCGCTGGAACTTGGAGAGCGCGCCCTTCTGTCTGATGTCCAGCGCCAGTTGGGCGTTCACTGTGGCCTCTGGCGTCTTGCCCTCAGTGTGCCAAAGCTGCTGCGCCAGAATGCGCCTCGTGAGCTCGCGATAGTGGAGTGGTTTGCCCTCCGCAGCCAAGGATGATTCGACCGCATCCAGCAAGTTCATACGGCGTGCTCCTGTCCTAGTTTCGCATTCGCGTGCTCAATCGGATCAACGTTGCCCCTGCGCAGTTGAGCGCCCCTACGACCCGGGCGTCGGTGGCTCAGTCGAGATCGTCGCAGGGTTCTTGACAGTTTATCCCGGCGAGTAAACTCAGAGCGCCTGACAGGGCTTCGCAACTGGCGATGTCCGAATCCGTGCATCCGTGCCCAAATCCGAGTCGTGCCACTCCCCCCGAAGCGCCCGCTGCAGCAACGCCTGACAGGCGACCTAACGTGCTGCTATGATGCGCTTGGCCCAGTCCGCAGCGCGTTCGAGCTCGCCTTCCTGCAGCGGACCTTCCGACCCTTTCACAAAGAACCCTTCCGGAGGGACGAGCAGGTCGCCTCCCTTTTTCTTGAGCCCCTCCGCGATGGGCTTGGCGGCATAGCCGAATAGCTTGACAAACAGGCGCAACACGGCGGGCGCCTCGCTGACGGGAATCCCGGTGTCAAAGGCGGCCACCTTGACACCCCGCAGGCCATTGGCCGGAATCCCTGCCAGCAGCTTGTGGATGGCTGGCGTTGGCCTGAATGCCCGCGTGGGAGAGCCGACGACCAGCAGCTCCAACCCCGTCAAGTGCTCCGGCTTGACATTGCCCACCCGCAGCACCTCGACGTCCGCCGCGCCACCCAGCGCATTGCCAATCGTCTGGGCGATCTTCTCCGTGTTGCCAAAGAACGAATCGTAAACTACCCGTGCCTTCATCGAGACATACCTCCAACTTGATCATCTGCCCCGATTGTACTCTGCAACAGCACAGCGCGCAAGCGCCGGGAGGAGGGTGTTGGAAATGGTCGGTAGTGCACGCTTTGGCGTGGAAGACGCGCAAAAGCGCGGACTACGATCGCTGGAGCGCGCCCTACAGCCAGCGCAGCAGGGCGTTCGCGATCAGCCCGGCCGCGGGCGGCACCAGGAAGGTGATGCCGTAGCGAATCAGGGCCACCCGCGAATCGATGAGCGCCATCTCCACGGGCAGGCGCGACACGGACCACAAGGACCAGGCGGAGACGAAGGCGACCACCGCGCCGAGGCCGGCCCCCGCGCGATAGAGCCCGGCCACAATGGGGAAAACGGCGTAGGGAGAACCCGGCACCAGCCCGCCCACGACGCAGGCCATCAGGACGCCCTTAGGGCCGGCCTGGGCGCCCAGCCAGCGCGAGATCAGCTCTCTGGGCACCAGCACCTGCACCAGCCCGGCGATGACAAAGCCCAACAAGACGATGGGCAGGTTGAGCCACAGCGTGCGCGCGGCGGCGCACAGCCCGGCCAGCGGCAGGCCGCGTCCTCGCCAGAAGGCAATCGCCAGCAGCGCTGCCGCGACGGCAGCCAGAACGAGCGTCGTCGTGTCCATGGCCCTGCTCTCCTTGTGTTTCTGGCTCATCATTTAGGTGCTCCCGGACTGTGCCTGGCGCGAATTATACGTGCGCTGCCCCGCCTCTGTCAAGCGCTCCTCAGGAGGGTGTTGAATGACTCCGTCGCACTTGTCTTCCAGCTTTCGAATTGGCGGAGCGCGGGGGAGACGACCATATCAGGGGGGTCATCCTGCCTCGGGGCGCGTGAGGTCGGCTTTGGTCCCGCGCTGTCTGAGAGCGCTCTCGGCGCCCCGCGCGTAGAGCGAGTTGGGCAGTAGCTCGATCACCTTGTTGAGCTGCTGCAAGGCGTTCGCCTCTTCGCCCAGGCGCAGGTACGCCAGACCGAGGTTGTAGCGACAGGCGGCTTCGAGCTTGGGACTCCCGCGCTGGTGCGGCAGCGCGACAAGAGCGTCGTTGAGGATGACCACGGCTTGCTCGAAGCGCTTCTGCCGCATCCACACCACACCCGTGTTGATGCGCGCCAGGGCCTGCGCAGACGGATCGCTGGACAGACGACTGCCCAGATGCAGAGCTGCCAACGCTTGCTCGTAGCGTCCGCGCGCCGACAACGTGTTACCGAGATCTACTAGCAACCTGGCGCGCATGGTAACAAGGTACACGAGCACGAGGAACAGAACGGGATGGATTGCCACCCGTGCCACCCAGGACAACGACACGCTAGCGACCGTGAAAACAGCCGCCTCCGCTGCAAGACGCCCGGGCAGCCCTTCGCCGCGCAGCCACGACAGGGCGCCGAACGCCAACACAAACAACAGTGCCTCCAAGACCAGCAGCAAGTACGGATTCATCCCTGCTCCTTGCGCCCCCGCTCACCACATCAAGGCACCAGGTTCGTCATGAGCCATGCGGCTCGCCACCGCGGATGAAAACACTGCCGTGTAGCATAGGCCCTTGTGGCCGTGGTCTCCACGAGAGTCGCAACGCCCACCTCGTCAAGCGAGGCGAACGGCAAGGGGCTAAGCTACGGCATTCTCAGAGTAGTCACGTAGACGCCAAAAAAATGTCCGGCTTGGTGCCTGTGTGCCTTCATGGCTTTGTGTTGAAGCTCAGACGCTCGTTTTGCGGCAGCAAACGGGTCTTTGTAAAGGGCTACGCGGCGAAAACCCGGTCTGCAACTTGCCCCAACATGTCCACGCCGCGCACCTCGGAGCCAAAGAGCGGCACCAGCGCGCAGACGTCCGGGAAGCTGCGCCAGATCTCTTCCATGTAGCGGTCCTGCATCCCCACGCGGTTACGCACAAACTCGGGTGAGTCGGCGCCAACCGCGGCCTTGTCAATCAGCATGTTGACGATCACGCCGCCCACCGGGATGCCGAAATCCCGGAACCATTGGACAAAGCGCTTGACCACGGCGATGGGCAGCGCCTCGGGCAGCGTGATGAAGAAGAAGGCGGTTTTCTGCTCGTCAGTCAGCAGGGACTTGGCGTGCTCCATACGAGCGCGCAGCTTGAGCAAATAGTCCATCAGGGGGTCCTTCTGTTCCTTCTTCTTGCTGTAGGAGAGCAGCTCGCGCAGCGATTTAGCCTCCTCGCGGCTCTGCACCATCTTGTTGACCCACATCGCATACACGCTGGACATGCCCAACAAGCGCCGGGCGTTGGCCGTGGGGGCAGTGTCAAACACGTAGGCCTGGTACTTGTCGTCGAACATGAGGTCGATCATGGTCTCGAACATGGCCGACTCTTCAAAGGCCGGGTTCATCGTGGCTGACTCGATGAACTCGTCGGCGCGCGTCTTGATGTCAGCGTATTTGAGGAACCATTCGATCTTCTGCGTCAGCTCGACCTTGGACCTTTCTATGGTGTCCTTGGTGTCGATCTCGTAGGCTAGCAGGTTGGGCACGCCGTTGACCGCTGTGGCTGCGCCGAACACGTTCTGGTCGAGCAGGCTGCTCAGCGAGTGCACGGGGTTTGTGGAGGCCAGCAAGGTGCGCTTGCCCTGACGCGCCATCCACAGGGCCGTTGCGCCGGCCATCACGGTCTTGCCTACGCCGCCCTTGCCGCCCAAGAACACGTACTTCATCTGCGGGTGCTGCGTCAGGAACTGACAGGTTGACGTCGTGATCATTTCGCACCTCCGACCGGAAGGTTACCGGCAAACAGAGCCTCGGCTACCCGGGCGATCATGGGGATGCCCGTAATGTCGCGCTCGAACTCGGCCACGCGCGCCAGCACTCCCGCGCCAAAGGTGTCGTCAATTCTCTTCAGGAGGTGCGCCTGCATCTCGATGCGGTGTTGCAGGTACTCGGGGATCTGTTGCTGGGCCAGCTCGGCCGGAATGACGCGGTTGACGATGTAGCCGCAGATGGGCACCTGGTACTTGGCGAACAGACCCGCCGCCTTGAGCGTATCCAGGATGATCATCTCCTCCGGAGTCACCACAAAAAAGAAGGCCGTCTTCTCCCGATCGGTGAGAATCCCCGAGGAGACGCTGATGCGTTGGCGGATGTCCTGCAGCTCAGCCAGGATCTGGTCTTCTTCCGTCTCCTTGTTGCGCTCCATCACAGCCGCCACGGCGGCGTACTCTTGCATGTCTTCGCGCAGCTTGGTGATCTTGGAAATCCATTCGTCATAGATGCTGGCCATACTCAGGTAGTAGAGCGCGTGGCCGAGCGGCACCAGGTCGTAGATGTAATAGTCATAGTCCTGGCCCACCACGATGTCCACCACCGCGTCAAAGATGGCGCTCTCCTCCATGGCCGGCTCGGCCGCGGCGGCCTGGATATAGTTCTCAATTTCCTCGGGCACTTGCTCCAGGCCATACATGTCCCGGATCTTCTGGCGGACCTGATCCTGGTACTGCTTGATGTGCTTGTCGGCGTCGATCTCCTGGGCGAAGAGGTTGGGGATGATTTCGACCGCCCCTTTCCCAAAAATGTCACGCTCAAAGATGTCGGAGAGCGAGGCCTGGGGGTCCACGGAAAAGACCAGCACCTTGAACCCCTGCTGGGCCAGCCAGTAGGCCGTCGCAGCGGAAAAGGTGGTCTTGCCCAGCCCGCCCTTGCCACCGAACTCGACGTAACGGCGGTTGGGATGGGCGCGGAAGGTCTCGGCCAGGGACGAAGTACCGCACAGAGTAGTCGCGAGCAAAGTGGCACCTCCTGTAATGGTGGTAGAGCACACGGAGAGCGCAGAGTGCGCGGTGCATCAGGCCGGCCCTACTGCGTTCTCGGCGGCCTCTGCGGTGAGCCTTGCCGGCCGCTCTAGGCCAGAGCGTCGGTCAGGTCGCGTTCGCGCAACATGCGCCGCTTCCAGGTGCTGATCTGCGGCACCACGTAGGGCAGCAGGCGCAGCGAATAGTAGGGCGGTAGGATGGGGATGCCCAGCAGATCCCCCATCGTGATCAGGATGAACAGGTGCTCCATGCTGCCGCGCGTCTTGAGGGCATAGCGCGTCATGTCATGTCCGGCCATGCCGTAGAGCAGTTCTTTGGTGGAACGGCCAAAACGCTTGAGTGCACTGTCCTTCTTCTCTTCTTCAGGCATGTATGCCTCCTCAGTCTACTCCTTCAATCAACTCGGCCAAGTCCGTCCAATCCCGCTCGCGCACCAGGGTGCGCTTCCAGCGGCCCAACGCAGGTACAACGTAGGGCAGCAAGCGCAGGGTATAGTAGGGCGGCAGGAGCGGCAAGCCCAGCAGGTCGCCGAAGGTGACCAACACGAACAGGCGCTCGACCTCGCCGCGCTGGCGGCGCAGGCCGCGCGCCCAGTCGAACACGGTCATGCCGTACAGAATCTCGCCGGCGGCGCGCCGGGCACGTCTTAGCAGGGTTGGCAGTCTGCTGTTGGCACTGGTCAGTCGGTGCGCCTGCATACGAGTCTCCGTGTCTGTCCGTGTTGCTCCGTGTCCGCTACGTCTTACAGTAACTTGGTTTCAAAGCGAAAAAACCGGGTTCCCAACCTGAATCTACGCCATCCCTGTAACAGATCAGGGACGAACGGTCTGCGCAATCTGCGGTTTCTCCTGCCCGTGGCGGGAGGCTTCGGCGGGCCTCCCGCCAGGGGGGATGAGACACGAACTAGGACGTCTTCTTGGCCGGTTGTGCGCGCGGCTTCTGCAGTGCCTTCCAGCCGTCCAGGATCAGCAACGCCGCGGCCACCACCAGCACCGCAGCAATGATGCCCACCAGCGTCGCCGACATGGACGCCTGAGGCGTCTTGGCTGCCGTGACGGCCTTGAACTGGTTAATGGCCAGCAGGATCAGGGCCGCTACGGTGGTGACGAGCATGAAGATAGAGGGGTACAACGACCAGGTGTTCTTCTTGCCCTCACTCTTGAGCCACAGGGAGATCAGCAGCAGGGCCAACCCGGCCATCAACTGGTTGGCCGCGCCAAAGGCGGTCCAGATGGTGAGCCAGGGGATGACCCACACAAACACGGCCGTGAGGATCAGGGCCACGATGGTGCCCACGTGAGTGTTCTTGAAGACAGGCACCTGGTCGCCGATCAGCTCGGCGCTGGCCACGCGCATGAAGCGTACCACCAACTGCATGATCGTCAGCCCCATGATGGTCAGGAAGACGGAGCCATAGGCCACGCCGAAATCGTGAGGGATGCCCACGTGGCCCAGGAAGCGTGACAGTCCCTCGGCAAAGACGCCCAGCGCTGCCCCTGCTCCTCCGGCTGCCTTGTAGCCAGTCATGCCGCCGAAAGCGACGGTAGCCGCCAGGAAGGAGATCGTGGCCAAGACCATCTCCAGGAACATGGCGCCGCCGCCGATGGGCAGGGCATCCGTCTCACACTCCAACTGGCGGGCCGTACCGGAGGTGGAGACCAGGCTGTGCCAGCCCGAGATGGCGCCGCAGGCAATGGTCACGAACAGCATCGGCCACAGAGGACCTATGCCAATGGTCCACTGCGTAAAGGCAGGGAAATCGCCCATGCCAGGGTGCCAGATCAACATGCCGATCACGCCGCCCAGCATCCCCAAGCCGATGATCCAGAAGGAGACATAGTTGACCGGCTGTGCCCAGGACCAGATCGGCAACACAGAACCCAGGTAGCAGAAGAGCAACACGAGCAGCGTGCCGATGAACTGCGCCTTGGTCACGGCGAGAAAGAGGACCGGGGATTTGGGTAGACCGTAAAGGCCTGAGAAGAAGTTGGCCACAGCGGGCAGCGTGCTGATCCAGATGCCAACGAAGGAGAGCACCAGCGTGACCGCGGTGGTCAGGATGATGTCCTTCTTCCACTTGTACGTCATCTGTCCAGCCAGGATGCCCATCAGGGTCACGGCGACGATGCCAACGGGCACGCGCGGGTTGACCATCAGGACCTTTCCCACCTGGTTGCCGAAGGCGCCCATGATCAGCAACAGGTAGAAATAGATAAAGAGCATGAGGATACTGCGTGCGCGAGGGGAGATGAGCTTGTAGCTTAGTGCGCCCAGGGTGTCGCCGTCGCGGCGCACGCTCATCATCATGCTGCCATAGTCTTGCACCCAACCGATGAAGCAGGTGCCGAGGATGATCCAGACCAGCGCTGGCAACCAGCCCCACTGTACAGCCACAATCGGGCCTGTAATGGGGCCCAGAGCCGCGATGGACTTGAACTGGTAGCCGAAGAGCACGTTGCGATTGGCTGGCATAAAGTCTACGCCATCCATGTACATTTTGGATGGGCAGGCCTTCTTGGCGTCGGGTTGGATCACGCCTGCATCGATCCTGCGAGCATACCAACCGTAGCCCACGACCAGAGCAACGCCTGCAATCATCAACACAACGATCGCGTTCATTTCTTTGCCTCCTCAAGAATCATGCTGTGCCTCGTGTGTTCACCGGGGCAGACCTCAGCCTCATGTCCGGGAACGAGACCTGGTTGGCCGAGCCCCCACCTCCTTTCGGCGAAACGGGAACCAGCAGCATCGAATGAGAAGGAGTAGAGTGCATTGTCGCTGCTGTCTACAGAAGAAGAGACGAAGCGACACTCCCGTGGCTATTCTAGCACGAACGGGGGGAATTGCCAAACCCAGTCTCGATCATTCGACGCTCACAGCCAGGGTCTGAAAGAACGCTGCAAGATCCAACGCAAGTCCTGTACCCCTTACTCTCCCCTTGTTTCACACCCTCCATCACGAAGCTGGCGGGAGACCTTCCCGCCAGGCGACACTGCCCACGCGGCGGCGCTTGCCAGAGCGCCTTGAGGGACGGCGAGTGTCGGGTTTTATGAAAGATTTACGCCCGTCGCGCGGTTTCTATCGATTTCAAGTCATTTCACACTTGTCTTCAAGTAACTTCTGTGATACAATGCACCCAAGGTCGTGTTGGACGCCGCCAATGCATTGTCTGCGTCGCGCAAGAAGCGCGCACGTTCCGCGCCGCCGGGGGGACAACCTGCATGAACTCTTCGCTCGCGAGCGTTGAACCTGATCAGGGAGCACCACACAGGGCGACAACCGTCCTGAGCGGAGTGGCTGCGGTCATCTTGTTGGCTACGGCGCTCTTCGCGCTGTTGCTCTCCTCTCCCGGCCGCACGGGAGTGGCAGACGGCGTGCTCGTCGGCGTGAGGGCCGTCACGGCCTTCGCCTGTCTGTTGGCGGCGCTCAAGGCCGAGCCGGCTGAGCTGCGCCGGCCCTGGGCCTTTTTTGCCGCTGGCGCTGTGCTGATGCTGGCGGCCACGGCTCTGCAGACGGCCTTCTCCACCCCGCGCGCTCTGCTCTGGACGCAGTGGAACAGCGCGCTCTACGTGCTGTCGTACCCAGTGTACGCGCTGGGCATCTTCTTCCACCCACCGGCTCCCGGGCGGGGCCTGCCGCTCATCGAAGTGGGCGCGGACCTGGCCCTTTGTCTGCTGGTGGCCGCGCTCGGCCTGGGCTTCCTGTTCTTGGTGCCAGGCGAGGCGGGGCGCAGGGTATTCCTCTGGCTCTACGCGCTGTCCGACGCCCTCCTGCTGGCCATGCTGTTCTCGGTTCTGGCACGCGCGACGGAGCCGTTGGCGCGGCTGGGGCCGATTGCCCTCAGCGTTGGACTCGGCCTAGCCACCCTATATCACGTGCAAATTGCCCAACAGGCGCAGAGTGGCGCGCTGCTCGCGCCGGTTTGGGGTGAAGCGCTCGGCCTGCTGGTGCCGGGGTGCATGCTCTGGGCTGCTGTAAGCACGCTCTACTGGCGCGGGCTGCGCCAGGCTTCGCCGGCGGGCCAGCGACGGGCCGGCAGAATCATCGATTTGCTCACGATGGCCGTGCACCTGGCCATCATCCTGGCTCTCGGCGCGGCTTTTGTGGGCGGGCTGGCGTTGTTTGCGCAGAATCCGCAGAGCGCGTGGCTGTTGACGTGCGCGCTGCTCCTGACCACCTTGCTGGCCGTGCGCTTTGGGCTGCTGCGCGCGCGCAACGAGCAACTGGCGCGCGAGCTCAGGCGGGACGCCACTGAGCTGCAGCAGCGCGTCGAGGAGCGCACGCGCGAGCTGGCCGGGCGTGTGGCCGAGGTGCAGCAACTGCGCGCCGAGGCCGAGCGCCGCGCCAGCGAACAGAGCGCCTTGCTCACCGTCTCGGAGTTGGTCAACTCCTCGCTGCGCCTGGACGAGGTCTTGGACGCCGTGGTGCGCAGGACCGCGGACCTGTTCCACGCCGATGGTGTGGGGGTCTACTTTCACGAGGAGGCCGCGCACGCGCTGGTGCTGTGCGCACACCACACGCCCTGCCTCAGCGACGACCAGGTGAAAGCCTTCCAGCGCATCCCGCTTGCGGCCAGCGGCTCGGCTGCAGAAGTGGTGCGCACGCGGCAACCGCTGCTCATACCCGACACCGCCGTCGATTCTCGCGCGCCGCCCGAGTTGACGCGGTTGGGAGTCAAGTCGTCACTACTGCTGCCCATGCTGGCCAAGGACAAGTTGTTGGGCGTCTTGACACTCGATTCGGTGGAACTGAACCACTTTGCCGAGCATGACGCGGAGCTGGCGCTGGCCCTGGCGCAGAACGCCAGCGGCGCCATCGAAAGAGCGCGCCTGCACGAGGCGCTGGGCGCCAGCCTGGAGGAGCTCAAACGCACGCAGGTGGAGCTGCTGCGCTCGCAGCGCCTGGAGGCGCTGGCGACCATGGTGGCAGGCGCGGCGCACGAGCTGAACAACCCGCTGACGGTGGTGCAGGGCTACTCGGAGCTGCTCTTGCGTCAGAACGTCGCGCCTCAAATGCGCGCCGACATCGAGCGCATCCTGCAGGCCATCGAGCGCAGTCGCGCCGTCGTCGCGGCGCTGGTGGCCTTTGGCCAGCGCGAACAGATCGAGCGCCGCCCCACCGACATCAACCGTGTGCTCGACCAGACGCTCTCGCTGTGCGCCTTTGACCTGGAGAGGGCGCAGATCCGCGTCAAGCTGCGCCTGGGGACCGCACTGCCGCCAGTGCAGGCCGACGCCTCCCCGTTGCGCCAGGTGTTCTTCAACATCGTCCTCAACGCCCGGCAGGCCATGAGCGAGGCGCACCACGGCGGGCGACTGACGGTGCGCACGCTGCAGGAAGGCGCCGTCGTGCGCATCGAAATCAGCGACGACGGCCCCGGCATCGCGCCCGAGATCGTGGACAAGATCTTTGACCCGTTCTTCACCACGCGTCCGCAGGGCCAGGGCATCGGGCTGGGGCTCTCGCTGTGCTTTGGCATCGTCTCGGAGCACGGGGGCCGCATCTGGGCCGTCTCCCCCGCGCTGCAGCAGTACGCCGACGCCCCGGGCCCCGGCGCCACGCTCGTGGTGGAGCTGCCGACGACCACGTGAACCGCGGGCGCGGCAGCTTCTGGCTGCTCAAGGCCCGCACCCGGCGCGGCCTCCCGCGCCTCGTGTTCGATTAGGCTCTGCGCTCGCGCGCTCAGCCATCCAGTGGCCACGGGCCGACGCGCGCATCGTCTCCGGCGCGGCATGACTCGAACAGTGCGCGCACCCGCTGCTGAAAGCCGTTCAGCCGCGCCTGGCCCCAGGCCTGGTAGCGCGCGGGCGTGTCGGGGCCCAGGTTGACCTGCCCGATGCTCGCGCGGCCGCGTGCTCCTGCGCGTTCAGCGTGGTCTGGGTCGCCACGTCCAGGCCCGCCCCCGCGTGCGAGCGGCACAGCGTGCTCCCGTGCATGGCCCAGGCCCGGCAGCCCGTCACCGCGCAGCGCCGCGAGGCCTTACCCATGTCGCACCTCGCAGCGTGACAGGTTCCCGTCACCTCTCGATAGATTCCCGTTACCTGGGAGGTGACGGGAATCTGCCAGTCCACACCTGTGTGCGGCCCAACAAGAAGCGGCGCCCGCCACTTCTCGTGGCGAGCGCCGCTCTCGGGCTCGATTCACACCCCTACGCCGTTTGCCGGACACAAAACAGCCTCCTCATTATATACTCTAGTGAATCCAGCATACCACAAAATTGAGCATTTGTCAAGTCACACTTGTACCAGTTTGCAGTTTCCGGTTGCCGGTGTCCAGTTGCTGCCGCGCAGCGGTGCTCCTGCGCGAGTCCGTGGGACGGTGCTGAACCAGCCGTGCGGGTCGCGCGCAACCAATAGCAAGAGGACTCAGGCCTGGCCAACCTGAGTCCCCCCAACGAGCTATCAACGGGTAACTGGTAACCGGCAACTGACAACTGGTAACCGTCAACTGGCAACCGTCAACCGTCAACCGCCCCCTCCACCGGCAGCGTCACCGTGAACGTGGTGCCCTGGCCCAAGGCGCTCTCCACCTCGATCTTGCCACCGTGCTGCTCGACGATGGTGTGGCTGATGTACAACCCCAGCCCCGTGCCCTCGCTGGGCTTCTTGGTAGTGAAGAACGGCTCGAACATGCGCGCCATGTGCTCTGCGCTGATGCCCGTGCCGTTGTCGCGCACCGCCACGCGCACCGCCAGATCCTCGGGCACGTAGACTGACCACACCTCCACCTGCCCCTTGAAGCCCGGCTTGGCCTTGACCCGCGCCTTGACCGCGTCCACCGCGTTGAGCAACAGGTTGGTCCACAGCGTGCGCAGATGGCTCTCGCTGGCATTGATGCTGGGCAGTCTGGGCGGCAAGTCCCTGCGCAACTGAATCACGGTCTCGTCGAACGAGTACTTGAGCAGCGCGATCGACCACTCCAGCGAGGCGTTCACGTCGATGGGTGCAAAGACGTACTGGTCTTGCCGGGCATAGTCCAGCAGCGAGCGCAGGATGTTGCGCGAGCGCTCGGCCGCCTCCAGGATGGTGCTGACCAGACTGTAGGCCGACGAGTCGCGTGTCAAGAGCCGGTGCAGCAGCATGGCGTTGCCCAGGATGGCCGTCAGCGGGTTGCTCAGCTCATGGGCCGTGCCCGCGGCCAGCTTGCCCACCGCGGCCAGCTTGGCCGTGCGCGTCACCGAGGCCTCCATCCGGCGTTGGTCCGTCACGTCGCGCCCAAACACAACCACGCGCGCCGCCCCACCCGACTCGCCAGAGAGCGGATACGTGCGAATTTCCCACTCGCGCACCCCCTGCCCGCACGAAGCCTTGCAGAGGCGGTGGGCGTTCTGCCCCGACGCGATGGTTCTGCGCACCGGGCAGTCTTCGGCGACCACATCGGCCGCGCCGGGCAGCACCTTGCCGTAGGGCTTGCCCATCAGTGCCTCGGGCGTCGCGCCCGTGATCTTGGCCGCCGAGGCGTTGGCCGAAACCACGCGCATGTCCCTGTCCACGATCACCAGCGCGTCGCCGATGCCGTCAAAGATGGCCTGCAGGAGGTTGCGGTTCTCCTCGATTTGCTGCTTGTGCTGCAACAGGTCGGCGTAGGCCTGGTTGAGGGCAGTAAAGAGGCGCGCGTTCTCAATCGCTTGAGCGACCGGGGTGGCCACCGAGCTCAGAAAGCGCACATCGTCCGGCGTGAACGCGCCGCGCAGACTGTTGATGGCCTCCAGCACGCCAATTACGCGCTGCTTGACCAGCAACGGCGTGCCGATCATGCTGCGCGTCACCAGCCCCGTGCTGTGGTCGATCTGCCCGTAAAAGCGGGGATCCTCTTGCACGTTGGGTGACAGCACAGGCTGCCGGTTCTGCACCATCCAGCCCGCCAGGCCCTGGTCTGCCGGGAACGAGAGCGTCTTGGTCTCTTCCGCGCCCTTGCCAAAGGACACCTTGAAGCGCAGCATCTGCTCCTTGTCGTCCAGCAGCATCAGCGAGCAAGCCTCGGCCTCGAACACGTCCTTGACCTTCTGCATGATGTAGGCCAGGATGGCGTCCAGGTCGAGCGTCGACGCCACTTGCGCACCGATCTCGTTGAGTATGACCAGTTCTTCGGGCTTTTCCATCGTCGCTGGCCTCCACGGACAGCAGTCAGTTACCGGTTGCCGGTTTCCAGTGTTTCGTGTTGCGTGTTCCGTGTTGTGTGTTGCGTGTGGCGTCCTGCGTTGCGCGGCCGCATCCATTCTGCCGCGCGTGCACGCAACAAGCACCACGCTTCACGCTCCACGCTTCACGCTCCACGTTTCCCGTTTCACGTTTGACGCTTCACTCGTCACGCTGCTTCAGCCCATACACCCCGTACAGCCCAACCGGCTCCTCTATTCCCTTAAAACGCACCGCACCCAGTTCCCGATACTGCACGAAATCGCGCACCTGTTCAAATGCGCCCTGCGTCACGATCAGGCGCAGGCCCACCTGGCGCGTCATGGCCTGGCTGCGCGCGGCTAGGTTGAGGATGCGCCCGGCCGTCACCAGCGCCCTGCGCTCGCCCGAGCCGATGCTGCCCACCGTCACGGAGCCGCTGCTGATGCCGATGCCGATGTCAAAGAAGGGCATGCCGCGCTCGGCCCACTCGGCGCGCAGCGCGTCCAGCCGCTCCAACATCTTGAGACCCGTGCGCACGGCGCGCAGCGCGTCGTCCGCCTCCCTGCCAGTGCGCTCAAAGCTGGCCAGAATCTCGTCACCCGAGAGCTCGTCCACCACGCCCTGCTCGCCGCTGATGATCTCCACCGCGGCCGAAAAATACTCGTGCATGACCTCGATGATGCGCTCCGCCTCGGCGCGCTCGACCAGCGTCACAAAGTCCACCATATCGGCCAGCAGCACGGTCATGGGGCGCTCGGCGCCCATCGCGCCGGGCGCGGTCTCGCCACTGAGCACGGCGTGCACGATGCGCGGCGAGAGGTAGCGCGCCAGCGACTGGTTGAGGCGCTCGCCCGCGACCACCTCGCTGAACAGCCGCGCATTGCTCACCACCACCGAGGTCTGCGCGCCGAGCACCTGCAGCGCCTCCAGATCACTGTCCGCATAGGGCTCGGAGCTGGCGTCACGCCCAACGTACAGCACCCCGTAGGCCGCCTGCAGTGGCACCGCCAGGCCCACTGCTGCCAGGCTGCCGAGCTGCGCTTCCTGCAGAGCCTGCGATACCTCCGCCGTCCCTGGCGCGTCGGCTCGGAACATCAGCGGCCGCTCGGACTTGCGAACGGCCTCCGCAATGGCCTGCCCGCACCTGACGTCGCGTCCATACGCGACGTGGCTCTGCTGCACATCCTTGCCGCCAGGGAAAAGCAGGATGGCGGCCGCGTCGCTGCGCGTCTCGTCCCGCGCCACCTTGAGCACGTTGAGCAGTGTCGCATCCAGGTCGGCGCTGCCGATGGACTGGCTCAGGCGCTTCAGCGAGGCCAGCGCCGTTGCGCGTGCGTGCTCGCGCTCCTGTTCGCGTTTGGCCAGCGCCGCGTTCACGGCGCGCTGCAGGTCATCCAGTTTGAACGGCTTGAGCACAAAGCCTGAGAGACCGAGGTTCACGGCCTGCACCGCGTTGTCCAGCGCGGCGTAGGCCGTCATCATCACACCCAGCACCCCGGGCTGCAGCGCACGGATGGCCCTGAATGTCTCCAGCCCATCCATGCCGGGCATACGAAAGTCGAGCAGCAGCAGATCAAAGCCCATGTCGCGCGCCAGGTCCAGGGCTTCGGGACCCGAGCTGGCAGCTTGCACTTCGTAGCCAAGCTGACCCAGGCCGCGCCGACAGACCTCGCGCACGTCCGCTTCGTCGTCCACAACCAGCACTTTGCCCGGCGCCATCTGTCACTCCGATGTCACACAATCTTCACGCACAGTATACTACAAAATGGCAACATCGGCAACGTCAAATGCGCATACCCGTCTTGAAATCCCCGCGCGCAGTCCGTACAGCATCCTGAGACGTGCGTCCTGGCCAGCGTCGCTGAGGCCATTCCGCCGCGGGCGCTGCAGCGTCACCGCCACGGCACGGCCTCGCGCGGCTTGCGCAGCAGGCGCCCCGCCAACCCAGCGCACGGCTCGGTCACGTATGCATTTCGCTACTCTATCGTCACATGAGTGATACCATGCAGCAATGCGACGCGCTGCAAAACCCCAAGGAGGACTGCTATGCCAAGGCGAACACCTCTCTGGCGCCTGCTGGCGCTGACCTGTGCGATACTGGCGCTCGCGCTCCGGCCGCACGGCGCAGACGCCCAGGGCGCCGGCCTGAGCGTCAGCAAGGTGGACCTGCGTGACCCGGTCTACGCTGGCGACAAGGTGCGCTACACCATCACCGTGGCCAACACGGGCGCCTCGACGCTGGACAACGTGCTGGTGACCGACGGCATGCCCACAGGCACCTACTTTGCGCCCGGTGGGGCCAACGCCGGCTGGGTCTACGCGGGTGGCGCCGTCTCGCGCAGCCTGGGCGCGCTTGCAGTGGGCGCCAGCCAGGCGCTCTACCTGGAGCTGCACACCGGCAGCGCCGTGCGCGGTTTCATCACCAATACCGTCACCGTGCGCGCCGACGGCAGCGCGCCCGTCTCCGCCAGCGCGAGCACGCGCATCCTGCCGGCCCCCACACCCACACGCACGCAGACCGCCACGCCTACGCCCACGTCGACTGCAACACCCACCCCTACTCAAACGGCCACCCCCACCGAGACCGCTACGCCCACCGCCAGCGCCACGCCGACGGCCACGGAGACCGCCTCGCCCACCGTGACGGCCACGTTCTCGGATACCGAGACACCCACCCCCGAAAACACGTCCACGCCCATGGCCACCGCCACGCCCTCCACCGGCCGCATCGAAGCTTGGGTCTGGTCCGACCTCAACCACGACGGCCTGCCCGGCCGTGACGAGCCGCCCCTGCCCGGCATTCAGATCGAGCTCTATGCTGCGGAGACCGCCCAGCCCGCATGGATAGGCGACGCGCAACACGAAACACGCAACACTGTGCGCGTTTCACTCGCCAGTCGTCCCGCGTCCCGCGCCGCTGCGCCGCTGATGACCTGCACCACAGGACCCGACGGCGCCTGCCAGTTCAGCGCCCTGCCCCCCGGCTTCTACACCGTCGTCTGCGCCAGCGCCGAGGGCTACGGCTGGAGCACGCCCGCCCGTTGCGAT
>Ga0315288_10003886_pt1 | contig 19048 bp, 17 predicted proteins | sample YL17G11_20_MG_FD_203454 | JGI IMG/M metagenome (GOLD analysis project Ga0315288, IMG submission 203454) | Sediment microbial communities from Yellowstone Lake, YNP, Wyoming, USA - YL17G11_20 | ecosystem: Environmental > Aquatic > Freshwater > Lake > Sediment | place: USA: Wyoming | collected... | reverse complement strand
TGCCGCTTTTTGCTCGGCATCTTTTTTATTTGTTCCCCATGCGCTTGAAAAATGGCGGTCGCCGATAACCACCTCGGTCTCGAAACACTTATTGTGGTCAGGCCCTTTCTCGTCGAGTATTAAATAAACGGGTGTGGTATTAAACTGCTGTTGAACATATTGCTGCAGGAGCGATTTAAAGTTGCCCTGGGACTGTTCGGCGTCGGCCTGGTCAATCAGGAAGCCAAAATTGCGTAATATGAAACTTTGAGTAGCCTCAAATCCGCCATCAATATAAATCGCTGCGATGACCGCTTCCAATAGTCCCGCTGCCAGAGAGCCGGTCAGCGCCTGGCTCGAAGTCATGCCCTTGCCCACCTTGAGATATTTATGCAGGCCGAGTTTTTTTGCTATTCTGGCACAGGTTCTGCGGGAAACTAACATACTTTTTATTTTTGTCAAGTCGCCTTCAAGGTAGCGTGGGAAACGCTCGTAAAGAATTTTGCAGACAACCAACCCTAAAATGGAGTCGCCCAGGAATTCAAGCCTTTCATTGCTTGACGAACGACTGTCGACAGCGGAGGAATGAGTAAACGACATCGCGAAAAGGGAAACATCCGAAAATTTGTAACCGATAAGCCGCTCTATTTGCTGCAGTATTTCCTTATCCATTTAAGCTTCTGCCCAAAAAATTCCACGAGCAGATTACGAATACCGCTATTGCCGGCGGTATTTGTAACCGGCTCGATAATAATCAGCGTATTATTTGAGAAACAACATTCTTTGTCAAGCTTTTTTAAAAGTTGTCGTTTGTCACCACGGCCCAAATGCCTTTAGAACAGGCACTTAAGCTTTATTGGTTTAACCAAAGGTTAATTTTGCCCATTTTAACCAAGAGGGTCAAGGCAAGTCTTACAGTTGGCATATATTTACCAGATTAACCATTAAAATAGAGAGTTGGTTAATATGGGTATATTATAATGGGTGTATGAGGGTGAAAAAATGGCACAAAGTGGTTATATATTAGCATAACTTTGCAAAAAATTTACAAAATATTACAAAAAACTCTTGACTTTGTTATTTAATATGTTAAAATACGCACCTTGTTAAGTGATTACAAAACTAAACCTGTTTACAGGGGAGCTAAGTCAAGGAGAATAGAGTATGAGCGAGGTTAATGAAAAAACTTTTTGTGTGGTTGATGAAAAGATTTTTGGCCAGGCTCAAGAAAGGGTGTTGGGTGAGTCTGAAGAAGAGACGTTGAGTGAAGAGGAAGAAGATAGGTTGGGTGAGGTCGTGGGAAAGAAATATGGTCGGGTTGAAGACAAGGGGTTTGATGAGCTTGAAGAAGAGTCGCTGGGCCGGCAAGGGGGTAATGAAAGAAAGTATGGGAGCAGACTTGAGCTTTTGGAAAGCAGAATCGAACTGCTATGCGGTAAAGAAAAATTGCTTATGACTATGTATCTAAAGAACGGCAATAGCTTTTACCAGATGGCCCGGCTGGCAGGGGTAAATGAGGTGACTATCGCGCGCAGGATACATAAAATTATCAAACGGCTGTTGGACGGGGAATACATAACCTGCCTGCGTAACAGAGACAAATTTTCAGATTGTGAAATGGCTGTTGCAAAGGATTATTTTCTTACAGGGTTATCGATGAGGGAAATTGCAAGACATCAGAGATGCAGCAGATATCGCGTCAGGCAGACGCTGGGAAAGATTTGGAAGATGATGAAAATTGGAAATTGCCAAATTCCAATTGCCGATTTAAGAGGAAGATGCGGAAAATGATTGACGAGAAAAGGGGGTTTGGTTATTGTCAATTTTAGAGGTGCAAAAAGTTTTTAGTTTTAAGTGCTTAGTTTTTAGTTAAAGAAAAATTCAACGGATAATATTTTTTCGCCACAGAGGTCACAGAGAACACAGAGAGTTTGCGGGAAAAAGAGCAATGATATCTAAAAGAAAAATTAAAAATAAAAGATAAAATATAAAAATTGTGGAATGGAAGACTGAATTTATAATTTTAGTAATAATAGGTAACTGTCCCCCCCCGTCTAAATATCACCGCGCCAAGGCCGAGCTTAATTAATAAGGCCGTCGGCAGAAAAAAACAAAAAAAATCGGCCAAACGCGCAGGTATGCAAAAGGCAAAACAGGAAATTTAAAGATTTTTTTAAGTCCATATCCGGCAATGAGTTAGCTGAAAAGCAGCATATTCAAAAACCACAATTTTTGTACCAAACGCGCAGGTTCGCCCATTTATAGAGGCGGGAAGAATGAAGAATTAAAAATTGATGAGTGGTCAGTGAAGTTAGAGGGGAAAAATACAGGGTTGATTGATATTCTAGAAAATCAAAAAAGGAAGGAGTAAAAATGCCTGACCAACAATATGGTATTACAAATATTGATGCTCAAAAGGTTAAATACCTCGTTGAGGATGATAAAAAAAACCTCGATGCAAGAAGTTTTATTGAGTCTCGATGTTCGTTGGCGAATCTTTTGCCGACACGAGAAAAGGTAATGTTTCGCCTGTATTATGAGTGCAATTTGTCTTTTAAAGAGATTGGGCTTGTTTTCGAGATTGAGCCGGAAAATGTTTCTCGCCGATTGGATAGAATTAACCGAATGCTGGACAACATAAGCCGTGATGTTCAAAGGGAATGAAGATGAATTACCGCGTTTCAAAGAAATTCTGCAATGAAGTTGAAACAACAGATAAAGTTTTGTCTGTGATGCGGATGTTCGGGCTGACCAAAGACAAAATGAGGCAGAAGAATGTTGTCCATAATTGTCAGGTGGAAATCAACGATGGGGACATTGTATATATCACAGGGCCGAGCGGGTCGGGGAAAAGCGTATTGTTAAAAGAGCTTGCAGGGGCTATCGAGCCGGAGCAAAAAGTGGATATAGACGATATAAATCTGTCTGCCCCTAAGGGGCAGGCTGACAGGGCGGTTGTGGACTGTATCGAGGGGGATTATATCCGGTCGCTGCGGATATTAAGTTATGCAGGACTCAATGATTGTCTGTGCGTTCTCAACAGCCCGTCTTGTCTTAGCGAAGGGCAGAAGTACCGGTTTCGGCTGGCAATGGCACTTGGAGCGAGTTCGACAGGCTCACTACAGGCAAAAAAGAAGTTCATAATTGCCGATGAATTCTGCTCGAATCTCGACCGGATTACGGCATCGACGATTTCGTACACAATACACAAATTCGCAAAGCGGTATAAGGTGACATTTCTGCTTGCGTCGAGCCACGAGGATATGCTGGCGGATTTGCAGCCTGACGTGATTATAACAAAGGAGCTTTCGGGGCCGACGAAAGTGGTTTATAAAAATAGCGTACAGCGCAGCGCGGCCTTTGGCCGCAGCCAAATCCGAAGCACGAATTTCTAAATACTAAACAAATCCAAATGACCAAAAACCAAAATTTAAAACAAACTACAACATCTTAGTAAAACACGAGTTACGATAACATATATCAAAAAACGTGCAGAAAAAACAAGAAGTTACAGGATAGTAGTATATAGCGTATAGAAAACTCAAAACTTTAGATGGGGTGGTGATGGGTGTTTGCAGCGTTACAAAACGATTGGTGATTGAGCGGGGCGGTTTTGCGGATTATGAAAGGTTGTCACATTATCATTACCGCGACGGGTCGGTTGGGCCGTTTGCGGCGATTTATGCGATTCGGCCTGGGGTGGGGGTTATCGTGTATAAGATGCCGGTGCCGGGACTGGAGCTTCGCGGGGTTGCGACGGGGGATTTATTTGTCGGCTTCGACAGGGCGACGCAGCTTGCACTTGTCAACAGGAACATCCGCTGTATCAGCAGGGTGATTATCGAGCCGCGATACCGTGGGCTTGGACTTGCGGCTCGGCTTGTTCGGGAGACGATGGGGCTGATGAATGTACCCATCATTGAGGCGATGGCGGTGATGGGGCAGGTGAATCCGTTTTTCGAAAAGGCTGGGATGACGGCATATACAGCGCCGATATCGGCGGAATGCAGGCGGATGTCAGAGGCATTGAGCATGGTCGGCATCGAGGAAAAGGAACTTATAGATACGGAACTTGTTGAATATAAGCTTGGCCGGCTTGGGCGGGAACAATCAGATTTCATTGAATTTGAAATCAGAAATTTTTTGCAGGGTTACGGCAAAAGGCGGAGTCTTTCGCCCGGCTGGGAGCGGACTGAATTTGTGATAAGCAAGCTGACAGCAAGGCCGACGTATTACATTTGGTTTAATCGGAAGTTAGCGTGCAGCGTATAGCGGATAGCGTATAGGAAGAATTGGAGATTGAAAATGGAAAATGTGATTGAGACAATACCGCTGGATAGGCTTATTGCTCATCCTGACAATCCAAACCGGATGAGTAAGGGGAATTTTTCAAAGCTGGTTCGGAATATTGAGAGGACGAGTTTATATGAGCCGCTGACAGTTCGGCGGCATGGGGAATATTTTCAGATAATCAACGGCCATCATCGTCTGGAAGCCCTCAAGAAGCTGGGATACGCTGCGGCTGACTGTGTGGTGTGGGATATCGATGACGAAGAGGTTGATGTTTTACTTGCGACGCTGAATCGGCTCTGCGGGCGGGATATTTTGGACAAGAAACTCATACTTCTTAGGCGTCTGAACGAAAAGATGCTGGCACAGGAGCTTGCCAGACTTCTGCCTTTGACTGGGAAACAGATTGAACGGCTGGCAAATCTTAAACTGCCTGCTTTGCCTGCTAAGGGGCAGGCAAAAGCGGGCGGGATGTGTTTTGCGGTGCCGCTTGTGTTTTTCGTAAATGAAAGTCAGCAGCGGATAATTGAAGAAGCCATTTTAAAAGCAGAGTGTACGGAAAAGGAAAAGACAAAGGCGCAGAGGCGTGCGGAGGCACTGACGAAAATAGCGGAGAAATACCTAAAATAATTTCCGATTGCCAATTTTCAATTTGCGATTTAAAAACCAAAATAATTAACGATTAAGAGGGTGGTGATATTATGGCTAAGGGGAAGAGGTTAAGCAAAAAGCAGCTTTCGGTGATTGGGGATTTATTTGTGGGGCAGCTTGATGAGCAGGCGATTTTGGACAAGCACGAAGTCAGCAGGGCAGTTTTTGTGAAATGGCAGATGGGGCGTCGGTTTGTGGAGGAATTCAATCGTAGGATAGCGGCTTTGAATCGTCAGGGCGAGCTAATAATTGCGAGGTATGCACCGCTGGCAGCAGCCAAGCTGGTCGGTCTTACCGAGTCTCAAAGCCAGGAGACGGCCCGGAAGGCGTGCATAGATATTATCGAGTTTCCGAACCAGACCGTCAAAAAAGCAGATGAGCCGGCAGACAAAAACGATAAGGGTGCTGCTCCAAAGGAACTGCCGCCTGAAACGGCGTCAAGATTACTGGCTGCCCTTGTCGATAAGAGGTATTAGCCGGCTGCCGGAAGTGGATTGAAAATATATTGAGCGCAGTGAGGAAGGGGGTATAATAGCCGGCGAAAAGAAAGGGGTGTTTATGAAAATTGCAATAGCGTCGGACCATGCGGGTTTCAGCTTTAAGGAGCAAATCAAGACTTTTTTAATCGAAAAAGGGCACGAGGTTATGGATTTCGGCACACACTCGCCTGAGCCGTGCGATTACCCTGATTTTGTTCGGCCTGCAGCAGAGGCGGTGGCGGAGGGAGAGTTCAAGAGCGGAATTGTGATAGGCGGCACAGGGAACGGCGAGGCGATAGCGGCAAACAAGGTGCCAGGGATAAGATGTATCGTGGCATGGGACGTCCGCTCGGCCAGATTAGGCAGGGAGCACAATGATGCAAACGTCCTTTCGATAGGCGAACGGATGATGTCGATACAGAATGCGATAGAGATAGTCGATGTCTGGCTTAAAACACCATTCGAGGGGGGCAGACACAAACAGCGCATCAACAAGATTGAAAATGGATAGGGGTGGGAAAAATTTCGGATTTTAGACCGACCAGATACCGGTCATTGGCGGTCGGTTACTATTTCAAACTTTGCGCAGCGCATAAAAAAAGGGAAATGCGAGCCTACTTTAAGGTTTGGTCTTTATGCCTGGCTCGTTTCCCTTTTAAGACCAAGCGGTGTGTTGTAATTTGGCGCCGTCCTCCGAAACCAACTACTTTCGCACACGGCTTCTCTAATAAATTATACATTACTTTTTGCCGCGTGGTTCTAAAAAATAAAAATTATTAAATCAGTGTTCAGCACATCGTGACATATACTGGACAATCCAAAATCAAAAAATTGCAAATTGTATTGGGGGTTATAATAAATGGCGAAATCAGCGTTTTCTCAAGTCGGGGTCGAAAAGGCATCGGAGCTTTATACTGCACTTCGGCACAGCCGCCCCATAAATAAAAGCGACCTGAAGAATTACGTGGAAGTTTTTTTAGGTATCGATGTACCCCACAAAAAAATCTGCCCGCAGCACGATAGTCCGCTTGATTATCTCTGGCACAGTTTCGGTGCTGATTTTTCACAGCCCCGAAAGGCCAATGGAGATTGTGTTGTGTGGGCAAATCGCTCTGGCGGCAAGACGGAGCTGGCGGCTGTTGCTACGCTGCTTGACTGTATATTCAAGCCCGGCTGTCAGGTGCGGATTCTCGGCGGGTCAGGAGAACAGGCAGGCAGGATGTATGAATATCTTGAGGGTTTTGTGAACAGGGATTTCGAGGGATTTCTTGCAGGGCCGATGCGAAAGGAAAAATGCCGATTCGCAAACGGCTCAGGTGTGGAGGTTCTTACGCAGTCGGCGACGAGTGTTCGTGGTCAGCACATCCACAAACTGCGATGCGACGAGGTTGAGCTTTTTTCTGAGGAGGTTTTTGCGGCGGCAAAATTCACCACGCAGAGCAAAGACAATATGACGGGTGCGATGGAGATAATCAGCACGATGCACCGGCCATACGGGCTGATGCAAAAGTGCGTATCGTCGGCGGCAGAGATGGGTACTCCGGTTTTCAAGTGGTGTCTGTGGGAGGTGATTGAGAAATGTATGGATAATGTTTGCTCGGTCTGTCATTTGTGGTGCGATTGTCAGGGAAAAGCCAAAGAGGCAGCGGGCTATTTGAAAATCGACGACTGCATAACCGCAATGAGGCGTTCGAGCAGGGCAGGGTGGGAATCGGAGATGCTTTGCAGGAGGCCATCGCTTGAAAAAACAGTTTTTGACGAGTTTGACCCCGGCATTCATGTAAAAGAGGTTTATTATAATCCAAATTTACCTATTTATCGCACGCTGGACTTTGGTTTTGTCAATCCATTTGTGTGTTTGTGGATTCAGGTCGATGACGGCGGAACCGTCCGCGTGATTGATGAGTACATCCGCAGCAGGGCGACGATTGATATTCACGTGGCCCAGATAAAGAGCCGAACGCCCGATGGGGAGATGAGGGTGGCTGCGACATTCTGCGACCCGTCAGGTGCGGGCGTTAATGATGTTACCGGCACAAGCGTTGTGCGGGAATTAAAGGCGGTGGGGATAGCGGTGCGGTTTCGGCGAAGCTCCATTTTGGAAGGTATCGAGCTTGTCCGCAGAATAATCCGTTCGGGCGACGGGGTAAGCAGTCTTGTGATTAGCCCGAAGTGCCAGCGGTTGATTGAGGCGATGCAGTGTTATCATTACCCTGATAATGTTACAAGCGGCAAAGAGCTGCCTTTAAAGGACGGCCTGTACGACCATCCAATCGATGCCCTGCGGTATTTTCTGGTCAATTACGCCAGCAATACCAAAACCGCCAGCAGGCGGTATTAAGCATAAAAATCGCTTAAATTTATAAAAAATCACAAAAATTTCTATTTTACAGAATTTTTGTTGGGCTTTTAGCCGAAATATATGGTATAATACTCTGGAAAATGAAAGGGGTTGGTAAAATGAATATTGGGCAAAAATTGAAACTGGCAAGGGATGCTGTCGGTTATACACTGAAGAAAGCTTCAAAGGAAAGCGATATCGGGGACTCTTCGATTAGCGAATTCGAGAACGGTAAAAGGGAGCCTAAGTTTTCGCAGCTTAGCAAACTGGCAGAAGTTTACCGAAGAACAATAGAATTCTTTTTAACAGATGAACCTGTTGTGGAAAATATGATGCTGTGGAGGGAAAAGCCGGATACCGAAGAAAAAAGAAAAGAGGTTGAAGCCAGGTTTTTCCAGCTTTGCGAACAGTATCATAATCTCGAGGTATGTTGTGGGGAACCTGGAAAAGTCAAATTACCAGAACCAGACATCACTAAACCGGAGCAATTTGATTATAAACAGGTGGAGGCACTAGCCTCAAAGGTTCTGAAACTGTTTTCTCTTGGGGAAATACCCGGGGCGTCGCTTAAGCAGGCACTGGAAGAAAAGTACTACGTAAAAATATTTTATCTAGAATTTCTTGGAAGCGCAATTTCATTGGTATCACCCAAATTTGGGCCAGCAATTCTTCTTAATAAGAGAAATAAGCTCTGGCGGCGAAATTATGATTTGGCTCATGAGCTATTCCATATCCTCACCTGGTCAAATTTCCGTACGGCGAATGTTAATGTTTTGACAGCCAGTGCCGAAGAGGAAAAACTTGCGGATGTCTTTGCGAGCAGACTTTTATTGCCCGAAGAATCAGTTAGAGAAAGGATATCTTTTTATACAGATAGTCAGGGGCAAATCAGGTTGGAGCAACTTGAGGATGTCGCCAGAGAATTTGGTGTATCGCTTGATGCTTTGGTCTATCGGATAGCCAGTCTTTTCAAAATCAAAAAGGAAGATACTCTAAAATATCTGGACGCCACGAAAAAACTATGTGCTTTTCATAAACCAAGAGAATCAGACGAACCCGAGATGCTCCCAGAAAGATATTGCGCTTTAGCTCAGCGCGCTTTGCGGGATGGGAATTTGTCTCTCCTGCAATTTGCGAAATATATGGGAATTAGTTACAAAAAAGCTCAAGCGTATATCACGGAAGGAGAGGATTTCACGGATGAAAAAATTTCCATTTCTGTTGCTTGATGCCGGGCCGATTATAAAACTTTTCGAGTTAGGCATCTGGGATAATTTCGTAAAACATTGTGATGTTACCATATCGCAAATAGTTGCAGATGAAGCTAAATATGCGAGTTGTGAATCCGAAGACGTTCGCATAAATCTCGAACCCTACAAAGAACAAGGTCTTGTTAAAGTTATTGACATGGAACTGTCTGTAATTAAAACATTCCATAACAGTTTTAATCCGATGTATAAAACCATCATCCACGATGGCGAAAAAGAAACGCTCGCTTATTTGTGCACCTGTTCGGATGATTTCAGATTGTGTGCGGCGGATAAAGCGGTCTTTCAGGTTCTCGGCTTGCTGGGTAAGGGTGACAGGGGTATTTCCCTGGAGGAAATTTTGCAAGATATTGGTCTTTCGCGAAAATTGGAGTGGCAGTACACTAAAAAGTTTCGTGAGCAATATACTCATATGGGACAGGCTGATTTTATTCAAGACAAAGGACTACGGTGATAGTTTATCATAAAGCGAAAAGTAAAAAATACTAAAGCTTGTAATTTTGGTCAGTTATCGCTTTTTTCAATCCATCCGCCGCCGATAACGGCCTGGTCATTGTCATAGAATACGGCCGCCTGGCCCGGCGTAATCGCCTTGACGGCATTGTCAAAATCAACGACCACTCTATCGATTTTACCATTCTCATCGGCAAGCGGCGTCACCGTTGCCGGCGCACCGCGATGATTGTATCTTATCTGCACAACAGCCCTGAAAGGTTTCGAAGGCGGCGGTTCAACAAGCCAGTTGACTGCTGCTGCGAGCAGCCGTTTGTGCATCAGCTCCTGGATTGAGCCTAAAACGACGGTGTTAGCGGCGGCATCGAGTGCGACCACATAGGCCGGCTCACCCAGTGCGATACCAAGCCCGCGTCTTTGACCGATTGTATAATGGAAGATGCCGTTATGCTCGCCGAGCACCTTTCCTTTCGCATCGACCACTTTTCCCGGCCTGCAAAGCTCCGGCGCACGTTCGGCAACAAGGCGGGCATAATCATCGTCTGCCACAAAGCATATCTCCTGCGATTCGGCCTTGTCGCGAACGGGCAGATTCATCTCAACTGCAAGTTTTCGCACCTGCGGTTTTGTATAACCGCCAATCGGCAGGATGATTTTGTCGAGAGTAGTTCTATCGAGGTTAAAAAGTACATAGGACTGGTCTTTTTTATCGTCAATACTCCGTGCCAGGCGTTTGCAGCCATCGCCGGAGCGGATTTGGGCGTAATGGCCTGTCGCAATAAAATCGGCACCGATGGCCGATGCGTACTGCATGAGTTTGCCGAATTTGAGCCGGCTGTTGCACATAATGCAGGGGTTCGGCGTGCGGGCATTGCGGTACTCATCGACGAAATAATCGATTATCGCTTCGAGGTCATGCTGAAAGTTCAGGACGGAAAATTTGATTCCAAGGCAGGCAGCGACATCCCTTGCGTCTCTTGCATCTTCCGGGCTGCAGCAACCGGGATGCGGCTGATTCGGGTCTTTGGCCGATTGTCCAAGGCACATAAAGACACCGGTGCAGTCGTAGCCGGCCTGCTTCAACAGCCCCGCTGTTACACTGCTGTCGACCCCGCCGCTCATCGCCACAAGCACGCCTTTTTTTTCTGACATAAAACAGCCGTTAGTCAATAAACTCTACCATTCGAGAACATCCGCAGGTGCATCCGCCAGATTGTCCGCAACCCAGTCTGCCTGTGCCAATTTATCCCTGCTGAAACTCGTGGCAAGAGCCAGACATTTTGCTCCCGCGGCATGTGCAGCGGCGATTCCGCTTAAGGCATCCTCAACAACAAGGCACTGGCTGCCTTTTACCCCAATTTTATCTGCAGCGAGGAGAAATATGTCCGGGTTTGGTTTTTTTCTTTCGATATCGTCGCCGGAAACAACCGCATCGAACATCTTTGCATCAAGCCCGACCGCCTCGAAACTTTTCAGCACCTTTTCAAGGTCTGCGCTTGAGGCAACCACCAATTTCTTGCCCAGCCGCCGACACTTGTCAAGAAATTCAAACACACCCGGGAGAGGCCTTAATTTCCCCTTTATCAATTTGTAGTAAATCTGGTAGGCGAATTTTTTTTCTTTCAGCGGGTCGATGTTGATGCCGTATTTTTCCGCAATCCCGCTGATACACCGGCCTTCGCCTGTACCGACAAATGGCGTAAAATCTTGCGGCTGTGTAATTAGTCCTTTTTGGGCAAACATCTGCATTATCGCCTGCATCATGGGCTCTTCGGATTCGAGCAGCACGCCGTCCATATCGAATATCACCGCATAAGGTAATCGGACATTATTTTTAACCGAAGGTTTATTTCTATTCATACACACCTTTGCAAATCAAAGCCAACAGGATACAAGCTGACAGTTGAGTTGTCAACGTTACAGGTTTATGGCTGTTTTATGAAAATGAAATAATAAAAAAAGGACTGTGTTTTTTGAACACAGCCCTTTAATTTGTAACACAAGTTGTTTTTTCGAGCTTTTTATGCCCTGCGTTTTTTCAGCAGACCCAATACACCTAAACCCAACATACAAATTGTTGCCGGCTCAGGTATGGCAATGATGCTTCCCGAAGACACTATATCGCCCATCGATCCATTGCCTACGCCTATGCTGCCAAATGCTGACGGCAGAAGCATCAATTGGCCTGATTGTAGAGTGTTGGAGTAATCCTGGATGATAAAACTCCACGTTTCGCCAACCTCGAATATGGCATTGGCTGTTATTGACTCGTAAACCAATGGCACGTTCATTCCGATATAGTCAATTTTGAAAGCAAATTGCCCGTTGACGACACCATCATAGTTAGTAAGTGTCGTTTCAGGGTCTCTCACATACCAAAGGTCACTCCAGGCAGCCAAGGTACAGTTGGTAATAGAGACTAACGCATTAGGTATAGCTGGGTTATCGTAGGGGGCACCTGTGCACGCTGTCAGGTTTGTGTTGATGGCACTAGATTCAATCATTTCGCCCCACGGAAAACCTTGGCCCAGTTCGTCCACATTGCTCGGAACCATCAGTACATCTTGCTCCGGTGTGTCCACATAGGTAACTATGGTGGGAACTGCGTTAGCGGATAACACACATACACATAAAATTAAGCAAATTGTAATTAACTTTTTCATCTCTTTTTCTCCTAAAAATGTTAAATAAGTTTAATACGTTGATAAAACAGATTTCAAGCGGTGAGGGCTGATGTTGCAGGAAGTAAAAGGGGGATACTCATTCTGACTATGAGTACAAAACCAACGCTCTCTTTCCTTCTTCTCATCATTCTCACTCTTCTTCTTTGTTGCAAGCCCAGATGATAGACTTACTTGAGTTTTTCACATTCTATCCCACTCCCCTCCGCAATGTCAAGTAATAATTACAGAAAATCTGGGTTTTGTTGAAAATTTTCCAGATTTTCCCGGACGTAAGCTTCAACGCCTCGATTTTAACCCAAAAACGCAGCAAAGTCCGTCAAATAGGCAATTTCCAATTTCAATAGGTATTATTAATCAGCTTATATGCCCTGATGATTTCGGCCACGCTCCAGGCCTGTGCGAAACAGCCGCGAGGTTTGTGGGGCGGGTCGCCGTCAAATATCTCGCTTATTTGCCCAACGCACCCATTTTCCGTAAAATACTGCAATAGCGGCTCAATAAATTCCGCCGCATTTTTTCTACTCTGCCCGCTGAAATCATTTACTTTTAGATACGCTTCGACAAACGCCCCCATAAGATATGCCCAGACGGTGCCCTGATGATAGGCCTCGTCGCGCTGCTTTTGTTGGCCGGCATATATACCTTTGTATCGGCTGTCGGCAGTGTTCAATGTCCGCAGCCCGAATGGTGTAAGAAGATTTTTCTGCACGGTATTTACCACGGCAAGCTGCTGCTCGGGCGGCAGCGGCGAAAACGGCAGCGAAACCGCAAATATCTGATTCGGCCTAAGACTTGCGTCAACCGAGCCGTTCGGCAGAATGCAGTCGTTTAAGAACCCCGCAGAATTGTTCCAGAATAATCGGCAAAAACTTGTTTCAACCGCATCAGCCATAAGATGATAGTGTTTTGCAGCCCGGATGTCCCTGTCGGTAAAGAATCGGGCGAGCTGGCAGAGTGCATTGTACCACAGTGCGTTAATCTCGACCGCCTTGCCGTATCGGGGCGTAAATGCCGCGCCGCCGTATTTGGCATCCATCCAGGTAAGCTGTGTTTCCTGATTGCCTGCGGTTATCAGGCCGTCAGCGTCGGCGTGTGTGCCGAATCGTGTGCCGTTGTGGTACGAGTCGATAATCAGGCGTATTACCGGCAGAAGTTCCTGCACGAATGTTTCGGTATCGTCCGCGGCCTTGAGGTATTGGAAAGCGGCGTTGATAAACCAAAGCGATGCATCGATGCTGTTGAAGTATGCCGTATCGCTGTAGTCATCGAATCGGTTAGGAATCATACCCTGGTCAGCGGCCTTTGCAAAAGTGGTAAGCACCGACTTTGCATCTTCGAATCGTCCTGTTTCCAGGAGCAGTCCCGGCAGGGATATAAAGGCATCTCTGCCCCAGTCGGCAAACCAGGGGAAGCCGGCAAGAATGGTTGTTCTGCCTGTGGCCGGCTGGCAATTGGCGATAAACTGGTCGGCGGCAAGGCATAGGGTCTCAAATATTTTATCCGTCGCCTGCGCCGTGGAGATTACATTATTCTGGTATCTTTGAAGTGTATTACAAAGTTCGTTGATGTCGGCATTTACTATTTGCTCAGCCTGATTTTGTTTGCCTATGTTTGCCCATAAAACGATTTTTGCAGGTGCATCGAAGGTGCATTTATAGAAGCCCGGCGTCCAGAGGTCTTCGGTAAATTCCTGGCCTCTTTGTTTGTCGTCTCGATAGACGAAATTGAACCACCACTGCGGGTCTTTTTCAAAGTTCATAGACGGGCAGGCCAGGAATAGTTCGCAGCCGCCATGAACGTTGTGACTGACGAGCAAACCTTTTGCAAGTTCGACCGAATACAGGCTGGCGCCGGATTTTTGCAGCGAGTGGAAATCTCTTAATGCTGCAAACGGTCGCAGTATCAATTCAGTAGCGCCGCTAACGGATGTAAAATCATACACAACTGCAACGGTGTCGGTATCGCGGGACAGATATACGGATTTAGTCAGTTCAAAATCCTTTGCCTGATAGTCAAAGTGGGCGCCGATGTCACGACGGAATCTTTTGATTTGCTGGAATCCGTCAGGTGCGAATTTGTTGCTGAATTCAAAGGTCGAGAGGCTGGATGTTCTGCCGTTTACGGTTATCGTTTCTAAACAGTTTGCCAGTGCCATAATCCTGTTGACAGGGGGATTGAGTGAGCCGATGAGCAGGCCGTGGTATTTGCTCGTGTTGCAGCCGATGATGGTTGATGATGAATAGCCGCCGCGGTTGTTGGTCAACAGCCACTGCTTGCCGAGCAAATTGTCGATGGACTTATCAGCGGTTGATATGGAAGCGATTTCGATTGCTCCGGTTTTCTGCGCTATTGCCACAAGTTAGCTCCAAAAGGACTCAAGACACAATTTTGTACGACATACGCAGAGTGATTTTACCATTTTACCGAATGCAAATCAACAGCGGTTTTATTTTGCTGCAATGGGTTTTTGTCGTCATTGCGAGCGCAGCGCGGCAATCTAAATCATGGAGTTCCTAATGGTGTACCCAAATTTCCACAAAAAATGTACCGGGACACCTTTCCTGACCCCATTTCTCGACCAGTAAATAATTCTTATACTGGAAATTAGAATAAAAATTAATACCCTGGAGTTAGAATATATGCTAAATCTTTCTGTACTCTATAGATTAAAATTAAATCTTCATCTGTAAATTTCTTATGTCCTGTTAAATCTCTGAAAAAGTTTAAAGATTTTGGGTCAATTTCATCAGAAAGTTTCATATAATCTATTTCTCCTTCACCATATTTCTCATGCATTTTTTTTAGATGTTTAGAATCATACTCATCTAATTTATTCATATCTATTTTTTTATTTTTATCATATAGGTTAGATAATGCAGCTCTTGCAGTAAGAGTTTTATAGCTATCAATAGGATTAAGGCTTGTACATCCACTTATTCCAAGAGTTCCTAAAGCTATTACTCCTGTTACAAGCAATCCGACTAAACCTTGCCTTAGCTTATTGTTTTTCATGTTTTATATAAACAAAGGAAGTATTTAAACCTTACCCGGGATTTCCTATTTAACATTGTATATTCTTGCTCAGCTACACCGCTGGGCCTCTTTTCTAATAGAACATCAAATCTGTCTCGAAAAATCAAAAACTTTAGCGTTTTTTTCTCAACATCACCGCACCGAGGCCAAGCAGTAAGAGCGTGGTGGGTTCGGGGGTACCTACTTGTAAATCAAGGTAAACAATTTGTTTGCCCACTCAGCGTCCAGGGTTTTTAAGATTTTGTATTCTTCAATGGCTGAACCTTTGTTGCCAGTTATTAAATAAATAGCGCCAAGACCATAGTGTGCATAGGCAGCATCTGGTTTGATTCTTATGACCTGTTTATAGGATTCTATCGCATCCTGATAGCGGCGAAGGCTGGCGTAGGCACCGCCAAGATTATTGTGTGCCGAAGCATAATTCGGATTGATTCTTATGGCCTGCTTACAGGCTTCTATTGCATCCTGATAGCGGCCAAGTTCGTAGTAGGCAGCGCCAAGATTACTGTGTGGCTCGGCGTAATCAGGATTGATTTTTATGGCCTGCTTATAGGCGTCTATCGCCTCCTGCCGGCGGCCAAGCATACCATAGGCAGCGCCAAGATGAAAGTGTGCCTCGGCATAATTCGGATTGATTCTTATGGCCTGCTTACAGGCCTCTATCGCATCCTGATAGCGGCCAAGGTTGCGGTAGGCATTGCCAAGATTACAGTGTGCCTTGGCATCATCCGGTTTGATTCTTATGGCCTGTTTATAGGATTCTATCGCATCCTGATGGCGGTCAAGTTCGCCGTAGGCAATGCCAAGATAGAACCATACATCGGCATCTTGCGGGGTCACTTCTTTTGCCTTTTGAAAGCAGGTAAGTGCGGCAGACCAGTTTTCCTGCCATAATTCCATTAAGCCCTTGCGGTAAAATAATTGAGTATTGTTTGAATCAGCAGCCAGCGTTTTGAATATAGGGATTTGGGATGTTTCTTTGAGGGCAATGATTTTATCGCTGGGAATCGCAAAATTGAGATTCTGGCCTTCTTTGAGAACAAGGGTTGCAATGCCTATTACCTCTCCTTTGCTATTTATAACCGGACTTCCGCTTGAGTTGGGCGAAATGGAAGCGGTTATCTGAAGTATTTTGCCAAAGGCGGGAATATCTCGAACTGCCGATACGATGCCGCTTGATATGGTTGATTCAAGGTCGAGGGGATTACCTATAACAACAATGTCCTCACCTTCAGAAGGCACCTTCGTACTGAGGTTTAAGAATGTTATATTTACATCTGGCAGGTTCACGACGAGCTTGACAATGTCGGCTTCGAGGTCTTTGGCAACGATGCCTTCAACAGGATATTCCCTGCCGGACGAGGTTTTAACTGTGGCGCGATAAGCACCTTCGAGAACACGGTGGTTTGTAACGATATGGCCTTTATTATTTACAAAAAAACCGCTGCCTTGGCTTAACGGTTTGTTGTCCTTATCGAAGGTCTCTATAAGAACAACGCCGGGCTTTACTTTTTTTACTAAATCGACAAGAGTTTGGTCGGCCTGTGCGACCGACAGGCTTGTTAATACAATACTGGCTAACAGAAGAATTAGCTTTTTCATTGTCTCGGTCTCCAAAAAACTCCAAAAGTAATTTTATATAAAGCTACTCTATACCACTCTGCCAATCAAGGGAAAAATAGCCATGGCATTTTTTTTAGCGTTTTATCCTCAACATCACCGCACCGAGGCCGAGCAGCAAGAGGGTGGCTGGTTCTGGAACTTAATTAATAAAGCTTTCGGCAGAAAAAGTCAAGGCAAATCGGCCAAACGCGCAGCTATCCACAACCAAAATCCTAAAAAAATAAAAAAATTTTCACCATTTTTAACTCTTTACCCAACAACAACTTACCTCTTCTCTGTGTCCTCTGTGGCTAACGTTTTTTTCGACCAAACGCGCATCTTCGCCCCTTTATAGAGAGACGCAGTTTTTCTGCGCCTTGTTCGGAGTACACGATTCATCGTGTTTCTGTATGGATTTTTGTTTTGAACATTCGCGTTTAAAAAATTTGAATTTATTTCGGATTTCGTGCTTCGGATTTCGAGTTTAACCTTATATATGAAAGGAACTTATGACAAATTTGTGGTCTCAAATCTGGTGTCTTCTGACGTACTTTGGACCTACTTTGGACATACGTTGGAGTACGTTGGACATATGTTGGAGTGCTTTGGACATACTTTGGATGACCTTGGATGACTTTGGATAACATCTATCGAAGAACTGTTTTCGGCAGGTGTACCCGTTGCGTACCTGTTGTTGATTCAATTTTCGGTTTGGTGCAGCGGGTGCTGAGATTATTGAGTACATTCATAAAATTGATGTAGGAATCGTAAGGCGAGTCATAAGGGTTGAAGTACTTATGGACGTCGCCGTCAGCAAAATATTTTGTGCACATATAGTAGAAATGGTCTGACGTCTGGAGTTTTCGCCAGTCTGTGATAATTTTTTCGTCGTTTGTTTTCTTGATTTTCTTTTCGATGCGGTAAAGCTCGTGAAGGGCGTTAGACTGCATGGCGTTGCCGAGCCACGCTGAGAGGTCCCGTTCGGTATCTGCCCAGCTTATCAGGTGCGGCACATCGATGGCGCCCACAGGCTGATAAGACTCGACAACTTCGCTTGGGGTTTTAAAGTTGTTGTCAGGGTGCCTTAAAATTTCTTCCGGCAGTTGCCTCATAAAATCGAATATACCGGTGTCTTCCCACTGATGTTCGCCGAAGGTCTCATAATCCATGAAGAGATTAACAAGATTGCCGTTTCCATTGACATTACCGACCCATCTGGCGAATTTATCAGCGGTCAGGGGCCACTGATTCCAGCCGCGGTTGGAGAATCTAAAGGCGATGTCGTCGCTGAGTGAGTAATTTTTCATCAGAAGTTTGAGACGGTTGCAGTTTTTTGGCCGATAGACAAAATTCGGACTTCTGTAGCCCAGGATATGGTCTGCCCCCTCTGCCAGTATCGCATCGAATCTGCCCATTGCCTCGATGAGCATAGCCAGGTCGTTATTGTAAATCAGTTCGGTATTTCTGAAAATCTTCGGGGTCTGCCCAAAGAGATATTTTATAAGTTCGGTGTGTTTGTTGACCTGTTCAACGAATTCGTTCCTCGAATAGAGGAAGCTGAGACTATGGTAGTAGGTTTCAGCGAGGAATTCGACGCAGCCGGTCCGGGCGAGGGCATCAAGGGTGCTGATGACTTCCGGTGCATAAAGCTGGAGCTGTTCGAGCAGTGTGCCTGTAATGCTGTATGCTATTTTGAATCTGCCGTCGTATTTATTTATTACCTCCAGCATCAGGCGGTTTGCGGGGAGATAACATTTGTTTGCCACTTTTTTACAGATGGCGGCATTTTTGTGGTCGTCGAAGTACAGTTCGTTGCTGTCAAATACCGTATAATGTCTTAATCTTGAGGGTTGATGCAGTTGAAAGTAAAAACATACTGAAGGCATAGTTCGTATCTCGTATTTCGTATCTCGTATATTGTATATTGTCGGATTTCCGGCAAAATACGTTTAGTTAAACCGCAACCATGGATTCTTCATAGATTCTGGCACATTTTTCGGCTGAATCCTTCCAACGCAGCTTTCTTACCTCGAAGTTGCCGTAATTCCGCAGGGTTAGGCCCAAAGGCGGATATTTCAGTACAGCGATAATCTTATTGGCTATTTCATCTACGTCCCAGAAGTCAACCTTAAGTGCGTGTGTGAGGACTTCAGAGACGCCGCTTTGCTTGCTTATTATGACAGGTACGTCGTTATCGAGGGCTTCGAGTGGTACAAGGCCGAAAGGTTCGGAAACCGACGGCATTACGAACAGGTCTGCCATTTTATA
>Ga0315288_10003885_pt1 | contig 19050 bp, 13 predicted proteins | sample YL17G11_20_MG_FD_203454 | JGI IMG/M metagenome (GOLD analysis project Ga0315288, IMG submission 203454) | Sediment microbial communities from Yellowstone Lake, YNP, Wyoming, USA - YL17G11_20 | ecosystem: Environmental > Aquatic > Freshwater > Lake > Sediment | place: USA: Wyoming | collected... | reverse complement strand
TGGACTATTACATCGTGATAATGATTTACCTGCAATAATATATAATGGAGGACAAGAATGGTATCAAAATGGTAAATTACATCGTAATAATAAATTACCTGCCGTAATCAAAAAAGATGGTAGTTTAGAATGGTATATTAATGGTAAAGAACAAGATGAAGGTGAAATTGATGGGTGTGATATTAAAGGATAAAAATTTAAACCAATTGTTTATTATTTGAGAAAAAAAGGAGAAATTAATTAGTTTCATATAAAGTTAATTAATATACTTAATAATTAAGTATATAAAAAAGTTATATTCCTTTATAATAAAATGAAAATAGTAATTGTTGATTTTGGAGCACCATCCGTAAAAAAAATTGTTTCTTTCTTAAAATCCAAAAAAATTAAAACAATTATATTTAATCCATGTAAAAATGAAATAATACCAGAATGTAGTGGTATTATATTATCGGGTGGACCTGATAGTGTTTGTAAAAAAAATTATCTTAAATTAAAAAATGAAAATAATAATATATTATTAGATGATCCTCGTATTCCTACTCTTGGTATATGCTATGGAGCTCAACTTTTGTGCAAATATAATGGAGGAAGAGTAAAAAAATGCAATTTGAGAGAATGCTTTGAAAATATAAAAGTTGATAGACGCCATAAGTTATATAAAGGACTTGATAGTAATAAAATAAATGTTAAATTTCGTCATTCTGATTATATTTTAAAAGTTCCAAAAGAATTTACAATTACATCTTATGGATATAATAAAAATCAAAAAATTATATATTCATTTTACAATAAAGAAAAAAACATATATGGTGTACAATATCATCCAGAAATAATAAATAAAGAATTAAAAGAATATCATGGTGGAATTATATTAAACAATTTTTTAGATATATGTTTTAAAAATTGTTTAAATTGATTATAACAAATTGTCTGAACTTGTACTTAAATATCAACAAAAAAATAACAAATTTACTCATTGATTATAAAACAAATAATAATTTATTATTTGTTTTACTATTACATAATATGTATTAATTTTTAATTTAACAAATTAAAAATGAAGAGAACACATAGAATAGATAATAAAAAGAAATTGGGGAAAAAAGATATTAAAGAAAAGAAAATACATACGCCCAAAATATTGTCAAAACCAAATAAAAAGATAAAAATTTCACAATATGCAGATATTATATACGAAAAAATTATAAATTCGTTTAATGTTTCATATCTTAATAGAATTTATGGTAATGATTATAATTATGTTAAGAATTTGTTAATTGAAAAAAACTTTATTTTTGAAAAACTTATTTATAATTTGGAAAATATAAATAATGAAGAAAATCCTGAATTTGCAAAATTTATTTCAGGACCTCATATGTTTGCAACACTTACTCATCAAAAAAATAAAAAAAAGATTTATATCATTGGTGAAATACACCACACCATAAGAAGCTGTGAGGAATTTTTTTTTAATACAAAAAAAACCTTTTATGATTACGAAGAAGATAAATTATACGATTATAATGAAAACTTTGCAATGGAATTAGAGAAAAAGGGACAAGGAAGTTATGTGAGAACTATTGACATAGGAACTGTTATATCTAACATTATGAATGAAGGTATTGCTTTTGTAGATTTATTTGTTGAAAAAGATCTATTTTATTATTTTAAAACAAATGAAATGTACGAAATGTATGAAAATAATGATCGTTTATATACAGTCGCTAATATAGGAAAATCTTCTGAAATTGGCAGGACACACCTAATAGATATCAGAGGATCGAGTGTTTTGTCATTAGATTTTCCATCTATTTTCGAAAATAAATCGATTTATTATGAAGAGGAAGAAAAAGAGATAATGAATAACAATATTTATTATCCCATATCTCTTGAAATTTTAACTAGTAAATTTTTTAAATTAAAAGATAAAAAAAAATATGTAAAAGTATTCATTAAATTTCAGTCTTATTTATTTGATTCAACATTAAAAGATTCTCAATGGAAAGATAGAATGGTAAAATTTATATTAGATAATGATTTTTTAAAGAAAGAAATTGAAAGATCTTATATGGGTAAAGTTATATTGAGTTATTATAAAGAAATATTATATAAAGATGATATTTTAAATATAAGAAATGAATATGATATGGAATTTATGAGTGAAGTTTTTAATGAACTTAAACAATTAGAGAGTGGTAAAATTTCAAAAATTTCAATTGAATCTAATAGATTAATTCGTAATTTAAGAGCTTATTTTACAACTTTTCATTCTTATATACTTGATATGTATACTTTAGCTAGAATATTTAAACATTTTAATGAAATAGGATCTGATAAACCAACAGATCCTCAAAATATTATTATATATTCTGGAAGTTCTCACAGTGAAAGTATTATTGATTTTTTAACAAAAATAGGATTTGATATAAAGAATGGAAGAAAAATATCTGAAAATTGTTTGTACACTGGTATTAATGGTATTTTTTTTGATGTAAATTAAAAAAATTAAATTATAAACCTTTTAATTTATAATTAAAGTTTTTATAAAAATTTAATCGAATATATTACACAAATATTTCATTCGTCTGATACAAAATTGTATATTCCATTAAAAAAATTATTTATTAATGAGATTTAAATATAATTTAAGAAACTTTTAATTTATAAATTAAAAGTTTTTTAATCAATTCTTTAATTATTTTAAAGTAACACAAAATTTACTAACAAAAATGACAATTATTATATTTAAAGTTACTTTAAATATATTTTATTTATTAAAATTTAATCCAGATAATTGTATCAATCCACTTCTTCCATAATTTCAAACCCATCACCATCCATCTTCGGCGTTCCTCCAAAGAATCTCATTGTTTTGCATTTGGTTTTATATTGTTTTGTAGATCGTATGTAATAAGAACTTTTACCATTATTACAATTCATAACCCATTTATCCATTTCTCCTAAATTATTTATGCAGTAAATAATTCCTGCAAGTGCATTATTTAAAATGTCGTTTTTTTTTAAAAGATTTATATTTACAAATAAAAAAAGACCATTGCAGAGTCTTTCAACCCATTCTGAGAAAGAGCAAACAATAGGTCCGATTGAAGAAAGACCTAGATATTTATCTTCTCCCATTGGCATAACCCACTGACCCTTATCATCCAAATTTGTTTTTTGAAGAATATCGTAAAGTTCATTATTTTCAACTGTAATGTAACATAATTCAGGATAATGCGAAATATGTAATATTACAGCGACTTTAGTTGAAGTGATAACCAACAATATAATTTTTTCATCTCGTTTTACCGCAGAAACCAACTGTACAAACATACTACAGTCTAATTTGTGTAAATCTAATCGATCAATAAGATCACTTAGTGATTCACCTGGTAACCTTATTATCTTAAAAACCAAGTGTTCTTTTGAAACACGATTTTTGGGGTCTTTTATAAAAGAACAATTTAAAAATTCAGAAGATAATGAAACATTAAGTGTAGAATAATCAACTTTTTCAGAATCCATTATAATATTTTTATTATTACTATTTACAATAAATTTTATAATCAATTAATCTTTTTCATAAGTTTTATAACTTTTAATTTTTAAATAAAAGTTTATTGTAAATTGTGTAATTATATTAAAACTACTTTTCATAATAATTATCAAAATGGGTTATTCAGCACCTTCTAACGCTTGACTGATTTGGGACCGACTGGTTTGGGACCAGGTTTTAAGTACTTAAAGTCCAACAAACTCTCTATCTCTTTGATTTCTTCTTCGAGAACTCTCCTTAGGCTCTTTTCTGGCTCTTCTCCCTCGACGATCATGTTAGAGAAAATATTATTGATAATAGATGTAGATAGCAGATAGATGATGGCATCATTGTCAGACTCTTCTTCATGAGCTTTCGAAATGCTCTGGTACCACAAGAGGTCGTACAAAAGATCACCACAAGTATCCTTGAGTACATTGAGCTCCGGAAAGTCCATAAGATCAATCAAACCAATACCACAAATATCACAATTAGATACAACATCGTAGTCAATGCAGTTGGTACAGATAACGTGCCCGCACCTGGTCTTTGAAACATCTTCAATGAGGTTTAGTTCATCTTTGCAGTGAGGACATGTAATAGATTGTCTATTATCCATTGTTGTTTTTTATTATTACTATTTACAATAATTTTTAAAATTAATTTAAAAAAATTTCTTAATATATTTAAAGTTACTTTAAATACTCGTGTACATGAAGAAAGAAAATCAAACAAAATACCTGAAAAATGATTCGCATTGAATAAATGGAGAAGAGACTGATTAATGAATAAAAAAGTATTAAAGCAATAGATTATTTATTTCTCACATAAAAAACTTGTTTAAAATGTTCTCCATCTCTGATTTAGTTGTTGGAAACAATGCACGAAAGCTTGCATGCTCATTGTAGTATTTGAATATCAACTCGGGGCGCTTGTGAGTGATGCCGCCTGACTCAGGAGTGGTGAACTCCTTGCGATTCTGTTTCTCTGGTTGATACAAAGCAAGTAGTCGTTTTCTCCTTCGCTTAATATCTTCATGATTCACATTCGCTGCAACATCGACTGGTACAGTAATGGTATAGCGGAGACGCGTTCTTTCAGCATTCGCGCCATGAGGGAATCCGATTGGCCACATCACCAAGTAAGGAGTAGAACTCTCTGGACTCAATCGCACCACGAATAGCAACTGATGTTGTCTTGGTGCTTGCAAGCGCAGAGGCTCAGAAACCAACGTAGGAAGCGCCTCACACCATGCTTTTTCGTCGAGTGTAAGGTATCGCTCGCTCTTCGTTTCGTCATCCGTGCTGTTGAAATAACAACACAATACTAGGTTGATTGAATCAAGTATTTTTTTATCCCAGAAGTTGAAAAAGTTGGGTCCATCACTCGCATGTCGCCATAGCTCAAACGGCATCACATTCTTAAGCACAGGGAAAGGATCGTGTGGGTTAAGCATCGCCATCATCAAGCGATAGACATCGATAGTCAAGTTCTCAATCCCCAAGGTGGACCCAGTTCCGCAATATACATGCACCAATATCTGTTGTCCATACTTCTTGATCCATTCATCCATAGTCTTGCACGCATCCAATGCATTCTTGATTTCTTCAAATGAATTCTTGCGGAAGTCAGCATGGCACTTCAACTCTCCATCACCGCTCGGTATTTTGATGATTGCGTGTGGGATGTTGCTAGCCACCACGTTATCATAACCTGCGCCATGAAGTAGTTGGATTGCCTTTTCGAATAGATCAAAGTGGAACTTGGTGCCAGTGATCTTAGTCGTAAGGCCGAAGCCTGTCTTGGTCCATGTCTTGTAACAATGAAATTGAGCCACGGTGTTGCCTTGGAACGCAATGGAGATCGCCTTCGATTCTTTCTCAGTGTAACACTTCTTTCGCTCGTTCGAACGATAAACACCGAGTTGTTTGCCCATCTCAAAAAGTGATCTGTTGCTCCACCCATAAAGATCATTCGCATGTTCAAGAGAAACGAAGTTTTCATCATCCGCGTCAACGTTGAGGTTCTCCTGTAGTAACGGCACCCACCAATCATTGAGAAAAACCATAACGTTCTTCACCTCTTGCTCGACAGTATTCATGGCAATGGGTAACGCGATTCGCTCGAGTCCATGAGTAGCAAGGGTCGCGTGTTCGGATAACACTGGGATGAGAGGTTTTTGTTTCGCTACACAAACACGTGGTAGTGCCGATACTTTCGAATGAATATTATCCATTGATGTAATAGATTGTCCGTTGTCCATTGTTAATTTTTATTATTACTATTTGCAATAATTTAAAAAATCAATTTAAAAAATTATCTTAATATATTTAAAGTAACTTTAAATATATTTTTATTAATTATTTAGTAAATAATTAAGTACTCACTTCCTTTAATATAATAATTTTTTATAAAAAATTAAAGATTTATATGTAACTTTTGATCATAAATTAAAAGTTTATTTGTTAAATTGAGTGATTTTTTATAAATCATAATTAAAATCGCATCTATGTGGAGGGAGTAATACATAAAGAATCATTCATTGTTGTTTTTATTATACAATTTACGATAATTTTTAAATTGAATTTAAAAATTTATATTTTATGTGAAAATTATCAATTTCTCCTTTTTTTGCGTTTTATACCATTCAAATTTTCCATCAAAATGTATTATTGATGGCAGATTATTATCAAGATGTCTTTTACCTTTTTGATACCATTCAAAACTTTTATCATTATTTATTATCAATTATTATTGATTTTATATTTTTTTTTAAATACATTTTTTTGAATCAATTTAAGTAAATTAATTACAATTTTAAACTTTTAATTATGAATTAAAGTTATTATTCCCACTAACAAATTTTTAACCTTTTATATCAGAACCATCAATTTCTCCATCTTTTTGTTTTACACCTCTAATATACCATTCTAAGTATCCATCATCACATATTACGGCAGGTAGATAATTATCACGATGTAATTGACCATTTTGATACCATTCTCTTTTTCCATTACTACTTATTATTGCTGGTTGATCATTATCTCTGTGAAGTTTACCATTTTCATACCAATTTTGTGATCCATCACTATATATTACAGCAGGTTGATCATTATCTCTGTGTTTTCTACCCTTTTTATACCAAAATTTTGTACCATATTTAAATGTTATGGCTGGTTGATCATTATCTCGATGACATTTACCATTATTATACCAATATTGTGATCCATCACTTTTAATTATTGCAGGCAGATCATTGACGCGATGTAAATTCCCATCTTGATACCATTTTTTTGTTCCGTTAAGTTTTATTACAGCTGGTTTATCATTATCTTGATGTAATTGACCATTTTTAAACCAAAACTCTGTACCATTTTTATCAATTTGTGTAGTTATGTTATTTAATTGATCCATATTTAAACTCCATGCTGACATTTAAAATATTTTTATTCATAAGATTTTTTTAAATTATTTAAAAAAATAAATTTACTTTATTATTTAATAATGGCACAAATAGGTACATGGTCGCTCAACGGGCAATCATTAATCATAAATGTGTCCACTACTTTTAAAATTAAGCTTTTACTAACAATGATATTATCCAATCTCATTCCATATTTTGTATTATCACCTTTTTTACCACGCCATGAATATAATCTTTCTTCTAAATGTTGGTATCTCCAAATATCAAACCATTCTGTTGATAAAAAATTCAACAAAGAAATTCTTTCTTCATTAAAAAATCCAGCAAATTTACTCATATATTCTGGGTTCGAAATATCCAAATCCATAGTGCAAACATTAATATCTCCAATCCAAACGGTTGGATTATTTTTATTACATTCATTTAACCATTTTTGCAAACCTTCATCCCAAGTATTGATTCTATAATCAAATTTTACATCATTAATATCTTTACCTGAATTCGGAACATATGTACCAACTAAATTATATTTATTTTCGAAAAATAAACTGATAACACGTCCTTTTGATGCAGAAATATCTTTAGTATCATATCTTGGTAAAATATCCATTTTTGTTTCAATTTCAACAAAAAATCTTGTCTTTTTAATTAAAAAAGCAACACCATGATAATGAGTTGGATTATGAGGATTTGTTACAAAAGAATAATTTTCAAATTCTAAGAAAAATTTTTCCAATACTTCTTTTGAACGTTTTGTTTCACTTAAAAACACTACATCTGGTTTATTTTTTTCCAAGAATTTTTTTAACCAATTGTGAACTTTTGGTGTGTAACGTTCAACATTCCAAGAGAATAGATAATATTGTTCTGTGTCCATTTTTTATTTTAAATACAATTTTTTTTAAATTAATTAAATACTTTTTCAAAAAGTATTTAAGTTATATTTTACTCTATTCTTCCGCACCTTTAATATTCATAAGTGATGATACTTCATCCAATATTTGTAATACATCATTCTTATTTCCAGGATAAACTTCAATAAAAGATTTACCATTATTATCTAGAATATAAGAATTAGCTTGCGCTTCAAGTATAAGACGTAATATTTTAAGATATCTGTATTTTGAAGAAATGTGTAATGGTGTGTCTCCGTAATTATTCTTTATTGAAGTGTCTGCTCCAGCTTGTAGAAGCACTTCGACTATCAAAATATAACCATTAGCAATCGCAAAATGTAAAGGGGTATTATTATTATTATCAATTATGGAAGGATCCACTCCTGCCTGGAGTAGTAGATTTACATTATTTATATATCCATTCTGACAAGCGTTATGTATTGGTAAATTGCCTGAATGTTTAATGTTCATAATTTTTTACTTATACATATAATTTTTTTTTAAAAAAAACATTCACTATCATTTTCTTCACCATCAAACCATGTTTCCAGATATTTATAGTTTGTTTTTAATGAAATAAAATTAAAAAGCAATGATAATTTTATTATATGATTATTTTTGACTTCCTTGTATCTATTAATTAAATAATTAATTGTTTCTTTTTTTAAAAAATTATATATATTTCTATCATTAATATCCCAATTAAAATCATTTTCCTTGGTAAATTTCTTCAACCAATTTACTATAATTGATACATTATCATGATATCTATCTTGATCATTTAATTTTTCAGATAATATGTTTTCTTCACCTAAAAAACTTATTAATGATATAGCCTGACAAAAACTATGAGAACCTTCTTCTTGTGCATTTAATCCAAATGATCTATTTTTATCGTATTCAATTTCAAATTCTGGCGATTTGCTTGGATAACCATTTAGTATTAATTGTCCTTTATTTTTATCCTCTCTAATGGCATACCAATGTACACAATCACCCAATGTATCAATTATTTCTTTTTGATCTTCTTCTTCAAAATTTGATAAGTCCACATTATTAGCCACTGGATATAAACCAGGTTTTGTCTTTTTATTATTAAAATTTTTAACAAATTCTTTTAAACTATCATCATATAGAATATCACTCACAAAAATGTTTAAATCATTAAGATATTCTTTTGATGTTATTACAGATAATGCAAATTCAATAATATTATCAAAAATATCTTGATTCATTTTGTTGTTCATTTAATTAAAAACATAAAATTAATTTATACATAATAATTTAAGTTCAATATTGTTGATAATACTTTTAGAACACAAAATTAAATAAATATCATTTTTCATAAACACTAATTTGATTTATTTTTACCAAGAAATTTTTTACCAATTGTGAACTTTTGGTGTAAAGGAGAAAAATTTTAACTTTTTGAAAAATCTCTTTAATGCCCAAAACCTATTTTCAATAAGTGAAAAAATTATTTTTTCACTTCTTTCTTTGTTTCGCGGAGTGATTGGAGGTTCTTGGTTTATTATTTAAAAAATTTGATCATCTCGCACATGTGCGGGATCGGGCATTAAAGAGATAATATTGTTAATTTTTTCTTATCATTGATTATATTCTTCAAAATTGTTCATGAAATGAGTAAGTCCAAGTAAAAAGAGTGCCTAATTCATTTCAATTTAAATAGTTTTTTTTGCTATTCGCTAAATATGAATTAAACACTCTCTTTATTTGGAATGACTCAAATAAAGAAAATAGAAAAAATGATAAAAAGAACGAATTTTGTTTTATTTATTCCATGTTGCGATAGCATGGGGTTTTAAGTTTGATAATTCTTTTGGATTGATAAATTTATTTTTGTCAAACTCCATTAATTATTTATTTTAAATTGAATCTAAAATTTAATGTATAAAAATATAATAGTAATATTGTCATTATTTAAAATGTCAACTTTAGATATCGAAATATCTTTGGGTGGAAAATTGCTTGGTCGCTATTTAGAACTTACATCGTGTTTAGACAACAATAAAATAGCATACGATGCATGGATTTCAAAAATTGGTGAACAGTTAGAAATACGTGTTGAGGAGATAGAACCAGGAAAACATGTTATATTCGGACCAGCCTCTATTATACCACCTGTTGGACCAGACGAGAATAGTTCTATTATTACACCAACGATAGCGAGAGAACAAAAACTTAATTATACTGCTGAAATAAAAACACATGTTAGAATTGTTAAAGATTTTGATCCTAAAGATCCATGTTCCGGAGAAATTTTGGAGCAAACAATTCGTCCAATTTCAGTCGGCAAAATACACTGTATAGTTAAAAGTTCTCTTTGTAGATTACATGGTAAATCAAAATCAGAATTAGAAGCCTGTTCAGAGGACCCCCGGGACCCAGGAGGTTATGTTCTTGTGAATGGTTTATCTAGAACAGCTCCTTTTAATCAACAAATGAGAGTAGACACATTTGTTTTAAGTGCAGACACTAGTAGAGAACCTCGTGAACCAGTTTGTACAATTACGGCTGATACAATTCGTGGAACTGTTATTACTTCTGTTAGAATTGTTTATGCAAAAATTCAAGGAAATCCAATTTGTATACCAAAGATACATTTAAATCTTAATAATGTTAGAAAGAAAACTTCATCGGCTGGTAAAAAGAAAGTTTATTATACTTTTAATATTATTAGAGCCATTCGTTACTTTGCAACAATTAATGCAGATAATGAAAAGGAGAATAAGGAAGAAATATTAGAATTTATGGATCCAAATTATATTTTTAATTTTATTTTAAGTCTTACAAAGGATGAATGGAGAAAAAAGGTTAAATTAGCATTAATTCCAACATTTATTGATTCATTGACTAAACAAGATGATGAAAATGCAATTTTTGGAATAATTAGTGCTAACGGAGGTGATGTTGGAGCAGAAATGAGTAAAGGGATTAGATATACAATTAATTCATCTGTAGTAACATATGAAGACGCTGAAAATTACGTGGGAAGAATTAAAACTCTTTGTATGATGGCTGTAATGTTGGCTGAATATGAAGCAGGATTTAGAAAAATGACAAATAGAGACGCTTGGAGAAATAAACGTCTAGTTACACTTGCAAAAAAATGTGCACAACTTCTTAGGGGATATTTTAAGAATTTTTCGAGAGCTGCGCTTTCTCAAAATAAAGGTGATAGATTTTCTAGAAATAAAATTACACTTTCTTCAATTTTAAGTAATGCTTCTTATTCACATGTAACAGAAGGATTTCAGAATTCTTTTACAGGACCAAGATGGGGAGTTAAAACTGTAAATTTAAGAGAAGAAAACCCAGTCAATGATTTACAAATGGGTTCATTTTTAGAAATGATTTCAATGTTGGTGAGACTTAATACAACAGTTGATCGTAAAACAAAAAGTTTTCAATTAAGAGGTGTTCAATCTGATCAATACGGATTTGTTGATGCTCACGACACTCCAGAATCTTCGGCTATTGGTTTAGTTTTAGAATTATGTGTTACTACAGCTATAACTATAGATAAACCAGCAAATGGTGTTATTTCTATACTTAATGGTGAGATTGGAGTTGTAATGAAAGAAGGACAACTTCCGCATATTGAAAAATATTTGTCTAAAAATAAGACTAAAGATTATAAAAATATTGTTTTAGTAAATGGTTTCTTTAAAGGTTGGTGTGATGGAAAAAAGGCAATAAGAGCTCTTAGATTTGGAAAAAGACAAGGATTATTTGATAGACAATCATGCGTTATTATAGATCAATACGGATATCTCATTGTTCATACAGATGAAGGACGACTAGTAAGACCTTTGTTAATTGTAGATGAAGATGGTGAATTAGTTATTGAAAGAAAACAAATGTGGGACGAATCTATTGTAAATTTATTTGAAAATGGTTGTATTGAATATGTAGATGCTCATGAACAAGTATATACTAGAATAGCAGAATTACCTGAATCTTTAGAAGAGTGGAAAAGAAACAAAGAATATTATAAAAGAAAAATAGATGAAGCCATCGTAGCATTAAATTCTGATAAAAAAGATGTTCAAGCTAAAAAATCGTTTGATTATTATACTTATGAATTTAAAATTTTATTAGCAAATCCTTTTACTCATCGAGAAATACATCCACAGGCAATGTTTGCGCCATCATTAACAACTATGTCTTTTTTGGAATATAATCAAGTTCCTCGAGTTTCTTTTCAATCTCATATGGCAAAACAAACAATTGGTACTTATAGTACGGCTTATGAACGTAGATTTGAAGATTCTAAAATTTTAATGCGTCCATCTAAACCACTTGTTACTCAACAATTGGAACCATTTTTGGGTTTAGACAAATATCCACATGGTAAAATGTTAGAATTTGCATTTTTATCAATAAGAGGAACAAGTCAAGAGGATGCAATGCAAATGAATGAAAATACTGTAGCTAGCGGATTATTATCTATGATGACTTTTACAACCGTAGAAACTATGATTGATTCTGGTGAGATATTAGGTTTACCAACAAAGTATAGAGAGGGTGAAGATCCGAAAAGATATCAATATTTAACTAATCAAGGATTACCAATGGTAAACGCTCCTTTAAATCATGGAGACTTTGTTATTGGAAAAATTCATGTTTCAAAAGAAGGTGAAAAGAATCTTTCAGTTGCATTAAAGGTTGGACAATCAGGTATTGTTCACAGAGTATTTGTTACTAAATATAAAACACAGACTAGAGTAGTTGTAGTATTAAGACGTGATCGTGAACAACAGATAGGTGATAAAGTTTCCGCTAGATTTGCACAAAAAGGAACTATTTCAGAAATTGTTCCTCAGAGATATTTACCTTTTTTTGAAGATGACGGAACAGTCCCTGATATTTTTGTTAATCCTCATGGTATTCCCAGACGTATGACAATGGGATATTAAAGAGAAGCTGTTTATGGAATTTTATCTGCTTTAACTGGTAAAAGAATCAATGCTGGACCATTTGAACCTAATAAAATAGAAGATGTTTATACTGAATTAGAAAAACATGGATATAAATCAAAAGGTTACAGATGGATGGTAGATCCAATTTCCGGATTAAGATTAAAAGCAATGGTTTTTGCTGGTCCTGTATATATACAAATTTTATCACATCTTGGTCCTGAAAAATTACAAGTTCGTGCATCAGGAGCCGTTAAATTAATAACTCGTCAACCTCCAAGAGGTGGATTCATCGGAGGTCGTCGTGTGGGTGAAATGGAACGTGATGCTATTTTATCTCATGGAGCCAGTAATTTCCTGTATGAAAGATTAATTACTATGTCTGATGCATATACTGGTACATTTTGTACAACCTGTGGTTGTTTTGCAGATTATATAATTAATGGTGCCAGCGGTAGACCTCATTGCGCATTTTGTGAAATGAAAGCTGATGTGAGAAAAAAGACAATTCCATATGTTTATAAATTATTGGTTCAATTAATCATGGGTGCCCAGATTTTAATAAGATTTGATCCAGATAAAATTAATAAATTTGAAGAGCAGGAAGTAAAGGAAGAAGAATCTGAAGAAGACGAAGCTATTATTGATGTAGAATATGAAGACGACGAAGCAAGTGAAAAGAAAGAAGATGATGAAAGTGAAGAAGAGGAAGAAGAAGAAGAAGAAGAAGATTATGGTGAAGAAGATGATGAAAGTGATGGAGAATAAAAATAAAAATTTATAAAAATTCAACAACTAAAAGTTGCTAAAAATGATTTCTTAATTTGCAAAGAATATAATAAAATATGTCAACAATTGATTATAAATATTTTATATTTTAAAAATATAAAATAATAAGAGTTGGATATCATAATTAAGGAATTTTTTTAAAAGTAAAAGTAAAATATTGTTTATCATTTAATATAAATTAAAGTATATTTCATTAATTGATTTGTTGAGAGTTATTTAAATTATTATTATATTTTATAAATGGATGATACAAAAGAATTATTAGGAAGAGGTAGTTATGGAGATGTCTTTAAAGAAATCATAGATGGTAAATCTTACGCAGTTAAGAAAATTATTAATAACGATATTAACGAAATTGAGGGATTTTTACCTGAAGTAGATATGATTATGAGGATAGACCATCCAAATGTTATTAGAGGTGTTAATTTCGAATTGAGAGATGATGATATTTTTTATTTTACAATGGAATTAGCTGTTTCTCTCGATAGCATATTAAAAAATTCATTAATTGATTTTGAAATTGGTTTAAATTATATTCATAATATAGGTTGTGGTGTTAATTTTATAATGAAATCTGGATATGCACATTGTGATATTAAAATTGAAAATATTTTAATAATAAATGGAATAGCTAAACTTGCCGATTTTGGTTTGGTAGTATCTTTAGATCCTAATTTGAGAGGTTCAGACAGAGACGAAAGAATGTGTGAAACTTCTATTTACAAATCACCAGAACATATATTAGGATTATCAACAAAAATAACAGAAATGAGTGAAATTTGGTCTTATGGATATATTGTGTTATCAATCATTTACAATCGAAACGTTGTAGATGATTTTATATTAGAAAGAGGTATTCTCACTTGGGATGCGACACTATTAATTAGAATATACGAAAAAAATAATAATCCTATTAAAACTTTTAAATCAGTTTATGGAAATATACCAAAAAAATTTGATAAAATTATAGAAAGTGTGGGTCATTTGCAAATTTTTGATCGTTTTAAAAGAACAAGAGATTTGACTGATTTTTTAAAACATCCCTTTTTTCAAGAAAATAATATTAAATACAATGAAAATGTTGGAATTATAAAATTACCAAATGATGAACTTTTAGCAGAAATACCAAAAAAAAGTGACCAGAAAATGTTGGATATTTTATGTAAATGGATGGTCAGTGTTTGTTTAGAATATAGAATTAGAATACAACCAATGTGTTTGGGTATTGAAATTTTAAGAAGAATTATTCATCGATATGATTTAAATGAAGGTAATATGCAATTATTTGGTATTAGTTGTCTTTTTATAGCAAATAAAATCACACTTGGAGATAATTTAGAAGATTTAGATGCAGTTTATATCTCAGATGGTATTTTTGACGAAGAAACATTTAAAGAAACCGTTTTTGAAATTATGTCCATTGAAAAAGGTGCAATATCTTATACTACTATTTATAATATTGCAAAAAGTAAAACAGCTTTTATTAAATCTTTTGAAAAATTAATGGATAGTTCTTTTTATTATAGAGAGGATATGAGATCTAGTTCAAATATTGCTAGATTTTTTTTGAATAAATATCCACAAAAATTAGATGATAAAGATGTATATATTAAATCATCTCATCGTGATGAATCCAGTAATTTAAGTAATTATTTTCAAGATTTTATAAAATCACCAAAAAAAGAATCAAATAAAAAAATGGACAAAATTCAGCAAAAAAAATCAAATAAAAAATAATGGACAAAATTCAGCCAACAATTGATATTCATGGTACAAAGAGATGTTATCAAAATGGTGTTCCAAGTCCAAGTAAAAAGAATTCCTAATTCATGTCAATCTTAAAATATCTCTTTTTCTCGCTTTTCGCTAAATATTAATTAGACACTCTCTTTATTTGGAACGACTCATATGATAGTAAATTATTATTTATTTTTTTATCTTCCTCTTAAAAATAAATCATTTTAAAATGATTTATTTATTAACCTTTTATATATGAAGCATCAAGTTCTCCATCCTTTTGTTTTATACCATTTTTATACCATTCATGACGTCCATCACTCCATACTACCGCAGGTAGATTATTATCGCGATTTAATAATCCATTTTGATACCAATATTGTGCTCCATCACTTTCTATTATGGCAGGTTGATTATTATTACGGTGTAATTTACCATTTTGATACCATTTTTCCCCATAATTATTTATTATAGCTGGTTGATCATTATCTCGATGTAATTTATTATTTTGATACCAATATTGTTCATTATTCTCTATTACAGCAGGGTGATCATTATCACGATGTAATTGACCATTTTGATACCATTCTTGTGTTCCATTACTCTCTATAATTGTAGGTAAGTCATTATCACGATGTAATTGACCATTTTGATACCATTCTTGTGTTCCATCAATCCATATTATGGCAGGTAGATCATTATCACGATGTAATTGACCATTGTAATAAAATCTTTTGCTTCCATACACATCTATAATTGTAAGTTCGACAGTTTCATCAAATTGATTCATTAAATGGAATATTTTTGTATTGTATGTTTTTATTATTCTTAAATACAAAATTTTTTACAATCAATTTATTGTCAATTATAATTTTATAAATTTAATTTATAAAAAATTAGTTTCATGATTAGAGACTTGAATTTAAGTTTACTGAATATATCTTAGTCGTCATTTTATAATATAATATTCGATTAAAGATTTATAAATTAACAATAAAAATTTTATTAAGGTGTCACAGAACAAGCTTCAATAAGTCCTAATCCAAAATAATCCGTTACATTTCCTGATAAACCTCCTGCTATTAAAACCCAGGTAGTAACAGCATTTGTGCCTACTATCACATCACCAAGAAAACCTCTCACTGTCATAACTCCACTAGTATGTACTTTACTACCACGTCGACATACTACACCATGAATGGTGTTGAAACTACCACCATGAATGATATCTTTTAAAGAAACAGAACTGGCATTTTCAATAAAAATACCACTTATCCCATTTCTTGTTACTGTAGATGTTAATATAACGGCCGCAGATGCATTCGATATATTAACTCCATGCGCGCCATTAGTGTTAATAACGTTAGCTACACCTGTGACTGACAATCTGCTACTATTATTAACAGCGATACCGTTGGCACCATTATCAGTCGATGTAAAAGTTCCAAAAATATCTGCCATGCTAACATTATCAATCGTAATACCATCACCTCCGTTTAATTTCGTTTCAATTGAAACGTTTGATAATTCAAGAGAACTATTAACCATACCAATCCCAGATTTACCATTACTATTACATGATATAGTTCCTACACCTTCTGCAGAAAAAGTAGAACGAACTAAATGTACACCATAATTTCCATTGGAACTAGATACAAGAGGTGATACCACACCAGTACATAATAAAGTAGAATCAATAGCACGTATACCAAGACTTGCTCCACTCGATGTGTCAGTATCTCCAAAACTAGCATAACTGTTATCAAGTACTAAATTATTATCCAATGATCCAGTGAGAGTAGCAGTTCCACCCACATATATTTTTGAAGACTTTGTTACTTTCACATTATCCAACGTGTTACCAGTAGCAGTCAAGTTTTTATCAATACTAACTAAACTGCCATTATCTACAAAAATACCATGTCCTGGATTACTATTAGCAATAATAAAAGTACCAACAAAGAAAGAAAGAAATTGTCCTCCATTTGTAACCTCCAATCCGTGTGATCCACTAGTAGATAATGTCAAAGGAATAACACTAGTAATTATCGAACCGGAATCTACAATAATATGTGACCCGACCGAACCTGTTATGGTAGTACCAGCTCCTCCCATATAAACTTTCGAGCCATTACGAGCAATAATTGCTGACATGCCAGCGTTTGAAATAATTAAACTTGGATTAACGGTACCAAATTTGAATGTGACACTTCCTGCGCCATCGGAAAGTACACCATTTCCGAATGGTGATAAAATAGCAATATTGCTTAGTGTGACTGTTCCGTCGCTTATTGACAAAGCATGATCGCTACTGGATTCAAACTCAACGTTTATCATACTAAGAGGTCCATTGAATTGTGGAACAATAGATCCAAAAGTGCCAAAATAACTATCATCCCATATACCCGACGTACGGAAAAAAGTTTTATTAGTTATAGCACTCAAGAAAACAGTATTTCCCCATAATCTAGGATGATTATTTACTCCAGTTGATATTATAGCAGATGGATTTCTAAGATCGACAAAAAGTGATCTGGTTGATGGGGGGAATCCACTCATTCCATATGAATTTTCTTCTTGAACTAGTCCTGAAATCCAGCCAGCATCACGATTAATCAATGTCAAATATAAATTTTCAGATATGGTCATATTGACAGCATAAGTAGAGAATTCAGTATTTGCGATTATAAAACCTGCAGCTGGGGTAACAGCAGCTGGGAGGGGATGGAAAATAATATTTAATTCTTCAAATACAATGGCATTGGCATCTGAACGGAATTGGGAAACTCCATACCAATCGATTGTGGTATCAATGGAATAAATATTAAACTTATCTCCTGTGGGTAAAGTACTTGCATTGTAAGGAAGAATTACAACATCCGGGGCGTAAAATGCTGCAATAGCCACATCGACTGCTGTAGTCGTATCAGATATAACAGGTACTTTTATTGCTGCCAATGGACCTGTTGTAAAAACAAGTTGGAGCCCTACATCAGCAGCAGTAAAAGCTGTCGATGCGGCTGTCATTTCTAACAAATTAGAACCTGGTCTAGCCCCTACTGTAAGAACATTGTCCGATCTTATAAGTGTTCTTCCACTTCCTTTAATACTAAGCGGAGTTCTTTGTGCCCCTCTAGTACCAGCATTTAAAGATAAATCAGGTTCGGTAATTGAATAATTGCCGCCAGAAGCAAGAATTACAATTGATGCAGTATCATCCCAACCACAAGCACGTACTTCTTGGAATGCTCTATTAAGAGTCAAAAATGGAGAAGCCAAAGTTCCATCGTTGGTATCAGCACCTAATGTACTAAGATATACCAAGAAATTTGAATCAGGACCGTTTCCTACAAATTGGGTTTGATATTCGTTAGTGGATATTAATATATCACCTAAGACTGGAATATCAGATTGAACAGCGGTTGTGCAATCATCTTGTATAGAACGGAATGAATATACACCTGAAACTGGACCAGTAAATAAAGGAACTCCGTTTCCAATTGAGACTATATTTGGTGTTGGACCTGTTGGACCTGTTGGACCAATAGGTCCAGTTGGTCCAGTTGGTCCAGTTGGTCCAGTTGGTCCTGTAGGTCCTGTAGGTCCAGTAGGTCCTGTTGGTCCAGTAGGTCCTGTTGGTCCAGTAGGTCCTGTTGGTCCAGTAGGTCCTGTTGGTCCAGTAGGTCCTGTTGGTCCAGTAGGTCCTGTTGGTCCAGTAGGTCCTGT
>Ga0315288_10003884_pt1 | contig 19052 bp, 17 predicted proteins | sample YL17G11_20_MG_FD_203454 | JGI IMG/M metagenome (GOLD analysis project Ga0315288, IMG submission 203454) | Sediment microbial communities from Yellowstone Lake, YNP, Wyoming, USA - YL17G11_20 | ecosystem: Environmental > Aquatic > Freshwater > Lake > Sediment | place: USA: Wyoming | collected... | reverse complement strand
GACGTGAGTTCGACGCTGCCCTCGGGCGACCGCGATCGGATCCGAGCGGACCTGGAGCGCATCGTGCTCGAGTGCAAGCGCGGCGGAGGGCTAATCTTCTGCACCGGTCACACCGTCCACAGCGACTGCGACCTGGACGATGTGCTCTATGCCTACGAGGTACTGGACGAGCTGAGCCGGTACGACGCATGACCTCGCGCGTGTCGAGCACGCCGGGCCCCCGATGCCTCGGGAGCCCGGCATGTCACTGAGACTCAGTACCACGTGAACGGCTGCTCTCCCACCCACGCGAGCACGTTCTTCGTCTCTGTGTACGCGAGCAGACCCTCCCGGCCCATTTCCCGTCCGAGGCCCGAGAGCTTGTAGCCACCATAGGGAGCCTGGCTGAACACGAAGTTATGGCAGTTGATCCACACCGTGCCGCTCCGGATCCTGCTCGCCGCGCTGTGCGCGGTGTTGAGATCGCGGGTCCACACGCTGGACGCCAGCCCATAGTCCGTGTCATTGGCGGCTTCGATGAGCGCCTCCGGTCCGCCGTCGAATGCGCTGACGGTCAGAACGGGGCCGAAGATCTCCTCGCGGTAGATTGTCATGTCGCTCTTCACGTCGCCGAACACCGTGATCGGGAAGTAGTTGCCCTTCTCGAGACCGGCCGGGCGCTGCGGGCCGCCGGCGAGCAGCGTGGCGCCCTGATCGATGCCTCCCTGGACGTAGTCTCGCACGGTCTTCCAGTGGTCGGGGTGGACGAGCGGGCCCATGCGCGTCTCTTCGTCCATGGGATCCCCGACCTTGATCTCCTTGCACTTCGCGAGGAGCTTCTCAACGAAGGCGTCGTGAATCCTCGAGTCGATACAGACGCGCGTCGCGGCGCAGCAACACTCGCCCTGGTTCAGGAAGGCGCCGAAGAGGATACCGGCCACGGCCTGGTCGAGGTCGGCGTCCGCGAAGACCACAGCGGGACCCTTGCCCCCCAGTTCGAGATCGGCGCCTTTGACCCCCGACGAGGCGCAGCGCATGATCGTGCAGCCGACCTCCGTGGAGCCGGTGAAGCTGAGCTTACCGACATTGGGGTGCTGCGTGATTGCATTGCCCACGATGCCGCCGGGCCCGGAGATGATGTTGACCGTTCCCGCCGCGAAGCCGGCCTCGAGGAACACATCGGCAAGCATCATTGTCGTCACCGGCGCCCACGATGAGGGCTTCATGATGGCGCAGTTGCCGGCGACGAGAGACGGCCCGAGCTTCCGACAGGCAATCACGAGCGGGAAGTTCCACGGGATGATCTCGCCGACCACGCCTATCGGCTCACGCATGGTGTAGTCGACAAGGGCGGGAAGCGTGGGGATGTACTCGCCGACCAGGTCCACAGCGAGCTTGCCGTAGTAGCGCAAGTGGTCGATGGCCATGGGCACGTCGAAGGTGCGCGACTCCACGATGGGTTTGCCGACGTCGTTGGTCTCGGCCTCCGCGAACTCGCCGAGCCGGGACTCCAGGATGTCCGCGGCCTTGAGCACAAGGCTCCCGCGCTCGGTGGGCATCATGTTGCGCCACTCGCCGCTGTCGTCAGCCCTCGACGCCGCGGCGACGGCGGCCTCCACGTCCTCCTCCCCGGCCGCCGGGATCTCCACGAGCACCTCGTTGGTCGCTGGGTTGAGTATGGGGGTCGTCCGCCCGCTCTTCGCCTGGCACTTCTCCCCCCCGATCAGCATGTCGAGTCTGGTCGCCAAGATGGTCATCGTCCTTCCATGACAGGATGTGTGAGGTGTTTCCCCGCGCGTGCCAGCATTACCTTGCACGAGGCGGCAACCGCCATGGCAGGAGGCGTTCGGCGAGCCCGCGAACAACAAGTCGGGTGTACTGGGCTCGATGGGAGGCGTGGAATGCGGGAACTCGTCCGCGCATGGAGCAACACGCGCATGGTGGTTCTCATCGCCTTGACTGCCGGGCTCTACGGAGCCCTGACCGTCCCGTTCAAGGTCATCACTATTATCCCTGGCTTCACCGAGATCCGCCCGACGGCTGTCATCCCCGCGCTCATGGGGGTCGTAAGCGGGCCCGCCGGCGCTTGGGGCGCGGGCATCGGCAACGTCGTGGGTGACTTCATCGGCGGGACGGCCGGCCCCGGGTCGGTGTTCGGTTTCCTGGGAAACGTGTGCTTCGCTTACGCCGCCTACAAGCTAAGCCGTCCGGTACTCGGGCGAATGGGGTTCGCCGTGGACGGCTCCGGAGTTGCGGGTCAGGCGGACTCTCTTTCCGTGTTGCCCGGACGGATCATCCTGGCCGCCATCGGCGCCGCGGTCGCTACGTGCGCTCTCGCATTCTCGCCATTCATGTCGGCCGTCGGGGCGTCACTCCAGAGCTGTGTGGCCTATGGGGTCGTCATCGCCGCAGGCCTGACCATCGGGCTACTGGGACTCAGCCGGCAAGCGTGTGCCTTCGCGACGACGGTCCTGCCGGTGGCTCTGGGAGCTTCACTGGTCTGTGGCGGGGTCATCGGCTGGGGCCTGGAACTCTTGGGCATTCTGCCGTTCGCATCGCTCGGGGTGACCATCGCCATCAACAACGCCGTCTGCGTCGCTGTGCTCCTGCCGCTGCTGCTGCCGTCCATCTACCCGCGGATGAAGCGTTGGGGTTTGTGCACGGAGGACCTCCTCAAACCCGAGGACATGAGTCGGCCCCGTGCCCCGCGAGTGGGCCGCGCGATCCTCTGGGTCGCGGCGATCGGCGTGTTCGCCGTTGGCATCGGGAGCTACTTCGGGGAGACCACCGCGGCTCAGTCGGCGGAGAGACTGGCGCAGCAGGGCGTTCCGCTCGCGGTGGCCCAGTGTCCCTTCATCGCCCTGATCATCGTCGGGCTCTGGCAGTCGTAGGGGCCGGGGATGCACGACCCTCGATACGCTGGAACCATCCCCGCGGCGAACGAAGAGCGGATCCGTCTGCAGGAGGTGAGCTTCGGCTACCCAGGCCAGGCCGAGGACATGTCGGCGCTCTCAGCCATCTCCTCCACTGTGGGCCCGGGTCTGCTTGTCGCGCTGCTTGGGCGATCCGGCGCCGGGAAGTCGACACTGGGCCGCTGCCTCAACGGACTCATCCCCCATGCTATCCGAGGACGCCTCTCGGGTCGGGTACGCGTCTGCGGCCAGGACACGTCGGAGCATACCGTCGCCCAACTGGCGGGGCATGTCGGACTGGTGCTGCAGGACTTCGAGAATCAGCTCTTCCGCCCCACAGTGGAGCTGGAGGTCGCCTTTGGGCCGGAGAACCTGGGCGTGGGCCGACAGGAGATCCGCAGACGCGTTTCGGCGGCGCTCGAGGCCGTCGGGCTGAGCGGGTTCGAGCAGCGTGACCCCATGGCCCTCTCCGGCGGGCAGAAGCAGCGCGTGGCGGTCGCCGGGGTGCTGGCACTCGAGCCGGACGTTCTCTGTCTCGATGAGGCGATGTCCGACCTTGACCCCATCGGCCAGCGGGAAGTCCTGGCTGTGGCGCGACGACTTGCGGGCGAGGGGAGGACAGTGATCCTTGCGGACCACGACCCGGAGCGTGTGCTGTGTGGCGATCGCGCGCTCGTGTTGAAGGACGGCCGCCTCATGGCGGACTGCCCGGCTGCTGGTCTGCTGGGCGCGCGGTCCGCACTTCCGGAGGCGGGACTGCCCGAGCCAGCAGCGTCACAGGCATGGGTTCGTGCAGGGATGGATGGCGCCCCTCCGCTGGGCGAAGGGTTCCGAGTGATCGCGGAGCAACTCCGGCCACATTGCCGCCCTCCCGAGACGCGCCCGGCCAAGCCCGCGGCTACTGGCGACACCGTCATCGAGGTGCGGGATGTCTACTTCGACTACGGCGACCAACCGGCGCTCAATGGGCTATCCTTCGACGTGCGCGAGGGCGAGATCGTCGCGGTGATAGGCGGAAACGGCGGTGGCAAGTCGACTCTACTCAAGCACGTCTGCGGGCTCCTACACCCGCTCAGGGGCGATGTGCTCATCGCCGGCCGGTCCACACGAGGCCTGACGGCGTCACAGCTCTGTCAAGACGTGGGGTATGTGGCACAGAACCCCGACCACCAGCTCTTCTCTGCGACGGTGTACGACGACGTAGCCTTCGCGCCGAGGCACTTGGGGCTCGCGGAGGACGACGTGCGAGCGGCGGTGGCGGATGCCCTGGAGGCTGTCGGGATGGCGGGCCGCGAACGCGAGGACCCCATCACCATGCCAAAGGGGGACCGCCAGCGCGTGGCCCTGGCCGGCGCGCTCGCCCAGCGCCCACGCGTGCTGCTCCTCGATGAGCCGACCACCGGTCTCGACCACGAGGAGGTCGTGGGGACGATGGAGCTTGTGCGAATGATGAACGAGCGCGGGACGACCGTCATTATGGTGACGCACTCGCTGTGGGTTGTGCCCGAGTATGCCCATCGCGCCATCGTGCTGCGCGAGGGGCGGGTGCACGCGGAAGGCACGCCGCGCGATGTGCTGGGATCCCGCGACCGACTGGCTGAGTGCGGCCTCGAGCCGCCTCCCGCCGCGGCGCTCGGGATCGAGCTCGGCATCGGGGCGGTCACCGTCGAGGAGTTGCTGGCCGCTCTGGAAGTGGGAGGCAGTCCGTGACATACGGCCTCTACGTCGAACGGCCCGGCGCGTTGCACCGCGTCGACCCGCGGGCCAAGGTGCTCATGCTGGTCTGCGGGTTCACCGTCCCGTTCCTGTTCTCCTCCCCGGCATACACGGGGGCGACGCTGCTCATCTCCGCGGGTGCGGCAGTGGCAGTCGGATGCACGGAGAGCCTTGTCCGGTTGCGGTGGCTGTTCCTCACGTTCATCACGATGACGGTTCTCCTCTGGGCGCTCCTGCGCCCCGGGCCGACGATCGTGTGGTGGCGGCTGTCGGTGGAGGGGCTGCTCTATGGGCTGGGCGCCGGCCTGAAGATCGTCGCGGGGATGTCCGTAGGTGCGCTGTTCCTTGGGACAACAACGGGCGAGGAGACGGCGCGCGGCCTCGTAGGACTGGGGGTGCCCTATCCGGCGGCATTCGCCTTCGCGCTGTCGCTCCAGATGATCCCAGGCTTCGTGGCCACGGCTGTCTCCGTGCGCGATGCGCAACGCGCGCGGGGCCTGGACCTGGAGTCGGGTGGCGTTCTGCGGCGGACGCGCGCGCATCTCCCGCTGCTGGCACCCGTGATGCTCGCGACGCTTCGACAGTCGGACCAGCTTGCCATGGCCCTGGAATGTAGAGGTTTCCGCGCCCATCGGCGGCGAACGTGGCTTCACGAGCCGCGGTTTGGCGCGCGGGAGGCGTTGCTGGTGGCCGTATCGCTCGCTTACCTGGCGACCGGGATCGCAGTGCGCACGATGGGGTATGGCACGCTAACTGTGTGACCGACACGGGGACGGAATCGTATGCAGAGAGAGGCCGAAAAGGCGAGCGTGCTGCACGGCGAGGTCGTTAGCGCCGACACGCTGCTCGTCTTGTTCCGACTGACCTTTGTGTTCGTCGCTCTGGCGTTCTCGTTCGCCTCGTCGTGGATCTTCGATCTGCGAATCTACACGCTCACCACGCTCTTCCTGATCCTCCAGGGCATCATGCTGGTCTCGATCGCCCGCCGCCGCGACGTGACGCGGGTGCGGCCCTTCGCCATGCTGGCGGACATCGTCGTGTTCTGCGCGTGGATGTGGGCGGAGCCGCGGCACGCGCGGTCCATGTTCTCCCTGTTCTACCTGACCGTTCCCATGACGGCGATGGCCTACCGCCTCCGGGGGAGTATCGTGGCTGCCTGCCTGTCCATTGGCGCGTTCATGCTCCAGGCGACGTTCCCCGGAACCGCCAGCTCCGAGCCGATCGGGCCAGTCCGCGATCGCCTTGTCGAGATCTGGCGCGACATGGCGTCCACGCAGTTCATCCCTCTCTTGCTGGTAGCCCTGGCGACCGGCGTACTGGCGGAGGTGTGGGACCGCGAGCGGGAGGCCCGGTTCGCGCGGGAGACGGAGCTGTTTGAGCATCGGAACCGGATGGAGCTCATGCGTCGACTGGCGGCCGAGTTCGGCCGCGGTGACCTGTGCGACATCCCTGGCTATGAGGTGGGCTTCGCGCTTGGGTTCGCGGACCATGCGGTCGGGGGTGGAGACTACATCGGGGTGCAGGACCTGGGGCACGGGGTCTACGCCGTCTGCGTGGCCGACATCTCTGGGAAGACCCTCACGGGGATCGCGAAGCTGCCCCTGATTCGGTGGGGCTTCGCCGTGGTGGCGGACATGATACCTGGGCCCGCCGCCGTCGCCGGCCGCCTGAACGCGCTGTTCTGCCATGCTCTGGAGATGGAGGACTTCATCACCGCCGCCTTTGCGGCGCTGGACGTGGAGCGCGGGGCGGTTGAGACCGTAGCGGCCGGGCAGGTCCCGCCCCTGTATGTCTCGGCGGAGGACGGCACGGCCACCTACCTCCCGAACGGCGGGCCGGCGCTGGGCGTCGTGCCCGGCGCCGTGTACCGCAGCGACCGCATCACCATGTCGGATGGAGACGTCCTGGCGTTCTGCAGCGATGGCATCGTCGGGGCGGTCAACGAAGCCGGCGAGGAGTTGAGCGAGGAGTGGCTCGCGGCGCGAGTCAGCGAGCTTCGCGCGCGACCGGCGACAGAGATCGCCTCGGCGATCCGCGACGACGCCGTCGCCTTTGCCGCACCGGCGCATCGCGACGATGTCACCGTTCTCGTGCTCAGGCGTGTCGGTGGGGCTCAGGAGGCCGGGGGCGCCACGAACGCCTCCGGCGAGCCGAGCGAGAACTCATAGAGCCGCAGCTCATACTCCAGCGGGTAGTACCACGTGGGTGCCGCCGCATCCGGCAGCTTGGCCTTGCCCTCCACGATCGCGCCTTTCAGCGTGGCCATGTCTGACGCCAGGGCCGGGTCTGCCGCGGTTTTCAGATCGCAAGCGAATGCGGCTTTGCGGAGGTACGCCGCGGCCATGTCCTCGTAGACCTTATGGTATATGCCGCCGTAGAGCGTCGCTTTCCCCTCGAAGTAGCGCGCTCGAGCGAGAACGTTGGTCGGGTCCGTGGCCCAGTCCTGCTCCGCCTGAAGGTGTGCCGCCAGGTCCGCGAAGCGCGTCTCTTGGGTCGACAGGTAGTCGATGCACGCCTGCATGGTGTCTCCCGCGCCGCTCCCGGCAGACGTCGTTGACGGCTCCTCGGTCACGGCTTCGGCGTCAGGGACGCCTCCGCGCCCCTCGTCCTCCGCTGCCCCATCGGGCCCGGGGTCCTCAAGCACCGCACCGGAGTCATCGGCCGGGATGATGATGCCGGGAGGCAGCGACGGGGTCGTCGCGCGGGCGGCCTGCTCGGAACGGACCTGTTCGATGCGCGCGCGGATCGCGATGGCGCCGTCCGTGCGTGCCTGGATAGCTTGGGTCCAGAGCTCCCGGGCCCGCGCGAAGTCCGAACCATCCTGCTCGGCGCGCGCAGCGCTGATCTCAATGGCTATGGCTCTCTTCTCCCACATGAAGACAAACTGGCGCTCGGGGAGAGTGGCGGCAACGGAGCCATGGTCCGGCAGGCTCAGCTCGGCCGCCTCCGCCTGAGCCTGGGCCGCCAGCTCGCGGTGGAATGCCACGCGCATCTGCAGGAACGCCAGTTCCATCTCGATGGAATGCTTCTCCTTCGCACTGGCTGTCTCGGCACGCTGTGTGAGGTCAGCGATCGTCTCGTCGAGACGGTGCCACCAGCGACGCTGCTCGGAGAGCCCACCGAGGTAGCGGGAGCGCGACTTGCTGAAATGGCCCAGGGCCTCATGCCGAAGAGCGGACCAGTATAGAGCCTTGTAGTTGCCGACGTACGCCTCGACCGGGCGGTCTTGCAGCAGGAGCAGCACGACAGCGGAAGCAGCCACCAAGCCAGCACGGACAGACACTCGAACAGCCAAGAACGTCCTCACTCCCACCAGGCCATACTCCCCGCAGACTGCAGCGCAGCCTCCCCGGGAATGATCGGCACGTAGTCTAACACAAGATACAAGCGAGACGCCGATAGTCCTCCCGCACGCCATGCGTCGGGACGAGCCCGGGAGGGAGCGCCGGGTTCAACCGGCACGCGGCGAGCCACCTGTGCGTGCGCCAGGGTGGAGAGTGCTGTAGAATGCGTGCCGGCTCGGGAGCTGATGGCCGCGGGCCGTCCGGCGTGTGACGCCGCATTCGTCGCCAGATCGGGTCTCTGGATGGACTCCACGAGCATGCTCGGCATCGCGGTGGCACTGGGATGTGCCGCGTTCTTCGGGCTCTACATGGCTCCGCGCAAGCTGTGCAAGATGGGTGGCATCCCGTTCCTGCTCACCATGATGATCGGGGTACTCGGAAGCCTCCTCGTGGCGTGGCTGTTAGCGGGACGGCCGCATGATGCACACGGGTTCGATGTGGCCCTCTCTGCCTTCTGCGGCGTCCTGTGGACACTCGGAACGCTGTTCTTCATTCTGGGCGTGATGCGGCTGGGTCTCGCCGTCTCCACCACGATAAAGAACACCACCGCAGTCTGGGGCGCCCTATTCGGCATCGTCCTGTTTCATGAGGGCATTCATACTGAGCCGGTGACGTGCGTGCTCGGTAGCGTCCTCATCGCCCTCGCGGCGTGCGTCATGGGGCTCATCGGCTCGGACAACGATCGGTCGCACGGGCTCTCGGTGCCGGGCCTCGCGTATTCGCTGCTGGCGAGTCTCTGCTACGCGGCCTACACCATTCCCATGAAGGTCGTGCGCGCCCATGGTGTCTCGTTCCTGGAAGTGACGTTCTACATGGCGTTTGGCGCGGCGGTCACAGGCTTACTGATGTTCACCACAATGGACCGCGACTTCCGAGCATGGGCGCGGCAGCCGCTACGCGACCATGCCTACGCTCTCCTGGCGGGTGTGTTGTGGTCCGTAGCCGTCCTGACCATGACGGTGGCGCTCGATCTGGTGGGCCTGGCAGTGACATGGCCAATCGCGAACGTAAACACTGTCTTCGCGGTTGCGCTGGGCGTGTTCGTGTTTCGGGAGATCAGCGTGGCACGCCATGGGCGGATGCTCGCGCTGGGCATGTTCTTCGCAGTGGGGGGTGTGTGTCTGTTAGGGCTATCAAAGGCTCTGCGATAGGGTGCTGACGTTCCGAACTGGAGCGCGTTGACCCGGTAGCGGCGGGGCGGTGTACTCGGCCCCGCAGACGGGCTAACGGCCGAAGTGGCGGGATCGGCAGACGCGGCGGACTCAAAATCCGTTGCCCTTCGCGGGCGTGTGGGTTCAACCCCCACCGAACGGCGCAAACCCTCTGGTACCAACGCTTCGCGGCCTTTTTGTGCCCCTCCAACGAGGGGTCAGAAGCGACACGCTTTTCGGCGAATCCGGTGCTCTTCCCTCCCTCTCCGCGGAGGTCTCCACGACCGTCATCCTGTGGTCGCCCGAGGCGGAAGCATGGTCGCCCCCTGAACAGCCCCGCCAGAACGTACAGTAGTGGACCCAGAATGCCCCAGGACGGCCTCCGAGTACGTTCCGGTACAGGCAACCCACCCAGGGGTTCCTGAGTGTCAGGAACGGCAAACAAGCAGTGTCTCTCCCAGCAGGACGCAGTCCTCGGCGCCAGACCCCCCCGACCCGCGCCCATGTGGCAAGACCCCACCTACCCGCGGACACGTGTTCAGGCCAAGGGCTCGCCCCACGGAGGCGACATGGATCCCGCCGGGGGAACAGGTCACCACCCCCCTATGGCACTACCGGCGCTCGGGCGGGGTGCGCAGGAGGGAGGCACGCGATGGCGGTCTGGATCGTCCGCGCTGGCAAGCAAGGCGAGAGCGAGACACTCGCCCTAGAGCAGAACCTTGCCATCATCGGCTGGTCAGAGCTTCCGGACCTATCGTCGGTGACCTCTCGCGGCGACCTCGAGCAGGTCCTCTTGGCTGCATACCCTCAGGCGAAGCCCAAGACGACCACGATGTGGGTGGCCCAAGTGTGGGCCTTCCTCCGCAGGATCGAGAAGGGTGAGCTTGTCGTCCTGCCCCTGAAGACTCGCTCGGCGATCGCGGTCGGGCGGATGGCCGGCGACTACGTGTACCGAGCTGATCTGCCCGAGGGATCGCGGCATGCTCGACCAGTGCAGTGGCTCCGGACGGACATCCCGCGTGTCGCGTTCGGTGAGGACCTGCTCTACTCGTTCGGGGCGTATCTGACCGTGGGGCAAGTCAGACGTGAGAACGCGGAGTCTCGGATCGTTGAGGTGGTCGACGGGAAGCCGGACCCGGGGGCAAGCCAGCAGGAGGAGATCGGGCCTGAGCTGGTGGCCATCACTGACCTCGAGGAGCACGCGCTCGACCAGATCCGGACGCATATCGAGCAGACCTACCGAGGCCACTCCTTGGCGCGGCTCATCCGAGAGGCACTCGGCGCGCAGGGCTACCAGACTGAGCTGTCTGCGCCGGGCCCGGATTGTGGTGTGGACATCATCGCGGGGAGAGGGGCGATGGGCTTCGATCCGCCGCGGCTGTGCGTGCAGGTGAAGTCAGGCGGATCCCCAGTGGACGTGACGGTGCTGCGTGAGCTGCAGGGAGTCATGAAGAACTTCGGCGCGGACCAAGGCCTGGTGATCTCCTAGTCAGGGTTCAAGAGCACCGTCATCTCCGAAGCGCGCCGGTTGTTCTTCGGGATCCGCCTGTGGGACGCGGGCCAAGTGATATCGGCCGTTCTGGTGACCGACGACCGGCTCCCGGAAGAGACGCGTGCGGAGCTTCCACTGAAGCGTATCTGGGCCCTGGTTCCAGACGAGCGGCCAGGCGGCGGGCGGCGGAGCTGGTGCGCAGTCGTTCGTGACCCAGTTCCCGATCGGCGTGCGTGGTGGCGGCGAGGACTGAGCTCCACGGCGACCGGGGGCAGCGCTAGCTGTTGCGCGTCGCCTCGGAGTGCTTGCTCCCGCTCCGCCATCGGCTGTGGTTTCTCGGGCGATGCCAGCGTCCGCCAGCCGCTTGTTGGCGCTGTTCTGCTGTCGGGACCAGCGCCTCGCCGAGCTGGTCCTGCCCGCAGTCCGACACCTCCACGGCGCAGACCAATGCCATATCGAGCACCTCGCAGCGCTGCCCGGCGGGCGTGGCGGCCTGCCCGGGCAGACACCTCACGCCTATTGCGTTTCCCGCTCGCCTGAACCATCACCACACCGGCCCGCCCCCCGTCTGCACAACGGGTAGGACTCATAGCGCGCGCTCCCATGGCGCCGTGTCGGCCAACGCGAACACGTCGGCGTCGCCCGCGTTACCGGGCAGATCGTGCTGCCGTCGGTAGACGGCCGACGCGAACGCGAACAGATCACGGGCCTCGTGCAGATCGTGGTGCGCGGACCAGTAGGCCCTATGCGCCGCCTCGCGCCGCGCCGCCAGAGTCGGTGCATGAAGTGCTCCGGCGATGGCCGCTTGGGTTGCTCTGGCCCTGTTCATCCTGCTGCCACCAGTTCCGCCGACCGACCTGACGCCAGGTCAACAGCCAACACGCCCGCCAGAGCCAGGCCCGCCACTGTGGCAAGGTCCGCCGCCACCGACCGATCCCCGCCGCCAACCCCACCCCCCAGCCCGCCGACGCCAACAGGTCCCGCGCCAGCAGCTCCGCAGACGCCCACTCCGCCTCCGCCGCCAAGCCACTCGCCGCCGGGTCCGCCACCATCCCGCGCCAGGCGTGGGCCGCACAACGCAGAGACACGAGCTCCGCCAAGCCCATTGACCGGTCCGCCCCCACAATGCCCGCGGTCACCAGGCCCGCCGCTAGTGAGCCCATCGACCGGTCCGCCGTCGCCGCAGGCCTCTCCGGCGCCACGCAATCCCGATGTGGCCACGGGTCCTGTTCTGGCGCGGGTGCGCCGGGTATCGGCGGGTCATTCACGGGGGGCGCGTCGGTGGTTCCCAGGGTGGTTCCGGGTGGTTCCCACGGGTGTCGGTACTAGTACATATAGAGAACCCGTGCGAACTAGTGGGAACCACCTGCCGCAGAACGTCCAGAACCACGTCCCTGCGGCATCGTGCGAGCGCCTGCAGCTCCCGGCTCGACGGCGCGCGTCCATACCCGACCAAGAACGCCTCGGCGGCCGCCCGAGCCCGTGCCTCCGGCAACGGGCGAAGCTTCCTGTCCACCCCCGCGAGCGCCCGCACCGAGTTCCTCCGCGTGATTCCCGCCGCACGTTGGAGCTGCCCGACGGACGGCACCTCCTCCCCGAACGTCGTCATGGCGCCCTCTATCCGACGAGCCGTCTCCTGCTGAACGCGGTCGTTGCGCTCACGCAGAGCATCCAGCTCCTGGGGCGTAGGCATGCTCGGGCAGAACTCGGCGACAGTCGTGAGCTGGCCCACGTGAAGCCCTGGCACCGGGTCGCAGCTCAGAGCGAAGACGCGCACCGTGTGCGCGGATCGGCACGCGCGCGCTCTGCCGATGGACTGCAGTACCTCCACGCTACCCTCGGGCATCCCCGCGGCCAACAGGTCGAGGAGCACCTCCTGCGCCTTCTCTATCGTGTCCGTCAGGAACGCGCCGCGCGCCCGGCGTCTGCGGCCCCCGCGGACGGTTACCATCGGCCAGCTCGCCCGGCCGAATGCGAGGTATGTTCGCGGGATCGTCTGCCGTGCGGCCTGCGTTTTCCCAACGCCGCAGGGCAGTGCGAATGCGTGCGCCTCACGCGGCAGGTCGCGCAGGAGCCGTGCCGTGCGCTCCTCGACGAAGTGCTCCGCCTCCGCGAGCGGGACGGTGTCCTGCTGCGTGTCTACGTCATCGGCCGCACGTTCGCGGAGCCGTGGCTCCCGTCGCGCATAGAAGCGCGTCATGCCGGCGCGTCGTTTGATGAGCGTGTCCGCGCCCTATGTCGAGCCCTTCCGTTTCGAATCCCACTTCGGCCGCATGAGTGCCGACTGCCTGAACAACCGATCAGCCGCTTCGATGTCGCCGCCGGCATAGAACAGGAGGAGCCCGGCGAGTGCCCAGTCCGCCGCGGATCGGTCCCCGCCGAATGCCGTCAGGTCGCCGTCGTCGAAGAGGGCGCGGAACTCCGCGCCGTGCTTCCCATTGCGCGCGGTCGGGTATCTCTTCGTTCGACAACGTGGTCGGCGCGGACGGTGGCAGCTCGTCGCGCTCGGGCTCCGCGGCGAAGGGCACGCACACGTCGGCGATCTCGCGAGGGTGGTAACGGGCCTGCATGCCCAGGGACAGAAGCCGCGTCCGCACCGGCTTGGACTTGCTGTTGACGCAGCCCGGCGCCCTCAGGACTCTCGCCAGGTCGCCAACGGAGTCGAGCGTCCAACCGCCCACGCGGCGGGCCGTCTCTTGAGCGGCCCCCTGCCACCTGGCAGCGAGCGTGATGGCGTCCTGTCGTTCCTGCCCGGAGTCGAAGGTCCAGGGCTCGGCGAGACACCACCAGCGTCGGCGGTATCGGGAGCGCGTCGAGGATGCGCTGGGCGTCCGCCTCGGTCGGCCGGCAGTTCGGCTTGGCTGGTGTGGCGAAGTCGAGGTCCGCGCCGAGGCCGACGATGCCTGCGGCCGTGGCGATGCTGATTCGTTGGCGAGGGCCGAGGACTTCCGCCACGGCTTCGGTGGCGAAGGCGATGCTGGAATACACGTCCGTCTTCGGCGGCATTCCGGCGACGGCTTGCGCGGCCTCGTCCGGATCGGCGAACCAACGGGTCACCTTTGACGGTAGCGTCCACACGGTGAAGCGGCGCCCCGCGTCAAGGTCGGCATACAGCGCGTCGAAGAACACGCGGGTGTCCGGGAGGCTTAGGTCATGGCGTGCCAGGGCCAAGACGACCGCCTCCGTCGAACAGCACCGGCCCGGCGCCACGAGGGCACCGGGCCGGGATGATTGCTTCCGCCGCAGTGGGGCAGCACTGCGGGGGCACCGGAGGGCGGAGCATTCCCGAACCCCGGGAGGCATGGAGGGCTGTTGGAGGCCCGCACCGAAAAGCAGCTATACTGTTAGTGGTCGCGAGCATTCCGTTCCCTCCGGTTACCGCAGGCCCGCCGCTCTGCCCAGAGTGTTGAGGCGGGCTCGCCCGATTATGTGCCGCTTGTGCATCTTCGTCCCTTCGAATGTCCCGCGAAAGTGACAGGTTACCGATGTCGTATCTTGCCCCCCTGGCGCCTCCGAGGATGGAGCGCTTCAGCTCATCGGCCGTGACGAAGCACTCCCCATGGTCTGGGTGCATCCAGCGCTTAAGCTGCTTCTCCGGGTCGCCCGGACCACACACACCGGCGTCAGCCAGCGCCTCCGCCAGCGCCGGGAGAGTCAGGTTCCCCCGCCCCTTACGATGCCACGCATCAGCGCAGACCCGTAGCAGCTCCTCTCGGTTGCCGATACGCGGGTCAGGGCCGGTCCGGGGGGCCGGCTTGCCGAGCAGGTGCTTGTCGAACCAGCGCTGAACCCGTCGTGCCGTGGTACACGCTGCGTCCGTGGCCGGGCCATCGAACACGGTCGACGTCGCGACCCAGAGAGTCGCCCCGTCGTCCATGAGGCCGTCCGCCAGTCGTTGGAACAGGCCCTGGGTGAACCCGAAGACCAGCACAACGGTCTCGGCACCCGCCCGGCGCGCCACGAAGCCGATGCTACGTCCGGCACCCCCAGGGCGCATTGGGGGCAGAAGCCCGAGGAGTCCCGGGTACCTGCTGAACGGCCAGAGCTCTGCGACCAAGTTCTCCAAGCGCTCTCCTGCCTCCCTAGTAGCGCAACGGGAACCAGACCGCGAGCCCACTCGCCCCGGCCACGCTTGCGAACTCCTCTCGCTGCGCAGGCACACACAGGAGGTCCGCGTACTGCTCCGCGTACGTCTGTAGGCTATGCCCTCCTGCCCCCCAGCAGACACGATCCGGTTCTTCGTCGGCCTCGCCCGCGAGCCAGAGGTCACATCGCGGAGTCCTGGGGCAGCCGCTGTAGACAACGCGCATCCGCCCCCCGTCCTCGTCCATCCGTATCGTGTTTGGACCGACTGGCGACCGACTCGCCTCTCGCTTCCGCTTCCTGCCCATCGTGTGCCCTCGCTCCGTGCCATCGAGGATGATGGGTCGGGGGCGGCCCGAGGGCACGGTAACCGCCCCCCGCAGGGCCAGGTCGCGACTCCCGGCCCATGCTGGTATGCTACGTCTGCTCCATCCTCGGGTCCCTGTGTCGCCATGCGTCCAACGCCATGCGGACCGCGGCCTCCGCTGTCGGCGCGGCGAGTGACGTTGACTCGCCCTCGGCGGAGTACCAGCACAACCGATGGCATCGCAGGTTCGCCCTCGACTCCAACACGTAGCGCCGGAGAACCGACAGATCACTGTGTCCGAGTATGCGCTGCACCTCGAAGATACCGGCCCCATTGCGCAGCAGGCTCAATGCCGCCGAGTGCCGCAGCAAGTGCGGGAACACCGGCCTGCCGACGTTGCCCCTCTGGCCCGCATCGCTCACGACCTCGTGCACGTTCGCGTCGGTGAACGGACGGACGGTCCTCGTCACGAATAGGGCACCGTTCGGATCGGCGGTACCTCTGGTCCGCAGGTGCTTCCGTAGGACTTTGGTGGTTGGGTCCGACCAGAACACGACACGCTTCTTGTCGCGCTTGCCGATCACGTCACAGGACATGTCGGGCGAGAGGGCGTTGCGCACGGCCAACTGACATGGCTCACTCGCGCGCATGCCCGTGTCGAGGAGCAGTAGGCATACCGTCTCGTCTCGTGCGGGGTTGGCAGACATACGGGTGCCGGCGAGTAGCCTCTTCGCCTCGTCCGGCCTGAGGGGTTCGCGTTGGTCGTACCGATGGTTCGGCGGCACGACGCGGGCCATGGGGTCCTGGGGGAGCCACTCCTCTCGCCACCGGCAGAACGCACGCAGGTTCCTGTGCTCGTGTCGCGCTCGCGCGTATGCCGATCGTTGGGCCTGCGGGTTACCCCAGCGGCCCGATGCGTTCGGTGCTCCGGCGTAGCTGAGGAACTGGCGAACAACGTCGGGGGTTGGAACGGCCAGGTCATCGGGGCGAAGCGTGTGAGCGAGCCACCATAGCATCCTGTCTCCGGTGGCCCGGTAGTCCTGGACCGTGCGAGATGACAGACGGCGATACTCGCAGTCGGCAAGCCGTGTGTTCAGGGCTTGTGAGACGGGGCAGTGGACGCTGGTCCGCTGGTCTGGGGATAACTCCGAGTCCGTTGCTCTTCGCGGCATCGTGCTGGTCCTCCTTGGGACACATCTTGCCGCGAAGTGTCTGGCGGGCAAGCGGCGCGAACCCGCTTCAGCACTGGGTTTGACGGGGGCCCAGGCCCGCCGATATACTGTCCGGGACCGGCCGAAGTGGCGGAATCGGCAGACGCGGCGGACTCAAAACCCGTTGCCCCTCGCGGGCGTGTGGGTTCAACTCCCACCTTCGGCACCACTCTCGCTAGTGAGCGGCCGCGCCCCACTGCGCCGCCGACAGGCAGGCGGACCTGCCTGTTTCCCTCCATGCGAACGGCCTGCCAGCGGCCGGGCGCGGTGTCAACGCAAAGTAGAAGTGTCCTGTTTCCTGCCATGTGGAAATGTCCGCTTGCTCTGCTGGTGCCAGGGGTGATTGGGGCTGGGTCTGTGCCCCGTTCGGGCTCGCCGGGGTTCCGGCGGCGGGCGTAGACAGGCGTCCCCGCGTGCTTCGCAGCGTAAGTAACCGTCCCGCCAGCGAAGTCGCGCGCTGCCATCCAGGCTCGCGGCGAGGAAGATGAACTCATCGCGCAATCGAATGTAGGTGAGATCGGCCACAAAGAGCTGGTTGGTTCGGGTGACCACCAGGTCGTTGACCCGGTTGGGGAAGACCCCCAGGGCATGATCGGACTGAGTCGTATGGATCCGCCGACTGCGGAGCCGGCAGAGCCAGCCGTTCTGGCGCATGATCCGTAGGACTCTCCTGTGGTTGGCGAGGAAGCCCTGATAGACGAGTTCTTTGGCGACTCGGCGGTAGCCGTAGCCGGGGAAGTCCCTAACGACCGGGTGCATGACGACGCGGAGTTCCGCATCCCGGTCGCGGCGGGGCCCTCGGGCTTCGTAGAGGCCGGAACGGTTGACTTCCATCGGCTCATGGCCGCGCGAGACGGGGAGGTCTTGTCGCTGGGACTCTACCATCTCGCGCTTTCCGGCAAGCGGGGTCCTCACGCGATCATCCGATCGCGTGGGGTGCGGAAGGGACGTTGGCTCGTCTCACACATCGCCGGAGGAAGTCCACCTCGAGGACACCTCTACTTTGCGAACACCGGACGTTACTACGTTGCTCCGACACGGGCGCCGGCGGCCCTTGACAAGCGCCACCGGCAGCGGTATCTTGACCGCACACATCGCGGGGTGGAGCAGTCTGGTAGCTCGACGGGCTCATAACCCGTAGGTCGCAGGTTCGAATCCTGCCCCCGCTACCACAGCTTGGAACATCTGAGCCGGCAATCGGCGGACGGAGATGGTGATCTCCCCGGTTGTCGGCTCGATTCGTGTCTGGTCCACGAAACGCCGGATCACAGCTCTCTGCTCGGCTACTCCATCGCTACTCAGGCACCGAAGCGCAGCGCGTCCATACAGTTCGGCTTCCTTCCGGGTCAGTTGCCGCAGTGTAGCAACCGGCGGAGTGCCTATGTCGTCCTGCAGCCTTGCGCGCTGTGCCTTGAGCTCCGAAAGCCTGGTGCTCGCCCACGCGAGGTCATCCACTCCCGCCTCGATAGCGGCTCGAACGTTCTCGACCTTCCGGTCTATGTCCGCCATCTGGCGCCGGACATCGCCGGCCGAAGTGCCCTGTCGGCGAGACTCCTCCTCGATCGCGCTGTTCGCTAGCGCCGTGACTCGGTCCCAGTCCAGGCACGCGTTGGCGCGCTGGCTCACCTCGTGCAGTACGGCCTCCTCGATGGCCCGCTTGTCGACGTACAGGGCATCGCCACAGCCCAGGCCCTTCCGGTACTTGGCCGAACCGCAGATGTAGTAGCGCCCGCTGCGCCCCTTGCCGTTGGTAGACGCGTGGCCGACCAGGTTCGCGCCGCACCGCGCGCACGTGAACAGGCCCCCGGACAGGAGGTAGCCACTCCTCCGGGCTCGCCGTTGTGCGTGCGACCCGCCAGGCGAGGTCGCCGCCCGCTGCTGACGTTCGCGCGCGATGGCCATAGCCTCGTCCTCGGTGATGAGTGCCTCTTGAGCCCCCTCAACCACGACCCAGTCAGTAGGCGAACGCTTCACGCCATTCCGGCAGTGTACGTTCCACACTCCGTATCCCGCGTACTGGAGCAGCTTGTGTGGCTCCAGTATCGAGTGCCACGTGGACGTCCCCCAGTGGCGACGCCTCGGAGCAGGAATGCTGTGCTCATTGCAGAAGTCACGAAGGCGGTCGAGCGAGGCGCCCTGCGCAGCCATCTCGACCAGGCAGTGTCTGGCCCACTCGTAGACCGGTCGGCTGTTCACGACGGTGTCGTCGAGGACCCAGACCGCCTTCAGGATCGGCCGCCCCTTCTTGTCCGTGCCTCTGTTCAAGCGCTCCGTTCGATAGCCCCAAAGCGGCTGACCACCATTCTTGTAGCACCAGCCCGTCTCAGGGTCACGCGTCCGTATGGTGGCCCGGCAGCCCTTCCGCGTATGGAACGCGATCTCGCGTGAGTACGCCTCGTTCTTGGCAAGTGTGATGGCCTCCATGTAGACCCCGGCGACGGTCTCGGGATCTGCCACCGGGTCGGACAATGACACAACCTCGACCCCAGCCTGACGTAGTTCCCGCAACAGCGTCTTGGCCCTAACGCTGTCTCGCGAGAAGCGGCTCATGTCGTGCACGAGGATCACGCCGATACTCGGATCCTCCTTGGCCCGAGCGACCATTCGATGGAACTCGATGCGCTTGTCCTCGCGTTGGAATGCGCTCGCGGCCTCGTGGTACTCCGCGACGATCCCGATGCCGCTCCTCGTGGCGTACTCGCGGATCTCGCGCAGCTGCTCAGGCATCGACAGCCCGCGCTCTTCCTGCATGTCGGTGGAGACTCGTCCCCACGCGAGGGCTCGCCGCGAGGCCGAAGCACTGTCTTGCCCTTGAGGGTTCGACCCCGCGAGTATGGACCTCAGTAGAGAGCCGTTC
>Ga0315288_10003881_pt1 | contig 19058 bp, 34 predicted proteins | sample YL17G11_20_MG_FD_203454 | JGI IMG/M metagenome (GOLD analysis project Ga0315288, IMG submission 203454) | Sediment microbial communities from Yellowstone Lake, YNP, Wyoming, USA - YL17G11_20 | ecosystem: Environmental > Aquatic > Freshwater > Lake > Sediment | place: USA: Wyoming | collected... | reverse complement strand
TATGTTTTTGATGCTTGTAATGGTTATAAGATATGAAATTTGACGAGGAGCATTTCAAGGCTAGTCTTATTCCTTTATTGGATAAAATTGGGTTTGCAATAGAAGGCAAGGCAAAAGAATTATGTCCCGTAGATACGGGACGACTTAGAAGTTCTATTCAGCATAAGACTATTCCTGTAGAACTTTCGGTTGTTATAGGGACGAATGTCGAGTATGCTTGTGTTATAGGTTCACGCCACAATGTCTATTATCCAGAAGGCAGGACATCAGGAGATATTGGAAATTACAAACCTAATTCGGTATTATCTAAAGATGGAGAACCCCATAGAATTGTAGTAAAACACAGATTCCCACAAATAGGGAAAAATGAAATAGAAGGAATATCTATAAAAATTAAAAAAAGAAGAAACCCTCTGATAGTTACAAAAGACCATCTTATTCTTACTTTAAGGGAGGAATGTCTTCAATGGATGAGGGCGAATGAATTAAGATTAAATGATATGGTATTTAGAAAGAGAAGTCATAATGCAATAATAGATAATTCAAACAAGGTCGAGTTTAATTGTGTTTGTGGGAAAGATTTTTTTATAAATAAATCTGAATTGAATTTTAGAAAGCCCAAATATTGTTCTCAAGAATGTTATTATAAATACACATATCATGATAGAGCAAAAGGGAAGAAATGGCACCTAAAAGAAGAACAGAAAGGACCTAATCATTGGATGTGGAAGGGGGGAAAATCCTTTGAACCTTATGATTGGAGATTTAACAATGAACTTAAAAAATTCATTCAAAAACGAGATAAACATACTTGCCAATCATGTGGAATGAAGAAAAATTTAGTAATCCATCATATAGATACAAATAAAATGAATAGTGAAATATCAAATTTAACAACTCTCTGCAATAGTTGTCACACTAGGATACATAGAATAGATTGTGAATTGCCCGATGTAAATCTAAAAATTTTCAAACCCATCCCAATTTTAGAACTTAAAAAAGTTGTTTTTAAAAGAAAAAATAAAGAAAAATTACCAAATTTATACGATTTTACTATTGATAATGAAAATAGTTTTGTTTGTGGGGGAATTTTGATTCACAATAGTTACGTAGAGTTCATGGCTCCTTTGGAGCATCCCAGGCCTGGAAGAGAAACGGGGCAGATGCCGTTTTTAAGACCTGCTATCTTTCAATCTAAAAAGAAGATAATGGAATTAACAAAAGCCCATTTCAAGGGAACATGATGAAGAAAACCGTAATAATAGATGAGAACTTAAGTCCCAGACTTCTTTATGAACTAATCAGGGAATATAATGTAATCCTACCAAGAAGAGGACAAAGTGACGAAGAACTATTAAACATGGCTATAATGCTCGACTGCTATCTGATAACAAGAGACCGAGGGTTCCCGCAATATCCTAAATTAGTTTACTTGAAGTCGACTTCTATTCCTTACATAAAACAGAGGTTGAGAGAATGCCAGACATAAAAGAATTTGATATTTAAATTAGAATTATTAATTATTAAAATAGACCTAGCAAGGCGATGAAGTCTAAAAAGCCAAGGGCTAAAGAATGTTGAATGTTTATCCAGTAACAGGAATTGTATATGCTTCTAATTCGTCTACTCCTTATCCTGATGTATCAGTAATACTCAGGAACACATCCAAAAAATCGTCAATGACTAAGACAACAGAGAGCGATGGTTCTTTTGCGTTTGATTTGAAAGACTTCATAGGCGGTTATTCTAACAGCGATGCATTACTGGTAGAGGCTGAAGTTGGTAGCTTTTACCAGTCCACTACAGGAACAGTAAATACAGGAGTGGCTGGATTAGATTTTACATTAACCCTCACCACCGAGTCTGTCATAAAAGTAATCAACAAGCACAGGGTCATGGAGGAATTAGAGATATTCTTCAGGAAGAAACTCACAGACCCTAAATCAAGAGGTACTGTAGAGACAACGACACAATCTGGCACAGGCAGTAAAGTTAAATTTACCCTACCTAGAGCTAACATAACTTGTGTTTATTCAGTGATAGTCGATGGGGTCGTACAAACCAATCACACCGATTATTATGTCGATTATAAGGATAGAAATCCTGACGATTACCCAGTGGTTTATTTCCTCACACCACCTACTAACAACGCTTTAATAGATTTCAACTACCATTATAGTACCGAATGGATTTATACAGATGTGCCAAGGACTGAGTTAAGCCTTGACAGCTATCCAAGAGTTAGTATAAGGCTTTTAGGGGTTAGGACTGCTGATGCAGGACTTGGTGCTGACTCTAACATCACAGATATGTTAGGAACAGTCGATGTTTATTCTATAAAAGAAAGCGAACTGGAGGATTTGGTCGAGGATATAAGAACGTTAATCCTACAGAATAAAAAAGACTTTCATTATTTCAAATTTATTACTATAGAAGGACTTGGCCCAGTGATAGTCTCTCCAAATCGTGAAGAGAGGATACTACAACAAAGCCAAGACTTCATAATAAAATTTAGGTTAGAGGTGATATAAATCGTAGATTTTCCAGTGAGCGGTTCAGCATCTTACATAAATGTAGGATTGGAAGCAGCGGCAACTTATGGGACAGTTTCAGGAGCATTAGCGGCAGACCACATGATTGCATTTGGACATGATACAAAGATTACAGTAGACAGGAACATGAACAATACACCAGTATTCGGATTAGGTAACCCTTATGCAAGTAGTGCATACGCAGGATTGTTCGAGGGCAAGTTGACGATAAGTTTCATATTAGCGTCGACCTATTTCATGGAGCTAGTGATGGGAGGTTGTACAGATAACGGTACTGCTCCGACTACACACACATATGTAGACAACACAGGTTTCATAGCGACATCATTCACAGTAGCAAATGGAATACTCACAGACACAGACTCGGTCTGGGCATATTTAGGATGCGTAATGGATAGTTGTGAAATAGCAGCAAGAGTAGGTGACCCGATTAATGTAACATTAAACTGCCCTTACGCAGAAGAGACATTGGCGTCAACAGGAATAGACGCCACACCAGCAGTAGATGCAGAGACGCCAATGGTATTCAGTGAAGGTAGTATTCAATTCCCAACAGGAGTGACATTGGCAAGAGTACAATCATTTACATTCAGGTTCAATAAGAACGCAGAATTGATTGCAGGTCTAGGGGACAGATGCCCGAGCAAAGCAATATGGAAGAGCATGGGATTAGAGTTTGACATGGAGATAAGTTACGAGAATTCAAATTTAGTAGCAGACTTGTACGGTCAAGCAACAGGACCATTGACAGCAACAAACCCAGCAGGGCATTTAACTTTAGTAGTGACATTAACAAACAGTGGTGCGGCGGCTGCGACAAGGAGTCTAGTGATGACAATGGGTGTTACACATATAACAAGTGACTCATTACCACAAAACGTAGGAGACCATTTAGTTCAGACAGTACATGGATTTTGCATAGCAGCACCAACAAGCATAATCGGAAGTGACAATACAACACCGAGTCCGTTGAGAGTTGATTAGATGAGAACATTCAGAGCAATGTTTTGGATTCCAATCGATGCTATAGATAGAGGAGATGCTGAAAAGATTGCCAATAGAGTAATCAAACAAAAAAAATTAGATGCGAAATTATATTCCATAGAAGAAGGTTAAAGGAGGTTAGTTTAGTATGGAAATTGAAAAGAGAGAGATACCCATAGATTGGGAAGGAAGAAAGGAGACAGTCGTAATAAAGAAACTGACATACGGTGACACGTTAGATTTAAGAGAAGAATCTACAGATTTGAAGTTCATAGGCACACTCCCACAAATAAAGTTTAACTCAAGCAAGTACGAATTGTTGAGTGTTTTTAAAAGCATAATGAAAGCCCCGTTCAAGATAGATTTAGAATCAATAAGGCAACTGCCGAAAGATATTGGCGAGTTGTTAGGGAAGGAGGTAACAGAATTTAGCAACTTGGGAGAAAAAAAAAATCTGACATCAAGTGGGCAGTCCAAACAGGGAACTGGTCCCCCGAAATAAGGAAGGAGATGACATACGCAACGTTATGTTACATCTACAGTGGTTTAAACCCAGAGGTAATAGACAGGATGCCTAATGATTTGGTCGAGGCATTTTTAGTCATAGCCAATGAGTTAGGTAAAGAAAAATCCGTAAACCCGAGAGAAATGAGGAGGATGATGTAAATTGTTATCTGAAAGACAAAAAGAATATGTTTATTCAGAAAGAAATTTATTTAGATTAAAACAAAATGCCTTTAAAATAGGTCATCCCACTTGGAATAAAGGTAGAGAATATTTACCTCCAGAAATAAGAGCTAGATGCGGATTTAAAAAAGGTCAGAAAATAGCATTAGGAATAAAAAGACCAGATGTCTCTGAAAAGAATAAACTAAGAAGGGGGAAGAATTGGAATAGTAATTATGAATTAGGGGCAACATGTTATAGAAGAAAAGCAAAAAATTTAAAACAAGAATGTAACATATGCCATTCAATAAAACAATTAGTTGTCCATCATAAAAATACAGACCATCAAGATAATAGATTAGAAAATTTGGAAATTTTATGTATAAGTTGCCATGTCAGAGAACATAGTATTTTAGGTGAAATGCGTGGATATATTTGAGACTCAAGTGAGATTGAATTTCGTAGTCCCCGCAGGGGAGGTCGATAGGATTAAAGGACTTGTAGGGTCAGCTCTAGGCGGATTAGGTGGTAAGATTGGTGGTATAGGTAAACTTCTTGGTGGTGCAGCAAGTACAGCGGCATTAGCGGCAGGAGCAGCAGGTGCCATAGTCATGTCTTCACCTTCGTTACAGAACACATTAGAGCATCTGATGAAAGTAGTAATGTTAATGATAAGACCGATTGGAGACATAGTGTCTATCGGGTTAAGACCGTTGCTTGATATTATGAGACCGATTGGATTATTCTTTAGGATTTTAATAAAACCTTATTTGACTAAAGCAATGGAGGCTATGAAACTTGGAAGAGGTTTCATGGCTAAAGGCGAATATGGCAAAGCTGGTGAGGCTTATGCTTTAGGTGCTGCATTCTTATTGAAACCGTTCTTTGATGAGATGGTCACTGTTTCAACTATAGCCGTACAGGGTATATTATGGGGTATCAAAATGTTAGGAGAAGGTCTACTAGCAGTTCTAGACCCATTAGATATAATCAGAAGTTCTTTTTCTGATACAATGGATAAGGCTATCATATATGTAGGAGAAGGCGGGGCCAGGATAATCGTCGAGACTTCATTGATGTTGGAAACTTGGTTGGTTACATTGAAAGCTCAGTATAAAGAAATTGAAAATACGGCTAATGTTTCTATGACTACGACTTCTACTTTTGTCGGTGAAGGATTTGTGAGGATAATAGAAGCTGCTACTAAATTCTTTGTAGGTCCAGAATCCTTTGAAAGACTTGCTGGTTCAACATTTGATAGTATATTAACTTATGCTTATCAAAAAGTAGCAGAATTGAATAGCTTATTGGATTTAGGTCAAACCAAAGTAAACGCCTTTGGAGAAGAGACAACATGGACGAGTACTGTTAGAACCACTACAGGTGGATTTAAAGCAGGCGGAGGTGGAGGAGGAGGAGGGGGGTCTTCTGGTGCTGGAGGTACTTATAATTTCGGTGGTATAACAATAACAGGTAATGCTAATTTGGATAAGATAGTAAGCGAGGTTGGAAGTATTGTCGGAAGAGAGGTGAAGATGACATGAGCTATACCTTAGGAACAGCATCGTCTCCAAATGTCACGTGGGGTGCTTATTATAATGATATGGGAGTAATCCAGGAAGAGTCATGCTCTAAGAAAGCAGACTTGTCACCAGAACCTTTGATTGGTTCAAATAGCAATGAGACAGATGTTTATGAAGGAGGAGGTTGTGTCAGAGAGATAACCGTGACTTTCATAAAGACAGGGGCATTTACCGCATTAGCTACATTTGCCCAGGCACTACAGACTTTAATAAACGGGGACCAAGAACCGCCAAGTTACCCTATATTATTTGCTAGTGACGTATATGGAAGCGTTTATGTGAAAATCCAACAGATAACATCTTCGATGAGAATACTGGAGACAGGCACTACTTCAATAGTTTACACACTCCAAATGATAGAAAGCAGTCAGATTGGTTAATATGCGTTATCAAGATATAGTTAAAATTTTAGGTAGTTCAGCTAGTCTTGTCTTAGTGTTAGTTGGAGTCTTTAACCTTACTGGAATGAGCCATTCTATTCCTGCAGATATAAACTGTGGGACAGATTGCTATTCACAGGTCCAAGTAAATTCTACCTATTGGGAAATATGTGTGGAGCATTCCGGTGAGCAGCCAATCTTTTATAAAAAGACATTAACAAGCAGAAGGATGTGGATTAACCTGGATAGAGTAAGTGATTTGATACCAACCAATCCTGAAGTGAAAGTTGAACTGTTGATACCCACGACTAAGGCTTACTCGACAGTCAATACTGAGTTCGGCTATCTGAGACCTGTGAAAGACGGGGATTGTATAATAAAAAGGAAGACACTAGCTAATCCTTCTGGGAGTCGTTTTATCATTCATGGTTCTAAGGATGTTAAACAGACAGTCAAGTGGGGTTTGAATATCGAAAGCCTATGGCTAGAGGATATAAAGATAGACCCTGTCTGGAAGGGAGTTAAAATTTTATCAACAGTAAATGTCGACAGTTATGATTATAGTACCGAAGAACATTGCATAGTAGAGAATTTCATGGAAGGTACGAAGTCATTTGAACAGAAGACATGCCAACTGACAATCTATTCATCCACCAGATACGTGCCAGAGGTGTCAGAAAATAAGATTGTCTGGCAGAAGATAGAGAATGCCAAGGATTTAACTCCTTATCTAAAATTTGATTATAAGAAAGACGACAAGGACAATTATGATATAAGATTTACGAAATACAACTACACATACATTGAAGGTTCTTTATGGGTAAAGACAAAGACAACCGTCCCGTTCAAGATATGTTTCAACGAGACCATCTGCAAGATTTACAACGTACCTTTTGTTTCTAACAGTTATAATTTCATCATAGATTTTAACTCGAACACGACAACTGTAAATGGTGTAAATGTTAAGTTTGCCAATTTAGGTGGTAGGAATATTTTTAGCATATCCAACTGGACCCTAGGAACAGCATCGACAACCCTGACTCTCAGGGATAATGCAACAGAGAACTTGGAAGATACTTATGTTACTATAACAGTTCCAGGCACCAATTATGGAGACGCAGGACAGGTAATAGTGAGAAACCCAAATGCAGGATATGGGTTCTGGAAGTTTTCATTAGCGGCACTGCCCGATGATAGTACTGTAAACAGTGCATTGCTCTATTTAAATGAGACTGGTGTAGGGGGTACAGTCGCAGGGACTGTAGGAGTAGGTGAATGTTCAAATCAGACATGGGATGAACATGACCAGACATGGAATGATGTTGATGTTTTAATAGCTTCATGTAACGCGACTACATGGAACCAATACACAAATGGCACTGCTAACACATGGAAGAATTGGACAGTCACATACGCAGTGCAAAAGAACTTACTCCAAGCGAATGTATCATTTTGGGTGATACCAATCCTAAATGTATATGCAGAATTTTATTCAGGTGATTCGGGTGCCATTCAAGGTATGCCTTATCTACTCATAGATTATACTTCTGCTCCAAGTTGTGTGTGTGGTTGTTACAGTAGTGGTACCTTATATTTAAATGCTAATTCTTCGAGGCTTTGTGGAGAAAATACTTTTGATTACATCGTTATGACAAACAACTCTGCTATAAATATCCCTGCGAAGAATGCCACATCAAAGACAGGATATCTAACCCTTAATATAATCGGTAACCTTACTATGGATTCTACATCAGTGATAAACGGACAGGGTTCAGGTTGTGCAGGTGGTTCGGGTGATGGGGGTAATAACGGGAATTGTAACTCTCCAGGACTAGGCGGTGCTGGGACTAACACAGGTGGGGGGGGTGGAGGGGCTGCGTATGGTGGCAATGGTGGTGCAGGTGGCACTTGTGACAGTGCAGGTGGTGCAGGTGGGACTGCAACCTATACAGATTACAGTAACGTCAATATAACAATGGGTTCTGGAGCTGGAGAAGGTGGACCAGGGAATGATGGCGTGGGCGGTGGTGATGGGGGCAATGGCGGTGCAGGTCTTAAAGTATTATGCCAGAACGCAGGATGCAAGATATATGTAAGAGGGGCAATCAATGTTTCTGGTACAGTTGGTACTGATGGCCAGGATGTCAACGATGGGAGTGGTGGTGGTGGGTCGGGTGGAGGAATACTTCTGAGTTCTAATAATATTGATGTTTCTTATGCCAAGATATACGCCAAAGGCGGTGACAGTGCTAATGGTGGTGGTTGTGATGGAGGAAGCGGAGGAGGTGGTGTGATAAAATTCTATTACGATACTTTGACAAACACATCAACTACTGTTTCTGCCATAAATGGTACTGCTGGCACTACAGGTGGTCAAGGCACGGCAGGCAAGATATATTATAATGACATAGGCGACGTCTATCCAAGGTTCCAGAGCAATGTAACCATGCCAAATTCTCCAGCGGCTTATTCTTCAAATAAGATTTATAAATTTGAAATAAGCATAGAAGGTGCTGACAATGGAACTGTAGTATTTGAATCAAACCATACAGGCAATCTTGTCAATTACAGTCGTTCGTCGACTAATCAGGTGCTTAATGAAAGTACGTTGTTCATGTTTAACTTAACAGACCAAGCGGTGACAAGGTTTACTTTCAGATGGTGCATTAACAACACTTATCTAGATACGACTGTCGAAAACCATACAATCTGGTACTGGTATCAAATAATTCCGACACCGACATCAATAAAATTCTACATAAACAGTTCAACAAGTACAACAAGCGATTGTGTGATGAACGAAGCTATAAATGCTACTGCTGTGTTGAACATAACAGACCAAATTTGCCTATCGGTAAACAAGACAGGATGGCTCACAAAATGTGGGACCAGCAGTGTAGCAAATACGTCTATTGCAAATTGGGCCTTTGCTGTCTATAATTTCACAGCAAATTTCACAGGTACGACAAACAAATCTTCTTCCGTTTCTACAATATTCGTATCTGTAAGGAACTATAGTCTGACCTGTGCTAAGGCATATCCTGACTATATAATAATGCCGTCCAATGCTACGGAGTATAATGTCACACCCTACGGTCAGTCCTCGTCCGTGCCATTCTTTAATTGTACTAATAGAGGGAACCAGACGATAAAAATAAACGTCAGCATGAATGCAACCCCAGCTACTTGTGTGATACCTTGGGCTGCTAACTCTAGTGGAATTTATAATAGGTACAACACTACTGCAATTGAGATAATACCGAGCCTTTCTCAGAACCAATATAAAGGAATATGGCTTAGGGAGAATTTAATCGATTGTAATGCTACAGCAATAGGGGCTTATGAAATATTTGAGATATACACAAAAGGTTGGTTCTAATGCCCATAACAATAACGACAACTGGTATAAGGTTCTTTCCCAGGCCCAGCAAACAGTCATATTTCAAATTGACAATCGGAGGTACTGACGTAACAGCGAGGATAAAAGAAGCAGATTTCAGGAAATTAGCCACGATAGGGGTAGGAGATTTCAAGATTAAACTTTCTAATGTCGGTGGTGTCTATGACGATTTAGGCTGGGTAGGGGGAACTGAAATAATATTTTATGCCGACTACAAGGATGCTACACAGAAACAATTTACTGGAAGGATTGATTTTGTACAATCAGAAGTAAGTAATAATGAACAGGTGAAGGTTTTAGAAGGAAGACATATTTCATATCCTGTGTTAGAGACACATGTCACATATTCTACGACTGCTGCTACAGATGGGGCTACGTTATTAAAATATCTTGTAGATAATTTCCTTACAGGATTTACCTATACAAATACGACAGACCCGATAGGGACTACAATGAGTGTCACCTGGAATGAGAAGCCGCTTTGGAAATGTGTCCAGGATATCTGCACAAAATGTGGTGCTGATTGTTATATTGACAATGATTTGGATTTTCATCTGTTCGTAAAGAACTCAGTGACATGTACAAAGGATGCTATATCAGAGAGGAATAATATAAGATGGGTAAGGGGGTTTGGCAAGGACACATCAGAAGAGAGGGACAATATTAGAGTCTATGGAGAAGACAATGAAGGAGTACCTATAATATACACTTCTGGCACTGGGATAAGGGAGACCATAATAAAAGATACAAGCATTGAGAGTGAGCAAGAAGCCCAGGACATAGCCGATGCTACTTATTCTGAACAGCTTACTGCTACCGATGAGGGGAAAGCAAAGAGTCTAGGGTTACCTGATTTAAATCCTGGAGAAAGGATGTACATATATGCACCAAGAGCTAACGTAACGGTCTTAGAGAGGATAGCTGAAATAAAACATACAGTGAAGCGTGGAGAAGGATGGAGGACGGAAGTGACAGTAGAGAAAAAGGAAGCAGGCACATCAGAGCTGATGAAAGAGAGGATAGACAAAGAGCTACAATTGAGAAAAATAGACAATCCAAACCAATTAAGTTATTCCTATAATTTTACATTCGACGACGATACAGGTCTGGTGCATACTGACACCGAGACTTCTGAAGGCAGGTTACAGATAGTCTCAGGTACTGCAGGGTCGTGCATAACAGACTCAAAGACCACAGCCTCTAATGTGACCCAGGTCGAATTGAGGATAGTAGGTTCTGACTTGACTTCTTCTATATTCAGGGTCTCTACGGATGGTGGTATCCATTGGACGGTTTTGACTAAAGATACCCTTACAACAATTCCTGTGGCTGAAAGAGGAGACGCTTTAAGGATAAGAATCATACTTAATTCAGATAGTGACAATCCAAATCCATTGTTAGAATCTCTCGCTATACTATATGATTTGACTTAAAGGAGGTGAAAGAAATGGATTACATGAGTTTCGTTTGGGGTGCAGTCGGAGGAGTGGGTTGGAGCATACTAGGATTTGCTAGAGAAAAGCAGAAAAATACAAAGATAGATTTCGACCCAAAACAGTTCATCAAGACAGTTATAATAGGCGCAGTGATGGGGTTTTATGCAGGATATTCGGGCATGACAATTGATGTAGTGTCAACCACAGGGTTCTCATTGACAGCAACAGCAATAGCCGACAAGATAGTAAACCTCATATGGGGGTTCTTCAAGAAATAGAGACTGCACGGATTATAGTTCGTAAGAATTAGGTTCGGCAGAAATCTTTCTGTCCGAATTGATTAGCGGCAGCTATATTTTTATTAGTTCATCTAAAGGCACGTTCCTCTGCGGCTCGAATGGCTCATGCTGAATCATACCCCCTTTTAGATACTGTTCCAGTTTGGCGACATAGAGCATTGTAACCCCGTCTTTCCTGTGCTCTTTTATGATAATCTTATCTGCGTTCCTTTCCTTCAGCCATAAAATTGTTTCATCCGCTATAGGATAGCCCCTACCCAGGACATAGAAATGCTCGCGCGGGGTCCTGTCTGTAAAGAAAGTCTTTCCTACTAGTATGCCCACGTTCCTCTTGTTCAGATAGATGATTCCGTTTATTAATTCTATCACCCCAAAGACCTCTTGTATGTTCTGTAAAACAACGTGTTCAAATCTCGTTGGGTCCCATTTATTATCTTCACTACCCTGCTGAACCCCTTCTTTGGGAAGACCCTGTTTGATTTCCCGCACTTATAGCACCTGAAGGACCCTATTGTTTGAACATTTTGTTGCCAACCGCAGTTTCCGCATCTAACTCTGATTATCAATGTCATTTCCCCACACTAACTTTCTAAACTGTTCCTCAGTTATTTGAATATGATGGTTTTGTAAACCCCTCAAACGCCCCTCAAACCATATCGGATTTTCTTTGACAGTACTGATTGCTTCTATGACCTCTGGCATGTTCTTAATAAGTTCAAATGATTTCTCTTTTGATTCCAGGTCAGCTACTCTTAATTCTAGCAAATTTATCTCTTTCTTTCTTTCCCCTATTATAGCCTGAATCCTTTCTTTTATTATCCCGTTTGTCAAAGCACATTCTATTGTCAATGCCCTTTCAAGTGTTTCAGATACTTTTATACCCCTTCTTTTTACTTCTTTCATTACTTCTGTATCTACACAACAACTGACAATAGTTTTCATTTATTTCACCTTTATAGAAATTTTTATATTTTTATATATGTATTTCACCTGAATTAAATTATTATTATTATAGTATATTTAATTAATTAATTAATTAATATATATAGTTTTATGTTATTTTATTTTTATATTATAAAATAAAAAAAAAAGAAAATATTATGCTACTAAAACAAGCCATGTTTTATTGGGCTGTTACATATATAATAGTTTGTTTTAAATAGGTCATTTTTCAGTAACAGAAAGGTTTATATACTATGGAATCAATTAAGAATTAAAGAAGAATTGAAATGAAATTAAAATGTGATAAAATATGGGTTCAATCATATATAGAAAATGTCCATTTTGTAAGGATAGAACTCCACATAGAGTTATGGAAAACCGTAAAAACAGTCCAATACTTTGTGAAGTGTGTAATAAACAATATGTGAGGTAGATGAAAATGAAACCGATAATAAGGCATAGGCACAATTATAGAAGATTTTGGGGGTTGAGAAGATGAACTGTTTAATTTGTGAAAATAAGATAGAACATGGTGGTAAAAGAAGACTTATGTATTTAGGTAATTTATGTTCTGATTGTGATAAGTTAACAGATAAAGAAGTCAATAAAGTCTATGATTATTTCTATCATGATATAGGTTCATTATTTGGTGGTAAATTGAGAAAACAAATGATGAAAATAGAATGGAAGGGAATAATGAAGAAATATAAAGGAGGCAATAAATCATGCATTAAACTTAATGGAGGTGTAAAACTAAATGTTAGTCGATGAACTATTAGATTTGATAGGTACAGGCATACATCTTACAGGCGACGCAGTATCTTTTTTGATTGTCTTGGCTGTAGTAATATTCGGCTTGATAGGAATGTATGAATGGTTTAGAAAACATTGGAAGTAACCCTGCATGAAACCTGCATATAGCCTCATTGACCTGGCAACAGGTTGTGTTCACAATGGAGAGCCAAAACCTCTGTTGGTTGTTCCAACCAATATTTCAGGCTCTATAAACTATGTAAGGTTTGCAGAGAGGTGAAAATATGAAATCAAACAAAGAGATATTGACAAAGATAGAAATTATGATAAGAATCAGGGAACTGGACTTAAAGGAGCACGATTATAGTTGTGCGAGACTAAATCAGTTAAACATGGAAATAAAATTATTAAAAGAACTAAAGGAATGGTGTTTGGAATGAGTATAAGTAAAGTCTATAAATGTAAAAGGTGTGGGTCAAATAACATCAGGACCAGGACAAATTATTGGTTCGGAGACAAAAAGGGCATAACTAGAAAACAGTGTATAAAATGTGGTTCTTATAAATTGGTAGGAGGAATGATGAGATGAAAACTGAATTGAATATAGATAATGTGCCAGCAATGATTTTAGATTGCGGCTCAGATAAAACAAAGAGGACACTGATGATGACATTCGAGAGAGATGACGAGGGCAAGATAATAGAGAAATTAAAGAAGGGGGGATTTGAGGTAGATGTCAGAAAATACAACTACTAAAACTTGCCCAGATTATGACCCTGGCAAGTGCGACGATAAATGTGGCGTAGGTGTTTGCGCCCAAGAACATGACGCATTTGGAAAGGACAGGAAATATGACTGTCCGATGTGCGATTACGAAGAAACTAGCGGTGATGCAGAGTGGTATGGGGTGACAGGACTAAGGAAGTTTAAGAACAATGATGAAAGGAACGGGTATTTCATGGCAATGAATGATATTAAAGACCTGATAGGCGCGATGGAGAATTAGTACATTAAAAGGCTGCTCGAGTTTAAGGTGTAAATATGGGATTTGAAGAATAAGCAATAAGATAATAGAGAAGTTGGAAGGGGCTTTATCGCGGGTACCAAAAAATATAATTACGGAGACAATTGAATGGGAAAAGTTTCAGACTATAAGTAGACTACAACAAGAACATACACCAGAAAACCATTGATAGATTCGTAAAAAGAGGGGGCAATGAACCAAATAGAAAGAAAAAGAAACCATTGAACCAGGACAAAGGTGCTAATCCAAATAATGGGGGTAAAACAGCTATAGAAACTAATGAAGAGAAAGAAAATTGGAAAAGTATTTAAATAGCTGAAATCAAAATATAATCAGATTAAAATTAAAAGAGTTGGTGTTTAAATGGAGAAGAAAATAGGGATGATAGATGCCGTGTCCCAGAAGGAGAAGGGGTACGGGATAAATATTAATCAAGAATGGTACAACGGGTTCGGGAAATGTCCGGTTGAGAAGGGGGACAATGTCGAGATGGAGTTTGAACTTAGCGAGAAGGGTTTCAGGAACATAAAGGCCATTGCCAAAACCAAGTCGGAATACAACACAGCAGACCAAATCAAACCAGAGGCAAACTTAGACACAATGATGTTCGATACTATAGTCAAGGTTGAGGCGTTTTACAGGAATGAAAATGCGCTGGCGCAAGACTTCAAGGAGAAGATTGACTGGACCAAGATTATTGACACGATATACATGGCCAAGGCCAGGGCGAGGTAAATGGGCAACGGGCTGAAGATAAAGGAGAAGATACCGAGGACGCACTCGATACTGGTGCACAACCATGAGAAGAAGGAACCGACGGCCTACATGCCGCTCTACATGCCGAACACATCTAATGAAGAGATAAAGAAGATTCTGATGAAGCTGGTGAATGGGAATGGATAATATTGGAGTAGCATACGGCAAGATACTGGAAAGGGCGGCAAAAATAAGGTCAATAAGGAGAAAAATATACGGCGACAATTTCATTGACATATCGGAAGAAGCCCATTACGGCAATTTATTGTGGAAAATTGAAAGGGCGCGGCATACAACGGATAGCAAGAAGTTCGAGGACGACATTATAGACGCTATAAACCTTCTGGTGTTTATTTGTATAAAGAGGAGGCATCGGTAGTGCTTTCGGACATTGAAATTCTTGGGTCAATTGCTGCAGGTGAGATAATAATAGAGCCCTTTGAAGAAGAAAACCTCGGGCCCAACAGTTATGACCTGACGCTGAATAAAAGCATAAAGGTGGCGCAATTTGGGGTCGGCTCCTTTGATTTAATCGGACAAAATATAATGGCGTATACAAAATTTGAATTGCCCTATATTTTGGGTTCCTGGGGGGTAGTTACATTCATGACGAATGAGGTTGTCGGGTGCAAGGAAAAAACAATGGGCATAATATCGCAGAGGAGCAACCTGGCGAGGCTCCCTGTTGTTGTGAATTTTTCTGCGTTGCTTGACACGGGCTTTGTCGGCAGGTTGTCGGGGGCAATAATAAACCCGAATAATTTCCCTATTGTATTAAAACCGAATATAAGGATTCTTCAAATAATGTTTGATAGCTGCATCGGCATAAACAGGAAGTATGCTGGCAGAAAATCATCAAAAAATTTAGACCAATTCGGTTCTGATGTCCCGGTTTATAAAGTTGACAAGGAGTGGATAAAGCATGACTGAAGAAAAAATAAACCACAAGGGGTGGTGCAGCATACTCCAGGGTGGTGGATGCGACTGCCTGGAAGGGCGAGTCGGTTCAATGATAGTGAAATTGCTCAGGTACACAGAAGACCCGGTTAAAGTCGTTTGGGAGTCGGCAAGGAATTGCTATAGCCCAAAGGCATTTTCAGAAATAGAAAAGGAGTACACCGCGGCAAGGGGGTTTTCAATGGTAAAAAATTTGATAAAGAATGAGCACGAGTCGCCGCTTGAGCATGTGAATTTCACTTTTTGCATAGAGGGCGCCAGCAGGAGTTTTCTTGCGCAACTGACAAGGCACAGGCTGGCGAGCTATACGGTGTCCTCGCAGCATTTCCAGGACCATTCAGATTTCATGTTCAAAGAGTTAGAAAAATCCACTGGGGGGTTGGACAGGGAATACAGGCGATTGATGGGGGATATAACAGTGTTTTATAAAAAAATGATATCAAGGGGGATACCGATATGGGTGGCGCGGGAAATATTGCCAAACTCGTGCTTGTGCAAGATAATAATGACAGCGAACTTGCGGGAAATGAGGCACATAATAAAAATTAGAATAGCACCCTGCAATACCCCGGAAATAAAGAAGTTTGCCTTGATTGTAAAAAATATAATAAGCCATGCTGTTCCATGCAGCATGGATGATGTGGGGGGTTGATTCAATGCCCGGTTTAACGAGGGGTGAGATAATGTCGCGGATAGGTTCGGGCATAAAGAAGAATAGATTCGAGAGGAGGGGACACAACTGGCTCTGCGGCATGAAGGTGAAGCACAGGATGCAGCCTAAAATCATCGGGAAACCCGATGTGCAGGTTTTTTTGAAGCATGCCGGATTTTATATCTTTCTTGACGGATGCTTTTGGCACATGTGTCCCAGACACTATAAGAGGCCGAAGTCAAATAGGAAGTTCTGGATTAACCACATAGAAAAGTCAAACAACCGCAGGGAATTGATGAGAAAAACCCTGCCATACAGGTGGATAAGGGTATGGGAGCATGATATGAATCTTGCCGCATTTAAAAATATAATAAATAAAGAGGTGGGAAAGATGGAAACGAACAACAAGGGCAAAAAAACGATAGATATGATAAATTCCGGGCATAATGACAAGGAAATAATAGAAAAAGTTAGTACAACAAAAAACTCTGTGGCATGGTATAGAAATAAAATTAAAAAAGAGGGAAATAGCAAATGGCAATAATTGAAATTATAACAGACCATTAATGCGATTGAAGGGGAAGGGATTGAAATGACCGAAGAAGAGAAGTTAAAAATGATTATAGATTTGGCGGAAGAAAATCCGGCTTACGGGATAATAAATATGCCAAGGAGATGGAAAACATGTACAAGATAAAGTACAAGACAATCACTGTGATAGTGCCAGGGGACAAGCCCGCATCTTGTGACTGCTGTGCAAAGACGCCAGACCCCAGGGGTTTGGGTTTCCATCACTGGAAGTATGCCTACACAGTCAAGGAAGTGAGGGAGAATCCAGAACTGGCAAAGGAGAATGGTAACTGGCTCTGCTTCTACGAACACAGGATAGGCAACTGCATGAGGATAATAGACGAGAACCCAGAGAGGGTGAAGATATTGGAAATTTTAAGAACCAAAGCATTAGGGGGATTGATATGAACAGACAAGAACTAGAGGGCAAAAGAGTGCAGACACTATCAAAATATAGATACTTAGGATTAACTTACTATCCAAGTTTATTGATAAACAAAACAATCCATCAGAACAATGAAAGTCTAAGGCATGAGATAGCGTGTTATATGATTGATTGTATTATTCAAAGAGGGGGAGATGTAAGAGTAATATTTCCAATGATAGAAAAATTCATACAGGAATTTTCAGATAAAATAACACCGATTTTTAAACATTGGTGTTTTAAAGGAAATGAAAGGAAAATAATATCTCAAGCAGTAGCATCAAATAAAAGAAAGATAGATAGAGTAATACTTGATTCAGGAGAAAAGATAGAAGTGGAGACAGGTAAATCCTATAAAAAAGAAGATGATGTAACTACGGTGTATATATGAAGCACAAATGCGATAATTGCGGTAGACCGATATCTGAATCGGGCAGGTTGCATAAGAAACGCTTTGGGGTGCAAGCAGTCTGGCTCTGCAAAGGATGCGAGGGGAAAATGAAATGAAACAAAATGAGGTGTTGGTATGAAACAATCAAATAAAGAAATCAAAGAGAATCTTTCAACTGAATCTAAACAGAAAGATTCATTAAAAGAAATATTCGAGAAGTTTATCAATGAGTTATCAATCTGCCGACCTGACATAGATACTAATATGGTTGACTTTGAGATAATTAAAAAGAAAACAAACCAGTTAAAATCAGAAATATCACAAAAGATAAAGGAATTGGAGAAATATAAAATCAAGTTTAACAGATTAAACAACCAATTTAAGGAATTGGAGAATGAGAAAGAAAAAGGAGGAAGGAAAATGTTAAAATTTCAAATAGTTCAAATTCAACCAAACATACTCAAATTATTAAGAATAAACAAGTGGCTAAGTGAACACATGGTTATAGGGTTAGAATTTCAACATGACAAGGAAAACAACCTATATGCAAATATAAGATACATAGAGAAGAAGAAAGAATGAACTGGACAAAACAGTTAGTTATAATATTATTAATTTACTCTTTGATAGTATTTGGAATAGGATTTTTTTCTGGCTACAAACAAAAAGAAATAACAGTTGTTCCTGAAACACAAGAAACATGGAATACTTCTTCTGAAATATTAAAGGCTTGTAGTATAACTACAACAGTCTGGCAGATGAAAGAGGATTGTATAAAGCCAGTAGAATGCAACCAAAAAAGATGTGTCGTATGGGTCAATAACAGTTGTTTACCACCAGAACTTAGGATTAACGAAACAACAATCGACAAATGGATATTAGTAGAACAATTAAAATCCCTTTTGGGTGAGAAAGAATGAACATTTTACAAAGATTTATAATCTGGTTATGGTATGATAGAGATAATAAAACTTATTCAGAAGCTAAAAATTATTTGATATTGAAAAACACATTGGAAAAAGCAGAGAGCAAAAAGAATCCAGATAAAGAATATATCAAGCATTTAAAAGAAATAATTAAACTCAAAGAAAATTCCAAAGGAGAGAAAGAAGGTTGAATGAATGAGTTATAACTGTGCGATATGTGGTCATGATTCAGATAATCATGACATTGATGGAACATGTGAAATATGTGGTAGAGATTGTGATTTTGAAAATAGTTGATAACCATGAAATCAAATAAAGAAATCAAGAATCTTTCAACTGATGAAGAATCTATAAAAAGAGGTT
>Ga0315288_10003880_pt1 | contig 19059 bp, 23 predicted proteins | sample YL17G11_20_MG_FD_203454 | JGI IMG/M metagenome (GOLD analysis project Ga0315288, IMG submission 203454) | Sediment microbial communities from Yellowstone Lake, YNP, Wyoming, USA - YL17G11_20 | ecosystem: Environmental > Aquatic > Freshwater > Lake > Sediment | place: USA: Wyoming | collected... | reverse complement strand
ACCATTAGGTTCTTGCCAAGAAAACAACATGTTCTGCAAAGCAGCATTACCTACATTTACAATGGTAAAATTCATATCAGTTTCTTTACCAGGAGCAAGCTTTGCCTTATCAATATATATTATCTGGGCAAACTGCTTGCTTGCAATATTAACAGAAAAGCTTTCGGTAGTAGAAACTCCATTATTAAACTGGTATCTAACTCTTAAGGCTTTAGTACCTTCAACCACATCTTTATCAATCTTAATAGTGTATTCAAAGTTGAGATAATTATTTCCAGACTGGTAAGCGCCAAGACTACCCAGATTTTTCACAGCATCACCATTTATAACAGTAAAAGGGTAATCTTGGATTAACTCTAAATTTAGATTATCAACAGCCTCTCCCCCAGTGTTCTCAACCTTAAACCTCAAAGTAACAGTGTTCCCAGCACTAGCAGGATCAGGATCTTGGTTAAGCAAAGTAATCTTGATAGATGCAGAACTCGATTGAGCCCCATAAACAGACACTGCACTTAACATAATCATACAGACCAAAAACAAAACTATCTTTTTCATATTTTCACGCTCCTTTCATAATTTGACCATCTTTCAGATGAATTTTTCTTTTTCCTCTCTCTGCGAGGATTAAGTCATGTGTGACCATAATTATTGTCTTACCTTCCTTATTCCACAAGTCCTCCAATACGCCCATAACATCAGAACCAGATTTACTATCCAGATTACCTGTAGGTTCATCAGCAAGAATAACTTCTGGATCATTTGATAATGCTCTAGCAATAGCAACCCTTTGCTGCTGACCACCAGACAGCTGAGAAGGCCTATGATGCATCCTATCACTTAAACCAACAAGCTTCAACAAGCTAACAGCTTTCTTCTTAGCATCCTCATCAGACAAATTCTGAAAATCCAAAGGAAGCATAACATTCTCTAAAGCAGAAAGATTAGGGATCAGATTAAATTGTTGAAAGATAAAACCTATTTTTTTACCTCTGATCTTTGCAAGGTCTGACTCGTGCAGCTTGGAAATATCTTTACCATCCAAAAAGATAGAACCTTTAGAAGGTAGATCAAGACAACCAACCAGATTCATCATAGTGCTCTTACCAGAGCCGCTAGATCCAGTAATTGCTAAAAAATCACCCTCATTCACATCTAAACTTATTCCTCTCAGAGCATTAACTTCTACTTCGCCCATCTGGTAAGTCTTCCAAACATCCTTCAAAGAGATTATGGTTTTTTTCATTTGTTTCTATCACCTGATTCTAAAGGTCTAGGAAACATGCCAAAAGGTGAAGGTCCTTCACGCCTGAATGGTTTATGCATGTCAACAAATGAACCAAAAACTTCAGTTTCCGAATGCAAAAGGATTTCTCCAGAGTTTACATCAACAAGATATATGTGAGTTGTTGCATTATTATAGAATGATACTTGGATTATAGTTCTTGGGTCATCATAAGGTTTACGCATTCTTTCTCCAACTATTACTTGGAAATCAGACATGTTAGCGCCAGTTGATTGCAGTTTTTCTGTTGCTATAGTTTTAGCATAATCAGTTTGTTCCTTGGTTGGCTCTATGAATGAGGATTTGATATGATGAGCTTTTATGATTCCTCCGATTATGAATGCAGAAAAAATAATGATTACTAAGACTGCAACAATCTTCCACAACCCAAACCTACATTTGTATGGGCAAACTTTTGACTTTTTGGAATTTTTCTTTTCTTTCATTAACCCTCACCCTTAAAATTTTTATGATTCCTGTTTAATAAAGATGAAACAACATAAATATCTTTGCTGTAACTGGTTTCATTTTTATGAAACAAGAGAAAAGAAATATTTATATATCTCGACCTGAAACATGATTGCATGGCTAAATTTACTACACTTATATCTATTGTTGTATTGATTGCTTCGCTGGTTTTGCTTTTTGAGGGATTATTCACTCCACAACCGATTGAGATAACATTGCAGTCTGGTCAGGAGATCTCAACTTCTACTGCTGAGTATTTTTCTTTAGCTAATGTTTTGCTTTTGATTATTAGTGCATTTTTGATAGGGACAACAGCTATGTACTTGTTTTATAATTCTGATCGTTCAAAAACATCAAACCAAAATCCAACTCTTCAAGTGACAAATGCTAATGTGTATAGTGCTGTACTTCCATTGTTGAAGACTGAAGAGAAACTTGCAGTTGCAGCATTGAAAAGTAATGGTGGAGAGATGCAGCAAAACAAATTAGCTGAAAAGATGGGTGTGTCTAAAGTGAAGGCTTCAAGGATCGTGTTTGGTCTTGAACAGAAAAGGCTAGTTAAAAAGGAAAGATTTGGTCTTACTAATAAGATTAAACTTGAAAAGAATTTGATTTAAAATACCTTATTCTTTATTTTGGAATAACTCCAGAGTGGTGTGAAATCTTTATAAGCTATTGCTTCATATGTTAGTGGTATGGTGGAAAAAAGAGGGGATTTCTTAGTAGAAGTATCTTGGGAGGTTTGTAATAAAGTTGGTGGTATTCATACTGTTCTTACTTCTAAGGCTGCTAGTATGAAGTCTATTTATGGTGATAATTATTTTGCTGTTGGTCCTTATCTTCCTAAGAGTGTCAGGGGTGTTTTTGAGGAAAGTCCTATTCCTGAGGATATAAGAGAGTTTTGTAATAAGACTGTTTGTGATGATTTGAAGAAGGAGGGCATCATCATTCATTATGGTAAGTGGCTTATTGATGGTGAGCCTTCTGTTATTCTTATTGATTTCCTTAGTTGGATGTCTAGAACTGATGAGTTGAAGAAGTGGCTTTGGGATGTTTATGGTGTTGATTCTTTAAGGACTGGTTTTGATTATGATGAGGTTGTTGTCTGGTCTTATTGTGTTGGAAAAGTGATTGAAACTATCTCTAAGTACAAGAGTGGTTTTAGGATTGTTGCTCAGTTTCACGAGTGGATTTCTGGCACTGCTCTTCTTTATCTTAAGAACAGGAATTGCAAGGTTGGTACTGTTTTCACTACTCATGCTACAATGCTTGGTAGAAGTCTTGCTTCTAAAGAAGTTGATATCTATAATAATATGGAAAGGTTTGATGTTAATAAAGAAGCGTATGGTTGTTTTTGTGAAGCTAAGCATATGGTTGAGGCAGCGTCAGCAAAGAATAGTGATGTTTTCACCACAGTTTCTGAGATTACAGGTTTAGAAGCAGGTAAGTTTCTTGGTAGGAAGCCTGATGTGTTGTTGCCTAATGGTTTGAATATTGATAAGTATAAAACTTTTGAGGAGACTTCTATTGATCATAGGGATTGTAGAGATAAGGTTAGGGAGTTTTTGTTGAAGTATTTCTTTCCTTACTACAAATTTGAGGTCAAGGATACTTTGTTTTTTTTCACTGCTTGCCGTTATGAATTTAAGGTCAAAGGTATTGACATGTTCATTAAGGCTCTTGGTCGCTTGAATAAATTGTTGAAGGATGCTGGTTCTAAGAAGACAATTATTGCTTTCTTCTTTGTACCTTCTGATATTAGAGGTATTAGGGAGGAAGTGTTGAATAACATGACTTTGTTCAAGGACATCAAGGATGATATTGAGGATCATCTTAGTGAGATTAAGTCTAATATTATTGAGGATTTGTTGTCTAAGAAAGAGATTTCTAAAACCACAATCTTTGATGAGGATTTGCTGCTTAGCTTGAAGAGGAAGGTTGCGAAGATTTCTAAGGAAGGTATTCCTTCTTTGTCAACGCATGACTTGAAGTATGGTAATGATGCTATCCTTAATTCTTTTGTCGAGAATGGCTTGACTAACAAGAAGGAGGATAAGGTAAAAGTTATCTTTTATCCTATTTACTTGAGTGGTGCTGATGGTTTACTTGACTTGAATTATGAGCAGGGAATTCTTGCTTCTCATTTAGGTGTTTTCCCTTCTACTTATGAGCCTTGGGGTTATACCACTTTGGAATCTTGCGCTCTTGGTGTTGCTTCTATGACCACTGACCTTACTGGTTTTGGAAGATTTATTGTTGATAAGGTTGATAAGGAAGTTCCTGGTGCTTTTGTCTTGAATGCTATGGGTAAGAGCAGGGATGATGTTGTTGCTCAACTCACTAATGTCTTGTTTAATTTTGCTAAGTTGTCTAAGAAAGATAGGGTTAAGAATAAGATGGCTGCTAGAAAGATTGCTGAGCTTGCTGATTGGGATTTGCTTGTTGGTAATTATGTGCAGGCGCACAATCTTGCTTTGGAGAAAAAGGGATTGTGATGAGGGTTGTTCATGTTGTTGGCAATAATTCCTTGAGCAAGGATGTTGCTGAGGACTGTAGTTTCATGCTTACTAACAAGGCTGGCAGCTTTGTTTCTTTCTCATCTTTTCCTAAGAGCAAATTTGATGGTTTCTTTGCTTATGAGAATGGTGAGATGTTTAAGGTTTTGGATTGGATCAAGGTTGAGCAGCAGCATCGCGCTTTGGAATTGAGGAATCATTTTGTGAGTGTTGAGCGTAAGCGTGGTGATTTTGTTGAGGGTTTTTTTCTTCCTAGGAAAAAGAATTGTCTTGTTTACGAGCTTTCTAAGGAGAAAGAGGTTGAATTGGTTTTTGATGTTAGGAAAGCTTATGACATGACTGAGTTAGGCAGGGATTATAGTGTTAGTGTTGATGGTAATGAAGCTATTATTGAGTTTAGGAAGAAGAAGGATAATTCTACTGAGTTCAAGGTTTTTGTTGTTGTCGTGGCTGATAAGCCTTTGGAGAATATCAATAAGTGGGTTGAGCACTTTTATTCTTTGGATGAGTCCAGAGGTGACTCTCCTTCTCACTGGAATGTCTTTTATGGTTTGAAGTTTAAGGGTTCTAGGTGTGTTATTGCTGCTTCTACTGATAAGAAGCGAGCTATTGATGAGGCTGTTGAGTGTTTTGTTGCTCCTCATGATTTGTTGGTTGGTGCGGAGAAGGAGTTTGTTGATTCTTGTCCTAAGGTTGTTTCTTCTGATCTTGATTTTGCCAAGGTTTGTGCTTTGAATTCTTTGGATGGTTTGGTTGTTAGTAATGAGGGTGTGTTTGCTGGTCTGCCTTGGTTTTTTCAGTTCTGGGTTCGTGATGAGGCTGTTGCTTTGAAGGCTTTGATTGATTTGAAGCATTATGATTTTGTGAGAGATGTGATTCTTACTTCTAGCAGGAGTGTTGGTTTTGATGGCAAATGTATTGCTATCAGGAAGGGCAAGGTTGGTTTTGATGTTCGTAACTCTGCTGATGGTCTTGGTTGGGTTTACAAGAGATTGCATGACTTGATTATTGCTTTGGAGTTTGATAGGAATTTGGACAAGCACTTGTCTAAGAAGGATTTGCATGTTTTGAAGGATAGGATTGAGCACTATCTTTTCTTGTTGATTAAGTTCAGCACTAAGGATGATTTGGCTGTTAATGATGTTTTGGAGACTTGGATGGATACTTTTGCTGATGGTGATAACCGTGCTGGTGCAAGGATAGAAATTCAGGCTTTACGTCTTTCTATGTATCAGTTGATGTATGAGTTGACTAGTGATATCCAGTACAAGAATTTTGAGCTTTCTTTGAAGAAGAGTGTTGTTAAGAATTTTTGGAACAATACTTTTTTGGCTGATGGCTTGAATGATTCCACTATTCGTCCTAATATTTTCTTGGCTTGTTATATCTATCCTGACTTGCTGCATAAGGAGGAGTGGAGGGATTGTTTCAGGAACAGTCTTCCTTTTATCTGGCTTGAATGGGGTGGTTTGAGCACTATTGATAAGAATAACAGGTTGTTTTGTAGCAGGCATTCTGGTTTGGATTCTCGTTCTTATCATCGTGGTGATTCCTGGTTTTGGGTTAATAATTTGGCAGCAATTGCAATGAGAAGAGTTGATGCTGAGTACTTTGCTTCTTACATCGAGAAGATAATGAAGGCTTCTGCTGAGGAGATTCTTTGGAAGGGTTGTGTTGGTTGCGCTTCAGAGCTTAGCTCTGCAGAATCATTAAGGTCAGAAGGTTGTTGGAATCAGGCTTGGAGCAACTCTACATTCCTTGAACTCTTGAAAGAGTTGGGGAAATAAAAAAGTTTTATTTCTTGAATTTATCTTTTGGCTTTTATTACTTGTTTTAGGTAGCTTATTAGTTCGTTAGCTCCTCCTGCTCTGTAATGATCTTCTGATTGGTGCAGGTATTAGATTCCTTCAGCCATTACTTTTTTGTGGTTGGTATTGCATGATCATACAAGCAGTGTGCGTCTGAGATTATTGAAAGTCCTCCTATTAACAGTCCTATTGTCCAAGCTGCTGGATGTCGATCATAGCTTTTAAAGAATCTGTCCGTACTTTTTCGTGTACTTCTCTGAAGAGATGCACAATAGTTGGCAAAGTTTTTATTGATTCCATCTAATGTATCATCTATTGTGTCTAAGATTGTTTTGTTTTGTTCATTTTTTTCTTGTTCCATTTTGTTTTCACCTTGTGTTATTAAAACATTTTTTATTTAAAATAGGAAAGTATCAAGATAGATAATGTGAATATGCCAAACAAGATAAGGATGATTCCGAGGATCATGTAAATTACCATCTGGACTTTTCTGCTCCACTCCATTGTTTTTTTTACAAAATCATCTGCCTTGCCAATATCTTCTTTTGTCTTTGTTTTGTTTTTAGATACTGAGATTATTGCATTGATAAAAAGTGATTGATATAGTTTGATCATAAAAACTGAAAATCTGGCTAGTTTTTTTGAGAACAAAAATAAAAGAGCGCCAACTAAGATCTCACCAAGACTGATAGACCATAATAGCATTGTTTGTGTCATTTTTTTCACCTTTTCATCTTCGTTTTTTTATTCGTATTTTCTTATTGTTTTGTATCCTTGGTTTTGGAATTCTTTTAGGACTGTGTCTGCTATGTTTGTGTGAAAGAATGTTCCTCCAACTATTACTCCTGTTCCTCTTAGTGATTCTGGTGTTGCTTGTGCTTGTATTACAGAGTCTGGTCCTATTGTTGCTTTGCCTGTTTTTGTGTCTAACATGTATGGTTTTATGTAGCTGCCATTTTCTTTTGCAAATTCGCTATTGACACCGAAATTTGATTGCATGTGTTCGTTTGTTCTGTTGTGTACTTCTGCTGGTAAGTCGTTTTGTGTGTATACTGCGCAGAATTCGTTTTCTTTGTCTAGACATTCTTGTATGGTTTTAGTGTCTCCTTTTACTGGAGATTGACCATAATATAGTTCTATTCTTTTTTCAAAATCCATTGTTTTCACCTTTGTTTTTGTTGTTTTTTGTCTGGTCTTGTAGTTCGTTCAATGTCTTCGTCACTGACGTTCTGTTTTAGTTGTTCCCTGTAATTTCTGTGTATCAAGTCGTATGAGGGGGCTTTGTCTGCGTCTTTTAGTTTGATATCTTCAAATGCTATGTCATATAGTTTGGTGTTTGTTTCGCGGAAAAGGTTTTTTATGATTTCAATAGCTTCACGCTCTTCTTCTGAGGCTGAACTGTCGTCGTTGACGCAGAAATTATTTCTTCTGTAGCTGACGCAGATAGTTTTTTTCAGCGGTGCTTGTGGGTTTTTAATTAGGGGGTTGTATGTTCTTTCTATGGCTACTGTTAGATCTGAATAATTATCTTCTTTGTATCTAAATAGGTGGATTACTTTTAATAGTCCTTCTTCGCGTTCGAATATGACGTTTGAGTTTATTCCGTTGAAGTTTTTTCGGTCGTATTCTCTTTCTAGGTCTGTTGGGGTCATCACTTTTGCTTCTATGCTTTGGTAAGCGGGTTCTTTTGCTGGATTGCTTGGTGTGTATGGCAGCGCTTGTTCTTGGCTGGAGTATGCTATTCCTGCCAGCAATGCTAAAGTGCTTAATGCTTTGCTTTTCATCTTGTTTTCACCTTTTGTATAATTGTTTTAGTCCTTGTTGGAATTCTAAGAATTTTGTTTTTGGGACGAAGTTTTTGGAGTATTTTAGCATCTCGTCTAGGTTTGGCGCATTAATTTTTCTTGCGTCACCTGAACGTACTCCTAAGAAGCGATTATGACCACCTACATAAAGCGAATCATCAAAGCCATAGGCGGAGTTGCCTCCCAGAAATAACAAACGCCCAACTGGTTGTTCCATTAAATTATCATGAAATAATGAACCCATCATAATACTGTCTCTTCCGTAAGTTTCCGTATATTTTGTAATATACTTCTCTGCTCTATCTCGTCCGCCAAAGAAAGGTATAGTTCGCGGATTTTCTAAAGCTTCACTAATTTCACTTAGGAAGTAACAAAACGGTCCCGTCTCCGTCAATTTATCATAATCAACTACAAATACTCTTTTATTGTCTTCTGCATCAACTAGCTTCTGGAACTCTTTTTGAGGCATAATGCCGGCGTGAGGGTCAAAATCTCCTATCTCAAAAGATTCTTCCTCAATAGCTTTCCTTATATTTGAGGGATTACTGAAATAGTTAGGAATGTGTGCGTAAACAACAACTGTATTACCTTGCCTTGTCTTTCCTGTTGCTCTAACACTTGGTGTAGTATACCATTTGAACCAATCTACCTTACTTTTCATTCTTGCATCAACAAGCTCAGGTATAAACATCGGTTTGTAGCCTGATTCCTGGCAGTTCTCCAAGGGAGTTGCTATACTCTCCTCATCATGAAATTCTTTTATGACTTGTTTCATTTTGTTTTCACCTTTGATATAATTGCCTTAATCCTTGTTCAAAATCTTCTTGTGATGCTTTTGCTACAAAGTTTTTTGAATATTTCAAAATTTCATTAAGACTTGGTGTCTTAATTTTTTTTGCGCCGTCTTCGGCGACTCTTTCACGACGTACCCCAAGAAAACGCCCAATGTTGCTGAGGTTGCCGTCGCCATTAAGGTTGTAGTCGTCGTTGCCCACGAAGAGCAAACGCCCCATTAGACTATTTTCATTAAGATCGTCACAGTGCCAAATTCCTATTTGGTTTGTATTGTAAGCTTCTTTGAATTTTGCAAGATATTCCTCAGCTCTTTCTTGTCCGCCTAAGAATGGAATTGTTTGAGGATGTTCTATTGCTTCACTTAAAGGGATTCTTTCTGATTTTGAGTTTTTAAGCTTGTCATAATCAACAACAAAAACTTTCTTGCCATCTTCTGCATCAACTAGTTTCTGGAATTCTTCTTGAGGCATTCTGCCAGCTCCATTAACTAAGCTTGATAGAGCACTCTTTATGTTTTCAGGATTGCTAAAATAATTAGGAATATGAGCATAAACCACAACAGCATTTCCTTGATTTGTCTTTCCTGTAGCTCTAACGCTTGGTGTACTGTACCATTTATCCCATGCTGCTTTGCCTTTAACTCTTGCGTCAGCAAGCTCAGGCATAAACATTGCTTTGTATCCTTCGCTTTGGCAGTTTTCCAAAGCAGTAGCTAAATCATCATTACGAAATTCTTTTAATTTTTGGCTCATTTTGTTTCCCTCATTGTTTTGTTCAAGATTTATGTTGTGGGTTGGGTGTTTTTCGATTTCTGGGGTCGTTAACACGCTTCGACCCACCCCACTAAGTGGTAGTAACAAATTATATTATATATATTTAATTTATATTTGTTATATAACTTATATGTATTTTAGAAAGTTTTATATATTAATACTGCTTTACACCTTTCCATGCTTAGAAAACTTGTAAAACAGGGCAGGGATGCTTTAACATTGACTGTTCCAGCTAAGTGGGTTAAGGAGAGGAATCTTAAGGTTGGTGATGAGGTTAGTATCTCTATAGACAGGTCTAACCTTATTGTTAGTTCTGATCTTAAGCATGTTCCCAAGAAGATAGGGTTTAGTATTGATAAGTCTAAGAAAGAATTCATAAGAACCTTGATCTCTGGTGCTTATAGAAGAGGTTTTGATGAGATTAGTGTTAGTTTTGACAATCCTGATGATGCGATAAAGATCCAGGATGCTTGCACTTCTCTTATAGGTTGTAATGTTGTTGATCATAGTAAGAATATTATCATTATCAAAGTCATGGCTGGTGAGAATGATGAGGAGTTTCCTAAGCAGCTTAATAAGATGTTTCAGACTCTTAAGTTTCTTTCTTCTTCATTAAAAGAGCATTTGGGTGGTGTTAAGAAGAAAGAGGAAGAGTTATCTTTGATAAGAAAACAGTTGATAAAATTAAGAGATCATTGCCAAAGAACTCTCAATGTTACAGGTTTTGGTGGTGATAAGAGAGTAGAATATAACACCCTAATCTTCTTAATAGAAAAGGTTGGTGCTGAGTATTTCAGGCTTTTTGAGTGTATTTTAAATAATAAGATAAGTGTTACAAAGAAGACTAACGAATTGATAAGTGACCAAATATATTTTTTTGATATGTTATCTTCAGCTTTTATGAAAGGTGATTTCTTAGCTGTAGGAAACCTCCATCTAGAATCAAGAAAGGATTATGATGATGATCATTCAAAGAATACATATTTTAAGATGGTTACTAATAAGGGTTATAATCCAGAAATAGTTTTTTTCTGTAATAGGATCATGAATTATTTGTTTGCGTTGTCTGCTAGGATGGAGATTATTTTGATATAAGTGCGTCGTATAATTGTTCTATCTGTTTTTCTTGTTCTTTTCTTATTGTTCTTCTCATCAGGCCTGATAGTTCTCTTACGCATGATACGGTTTTTGCTTTTCTTGTTTTATCATATAGTCCTAAAAGATCTTTTGTTGTGTATATTACTCCTTCTTCTTTTGAGCGAGTTCTTAAGTACGTTTCTAAGTAGGGTAGCCAGTCTTGTTCTTTTATGCCTCTTTGTGTTAGTGTTATTGATAAGTCCATTGCGGGGCTTCCTAGTGCTGTTCCTTCTAAGTCTATCATTTTTCCGTCTACTGTGTTTCCTGTCTTAGCATCTCCTTGGAGTAAGTATTGTGCGTCGTGTTTTAGTTCTTCGCAGTTTTCTTGGTATTGTTTTCTTAGTTGTTTGATTCTTGAAAGATTGATCATTTTTTTGTTCTTGTCCATAAGTTCTAGACGCTCATCAAAGCTTTTGTATTCGAATGTTGGGATTTTGACCCTGTTTTCTTCAAGAACTTTTTTTGCGCGAACATGATATTTTGCGTATGCTGCCATCCAGTAATGCGTGTTTCTTTCTTCTTCTTTCGTTTGAGGCAACCATTCTCTTATTGTTAAGTATATTCCTTGGCAGTTTATTGGGCTTGGTGTGTCTGTGAACGCTACAAGGTCTGAAGTTCTTTTATCTCGAGATAATGTGTGGTTTATTATTGCTTCTAGTTCTGCTCTTTTCTTTTCTGTTGTTGCTTTTACAAAAAGTTTTTTTCCTGTTGCTTTTTCTTCGCATTCGAATGTCTCGTTATAGCTTATTGCATCATTCTTTTTTATCTTTCCTAGTTCTCTGTCGATTGATTTTTTTATTCTTGTCTGTATCTCTATGTCTAGTCTTCCGAATATTGCTGTGCACGGGTTTTTGTTAGGGTCTGTCATCTCTTCTATTTCCTTGACAATTTGTGGGTAAGTTTCTGATAGGCAATCGTAGATGAATGCTCTCTCTGCTTCTATATCTGAAGCTAAATCTTTATTATGGATTCTGCTTCCAGTGGTTGCTTCTCTTATTATGTGCTCAGATATTTCTTGATTACGTTCCTCTTTTAGCCTTTTTTTTACAGCGTTAAATAATTCGTAAGAGTCTAGTTTCATTGTTACTGTTTTTGTGTATCCTGTTTCCGTATCCCAGTATGTTGCTTCTTTTGCCATCTTAATATCCTTCTTTTGGTGGTTCGTAATTGATTATTTCTTCTTTTACTGCTTTGGCTGTTTCTTTATCTCCTACTTGTTGTGAGTAGTCCATTACCATTCTTAGTCCTCGTGTTGCAGGATTTTCCCATGCGCCGTGGGCTTTTTCTTTGAATATTTTTGCCCATTCTATCTGTAGTTTCATTATTCCTTTGTCTGCTTCTCTGTCACATTTTTGTAATAATGTTGAGTCATCTATTAGTCTTTGTGCGCATGATATTGAATCTTGGTATCTTTCTTTCCAATAGTTTTGTCTCATGAATTCTTCTGCGAATATCAGGTCATGCCATAAATAGAATATTTCATTATTTGATAATTCATTGTCTAGTGTTTCTGTTATTCTTTCTTTTATTATGTCTGCGATAGTTCTTGTTTCTGCTTTTGCGAGTGTTGTTGTTGCGTTGAATACTAATTCTTTTCCTGCATGGAATATTCCCACTGGATATTCTGTATTTCCATATACTTCTGCTCCTCTAAGTCCTTCTCTTGCCACAAAAGAGCTCAGGCTAACTTCAAGATTGTCATGATAATCTGCATTATAATCTTCTTGCATCTTATCCACCTGTGCTATTTATTTGGTCTCTTATTTTTGCTGCTTTCTCGTATTGTTCTGTTGCAACAAATTCTTCTAGTTTTAGTATTAGTTTTCCTTTTTCCGGGTTTTGCCACAAGGTTTTTGCTGTTCTTATTGTTTGTTCTGCTATTTGTAAAGGGTTTTTTAGTGTTTCTTCTAGTTCAGGCACGTATTGTAGTATTAGTCTTGCATCTTCTGATGCTCTTTGGCTGCACTGCATTGCTTCTCTGTATCTTTTTTCTTCTAGGTTTCTTGCTGCAAAGTTTATTGATGCTTGTATTTCTTTGTAAAGCATTTTTGCTTCTGTTTCTGTCAGTTCTTGGTCTTGTGTTGTTTCAATTCTTTCTTGTATGATTTCATATAATGTTCTTTGTTCTGCAAACTTGGTTTGTTTATTAAATCCTTCAAGTCTGACTTCTTGTAAGTCTCCGAACCTGTAAAGCAATTTATGGTTCGTGTTTCCTTCTATTCCTCTCATAGTTTCTTCTTTAATAAAGTGTGAAAAGCTTTGCATTAGTTTGTCAAGATATTGTTTTTGTTCCATCTTCACATCTTCCTCATTATTAAGTACATTGCTTGGCTCCATCCTAGTGGTGTGTTTTCGTTGTGCATTTCAGAGTTTGCGTAGTATAATTCTGGTAGTTCTCCTTTTTTGTTGAATGCTTCTAGCGTTTTTTTGTAGTAGTGTGAGTGTTTTTTCTTGTTTCCTGATAGTTTGTAGATTATTGCTAGCCATGGGAATCCAAATGTCCATTCCGCTTCACCACTTTTGTTGTAGTATTGGTCTCCTGTGTATCTTATTGCTCCTTTGTTTCTTACTAGTTGCATCTCTATGTTTTCCAGGATTTGTTTTTTCTGTTTTGCGTTGACAATGTCATAAGGATAGATCAAGGATAATAGTGCTAGGTCTGTTTCTTTTGTTATTGATTCTCTTGGTAACAAGAAGTTTAGCGTCTCTTGTCCTTTTGTTATCATGTCATGTGGTACTGATATTTTTCTCAGTAGTTTTTTTCCTGTTATTGAGGGTAGTTTGAATGTTGTTTTCTTTAATAGTTTCAAAGCTGCGAGGCATGCTCCTACTGAGCTTGCGTGTAGTTCTTCTTTTTCTTCCCATACTCCGTTGTCTTTGTCTTGCCAGTATTCTATGCTTTCTAGGTATTGTACTAGTTTTTGTAGCATTCTTATGTCATGTCTGTCTCTTACTACACTAAATCCTTTTTGTGTGAGATCACATATCTTGAATATTAGTGCTCCTATTGCATCATTTTGTTTGTTTCCCCATTCTTCCCATATCTCATTAAGGGTTATTGGGTCATAGCGTGCGTGTATGTATTGGTATGCGTGTTTTGGTTTTTCTTTTATTGCCCAATCTATCTTTGCTTCATGCTTTAGAAGAATGTCTAGTAGTGTGTAGTATGTTTTTATGGCTTCTTTAGGGTTTATTGCTTCTATTCCCATTGCTTCATAGACGTTATCTCTTATCCATGCTCTATTATAGCCTGTGCTTACTGCTAGGCTTGAAGCTGAGAATAGGCCATTCTTGTGCCTTATTGCCCTAAGTAAAGATATGGATTTTTGTATCATTTTTACACCCCTCTGAGGATATAGAAGTAAAGCCACTATATAAACTTTTCTAAAATTAACTACTTAATAGGGACAACGAAAGCAGAGTTAAACAGCGTTTATAAGCCATATAAACACATTTTATAAACCAGTATAAACCGTCTACCACCCACCCTTATACCTTTTTAGAAGCTATTTTGTGATTGAAGTCAAAAGTTTTATATAAAGTGGTTAATTTTTTACTTTATTAACATATTAGGATGGCCTTAGAAAGCTTTTCGTGTATGTTAAAAAAAATTAGTTAATCGGAGGAGTATAAAATGAGCGAATTTAATAGGGACAGCCCAAGAAGGAGTTTTGGTGGTGGAGGAAGCAGCGGTGGCGGTTTCCGAAGAGACTTTGGTCCAAGAGAAATGCATAAAGCAACTTGTTCTGAGTGTGGTCAGGAATGCGAAGTTCCATTCAAGCCAACAGAAGGCAAGCCAGTTTATTGCAAAGAGTGCTATAGAAAAAAGAAAGCTTTCTAAGAATTCTTTAGAAGATAGCCAAAAAAACGAAATATTTATTTTTTTATTTTTACGATTTATTCTGTTGTTTCTGCGAAGTGCACGTGTTCTTTTCCTTTTTTGAAACCGCATTTTGTGTAGAAATCTATTGTTTTCTTGTTAAAGCTTGGAGCGTAGATTAGTGTGTAAGTAAGTTTTTTCTGTTTGCATCTTTTCCTGAACTTTTCTACTAGTTGTCTTCCTATTCCTTTATCTCTGACTTTCTTGTCTACTGATAAAAGTCCTAGTAGTGCTAGTTTTCCTTTTAGTGGTTCTCCTAAGATGTATCCAAAAACTTTTCCATTTTCTTCTGCCACAAAGAACATCTTGTCTTTGTCTACGAAGTTTTTGAAATAACCAGAAGTTATGTATCCGCCTATTGTTGGCTTTAGCTCTTGTATCCTGCTAAGTTCTGCGCATCTCTTACAATCTTTTGTTATGGCCAATCTTATTTTCATGGGCATTGTGCAAATTCACAGTCCGGAGGTATTCTTCCCACTCCTGTTCCATCTGGACATATTTTAGCATCTGCTGTACACATTACTTGTTCGCACTTTGGCGCTCCTGTGCATCCGCATTCGTCAGTTTCTCCAGCTATTATGTTGCCTGTCTTGCAGAATTGTGGTCCTGGTGGCGTCAGTTGTGGGCATTCTGCACATTCTTTATTTACAGGGCATTCTCCTCTGAAGTATGCCCATTCTTCACATTTTGTTCCATTTTGCAAAGTGCATATTCCTTTTTGACCATCTACTTCGTTAACTATTTCTAGTGTTCCACCATTTGTTTCGCAATACACTGATGCAGGGTTTGCTATTCCCAGATTTTGTTCTGTTGTGCAGTTCTCTTCCCATGTTCGCAGGCATTTTTGTTTTGCATCGCACCAGGAATATCCTGCTGCTATTAGGCAGCCGTGCTCATCTTTATCTCCTCCAATTATTGGAGTAGGTTTGCATCCTGCAATCATTATCAAGCTTATCGCCAAAGCGATTATTATAATTAAGATTTTATTTTGTTTCATGTTTGATCACCTTCTTTTTAGTAGGATAAATGTTTATAAATACCTTTTCTAGATTTTAAGTTGGTTTGAAGTTATAAAAGTTGCTGTTTCTTAAAAAAGAATATGAACGCCACTATACGGCACTTAACGTGAAGTAAAACGCCGAGGCTGGGCTCTAAACGTCGGTTTGGGTGCCGTCTCCTGCTTCTTTTAGTTTTCTTTTACTAAGACGAGGAAGTATAAATAATTTGTGATTTTAAAATAATTAGAAAAACAAATAAACATCATTTATTTGATTGATATTCTACGTGAAAATGTAATCAAAACGTTCCGCCAACTCTGTGAGATTATATCTAGCAAGAACCTCTCTTGCCTGTTCTTTTGTTATAAAGTTATTTTGTTTATCCCTCATCTCTCTTCTGATAGAAGAATCCTTACATAGTTCTGTAATTGGTGTATGGATATACCTAAAATTTTTATTGTAGACTTCTTCCCTTAATGATTGATGTATATGCATAATCATTGACTTTGGACTTTCAGATAAGTCAAAACCATACTCATCCCTTGCCCTTTGAATAAGCTTATTTTCTTCTTTGGCTAATTCATTAAATTCCTGTTTTTTCTGTCTTAACTCTGAACTATCTTCCCTTCCTTTATATGCTGCAATCCACTCCTTTAAACCAGTTATTTTTGAATCTATATTAGCTATTTTCCTAATAGTTCTGGGAAGGATAGAAACAAGGTTATCAGTTATTTCATCAATATACATAAAAGTTCCATTTGTGCAACCTAAAGCTGAATCAAATTCACCAGATAATATGCCTTCAGTTATAGTTTTAAGTATAGGGCCCATAGTATCATTTTTAGATTCCATACTAATTCCTTTTATGTGTTTGTTCATAGACTCTACTGCAACATCACAGATATAATCTCTAGCTACGTATGCTGCAACCAATTCTCGTCCACTTTTTGATGCGTAAGATGTATGTGGATTACTTTCAAATATCTTTTTCATGCCCAAATATCTCTGCATCATCGCAAAATTAATTGAACCTAAAACGTTTCTCTCCACAAATATCTGTTCAACACTGCTCTGTTCACTCTGAGGGGAATTCTCCATATTAACAACTCCTCTTTTCAAATGAGGATTTGCCCTTTCATGTCTATTTGCATCAGAATCTCTCATATTGTTTATAGAGATTATTTGCGCAAGTGAGAACTGATCATTAACTCTATGCATAAATTCACCGACAACAAGCTCAATCTCCTGAGCCAAAGAGAATCTATAACCCCGAGGAATAACCTGGTCAGGGTTATCTTGAGGATTTCTCGCTGAAATTTGTCTTGTAAGATAATCCATTATTCTTTGATGTGTAGTCACATACAATTTATAGTTATAATGGAAGCCTCCTGGAACGTCCTGGCTCTGAAAATAATCCCTAAAAACAGGATTAATCTCAGCAAGAGCTTCATAAGTCTGCCACCTTCTAGGACAATATGGCCTATTATCATTAGCATCAATCCATGAACGGATAGTAGCAATAGTTTCTGGTTCGATATGCAGTGAGATTACTCTACTCACTTCTTCAGACATATCATTCTTTAACCCAGAATTAAAATCAGGCACGACATTCTTAAGGATGATATCTTCTAAATCTTGATTTAAGTTCATACCAAAACGAGGACACAATCCTCTCAACAAATTAGTCCTCATACGAGGTATAAGTTCATCATTCCTATTCCTTTCAAAAATCGTGTTCCTAGCATTCATATACCTCAAACTCCTCTCCAAGACAGGTATAACTTCTTCTAAAGTTGTACTTATACTTTGGTTTTCATAGAATACCCTATCACCCTCATTAAGGTCAAACCCTCTTTTCCTGATAAACCTATTATTATCAACTGCAACATTAAAATTAGAAAAAGCATCCACTATAGAATTCCCCAACGTTGTTTTTACAAAATATTTAGTCATCCCTGACGGAGAAAAGAAAAGAGGTTTATAAAACTTTCTATTATTAACTCCTAAAAAGTAGTATCAAAATCAAACAGTCTACACACGTACAGAATCCTAAGCTATATCAGAAACATATAATATTATAGTAGCAACAGTAATCGGATTTTATTTCGGAAAAATTCTTTTTAATAATAATTAAACCATTAAGTGTTTTTTTCTTCTTTTTTTATCTGTTCTAGTATTTGTTCGAATTTTATTATCCATTCTGGTATTTCTACTTCAAGGTTTGGTTTTTCCATTTATTATAGAAACATTTATATACTATCCTGTTTTTAGGATTAAATAAGCCTAAAAGTAGGATTACTATGTTAAACAAAACTTATAATTTGTTGGAAATCTTTGCAAAAGAACCTTGGAGAGAGTTCACTTTCAAGGATGTTAAGAAGTTGTCTAAGAGCAAGTCTGAAAGTTATGTTTACAACACATTAAATTATTTTGTTAAAGAAAATATTCTCATGCGAGTAAATGCTGGAAATGTTATACTTTACGAAATAAACCAAAATTCAAAAGCTTTGACTTTTCTTGCGCTTGTTTCGCAATATGATGCTTGGAATAAAAAATTGCCTTTTGTTGATCTTGAAGCAGTCAAACTTAAAGTTCCAACTAACTTATTTTCAATGCTAGTAACTGGAAGTTATGCAAAAGGCCAGCAAACTAAAGAATCTGATGTTGATTTAGTAATAATAAGTGGTATAGAGCCAAAAAAGGTTTATGCAGAACTGAATCATATCTGTGATATGAGCATCCCTAAAATTCATTTATACGTTTTTACAGAAACAGAATTTTTACAGATGTTGGTAGATAAAAAGCCAAATTATGGTAAGGAAATAGCTAAAAACAACTTAATCTTGTATGGTGGAGAAGCATATTATAGAATAATAGTGGAGGCGATGAGCAATGGATTCAATGGTTGAAATTTTCTTAAACCGAGCAAATAATGAGATAATGGCTGCAGAATCATTAAAGAGGTTAAGTGAGGAACAAAAGGATAAGGAAAACTTTAAGCTTCCTTCAGACACCACATTTTATAGTTCAGTTATCTCGCATTCTTACTACGCAATATTCTACTCAGCAAAAGCATTATTATTGACAAAGAAAATAAAGACAACCTCACCAGAAGTTCACAAAAGAACATTTATGGAATTCAAGGAAAAATTTGTTGACACAGGAATATTAGATGTTAATCTTCTAGAGATTTATAGTAAAATGATGGTAAAAGCTGATGAGCTGCTGGAAATATTCAAGGAAGAAAAATTCAAGAGAGGTCATTTTACTTATGAGACAATTCCTCAAGCGAACAAGGAACCTGCAACTGATTCATTAAAAAACTCTAAATTCTTTGTGGCAAACATCTCTAAAGTTGTTAAGAAAAAATAAAGGGTTCGGCGTTCAACCCCTGGTTCAGTGCCAGGTTTCGGCTTTTTGTTGCCCCTTGAATTCAGCATTCTCAAAGCGTATAAGTGCAAAATAAGAGAATAAACGCCGAGGCTGGGATTTGAACCCAGACGCCCTTTCGGACACGAGATAATTGCGGAGTAATCTTAAGCACTTGATTTACGTGCGTAGCAATCTCGCGCATTACCAGGTTGTGCCACCTCGGCT
>Ga0315288_10003879_pt1 | contig 19060 bp, 22 predicted proteins | sample YL17G11_20_MG_FD_203454 | JGI IMG/M metagenome (GOLD analysis project Ga0315288, IMG submission 203454) | Sediment microbial communities from Yellowstone Lake, YNP, Wyoming, USA - YL17G11_20 | ecosystem: Environmental > Aquatic > Freshwater > Lake > Sediment | place: USA: Wyoming | collected... | reverse complement strand
AACGATGATGAAACCAAATACGGAATATAAATATAGAGTACAAGTTAATTCTGTAAACGGGGTATCAACACCCCTATCGTATTCTCCGGAAGCAACGGCCAAATCTCCCAATTTTCCCAAACTTCTCTCTCCAGTAGTGGGGTCGAATGGATGGTCATTGAGATGTGGAATGAAAGTATATAGCGATGGTTCTGGCAAGCCGACAATCTCGGCCAGAGGATATGTTGAACTATTAAATCCGATATCTACCGGTCCCACAAGTCCCGTGAATGGGACGAATGAGGATAATGCGGGGGGAATTGCTTGGTCATATCCAGAACGTATTTGCGTACGAGATGGTATGTGGGCGTGGACCACCTTTCCATGGGTGGCGCCAATACATCTCTCTGCGCATATACGAAAAGTTTCGGCATGGCTCGGGACCGAGGATATGGGAATAGTTAGTAGCACAACTCAACCGGTATACATTCCCGCCGGGTCTTCTACGAATTTGTGGGGGACTACTTGGACACCCGCTCAGATAAATAGTTCAAATTTTGCGGTAGGGTTGACAGCAGTAGCTACTTCGGTTTTGACACCATATAGAGTTGAAACTGATTATTTGGTAGCGTCTGGATTTGGATTTAGCATTCCTGGGGGGTCGACAATTCTTGGAATATTAGTAGAGGCGTATGCCACTGCGTTATTTGCTCCCGAACTGATAGTAGACCATGTTAGAGTGACCGTATATTATGCTACCAGTGTTCCTTACTCCCCAGTTAGTCCGAATTTAGAAATGGCGATAGGAAAGGGAGCATGGGTCCATGTACAAAAATGTACATCGGTCGGGGGACAATGGGTAGGAGAGATAACTCCGGCGAATTCTTTGATAGATTTCAACACGGAATGTAAGGTCAGAATGACTGATAGAAATGGCGGTGTGGACCTTCCCGGGCCGGTTATTCTCAATCAGACCAATGTAGTGAATGTCACTACATATGCTCTCAGTTCAGCGTCATTTCCGAACATGCTTCCGAATTCAGGATTACAATATGGGTTCTATGATAATATTTGTCAAATTCCTTATGCTGTGGTAACGGCTTCAGATACTGCTGTTGGAACATATGAAAGATATGATAATGATACAAGTGGAGTTGGGAGTAAGATATCTTATATAGTGAACACCCCGACTTCTATAACTGTGGTAACGGGAACGACGAGTACAGAAGCAGTCGCGCTTGATTTCTATTCGAAAAAAGCCCTCAAATTGATACAAGAATATAGTGCTAGTAATGGTGTTTATACTGCAAATTTGGCCGCATATAATTTCCCCGGCAATCCGGTGGCAAATACAAGTAGAAGATATGGTTTCTCTTGTAGATTGGTGGAGAATTTGAACGCATATCCGATTATCAGTAGCAATGGGTGTAAAGCGGAGATATCTAAAACCATTGGGTACGGACAGTATTCCTCGACGTATGATAAATTAATACGGTCAGAGGACGCATATAGAGTTGACGTGGGAACCATGAGTACGGTGGCGGGGAATGCCGGAGAGCGAGGACAACTAATGAGCGCGGTGTTCTCAGAGAACCATAAGTATCAACAACCGCAATTCCAATTCCGTGCGAAAACATATAATTTTACCTGGAATGTTCCAGGAATAGCATATGATTATTCAACAAACCCCGCTTTATTTGGAATATCTGGGGTAATAGAATATGATGATTATTATGTTCCTTCCAATGTTACTAAAATATATCCAAGCGATATCGATGCGGATGGAAACAATAGAGACAGTATAGTGAGTTTGTTACAAGTAGGGGACATAATCCATATGTTTACATTAACCACTCCTCTTCTTAATCATTATTATAGGATTACCGGTATCGTTAAATGGGGAGGCGAAACATATCACCATATCACCGTGGTTTGGATTGGTGGAGATGATACCGCTTTTACTGATGGTGATGTAGTATATTTGGCTAAATATAATAGTAATTGTGAGATATATATCGGAGATATGATGCTTTTTGATTTATCGAACGTCTTCGGGGGAAATGGAGGAGATATATATGATACCAGCACTGAAATCACTTCAACAGATATGCAAAACATAGTGAACGTATCACTTGATAGCTGGTGGGATTTTGATTATGCCTTGAATGCTCCAGACATTCCGTATGATATCACATATAACGGGGCGGGTACTTCTCCATTGGTAACAGGAACCATTATATCATGTGAATTGTGGAATGTCAGAGACGACGCTGGTGGAATGGATACTACTGGAGGTCTCCCCGCAAGCAATTTTTCAGTTCAATATAAAAAAATGGGCACTAACTTCTTTGATGAGATTGGACCGTTCGTGATAGACGAGATGGTCTATACGGACCCCGATACAGGGATATCTCTTCTTATAATCGGAACGGATGACGTGAATTCTGATTCATGTTTGGCTTCAGACTCCACTTATCAGATAAGATATCTTTATACCAATAGTGGAGGACAACCCGGATTTTCCAACTCTGCTTATGCTGAAACTGCCCCATATCCAGACCCGGTCAGAAATCTTCAACTTGCGCGTTATTGGGTAGGGACTGAGAGTAAATCATATCTCGCTGTGACTTGGGATGCGGTAGCAGAAACCCCATGGCCTCACGATACGGATTATCCAATCATCGGATACAAGATACAAATCGGAACCGACGGGATAAATTGGTCTGATGATACTATAGTCACGGGCATATCGACGACTACTGCAAACATATCAAGTTATTTGGTTGATAGTGTTGTTGTTAATGTGAAACCTTATGGTACTGATTATAGTTCTTTGATATATTATTGCAGAGTGTGTGCATATACTGCTCTTGGAGATGGACCATGGTAACGGTAACCTCGGTTGGGGTATCGCTCCCAACTGCTCCTCAATACCCCTCATATTATCTCACCACCACTACTGGAACGTCGACGAAGGTAATTTATAAATGGGAGGCTCCAGAGGATGATGGGTGTACAATTACTGGGACCGAAGGAGTAATTGGATATACCATAGTACATGGTACTGATTTAAACAATCTGTCCGCTCCTACATATTTGGGACCAGTATTGATGTGGCAACCCACATATACGTTGGGAACAGAGGAGAGTTCATATTTCAAAGTTGCCGCAGTGACAACATATACTAATAGTATAGTAACTGAGTTAGGTGGAGTATATACAGATTTAAAAAAGGTGACATTCGTGACACATACGGAAACGGTAAAAGTTAGAGGAACAGCAACCAATGCGGGATATATAGATTTCTATTTCACCGCGAGGACTGGTGATGGAACATATATACAACTTGATGGGGCGTTCTGGCGATTAACTGACAATACTGCCCCAATCTCCGCAAATTCAAATATATATAGCATAGAAGATTTAATTAATGAGGAGATTCTAACCCCTGGATGCAATGTATTTAAGAATGGTATAACCGGAACTGCGGTATCAGGATATTCTCCTGGTTGGCCAACTTTAGTGAATTCTGTAAGTGTGGAACCGGCTGATGATGTTTTTGGGGAATCGATTAAAATAATTTTCACTCTAGATGATTGGCCTTATGTTAACCCGGGCGGGGTAAGCACTACTTATGGTTGGGATGTCAATGTTTCAATGGTCGCCCCCACTAATTCGACGTCGTCAACTGGCTTGGATGGAATGGGAGCATTCTTGGTTGCGACCGATTACACGACCGACGTGAGTTTTTATAAACAAGGTAGCACGGCTGTACAAGATGCAGATTTCATGGTCACGGGAACTGGATATCTAATATGGACCGTAAATTCATCCATAGTATACAACCCCTATTTGAATAAGAACGAGAACACTCCTCTGACCTCTAAAGAATTCACCATTCCAATTTTCGCACATAATGATTTACTCGCTATAGCCGATATGGTAGCAAATGGAGATGGGGGCACTGTAGGTAGTTTAGAAGACCAAATAAACGATTACTTCTTGGGAACCGATATAGACCCCGCTATACAACAACTATATATTGACGCAGACCCGGTCAGACCATTCATAGTATCAACTGAAGTTATAGCACCGGGTGATTCAGCTGACGGGAAAGGACATTTGAAAGTGAATATCAAGACAATGGTAGAGGGCATACAGAATCAAATCACCTGTAGAACAGTTAATTTGAAAGCATTCTATCTAGCAACCAGAGCGAACACTTATTATGTCAATGATATGATGTATGAACTACGTTCGTTCGAGGACATGTATGGTAGGAATAAACCAGGGTCAACTACACTCACCGAGGGATATGTAAAGCGGTCCTATGGATTTAAATTCAACTTAGATTATATAAAGGAATATACTGAAGATGAGACCTCTTCGATAGACGTCACTACGATACCAGGAATGTCGTCTGGGAATACTATCGGACTGGATACTTCTGGAACACAACGTACCATAAGTATCACCGGAGTTCGAGTGGATAATTCCAATTATTGGATGTTCCACGCTCCATTCGAATATGTTGACAATGAGCCGACCAGTTTGACTCGTGGAGACGTGCTGCAAGGAGGAGTGATTTATATGGGAACCTCTAATTGGGGCTGGTGTAAGTTCATGAAAGCAGTCATGGGAACCTTCCAATTCATAGATGGTCCGTATAGATTGATTATCATGTCCATACCCAGTTCATTGATGCAGCAATACGTCCCAGACAGATATTGTAAGTATCAATATCCCGATGGAACATATATAGTGCAGGCAGGAACCGAAGATATGTGCTATGTAATGATAGAAAAATTCACAACGACAAAGGATGCTGAAATGTTCAATGCTATGTCATATGTTCTATTACTGAGGAGAGTAGTTGCTCTTGGTTCGTCTACGTGAGGAAGAAAATGATACCCCAGCTTATAAAATATTTCAGATTCGATAGCTACACGGACAGCGATGGGACCGTCTATATGGCTCCACCGAATTTCAAATCCGGGGACGATTACTACAGAGGGTACGATTTGGAACCATTCACCGTTAAATATAATGTTCATAGAGACGTTGACCTTCAACCAGATACATTCGTGATAACGGTTGATAATTATTTCTTCCAAAATCCGACCAACAGTCTAAAATATAGTCAAACCCCCACTGTTAAATTGACCGATACTCTGAATAGTTTTTCACCTACTATCAATCACGTTATAGCCATTGGTCCTCTCCCTGAAGAGTATGACACTTGGACTAATTTTGGAACGGAAACTTATTGCTACGAAGACCACCAGAAATCTCTTAATGATGGACCAACATTCGGATTCGTAAAGAGTTGGAATCAAGGAGCAGAGAAGACTGATATAACATGTGTATCTTTCCTAAAAGTCCTGGCGGAATCTCAAGTGAATACTTCGTATCTATTAAATGAATATCAGGACGACCTCAATACTCTTCAGATTTACTATGAATATAAAGATTCATTAGATACTACGTCTGCTCCATATTTTGCCGCCAAGGATATTAAGAATATCGACAAACATGGAGAGTATAGAATACAACCAGCGGGAAAGTATAGTTATATTAATGAATATGAATCTCAACCAACTTATCCTCTATTTTCCTTCTTCACTTCGACCATTGTCGATAAAGAGGGATATGCTACCAGTAAAATAGTATGGAGATTGCTACAAGAAGTAGGATGGTGCAGGCTCCCATATATTACTTCCGCAGAGGATATAGGAGCAACTCCAACCGATGGAGATACTACTATAACATTCATAAATCCTTATCAAGTTTTCTCTGGGAGTTATAATCCTGCAATAATGACTGGGAGTGCTCTGGGATTTAATTTCACCGCTTTTGATATCGATGGATTGCGATATGAATATGCGGGCGAAGCGGTCGGAACTGAGATTACTTATGAAGAGACCTATTTGAAATCGTTTGACGCGTCGAAGCAAAGTCTGTTATTCAATCTAAAGACATTATGTGATACTGATGGGTTGTATCTGAACGTGACTTGCTGTCCTAAATTCGTCCAGCGCGAACTCATACAATACTCAGAGATGGTCTGGGATTATAATGGAGTATATGACAACATAGATAACTTAAAACGCTGGGGAGTGTCGGCGGGGTTCAAACCAAAGGTCATGATAAGACGCAACACCGCACAGATATATGATTTTGATACATTGAAGATAGGCACGGAGAACGATGTCTTCTTGGAAGCCATTACCGCAACGTTCGTATCCTTTGGTTCCTTCAACAATGAACAGTTAAAAGATACCAATGCTCAGGTACTCGCAAAGACCATGAAATGGGAGCAGGACCAAACTGATGTCATAAACAAATTATTGATTAAATATGGTCAGGGAACTGATTATGCGAATAATTATATAGAACTCCCAATGGCAATTATCTTGGAAGACTTCTATATTATTGATTTGTCTGGAGCGGTAGAATCCAGTCAAGCATTGATAATATTGAATATTTCGTTCAAGGATTCCGGCAATACAGAACAAACATACACTATCAGCAAGACTTATCCCGTAGGAGCGACGTCATTCGATATAAGCAACGATATAATCACTTCGTTCAGAGGTAGTGAATATTTTGATATCATATCCTCCGGTGATTCGCTGTTGTTTGTGCCAATCAACGATGCTACCAAAACACTATGGGCGGCAAACAATTTAATCGGAGAATCTTCGATTTCCGTGGCAATAACCTATAATAACACACCAGGAAGCAGCAAATTGAACTATCAGCCCACGTTATTGAATCAGGCAGTTGGACTCGGATATACCATAGAATTCATAGAGACCGAACCACCAGGATTCAATATCGCTAAAGAATCTCAGAAACTTAATGGGATAAGAACAGCAAAAATCTCTCTTCCAGAAGTCAATACAGTATCAGATGTGCTCAAAATAGCAGACAGGGTGTTCATAAAATTGGGAAAATCAAAATATAGATGTCAGACCGAATGTGTGAACTCAAACAATTGGCAACTCCCGTTGTTCGCACTGTATAATGTGATAGATAACACTCATACCAAGCGAGTGCTAAATGACGAAGGGGCGTCGATTTATTTCATAATCAATGGAAGTCCGACCAGCAATGGTAAGATAACACTGGCCTTCCCTCACCCATTATCTTATAATTTAATTGGAATGGTAGTCGATGTGACCACTGGTCAGACTGCCGCGACTATGTTAGCCAGCATTCAGACGCAATTCGACGCCTTATATCTTAATATAGATTATATAGATACAGTGGTCGACCCCTCAACAAGTTCAATAGAATTCTCATATGGGACCGAACTTGAAGGGGGAGCGTTCAAGAATAAAGAAGCATTCTATCAGGCTAATATCGGGATAAACGTTAAAGGAGTTACGTTCAAAAGGATTATAAATCCGCCCTCTCCGTTCAAAGAGACTGCGTTCGACGAATATCTCCCACTGGTATCTTATGATGCCAATTCCAACCAGGGGTCATATACATGTGTGTTCGGTATTCCGAATGAAGATTTGGCAAATGTAATCAATCAAACCCAGACAGGGATTGGGGACGTACAAAAGAGCCAATGATAGAAAACTATATATAGTTGTTTTGAGATATATAGTCTGAAAATCATGTCGAAGAACCACTTAGAGATTATGGTGCCAGTTCACGGGTCGCTGTTTCATTCAGTTTGTATCTTGATAACCAAGATAATTTGTAATGAAAGAGGGTATAGACTCCGAGACCCAGAGATATTCTCCCGATTACATAAAAGTCCAGGTATCCCAGACGTCTATGTCTCTTATTCTTTTAAAGGCAAGGACGATTACGGGCACACTAGAACATTCGAGCAGGCGGTCTGTATCGAGATTGAGACCAACGCTACCGCCGCCAGTATTCTCATGAAGAACGAACAATACACAAGACCCGGTCTCCACACGCCCATTATCATAGATATGAACAAGGGATTTGAGACGTGGAAGAGTAGACAAATTGCCAAAGGAGTGAGTTATTCCAGTGATATAGACTGGGTGAAACAATATATTGATAACGTGTTGATACTATGAAGAAATCCAAGCCACTCAAGAAGCAAAAACCGGTCAAGAACACTCGAAAGAAGAGAACGACAATCAAAGTCGCCTTTGATGAGGGGTATAATACCTGTAAATCTCAATTGATAACCTATACTTTAGACACCATGAACAAAATGATAGAAGAATTCAATGACGACATACAACATTATCCGCGAAACACCAAATTCGTCGAACTACAATTAGACGCTTTGATAGAACTAAGGGAAAGGCTTAAATACACAACCGACATTAAGGAGAGTAATGAAATCAATCCCTTCGAAAAGAGCCGCCCACGACCGAAGATATAATCAAAGCGAAAAAGGCCGCGCAAGACGAAGAACATATAATGTTTCTGCTAAGGGGCGAATACAATCTAATGTATACAATAATACAGAGAAGGGACGAAATCGTAGTTTTAGATATGAACGTACTTCTAAGCGTATAAGGGGAAAGTTTATATACAAGTGTGAACATACTCCTCTAACAACAGAACAATTATGGAAGATTATAAATAAATGGTATATTAGGTGAAAAAATGTTTGATGAACACCGCACGATAAAGTTAGGTAAGAATAGGAACCAAATAGCATGTATCGGGGATACTCATAAGGGTAATCCCGGGCATGTCGAGAAGCAATTCCAGAAAGCCAAAGAAGTGATTAAGAAGCAGAAAATGAATGTTGTCATGATGGGTGATATGGTAGAGTGTCGCGAACCCGGCCATCCGTTCTTCGTTCCAGGCGCCCCGACAATCAATGACCAAATGAACTGGTATTGCGACCTCATTGACGAGTTCAATGATGGAGGGATGTTATTGGGAGTGATGATTGGTAATCACGAACACGCCCTCATTCAAAAGACCTCGAACAACGATATACAACGATATTGTAAGAAGGTAAAGGTATCCTATATGGATTATATGGGAACGTTGGACTTTGATTACAGCGGATATACCTATTCTGTGGTGTTTCACCACGGTGCTGGTGGGGGAACGACCATTGGCGGTCAGATGAATAGATTGATGAACTTCACGAAGATTTTTGGGAACTATGACGCAGTAATCATGGCGCACACGCACCAGTTGGCCGCTCTACCGCCCAGTATTATACTGACCAGGGATAAGAAAACTCACAGCAATATAGATAAATATTGTTTCCCCGCGTATACTGGGAGTTTCTTCTGCACTTATAAGGAAGGATTGTCTCAATATGGAGAGATAAAAGCATATCCGCCTCTTCCGATTGGGTTCAACGTCATTACCTTAGAGGATGGGTTGGCGCAGTCTCATACTAAGATGTTCAGAGTTCACGATTTGTGAGAGTGCTTCTATGTCGGCAAAAAAGAAAAAGAAGTCTGAACACAGTGATACTGAGAGCGAAGTCATTCAGGACGCATGGAAGAGTGCACTATGTGGGAGCAAGGACGACTATCTGTCCTCACAGATTTCAGAACAGAATGATACCGGTCCGGTTGTGGAATTAAGCATAGACCTGAAGAATTTACAAGAGGAGCATAAAGAAGAATATCAAGCCCTAACTGAGAAAATAGTAGATAGTTTAGATACAATAAAGACCATTGTAATAGAGAAACGCCCCGACGTTCAGGATGTGAACATAGTAATAGAGAACTTCAATTATCCCGATAGTCCATTGATAAAGAAGAAGATACGCGAACTTCGTTCGGAGGATATCGGGAAGTTGATAGTCTTTGACGGGCTGGTGAAGAACTCTTCTGGAATAGTCCCGAAAATGAAATTCGTCGCCTTTGAATGCAATAGTCCTAACCCTTGTGGGTGTTATACCTACGATATTCAAGAAGGGGACGTGGAAGATACTTCCGATGTCAAGTGTATTGGTTGTGAAGCGCCTAAAAATGAACTGATACGGAGAGAGGATAAATCTAAATTTGAGAATTTCATGAAATGTGAGATAGAAGAAAGTCCGGAGGGACTGAGGGGAAAGCAACCGAATAGAATACCCTGTGAGATAATTGGTCCGCTCACCGCCGAGGATAAAAGAATTGGAGCGGGTGACAGAGTGACCATAATCGGAATATACATGGCGAGAGAGAAGAGCAAGAGTTCATTGATTTATCAAGGATATATGAATGTATTAGGAGCCATTAGAAAAGGGAAGAATTATGAAGAACTTGTTGTATCCCCAGAAGACGAGGCTAAGTTCATTGCTATGTCCCAGGATAAGGACTTGTTGTTAAAGATAAGCAGAGCCGTGGCCCCGAACATTGCTGGTCATGACGTAGAGAAGAGTGCCATAGTATTACAAATGGCCGGGGGAAATCTACAAGCGGGAGATAGGCGTGGGAACATTCATATTCTGTTGATTGGAGACCCTGGTTGCGTAGTAGGTGGAGAAATCGTTACATTGGCAGATGGCACGTTCAAACGAATTGAATGCCTGGGGAAAAATCATTTAGATAGGATAGACTTACCCCTGATGATTGATAATGATAGGAATGATATAGCCACGGTATTTCACAAATATTCACAACAACCTACGATTGAAATAACTACGGAAACGGGAAAAAAAATAAGAGGAACCCCCAATCATCCTTTGTTATTGGATAAGAATTCCACGGAGGTGTGGGAGAGTTTAGATAGAATTCAATCGGGTGATAAAATTAAATGCATTCCTCATATACATTCTACCAAAACAGATTATGTGAAATTAAGTTGGAACACTTCACAAAGTAAATTTGGACCAAAATCAAGCAGCATCCTTCCTGAATATTTGAATGAAGATTTGGCAGGAATAATGGGATATGTGTTGGGAGATGGATGGGCTGGGCATCATTCAGTTGCAATGTTAGTGAATGATTATGAGAAAGATTTGATACCATTGTTGAAAAATAAGATAGAAAACACATTTGGTAAGCCGCCGTCCGTATATGACCGGCTACTTAAGAATGGGAGAACTTGTCAAATGCACATTATCGAAATTAATGATATTGTTGTTAGAAATAATCTAACCATGCTCAAGGACAAGAGAATTCCCAATGAAATTCTGGAATCCAGAGATAGCGTTATTTCAGAATTCATTGCTTGGTTGTTTGAAGCCGATGGTTGTGTTTTTTCAAAGGGCAGAGGAAGAAATGCAATCCAACTAAAATCTGCGTCTGAAGACTTACTCAGAGAAGTTCAGTTATTGCTCCTTAGATTTGGAATACATTCCAGGATATATGAAAGAAACTTGACCATTCGCAGACAAGATGATATAAAAACATTTCATAAAATGATAGGGTTTAGGTCTAAAAAGAAGATTGATAAATTAATTGATTTGGTTGAAAAGTGCGGAAAAATGAGATACAAACATCATTATAACAATTATGAGATTGTAAAGAAAGTAGAGTATAAGGGAACCGCAGAAGTGTTTGACGTAGAAGTGCCTGAGACACATCGGTTCATATGCAACGGATTGATATCTCACAATACTGGTAAATCACTGGTGGTCCGAAACATAGCTGAGGTCGCCCCTCATAGAGTGAAGGCTTCCGGTGCTCCTACCAGTCTTGTAGGATTGGTCGCTTGCGTGGTGAAGGATGATGATACTCCAGGAGGGTTTATATTAGAGGCTGGAGCGGCGGTGCTTGCGGACGGGGGATTACTTATTATCGATGAGTTCGATAAGATGGATAAGACCGTTCGTGGTGCGATGCATGAGATAATGGAAGAGCAACGAGCAACAGTCAGCAAGGCCAATATCAACACAGAACTGAATGCGAGATGCGCGGTATTGGCAATCATGAACCCGAAGAGGAATAGATTTAATAGAGAAGAAGTGATAGCAGACCAAATCGATTTGCCCCAATCTATGTTATCGAGGTTTGATTTGATATTCGCTATCAGAGACGTGGTCGATGAGAAAGAGGACCGACTGAAGTGCGAAGCAATTCTAAGAGCCAGACAAGGAATAGAAATAGCGACCGAGTATTCAAAAGAAGACATAACCAGATATCTGATATACGTCCGCTCTAAAATCGACAACATTACCATATCGGATGAGGCGGCGGCATTACTGACTGATAGATTTTTGGCAATAAGAACCTCCAATCAGGATGACGACGCCATTCCCATAACATTGAGACAGATGGAAGGGATGATGAGATTATCCGAAGCCTGTGCCAAGTTGAGATTATCCAGCGTAGTGGAGAAGCAAGACGCCGAGATAGCATTGGGTATAATCACCTACTATCTGGATACCATGTGCATGGACCCCGGAACCAAGAAATACAATCAGAACATGGCTTATGGGGGAGAGACCGTCTCTCAGCAAAGAGTTAGAGTAGGGTTGATAGGGTTCGTTGAGAATAATCTCGATGTATTGACTGAGAACAACAAGAACGGCTGGATAAAGATAAAAGATTTAGAGACAGCGTTCATGAAAGAGATGGGAGCCTCTCAGAAAGATTTCGATAAAGCGTTGGCAGAAGCTGACCGCGACAACAAATTAAAATACAAAGAGAACGAACAGTATTTAGAGTATAGAGGAGACAAGAAGAGGGCGTGTGTATTACATGATGAATATAAAGAATAAGGGGAGAACTCTCACCGACGTAATGAAAGAAATGTGCCAAGGATATGGCGTCGTTCCTTTCACGTCGTATGAGATATATTCAATGATTATGGACATGCCCAAGAAGAATGGGAGACGAAGGCACTACACTCCCACATATTCGGAAGTCAAGCAACGTTTGGCCCGGGCGAATTACGTGGTAAAGATAAATGAGGAATTCGATGACAGCGAACGAATTAAAGTCTCAAGATACCGAAATAAGTAAAAAACTCATACACCATTGGGCCATAATAGATACGAACCTGAAGGAAGAGATAACCAGGTTCGATATAACTATACTCGACCCAGCGGATAATATAAAAAAGACCATGACATATGATGAGTTCAAAAAGTTCCCGCACGACGACCCATTATATTTAGACTATGATTGGCAGGACCTTGAGCATATGTTCGAACGCGTCAAGCGCGTGGCTCTGGAGAATGCCAAGTATAGAAAGATAGAGCATGAGAAAAAGACATACAATGAAACGATATATAAGACCGTTCATTATTATCATCAAACCAAGGTGAAAGGCAAATTCAAAGACAGTGAAGAGAAGGGAGTAATAATAGAAAAGGTATCCGTGGATATAGATAAGAATAAAAAACAGCCAGTCAAATCAACCGAATATATAATAGAGACCTTCTATTTATTCGCCCCCGAAATCGACCCCAACTCTCCCAGAAAACTATGGGTGTATGACAGTGTATTGGATGATTTATTGAATCGAGGGGTGAAAGATATGCGAATAGTCACCGACGAGGGATTGTTCTATATCAAAACAATGACCTTCTTGGTCCACGGGAGCATTGATAAGCAAAAGGTTTATATAGATTTAAACACATCTACGTTCAAGGTATATCCGAATGGAGAAGACTTCATAGTAGATACATAGAGGTGATAAGATGACTGACCATGATTATGATGATGTAGAGGATTATGACATTGAATTCGTCTGTAAGAAGAGAGGTGGGCCAGATAAGTGTGATATTCCTATGAGTTTCAATCCCTTCTACAGTATTGGGTTCAATGGACGTGGAACCAGTTGTGAATGTGCTAAACAGCATTGTAAATATCTAAGAGCGGTGATAGAATGACCAAGAAGAAAGAAGAACTAAGACGCTTACCAGCGATGACCGAGAAAGAATATCGAGAAGTAGCTGGAATATTAAACGCGGCAATAGTTCTAGCCATTACTCATGGAATGTGGAACGATGCAAAGAATGGCCCTATAATGGAAAAGTGTTTTCCTGAGTGGGAGAAGTTGGAACCAGAGCGTAAGCCAAATCCGGTAGAATGCCCCCACTGTGAACACAAGATATGGTTGTATTGGAATGCTCCAGATGGAATATGGCTGTTATCGACTACAAAGAAGGTGAAACCGTGAGCGAGAAAGAATATGAACACGATGTAGATTGTTTCATGTGTGGGAATGTTCCAGCTGGTCTTCCTTTCAAACATTACTGGAATGGATTAAATCAAACCGGAGGAATTACCAGAACTCCAGTTTGCAGTCTCTGCTACAAGAAACTCCACACGGGAGAATGGGAGACAGGTATAAATAGTGGTGGATGCTATGTAGATGAGGAGAGAGAAAATGAAAATACAAGTGAATAGAATATTGGTGAAAGCGCACGAAACGCTATCTTATAACTACAAGAAGGATTTCGTTGAATACGAGTTAATTGACCCGTTGAGTTTCTGTTGTTCCACTATGAAATCATATTTGAATGACGAACATTCGTCGACATTTGATACCGAGCGTGGAGATTTGAACCGAACGTTCACTATTGACAACGGGGATTGCGACGACACTTACGAGGTCTATCATTTTCACTACTGTCCGTTCTGCGGAGAGAAGATAGATTATGAGATAGTTGGAGAATATCTGGATACGCCAGTATACAAGACAGCAGACGTATATGAGAATCAACGAGTGCTGGTGAAGAAGAGAGTATTTCACCAACTCGCAAGAACGAAGGTGAAGAAATGACCAAAAATGTAGAGATACGCCCAGCGATAATGCGTTTCGCTCAACTGATGGAGAGAGAACTGAGAGAGAATGACTACAAAGGTGGATGGGAGGATATGTCCGATGAAGAACTGGTCTTTCGAACGAAAGAAGAACTGATGGAATTGGAAAGAGCCATGCATACTTCATGTCCATACTGCGGAGATAAAATGAAACACCTTGACAACGACGATGTCAGAAGCGAGGCGGCAGATGTTGCTAACTTTTTGATGATGATAGTCGACAATAGAGATACTGTATCAAAGAAGAAACCGAGGGGAAATTAAATGACTGAAGAACCAAGAGATGCGCATACGCAATTCTATGCGGATGGAAAATGTGAGATACTGAAATTAGCATGTAATTATTCAGAATGTCGCTCATGTATAGTGCCAATACGCATTAAATTAGATGAAGTAGGAGCAAAGTTAGATACACTGTATCTGCAGCTTAGAAAGTTATTGTGAGGTAATACAATGAAACAAGACAATCCAACTATAACTTATTCCGACCACGTCGATTGCGACTGTCTCCCGCCACGTCATACCGAGGAAGAGTATATAAATATGGAACAGCAAATGAAAGAATGGAAGCATGCTTATGACGAAGCGATTGGGCGCGAAGAGATGGATGCAATCTGTATCGCTGGGTTGTACGATAAGATTGCCGACCTTGAGGCTCAGTTAGACCACGAGCTATATTCTCAATCCAAGAAGTTCTGGAGAGAGCAAGCGATAGAACTCAAAGCCGAACTCATAGCTATTAAGGGACCAACTTGTCAACTGTGTGGGAGGACGCTTGCGAAAAACAATCCGAGTTGCGCTATCATGCATGAGTTACCTCCCATGAAAGGGATAACGAAAACGCAGATTGACGAAGTCAGGAACGGAACGATGGATGATATGACGTTCTTAGAGGTTCCGCCACAGCCACCGAAGGCTGCATTATCAAGAGTGATAAAAAGGGGAGTAAAAGAGGAGGATAAAGAATGAGCAATAATATGAATCCTTATGACAAATGTCCCAGAGGAAACTCTCACACGTTCGTGAAGTTCAAAGATGATATTGTAATAACCTACAGTCGTTGCACTAATTGTGGACTTGTGTTAAGAAAACAAATAATCGGAACTTATATCAATGAAGAATATCATGTTCCAGATGGGTGGCCAATATGAGCATAATTCACATACCATTCAGAGACGATATGCAGGAACGTTCTCTATCCGGTCGAAAGACCGCGACCAGTCGTAATCAGAAGTATGGGGACGTTGGAGATATATTCAGAATTCGAGATGGTGAGTTCGAACTCATTAAGGTCTCTCGATACACTCTTGAATTCGTGGCAAAATCGAAGTATCGTGACGAGGGGTTCAATTCTCCAGAGGAATTTATAAATATATGGAAGGAGATACACTACAAATTAGGATGGACGCCAGAGAAACTTATCTGGTTCCATGAGTATAGGAGAATGAACAATGACTAAATTCATAAAGGTGATAATGCCGAACGGTGAAGCATGGGAGGTCCCAGCAGTTATCATACTGACCGACCGTGCCAAAACTTTGGCCGAAGTAGACTCCAAGAACGAACCTGAGATATATCAAAAGGTGTATGACGAGGAATACAAGAACGCCTTCAACGACAATGATTTAATAGTAGAGTGGGCCAGAAAGAACTTCAATTGGTCGGATGTAGAGAGTATGGCATTCAAATCCGCCCCCGCGCCCCAACTCACCCGGAAACAAAAAGAAGAGGCATGGACGAATGGGAGTATGACGGTAGTAACTAAGGTGTAATATGAATTTGAATATACTGGCATGGCAACCGGATGACATTCGTCCGACACTCAATGGAATGCAGTTCAGATTAATGGACTTCTCTGTCAATAAATATAAGTGGTTGACGTTGAGTGATATAGAGAGTGTTGCTAAATCAGATGATAGCATTCATTCGAAAATGTTCAGGACGTTCATGGAGAAAGTGATAGTCAGAGAGAAGGAAGTGAACGACCTCATGAATGTGGGGTTTGAGAAGACCTTTCTAAAGAAGTATAACGATGGCAAGTATTGCACCGCAGAGATAGTGGAGTTCCATTATGGTGCTGTGGTGAGCGCACCGAGACTGATGAAGAGTTTAGCATTCAGAGACTTCTATCACAAGGTTCCCAGTTGGGGGGTAGAGGACGAGATACTGATAGCCGCGAAGAAGTTCGGAGTGGAGGATATATATCTAATAGATGACTATAATAGCATTCATTTCTCCACCACCATGAAGAAATTCAACTTGCTTGGAGAGAGCATGTCTTGGGGAAAGACTTATCTACCTCTAAAGCATTTCACAATCTACAAATACGGAGATAAGATACCAAGTTATGAGAAACATTTAAAGGGAGTTAAAGTAAATGAAAACTACGGAAGAGATTAAGAACGAATATATCAAGAAGGTAGTCGCCTTCTCCAACGCCAAAGAAGAAGCAAGAAATAAAGAAGTTGACGCTAATGGCGTTCTAAAGGACCGAACCAACGATATCTATGTCACTGATATATGTGCTTGGGATACCTATTGCTCGAAAAAGATATACTATGACAAGACCATAAAGAAAGCCCCGCCCCCGGAAGCGGTGATACGTTTCACCATAGGGCACGTAGTCCATGAAATCCCTCTATGGGAGGGAGAGACTGATAACGGGCACGAACAAGCGTTCACCTGGCAGGGGATTAGATGTCGTATGGATGAGATTAACTTCAAAGAGGGCATAATCGTAGATAAGAAGACCGTTGCGTCTCTCCCACGAAGTCCAAAAGACTATGTGGTCAAGCAACTCAATGTATATAAAATAATAGCAGAAGAGAACACAGAACGACCAACTAAAATCAACCAGCTATTCGTCATAAATATGGCTGTGATAAATGGGTATATTGACGTTCAGGAAGTGCCTATTTGGAGACCGGAAGATACCAAGCAGTTCATAGAACGAATAATGAAAGAGATACGGTATCATGTCGATAATAAACTCCCACCAAATATAATGTATAAATCCAAGGGATGGCTGTGTGATAGCTGCCAGTATTGCTCAGAATGTCAAAAAGACGTCCCGGGGAGAATGTTGCTCGGGCAACTCGGAACGCAATCTAAGTTAACCCCGACCACCGACCGAAGGAATGAAGGAGGGGTCATTGTAAAAGTCGGTAGAAAGTGATATACACACATACCTGATTGATACATATTTTTAGTAAGATGATACAATGGAAACATATTTAACAGAATATGATAGGGAATACTATTCCAAACAGCGGGCCATGATTAGGATATACAAGAAAACCTGGAGAGAAAAACATCCAGAACAATCCAAAGCGCGGTCCAGATATGATACATCCAAGAGAACTAAAAGAATTCAAAAAGAGTTTTTCAAAATGTATGGCAATAAATGTGCCTGTGGAGAAACTACCCCTGATTTTTTGACTATGGACCACGTCCAGAACGACGGTAGTAAAAGAAGAGAAAAAAAAGGAAATAACAACCTTAAAGAATACAGAAATGCTGTGAAAGAATACCGACCAGACATCTATCAAATCCTATGTTTTAATTGTAATTTAGGTAAAAATAGAAATGGGGGGGTGTGCCCCCACCAAAAAACTTAAATAGATTGATACTATATATACGTGTGGAAAATACATACATATTGAATACTGCTACACAATTAGGAAACGCTATCTACGTATGAAGAAAATGGAGACCGAACTATGAACCCGCTACAAGCAAAGAACAATCTGACCGATATGACCCTTTTTGCCAAAGATAACGATGACGACGACTTTTTCAGGTTATCTATGGATGAGATTGGTAGAATGACCGTCTATCACTCGACCGATAATGCAAATGTTCCGGCAACCCCAGAAAGCACTAATCTCATGATTGCAGGCATTCTCAAGCGTGAGTATGCTCTGAGACGAATATTCAGTAAGAACGTCGTGGCGGCCCATAGCGCGGGCAATTTGCACCTTCACGACCTCCAAATGCCCGACCGCTCCTATTGTTCCGGGCATTCTCCGTCATACGTAGCTAAATATGGGCTATCTTTGCCCAATTTGAACTCTATAGCGAAACCCGCGAAGCATGCGGATGTGCTTTTAGAACAGTTAATCAAGTTCGCGGCCAGTATGCAGGGACATTTCAGCGGAGCCATAGGGTTCGACGCTGTCAATATGTTCTTGGCTCCGTATCTGGTAGGGATGGATGACGCTAAAATGAAGCAAATGGCACAGATATTGGTGTATGAGTTCGCACAACAGGCCGTTGCAAGAGGAGGTCAATCTTGTAGTATGTTAACACGTATCATCGTAAGAAACAATGATACAGGAATAATCGAAATAACTACTATTGGGGAGTTCTGCCATAGATTTAGAGAAAATGCGGGGGAAGTTAGGTTCACG
>Ga0315288_10003876_pt1 | contig 19065 bp, 19 predicted proteins | sample YL17G11_20_MG_FD_203454 | JGI IMG/M metagenome (GOLD analysis project Ga0315288, IMG submission 203454) | Sediment microbial communities from Yellowstone Lake, YNP, Wyoming, USA - YL17G11_20 | ecosystem: Environmental > Aquatic > Freshwater > Lake > Sediment | place: USA: Wyoming | collected... | reverse complement strand
TCATTATAAGAAATATCTAATTTTTCCCAGAGATTCTTAAACTGTAAAACCATCTGGTCAGTAAATTCCTGCGGTTTTAATCCTTTCTCCTCGGCTGCCTTTTGTATTTTTTGGCCGTGTTCGTCAGCGCCGGTTAAAAACCAGACATTCTTTTCATCCTCTAATAACTCACGCATATAGCGCGCGATGGAATCGGCAGCAATGTTGGTATAGGAATGCCCGATATGCGGAGAGGCATTCACATAATACAAAGGAGTGGTTAGATAAAATTTTTTTCTCATATCGGCTTATAATTGACCTGGATTTGCCTGCCGTCCTCTAATTCTATAGTTGCCGTGCGTTTAAACACGTTGACGCTTAAGACCTTGCCTTTACCTTCCGGGATATGGATACGCTCACCCTCCCGGGGCAGGCCCTTGGAAAGCGTCTTATATACTTCATATTCAAAATACAGGCAGCACATCAGCCTTCCGCATAAACCGGAAATCTTCGGCGGGTTTAAATGCAGGCCTTCTTCTTTGGCCATCTTAATAGTTACAGGTTCAAAATCTTTTAAAAATCGCGCGCAACAAAGTTCTCTGCCGCAGGGGCCAAAGCCTCCGATTAGTTTTGCTTCGTCTCTGACGCCAATCTGCCTTAATTCTATCCGGGCCTTAAAGATCTTAGCCAGGTCTTTTACCAAATTCCTGAAGTCAATCCTGTCGGGAGCGGTAAAGTAAAAGATAATCTTGGTGCGGTCAAAAGAATATTCTGCCCGCACTAATTTCATCTCTAATTTATGCTCATCTATCTTTTTTATACAGCTGGTAAATGCCTCTTTGGCCTTGAGCCGATTTTCTTCGATCTGCTTTAGATCTGTCTGCGTAGCCATACGCAGTATTTTCTTTAGCGGCTCCTTGGATTCAGTACCCAATATTGCATCTTTGGGAAAAATGATCTGTCCGTAATCTAAACCGCGATCATGCTCCACAATAACATAGGTGCCTTCTTTTACGTCTAAATCAACGGATTTATAAAAATAGGTTTGTCCGGAATCCCGCAATCTTACTAAAATCATTTTCTCCATAATTCCGCCTTTAAATTAGCCAGCAATAGCTTAACATTTATATTCTCTTGTAAATACAAAGACGAATCAGAAACCGCCTTGAGCATTTCATCTAAATTAAAAGAGGTATAACGATGGGTAAGGCGCAATATATCAATTTTACGGTCCAAATTAATCAGCTCTAGAGGCGCAAGGCCTACGCGGGCTAAATAAATATCTCTAATCCAACCGGCTAAGATATTTAGAATTAAGCGCAAATCATTTTTATTTTCAAGAAAATTGCCATAATCAGTATTGGCAGGGCCTGTAAATTCATCAATAATCCTGTTCTTTCTGGTAAATATATCCGCATCCTTTAACTTTAATGCTGTACCAATTCTCCCTTCGGAAAAATAAGCCAAAAAATGGCTTAAGGCGCCATCTAAGGCATAATCATTCTCTAGCATCTCTTGAAGGGCCTTTCTTTTTAAGGGATGAAATCTGATTACTTTGCAACGGGAAGCAATGGTTTTCAATAGAAGGTTGGGTTTTGCGGTGATGAGAATAATCAGGGTATTGCCTAAGGGCTCTTCTAATATTTTAAGAAGGGCGCCGGAGGCCTCAGTAGTAAGTAAGTGGGCGTCATTAATAATAAATACTTTAACTTTTGCTTCATAGGCTTTCAGGTTAACATCTTTTTTAAGGTCGCGCGCGAACTCTATCTTTATCGCGCCTGAATCTGTGGGAACAATAAAATGCACATCGGGATGCTCTCTTTTATCAATCTTTAAACAGGAAGGACAACTATCACAGGCATCCATTTGTTTATTAAGGCAATTTACTGCTTTAGCTAATACGCTTGATGCCAGATATTTTCCTATTCCTTCTTCGCCTGTAAATAAATAAGCGCCCCGCAAAGTAGCTGTCTTTAAATATCCCTGAATCAGCCAAACAGCCTTTTCTTGGCCTTTGATATCGCGAAATGTCATAGCAATTTTAAAATCAGCTTTCTTATGTTCTCTTGGGTTTTATTTTTATCGTCGGCAACTTTAACTATTTTTATTCTTTTCGGCTCAAGATGGGCCAGCTTAAGATAACCGCATCTTACGCGTAAATGATACGCCAAAGGCCTTTTTTCAATGCGGTCTTTGCTGCGGCCGCATAGTGCCAGCCCTTTTTTAAAAGGCAGGCTTAAGAATATGGTTAAATCCGGTTTTATGCCCTGTGTGGCAAAACGGCCGACAGCTTTTATAAATTTAATACTTTCACCTAGGCCATATCCCTGATAGGCAATCGTAGAATCCAAAAATCTATCGCATATCACAATCTTGGCTTTAGAGAGCGCCGGCTTAATAATTTCCTCTACTAGCTGCGTTCGCGCTGCCATATAAAGCAACAACTCGCAGCCGGGCGACATAGAGGCATTTTGCGAATCCAATAATATCTTCCTAATTTTTTCACTGATCTGTGTTGTGCCGGGCTCGCGTAGATAAATTACCTTGTAACCTTTATTTTTAAGAAATAGATAAAGCAATTTTGACTGCGTACTTTTACCGCATCCTTCTGAGCCCTCAAAGGTGATAAACTTTCCTTTCATTACTCAATCTCCGTAAAAGTTGCACTCGAGCCTGTATCCATAGATATATATTTAAATTTTGTTTTTATTTCTTCTCTTATGGCATCTGCCTTCTGAAAATCTTTATTTTTGCGTGCCTCTTCTCTTTCAGCTACCATCTTAAGCATATCCGACGGCAAGTTTTTTTTAGGTTTGGGCTTTAAGCCAAATATCTCAAAAAGACTCTCTAATTTTGCCTTGGCGTAACTAAATGCTTCTTTCTTATCCCCTGATATAAATGAAGAAGTTAAATCCGCTAATGCAAATAAAGAAGCTAACGCCGAAGGAGTATTAAAATCATCATCCATTGCCGCTTCAAACTTAGCTACTATGTTGTCTACTTTTATCTTATTATTCTCTAAAGTAACCAGCCTATTTTTATTTTCTATCCAGTTGTTTATGCTGTCAAAAGCATTATCAAAATTCTTCTTTTGTTTGCGGCAGTCTTTAATCTTATCCGCATTGTAATCTATAGGATGAGAATAATGGGCGGATAAAAATAATAACTTTAAAATATCGGCATCATGATATTTACTCATAAAATCTTTAATAGTCAAAAAATTTCCTAAGGATTTAGACATTTTTTGGCCGTTTATAGTAAGCAGGCCATGGTGTATCCAATATCTAGCGAAAGGCTTACCGGTTAAGGCCTCACTTTGAGCAATTTCATTTTCATGATGGGGAAATATTAAATCTCTTCCGCCGGCATGAATATCTAGGGTATCTGTTTTTAAGAACTTTTGACTCATTACCGAACATTCAATATGCCATCCGGGACGACCCTGGCCCCAAGGGCTATCCCAAAAAGGTTCACCCGGTTGAGAGACTTTCCAAAGCGCAAAATCCAAAGGATCTTGCTTTGTTTCATCCGGTTCTTTCCTGGCGCCGCTCAACATCTCATCAATACTCTGGCCAGATAACCTGCCATAATCTTTAAATTTACGTACCTTAAAATACACCCCTGTGTTCGTAGTATAGGCATAACCTTTCTCAATTAATTCTGTAATATATGAAACCATATCCGCTATATTCTCAGTAGCTCGAGGCTCACTATCAGCTTTATCTATTTCCAAGGACTCTAAATCTTCATAATACCCGGCGATATACTTTTCTACTAATGAGCGCCAATCCAGATTAAGCTCTTTGGCGCGGTTTATAATTTTATCGTCTATATCGGTAATATTACGCACAAAATTGACTTTAAAGTGCCTGTATTTTAAATAACGCCTGATTACCTCAAAGATATAAAGGCTCCTGGCATGGCCGATATGGCAGTCATCATAAACCGTGACACCGCAGGTATAGATATTTGCTTTAAAGGTACTGGCGGGAGTGAATTCCTCTTTTTTGCGGGTAAGTGAATTGTATATGTAAATGGGCATTTGGAATTTTAACGTTTCTCCAGCTTATCAATCCGCTTCTCTAACTCTTCAATATTCTGCATAATGGGGTCTAGTATATGGATATGGTCAAGGCTAAGATCAATTTTTTTACCGTCCTGTTTGGTAATCCGCCCCGGGACTCCTACTACAGTAGAATTCGGCGGGACATTATTAATGATCACGGCATTGGCTCCTATATAAGAATTATCCCCCACGATTATATTCCCCAATACTTTGGCCCCTGCACCGATAACTACATTATTGCCTATGGTAGGATGGCGTTTGCCTTTTTCCAGGCCCGTTCCACCTAAAGTTACACCTTGATACAAAAGCACATCATCGCCGATAATAGCGGTCTCGCCAATTACTACGCCCATCCCATGGTCGATAAAAAAGCGCTTGCCGATTTTTGCACCCGGATGTATTTCAATGCCGGTAATAAAACGCGATATTTGGCTGATTAAGCGCGCGAGAAGAAAAAAATGTATCCTATATAAAAAATGTGCAACGCGATGGCTGATTAAGGCATGTAAACCCTGATAAAGCAATATTATCTCCAAGTAACTTCTTGCTGCCGGATCTCTCTGTTGAGCCGCTTTAATTTCCCGATAGAAAAATAAAGAAATGAATAAGATTTTCAAAAGAAATAAAGTTATCAGTGCACCTATTATCTTTATAATGAGAATTGCCATTTAGTCCTCCCTAGGAACTATGCTTACTATTGCATAAGAGGCGATCGCCTCAATTTTACCGATCTCACCTAAACCTTCGCCGGTCTTGGCTTTTATATTCACTTTATCTTCGGAAATCTCCAGTATAGCGGAAATCTTCTTTCTCATTTCTTTTTCAAAAGGCAACATCTTGGGTTCCTCAGCCACTATTATCGTATCCACATTATTCACCGCATATTTTTTTTTCCTTACCAAAGCGGCCACGGCTTTTAATAATTCCTTACTGTCTAGCCCCTGATATTCTGGGTCAGTATCGGGAAAATGCTGGCCTATATCGCCTCCTCCTATCGCGCCTAACAAGGCATCGCATACAGCGTGCAAAAGCACATCTCCGTCAGAATGCCCCAATAAACCCTTAATATAAGGAATCTGGGTCCCTCCGATAAATAAAGGCCGTCCTTGGACTAAACGGTGTATATCGTAACCTATGCCTATGCGATAATCCATAATAGATTAGCGTAAAGCTTACAGCGCAAAAGGCTAAACTAAAACTTAAAACTCAAAGTTTTACATTTTAACTTTGCACTTTGCTCTTTACGCTTTGCGATTTTAATATTGCCTCAGCAACAACTAAATCTTCAGGCGTAGTTATTTTTATATTTTTATATGAGCCGGCTACAATATTTACTTTTTTACCGAGTTTTTCCACTAAACTGGCGTCATCGGTAACTTTATTCCTGCCGTATTTATTATAAGCTTCTATAATTAAATCTTTATTAAAAACTTGCGGCGTCTGTATCTCACGCAGGTTTTCTCTATTTAAAGTTTTTTCTACTACGATTTTACCTGTGGCCTGTGGCCTGTGGCCTGTAACCTGTTTAATTGTCGCCTTTACCGGTACGCCTAAAATAGCCGCCCCTGATTTTTGCGCTTGCCTAATCACTGAAGATACTATACGGCCATTAATAAAGGGCCTGACTGAATCATGAATTAAAACTAAATCCGTACGCCTATCCAGCCCTTTTAGGCCTTCTCTTACTGAATCTTGGCGTAATCGCCCTCCCAATACTATATTCTTTATTTTTTTTATGCGGTATCTTTCTAGGAGACGGGAAATGTAATGGAAATTCTTGCTATTGACTACCAGGATAATATCACGAACTAGAGGGTGCTTATTTAGTACTTTAAGAGAATATATCAGAATCGGTTGAGAGTTAAGCTCCAACAGCGGCTTTGCCGTATTCGACTTCATCCTCATCCCTAAGCCGGCTGCCAGGACTATTGCGCTGACATACATGCTATTTTTCTATTTTTGTAAAAATCATCCTGCCGGCTGGCGTCTGCAGGACAGAGGTAACGGAAACTTTAACTTCTTGGCCGATTAAACGGCGTGCATCCTCTACTACTACCATGGTTCCGTCATCCAGATAACCTATGGCTTGATTATGCTCTTTGCCTTCGCGGATTAACTTTACCCGCATCTCCTCACCCGGAATAACTACCGGCTTTAGGGCATTGGCTAATTCGTTAATATTAAGTACCTTAATCCCTTGCAGGCTGGCTATGCGATTCAAATTAAAATCTACAGTTAATATTTTAGCCTCCAACAATTTTGCTAACTTTACCAGTTTTGCATCAACTTCGGGAACTTCCAGAAATTCTTCTTCGTTAATGGTAATATCTTGCCCTGCTTCTTTTTGCACGGTATGCAGGATTTCTAAACCTCGACGGCCTCTCTGGCGTTTTAAAGGATCCGTAGAATCGGCTATCTGCTGTAATTCCTTAAGCACAAAACGCGGGATTATAATTTTACCTTCCAAGAACTTCGTCTTGTAAATATCTACGATGCGGCCATCAATAATTACGCTTGTATCCAATAGCACTACCTCTTCTATTTGATCCTGCCGGCGTAGCCTGACATAAGGAATGATGATATTAAATTCGTCTTTGCCTCTTAGGCCTATTGCCATACCCAAATAGCAAAAAATGAAAGTTAGAATACCTCGGATCGGAGACAAGGTTTCTTGCGGTATAGGCGCAAGACTAATGGCATCAGTAACGAGCTTTGCCATAATCAGGCCTAAGATAAGGCCGAAGACTGCGCTGGAAAGGCCCCTTACAGAGACTTTACGCATTCCAATTTCTGTCAATATAAGTATTAACGCTGCGCCCAAACCCAGTATAATACCTAAAGGCCCTTTGTTGTAAGGATCCATTATCCCATAACCTATAATCATACCGACGGTACTAAAAAGAATACGCGCTAATAATAAATTCATCTTTTCCCCCTTAATAATAAAATATCCAGCGCCTCTTTCAAATGAGAAACCGGCACTAACTCTATAATATCTTTTTTATATTCCAAACCTTTATAATTATTTTTTGGCAATATGCAGTGCTTGAATCCTAAGTTTGCTGCTTCGTTGACCCGTAAGACTGTCTGCGATATGCTTCTAATTTCACCGGCAAGCCCTACTTCCCCTAAAACTAAAGTATCTGCCAGGACAAACTGATCGCGGAAGGCCGAAGCAATAGCTACTGCTACTGCCAAATCCGCTGCCGGATCTTCTATCCTGATGCCTCCGGCAACATTGACAAATATATCTTCTATCTCTAACGACAAACCTATCCTCTTTTCCAAAACAGCAATTAACAGCGCCAATCGGTTATAATCAAAGCCTTCGGCCCGGCGGCGGGCATAGCCAAAACTAGACTTACTCACTAATGCCTGAATTTCTACCAGAAGCGGACGGCTACCCTCTAAAACAGATGCCACCACTGACCCAGAGACATCTTTGGGCCTTTCGGAAAGAAAAATTTCCGAAGGATTTTTTACTTCTTTTAAGCCGCTAGAATCCATTTCAAATACGCCGATTTCGTTGGTAGAGCCGAATCTATTTTTCACTGCGCGTAAAATCCTATACATGGAGAATCTATCTCCCTCAAAATAAAGTACGGTATCCACAATATGCTCTAAGACCCGGGGTCCGGCAATAGTCCCTTCCTTGGTAACATGGCCGATAATAAAAATAGAGATACCGGTGGTCTTGGCTAACTGCGTAAGTATTCCGGCACATTCTCTTACCTGGCTGACGCTTCCGGCAGATGAACTTATGGAAGGCTCAAATATCACCTGAATAGAATCGATAATGATGACGTCCGGTTTTAATTTATTGGCATATTCTATAATCAGCGATAAATCCGTCTGATTGACGATGTATAAACTTCCCTGCTCGGCCTGTGTGCCTAAGCGCTTAGCCCTTAATTTTGTCTGGGCTACAGATTCCTCTCCGCTGACATAAAGGACTGTCGAGCCTTCTTTGGTTAATTGATTGGACACTTGCAAGGATATCGTAGATTTTCCTATACCCGGGTCTCCGCCGATTAATATTACTGAACCCGGCACTATGCCGCCTCCTAAAACCCTGTCCAATTCTGATATCCTGGTTTTAAGACGATCAGCCTCCTTGATTTCAATTTCTTTTAATAATACCGGTTCATCTTTATATAAAGAGGCCCGTTCTTTTACCTTGCCGGAAGTGGGCATAAGGTAATTCTCTTCCGCAAAAGAATTCCAACTATTACAATCAGGGCATCTGCCTAACCATTTCGGCGACTGATACCCGCAATTCTGACAGGCAAATACTGTTTTAGTTTTCATTTATTTTGTAACCGGCTTTTCTTTGGTCTTAAAGAAGAGCTTCCAAGGGTGTTGCCTTATGTCGGTAACTAAGGCCTCTAGTTCGTTGTATATAGTATCATCGTAAAGGAGTTTTCCTATGGTGCCTTCCTTGTTTTTAATCTTAACGATGCTCTCGTCAATATCTCTGGCTATATTTTTCACTAATTTTGCTACCTCATGAGTAGCGATAGGCTCCTCTCCTGTTATGGATTGGTCAGTTACCAGGTGCGCATAATCTTTTCCGGGTATGATCTCAACGTATTTTTCTCCTAACAAGCCAAGAGTATTTATCCAAATCGTAGAATCAATAGGAACCTTAACTTCTTTCCTGATCCAGCCGGTAATCTGGACTTTAGTTTTATTTTCCTGAGGGTTAAAAATAAAATTTATCTCTTTTACTTCCCCTACGTCTACTCCGGAAAATCTCACCGGTGCCCCCACCTTAACGCCATTAATAAAATCAAAAAGAAAATTAATCCGGCATCCTGAAGTCCAAGTTTTAAAGTCCCCAATAAGCAAAATAAAGGTCACTAAAATTACCAGCCCCGTAAAAACAAAAATCCCTACTTTTAATTCTAGTTTTGTTTTACCGAACATCATCTGCGGCCTCCATTTATTGTATTTAAATTAAACTAATCATGATCAAGGGCTTCAGTAATCGGCCCTTTGGCTAAACCATTTATAAATTGATGCACTACAGGATGAGTAGTATTCTGAATTTCTTGGGGTGACCCTTCGGCGATAATCTTACCCTGGTACATCATAGCGATTTTATCGGCTATGCTATAGGCGCTTTTCATATCATGCGTAACCACGATAGAGGTAACCTTTAATTTATCATGCATGGTTTTTATAAGTTCGTTTATACTGTCGGCAGTAATGGGGTCGACTCCCGTTGTCGGCTCATCATAAAATATGATTTCCGGCTCTATGCATATTGCCCTTGCCAAGGCCACCCTTTTTTTCATGCCGCCGCTTATTTCAGAAGGCATAAGATTTTCTATACCGCACAGGCCCACCACGCATAACGCACTCTCCACTTTCTCCAATAATTCTTTGTTGCTGACGTGGTTATGCTCGATAAGTTTAAACCCTACGTTTTCTCCGACGCTCATAGAATCAAAAAGCGCCCCTCCTTGAAAAACCATCCCCATTTTTAAACGTATCTTATCCATCTCGTTATTGCTTAATCTGGTAATATCCTGTCCGTTAATAATAATTTTACCGCTATCCGGCTTTAATATACCTTCAATGTGTTTTAATAAGACGCTTTTACCGCAGCCGGAACGGCCGATAATAACGCAGGTCTGGCCTTTCTCTATGTTCAGGCTTAAATTATCCAGGACCTTACGCGTATTAAAGAATCTGGTTAAATTTTGTATCTCTATGGCATGCATGACAACCCCAATTTGTCATATTTTAAGGTATCGCAAAATAGAATAAAGCAGTAAAGAAGCAATCAGCTGCAATAATCAAAATAAATGTTATAACTACCGAACGGGTAGTTGCCTGGCCCACCCCTTCTGCGCCGCCTTCTACGTTAAAGCCTTCGTAACAGCTGACTAAAGCGATAATCATACCAAAGAACACCGTCTTAACTAGCCCGGTAAATAAATCTTTTAATAAAAGGGCATCAAAAGTAATGTGTAGGTACATGCTGCTGGATATGCCTAATTTATGAACACAGATGAGATACCCGCCGAATATACCGATGATATCCGCATAAATCGTCAATATAGGAAGCATCAGGCTTAAGGCAAGGAGTCTGGGTACCACTAAATAACGAATAGGATTAGAAGCCAGAGTCTCCAAGGCATCTATCTGTTCGGTAACCTGCATAGAGCCTATCTCAGCGGTAATTGCTGCACCCACCCGTCCTGCTACTACTAATGCAGTTATAACCGGGCCAAATTCTCTTACTAACGATAAAGCCACAATACTGGCAATATACATTTCAGAACCCATCCGCTGCATCTGATAAGCGGTCTGTAAGGCCATAATCACACCGATAAAGAAAGCAGTCAATAAAACTATCGGCATGCTGTCTACGCCGACTTTCTTCAGTTGGTCAAAGATAGACCTTCTTTTATATGGCCCAACAAGCGCCCAATAAAATGCCTGGCCGGCTAAATTAGCCAACCCCCCTATAAAAGATACCAGTGCCAATACTTTTTGGCCTATGTTTATCAGGAAGTTTATCATTGTTCAAAAACAAGCTCTAGGTTTTTACGTATTACTTTGACCTGAGAGCCATCTTTAAAATTCTTAGATATTATTTCGGAAGCCAAAGGATCCTCTAGGAATCTTTGAATAGTTCTTTTTAAGGGCCTGGCTCCAAACATAGGGTCAAAACCTTTTTCTATCAGAAGCTCTTTGGCTTCTTGGTTGACCTCTAAAGAGATGTTACGTTCTTTTAACCTCTCTGCTACAAAATTTATCTCTATATCAATAATCTTGATTAAATCTTCTTTACTGAGGGGCCTAAAAACTATGGTGTCATCTATGCGGTTTAAGAACTCCGGCTTAAAAGTCCTCTTTACTTCTTCCAATAACTTTTCCTTCATCTCTTGATAGCTAACTTCTTCCTTCTGGGTCTTAAACCCTAGGGAGCCGGTTTTACGGATTAATTCTGCACCGACATTAGAGGTCATGATTATTACCGTATTCCTAAAATATACTTTTCTGCCGAAGCTATCGGTAAGGCGGCCCTCTTCAAATACCTGTAAGAGAATATTAAAAACATCGGGGTGGGCTTTTTCAATTTCATCTAAAAGAATCACCGAATAAGGCCGGCGCCTGACTTTCTCGGTAAGTTGGCCTCCTTCTTCATAACCCACATATCCGGGAGGAGCACCGATAAGGCGGGAAACATTAAATTTTTCCATATACTCCGACATATCTAACTGCAAAAGCGCATCCTCATCCCCGAACATAAATTCTGCCAATGCCCGGGCAAGAAGAGACTTACCTACTCCTGTCGGCCCCAAAAATATAAAGGAGCCGATGGGCCTTTTAGGGTCCTTGATTCCTGCGCGCGAGCGCCTGACAGCATGGGCAATAGCAGAAATAGCTTCCTCTTGGCCTACTACGCGTTTATGCAACCCTTCCTCTATCTTCAATAACTTTTCGCTCTCTGCCTCCTCTAATCTAAAGATAGGAATACCGGTCCATTGCGATAAGATTTTTGCTATCTCTTCTTCGCCGACTTCCGGCCGCATCTTATCTTTAGCCACTGCCCATTGTTTATTCAGTTCCTCTAATTCCTGGCGTACCTGCCTTTCTTGATCCCTTAAGCTAGCAGCCTTCTCAAAATCCTGCGATTTAATATAGGCCTCTTTTTCTTTTCTTAAGGCCTCTACCTTTTCTTCGAGCTTCTTAATGTCCGGCGGAACAACCAAAACATTGAGCCTGGCGCGTGAGCCGGCTTCATCCATCAAATCAATGGCCTTATCGGGCAGGTATCTACCTGTAATATAGCGGTCTGATAATTTTGCCGCTGCCTCTAGCGCCTCATCTTTAAACACCACGCGATGATGGGCTTCATATTTATCGCGCAGGCCTTTGAGGATATCGATGGTCTCATTAACCGACGGAGGCTCTACCATAATGGTCTGGAAACGGCGCTCTAATGCCGCATCCTTTTCAATATGTTTTCTATATTCATCTAAGGTAGTAGCACCAATACACTGCATCTCTCCGCGTGAGAGTGCCGGCTTTAAAATATTAGAAGCATCAATTGCCCCTTCCGCAGCCCCTGCGCCCACTAAGGTATGCAATTCATCAATAAAAATAATTACATTGTGAGAACGTTTTATCTCTTCCATCACTGCTTTTATTCTCTCTTCAAATTGGCCGCGGTATTTTGTCCCGGCAACCATCAGGGCCAAATCTAAAACAATAATGCGCTTGTTTCTTAATACCTCCGGAACATTGTTTGCTATAATTGCCTGAGCCAGGCCTTCGACAATAGCGGTTTTGCCAACACCCGCTTCACCTAAAAGAACCGGATTATTCTTGGTGCGCCTGCTTAAGATTTGGATTACCCTCTCTATTTCCCCGTGCCTTCCGATTACCGGGTCAAGCTGATTTTCATTGGCTAATGCGGTTAAATCACGGCCAAAGGTATCTAAGGCCGGGGTTTTACTTTTTACCTGCTGTTGGTTTTGGCCAAAACCCGGAACACCCGAACCTAAAACCTCTAATATCTCATTTCTTACTCTTGCTAAATCCAGTCCTAAATTCAATAATACTTGCGAGGCTACTCCCTCTCCTTCTTTAATCAGGCCTAATAAAAGATGTTCGGTGCCGATATAATTATGCCCTAAAGAACGCGCTTCTTCCGCCGCTAATTCCAGTGCCTTTTTTGCGCGAGGGGTAAAAGGAATGTCGCCGATAATCTGAGTGGTAGGCCCGGGTTGGACCAACTTTTCGATTTCTAGGCGAATATTCTCCAAGGATATACCCATCTTTTCTAATACCGCAGCAGCTACACCTTCTCCTTCGCGGATTAACCCCAATAATATATGCTCTGTTCCGATATAATCATGATTAAAACGGCGAGCTTCTTCTTTAGCTAAGATAATTACTTTTCTGGCACGCTCGGTAAACCTGTTGAACATTTTTCCTCCTCAAGAAAATCGTCTTCGGCGATGACTTTCAGCGATTTTCGCAGTGGTATAGGAAAGTGTTTTACCTAATGCTCCGCAGGAGTATACTTTCCTGTACCATAAAATGACTGAGATAACTTATGCTATCGCTTATATTATGGCTAATTTTTTTCTGATTAACTCCGCTCTTTTAGAATCCCTTTCGTTACTGGAAAGTTTTTTGTTTTCAATCTTCTGCAGGTGCGCCGGCTGTATCAGGATAAATAATTCATTTAATGTCTTGCGGCCTATATTTTTAATCATTGCTAAATCGCATCCTAATCTTACCATGGATAATAAATCTATGGTTTCCTGGCTGGAGATTATATGGGCACTCTTTAATAAAGCAAAGCTGCGGTTAACTCTATCTTCAAGCAATAATCTATTTTGTGATAATAAAGCTTCCCTGGCCCGGTTTTCTTGTTCTACAATCTGGCGGATCAGGCCGTTTATGTTTTCAATAATCTCTTCCTCGCTGTGGCCTAAGGAAACCTGGTTGGAAACCTGGAAAAAATTTCCGTGGGCTTGTGTGCCTTCTCCGTAAAGCCCCCGGGTGTTAAAACTTAATTTGGCAATAGCTGCTAAGACACGGTTAATCTGGTTTGTCATCACTAATGCCGGTAAATGCAACATAACCGAACCGCGCATCCCGGTGCCGGCATTGGTCGGGCAGGCAGTAAGATACCCTAAATCTGCTAGAAAGGCAAAAGATAATTCTTTAGAAAGAGAACTATCAATCTTATTAATAATATTCCAGGCTTCAAAAAGATTCAGGCCCGATTGCATTACCTGCATCCGGATATGGTCCTCTTCATTAATCATAATCGCGATGTTCTCTTCCTCATCGATTACTACGGCTTTATGGTCGGACTTCTGGGCAAGCTCTAAAGACATCAAGTGCCGCTCAATCAAGAATTGTTTGTCTATGCTATCAAGGTCCATTAATCTAAAGGTAGTAGTATTTTTTAGCTCAGCGGTTTTACCTACGGCTTCCTCAATATTCAGGAGGGTATTTTCACTCTGCTTTTTATTTGCCCAATGCGGAAAAGGCACCTTGCCCAGGTTCCTGGCCAAACGGATACGGCTGGAGATAACAATATCACAGTTCGGCCCTGTGCTTTTAAGCCATTCGCTGGTACGGTTTATTAAATCAGCCAGTTGCATATTAAAATTTTACTCCTTCTTTTCCAATTTTCTAATCTGATCGCGAATCCTTGCTGCCTCTTCAAACTCTTCCGTTTCAATCGCTCTTTGTAATTCACTGCGTAGGCTAGCTAAATCCATTTTTTTATCAGCAATTACAGCAACCTTAAACGGAGACTTACCGACGTGCAAATTCGAACCGTGTATTTTCTTTAATAAAGGGGCTAGGTACCTCTTAAAAGTGGTGTAACATTCGCTGCAGCCTAAACGGCCCATTTTTTTAAAGTCTGTGTAACCTAAGCCGCAGTTTGGGCATTTAAAAGATATTGCTACTTCTTTCTTGGCATTAGGCTTCTCAAATTCCGTCAGGCCCGCCAAAAGATCGCTTAAACCAAACTGTTGCTCCATCTGCGCGCTCTTTTGATGTGCACACTCTTCGCAAAGATGCAACTCATTCATCTGATCGTCGATAATCTCTGTCAGATGCACGGTTGCCGGATTTTTACCGCAAATATCGCATAGCATCAGTTAATACCTTGTTCCCTCTTTCTTGGTGAGTTCCCTAAATTTCTTGGTTAAACTCAAGGTCAGTTTTCCGGGCTTGCCACTACCGATAACACGTCCGTCCACCTTAACCACCGGTATAATCTCTGCGGCTGTGCCAGTTAAAAAACACTCATCGGATATGTAAACCTCATGACGGGTGATTACGTGTTCATGCACCAAGATTTTATTCTTTCGGGCTAATTCTAAAACAGCATCACGGGTAATCCCTCTTAAGGTCCCCATACACTGAGGGGGAGTATAAAGCTCATTGCGCTTGACAATAAAGATATTATCTCCGGTGCATTCTGCCACATAACCTAAAGAATCCAGCATTATAGCCTCGTCGCAATTGGCATTTATAGCTTCTATTTTAGCTAAGATATTATTCAGGTAGTTTAAAGATTTTATCTGCGGATTCAAGGCCTCAGGAAGATTCCTCACTGTCGGTACGGTAACAATCTCAAGCCCCTCTTTATAAAGCTTCTCAGGATAAAGGGCTATTCTGTCGGCGATAATAATAATTGTAGCATGCCCAGCACATTTACGCGGGTCTAAGCCAAGGTCCCCTTCTCCCCTTGTCACCACCAGCCTGATATATGCATCTTTGAGGCTATTTTCTTTTAAAGTCAAAACAACAGCTTTTATTAACTGCTCACGAGGCAAAGGAACCTTAAGCATAATGCTGTGCGCTGACTCATATAGCCTATCGATATGTTCTCTTAATTTAAAAACTAGGCGGTTATAGGCACGTATCCCTTCAAAAACACCATCACCGTATAAAAGGCCGTGATCGAACACAGAAATCTTGGCATTATTCTTATCATAAAATTTTCCGTTAATGTAGACCTTCATTACATCCTCCTTAGGAGCATACTTTCCTACTACTATAAAATACCGTCTTTCAAATGGTAGGTTTTATCCGCGTTTTTTGCCAACTCTAAATTATGCGTGACTAAAACTATGGCCATCTGGTTTTCTAGGTTTATCTTTTTTATTAAAGAGATTATACCATCTCCAGTTTTAGAATCAAGGTTTCCCGTAGGCTCATCGCAAAGAAACAGGCCCGGATTGTTTATCAAGCCGCGCGCTATAGCCACCCGCTGTTTTTCCCCTCCGGATAATTGACTGGGAAAATACTCCGCCCTCTTAGCTAATCCTACTTCTTCCAAAAGCCCTAATGCGCGTTTTTTTAGCTCTCTACTCTCTACTCTGTACTCTGTACTTATTAAGGCCGGCATCAACACATTCTCCAAAACCGTAAATTCCGATAAGAGATGATAAAACTGAAAAACAAAGCCTATGCGTTTATTTCTTATCCTGCAAAGTGAAGCATCGCTAAGCTGCGCTATCTCCTGGCCCTCAAAAATAACTTTACCTTGCGTAGGAGTATCTAATCCTCCCAGTATATGTAAAAGCGTAGATTTACCCGCTCCGGATGGGCCGACTATAGCGATGAATTTACCTTTTTCTATTTTTAAATTTATGCCTTTTAATACCGAAACCTGCTTATTGCCGTTGCCGTAAACTTTGTGTATATTATTGGCTTCTAACATTTATTCGTATCTTAAGGCCTCCACCGGCTTAAGGCCAGCGGCTTTAGTTGCCGGATAAATAGTGGAAATTAAGGTGATAAATATTGCTACGATAACAATCAAAGTAATATCCGGCCAAAGCTCAATAGAAACAGGCAGTTTATCGATGTAATATATGTCCGGCGGCAATTTTATAAATTGGTATTTTTTTAGCAACCCGCATAAGGCTATACCTCCTAGGGCGCCTAAAATAGTGCCTGAGGTACCGATGATTAATCCAACATAAATGAACATTGCTTTTATCCTTGCGCCACTCATCCCGATAGACTTTAATATGCCGATGTCTTTGGTTTTTTCTATTACCATTACTACCAGGGTACTGATGATATTAAAGGAAGCAACCAGGATTATCAATGTCAAAATGATAAACATGGTCAATTTTTCTAGCTTCAAGGCAGCAAAGAAATTGGTATTTATTTCCATCCAGGTCTTTAAATTAAAATTGAAACCCAGAGTCTTCGCTAGCTCATCTTTTATTTTATCGGCCAGGTATATATTATCCAATTTGACGGCTATGGCGCTTACGCGCTCGCCTAGGCCTAGCATATCCTGGGCAGTCTTTAAATTAGTAAATATCAGGTTCATATCGTAATCGTACATTCCGGAATTAAAGATTCCCACTATCTTTAAATTATTCAACTTACTAAACGGCGAATAAATAGTAAGATTCGTATTCAGGCTTAATCCTAAATAAAGGGCAAGCTCTCTTCCGATAATTACCCCCCCCTCCTCTAGGTTATTGAGATTACCCTGGATTAAATATTGCTTTATCTTAGTAACTCCAGATTCGCTAGCTGGGTCAATACCTTTTAAGCCTACGGCAAAAACCTTATTTTCCTGCTTGACTAAAATTTGCCCCTGAGCATAGGGGCTGATACTTTTGATATGGGGGTTTTTCGTTATCCTGTTTACTATGTTATCGTATTCTTTTTTATCTATGCCGTTATAACCGGCGATGGTAATATGCGAATAGTTACCCACGATTTTTTCTCTCAGGTCATTGTCAAATCCAGTCATCACCGCAATCACTATAATTAAAGCCGCAACGCCAATAGCTACCCCCAGAATAGAAATTAGGCTAATTAAAGATATGAATTTTTCTTTTCTTTTAGTCAAAAGATACCGCCAGCTTATAAACAATTCTGCTTTCATTCTATTTTTCCGGCCTTAATAAGGGAAATAAAATCACATCCCTAATCGACGGCTGATTTGTTAACAGCATTACCAGCCTGTCTATTCCTATGCCTAACCCTCCGGCAGGAGGCATGCCATGCTCTAAAGCCAAAATATAATCTTCATCCACTGCTTTCTTCTCATCACCGGCTAAATCCTTGATTTCAGCTTGAAAACGCTTCTTTTGTTCCTGAGGGTCATTTAACTCCGAATAGGCATTGCCTATTTCAATGCCTGCGATAAATAATTCAAATCTTTCGGAAAGCAAAGGGTTATCCTTTTTTGTTTTAGCCAAAGGGCATAAATCCGTAAAATAATCGGTAACTAAAGTAGGGTTTGTCTTCATCTCTTCTTCCAATATCTCCTCGATTATTTTGGCGACCTGCGAGCGGGTAAGCTTATTCTTTTCTTTGGCGAAACCTTTGGCCTGCAATTTCTTAATCATCACCGCTGCTTCATCGCAAGGCTGAATATCAAATTTATCTTTGACTATTTTAGCAAAAGACTTTTTCTCCCAAGGCCTCGCCATATCGACTTGCCTAGCCTGATAATCAAAATTAGTCTTGCCTAATACCTCTTTTGTCACAAAGACAATTAAATCTTCGCATAACTGCATCATATCCTCATAGTCAGCATAAGCAGAATAAACTTCTAGCATGGTAAACTCGGGGTTATGCTTTGTGGATACCCCTTCATTGCGGAAACTACGGTTGATCTCATAAACCTTATCTAAACCTGCGACTAAAAGGCGTTTTAAAAATAGTTCCGGAGCGATCCTTAAATATAAATCCAGATCATATTCATTATGATGCGTCTTAAAAGGCCGGCCGGCTGCTCCTCCGGGTATAGTATGCATCATAGGAGTTTCTACTTCTAAAAAACCTCTATCCTCTAAGAAATTCCTCATGGCTTTGATAATTTTAGCGCGGATGAGGAATACTTTTTTTACTTCTTCGTTGGCAATTAAATCCAGATACCGCTGTCGGTAACGTAACTCTATATCTTTTAGGCCGTGCCATTTCTCCGGTAAAGGCCTGAAGGCCTTGGCTAAAACTACGAAATCCTCTACTTTAACCGTTGCCTCGCCAGTATGGGTCTTAAAAAGCTCTCCCTTGGCTCCTATGATATCGGCGATATCTATATCACTCAAAATAGCAAATTTATCCTTACCTACAAAATCCTCTCTTATATACAGCTGAATCCTTGCGCTAGCATCTTTTAAATCCAGAAACAAGACTTTGCCGTGCAAACGTTTAGCCATAATCCGGCCGCATAGGGAAACACTTTTACCCTCCTGAAAGCCGCTAGTGGCTTCAGTAATAGGCGTATTTTCGGTGAAAACCTTATCGTATACAGGTACCCCTTTAGCCTTTAGGGCACTAAACTTGGCCTGTCTTTGTTGGAGAATTTCGTTTAATTCCATAGATTACTAATTATATAGTAGAATTAAAGTTATGTCAACCCCACCCTTTGTTATTTAAGAGTTTTAAGAAATACTAAGAAAGGGGCGGGGTCAATTAAAGAAAGGGTAAAAGTAGAGGTTAATTTAAGCTAGCTTTTGTATTTGAGACAGGCGTTTTATGCGCTTAAG
>Ga0315288_10003875_pt1 | contig 19070 bp, 4 predicted proteins | sample YL17G11_20_MG_FD_203454 | JGI IMG/M metagenome (GOLD analysis project Ga0315288, IMG submission 203454) | Sediment microbial communities from Yellowstone Lake, YNP, Wyoming, USA - YL17G11_20 | ecosystem: Environmental > Aquatic > Freshwater > Lake > Sediment | place: USA: Wyoming | collected... | reverse complement strand
TCGTGTCGCCCTCGTTGACCTCGCCCATCTGGGCCATCACGTCCCAGTCTTCGTCTCCTCCGTGATAGGTCCGCAGGAAGTCGGGATCGATGCGCTCGGCCGGGTTATAGATGCCCTTGTAGGCGCCGTTCAGGAACAGGTTTACGAACGTGCCGTGGCTGGCGACCGCGCCGACGTCGGACTCCAATTGCCGCGCCAGCTCATCACGGATGAACGGATTCGTCGGGTCGTTCATCCCGGCCCGCAGGTGGACCGTGTCGAACGAATCCACGGTGGTGCCAGGGAACAGAGGATAGCGGAGCTGGCCCGAACCGTAATCGCCGCGGAAGTAGAGTCGGAACGAGTACTTGTTGAAGGGGAGCTGGCCGCCCCGGTAGTTGTACTGGCCGCGCACGTAGTCGCCCCCGGCCACGCGGATGCCGCAGTCCTCCTGGAAGCCGCCGTTGTCCTCGGGTCGGATGAGTTCGGCGGAGACGGGGCGTTCCCAGGCGATGCCGTGCTTGGTGGTGTTCCGCGGGCTGTATTCCATGATCCCGCTCGCGCCGTACAGGTTGTTTGAGGCGGTCACCAGGGAGAGGACGGGCAACTGTCGGCGGTTGGCCGGCAGGTTGTAGAGATAGGTGTGGGTGCGGATGAGGGACGGCAACTGGTTGGTCCGAAACGCGGCGGCCCGGATCACGCGGCTGGTGTTGATCAAGATCGGTTCCGTGTAGAGGAAACCGTTCGTTCCCGCCGGTGGGCTGCTGTTGGTCGTATAACGGATGGTGGCTCCCGGGGTGTCGCAAACCAACGAGAGCCGGAAGGGGGTGGAGTAAAACCCGCGCTCGACGCTGAAGTGGACCGACTCGACGGCGTTGCTGATGGTGCTACTGCCGTTGGCTCGATCCAGCGTGGGGGTGGCGTAGTAGCGCCATTCGCCAGACGGAGTGCGGCCGTAGGAGTAGTTCGGTCGTTGTTCGGGGAACTGCGGACCGAACTCCTGCACCATTTGCCGGGGCGCGTCGGGCGTGTACAGGCCGAGGTACTCGCCGTTGGCACTGAGCCTGAAGTTGGTGTGAAGCCAACGGTCGGGTCCGGGGATACGCTGATCCTTGCCCGACGCGAACACCGTCAGGTAACCACCGGCGGGCAGGAGGCAGGAGGGGAAGACCCACTTCCCTGGATCCTCCGGATCGTCCGCGAGGCTCCAGCCGCCGAGATCCACCGTCTGGGCGCCCCGGTTGAAGAGTTCGATCCAGCCCACGTAGTCGCCGTCCTGATCCGCGGGTGCGAGGTTGATGTTCTCCGCCAGGAACTCATTGATGACGATATCGCCCCACGACCGTTGCGGGTCCAGCGTGCATTGCCAGGTCGCGCCCGGGAAGGGCAGAAAGAGCGGTGTATCGTCCGTGATACCGTGGCCCGTTCTCCAGCGGAACGTCACCGAGCCGGCGGCCGGCGCGGCGAACTGAAAACGATACGGCCCGGCGCCGATGCCAGCCACGTTGGTGGCGGGTTGGCCGTTGACCAGGAGGTCCGCTGCCTCCACTCCGATGACCGGTTTGTCGAACCAGACCTCGACTTGCTCGAGCACGCGAACGGCGGCGCCGGCCTCGGGCTGCGTGGCGCTGAGGCGCGGCGCGTTGGTGGAAACCAGTTCATAAGCCCAGACGACTCCCGGCGTGCTCAGGGAGAGCGTCTGGGCCGGATCGGCCGCCGCGGCGATGGGGTGCTGCAGGACGTCCCAATCAACCGACACCTGGCCGAACGGCGGCTGCGGGAACTCGAAGGTGTAAGTGGCGCCGCCACCGCTGACGTTCGTGGCGCCGACGTCGTTCACGAGCAGCGCGGCGGCCACAACGCCCGTCACCGGTTCCGTGAACGTGACCGAGATTTGGGTGAGATTGGTGGTCAGGAGACCGGGCATCGGCGAGACGGTCGCGACCCCCAGGGCGGCTCCCGGAACGGTCTCGGCCGTCAACTCGGCGTCAAAGACGAGATCGCTGCTTCCCACCGATATGTTGAACACCTGGACGGCGAGCACATTTGGGCCCGCCTGCAGGTAGGACGTCGGGATCGCCAGGGGATGGGCCTGGAAGGCCACCGGCTCTAAGGCATTCGTCGAGGCGACCGAAGTGATGGTGATGTCGTTCAGCGCGTTGGTGGGCGGACTGTACCAGACGACTGGCGTGCCATTGATCCACGCCACGAAACCGTCGTCACATACTGCGTTGAGGAAGAAATTGGTCATCATCGTCGGATCGCCGAGATGGAATTCCTTCCGGAGGAAGATCGTCGTGCAGGCGCCCTGCATGTTGGTCAGCCACGTTCCGCTGAAGTTCGTCTCGCCATAGTAGAACGTCGCCGGCAGCACTGGCCAGGTCGAGTCATCGAAGCTCTGGTTTCGCCAGCTCGTTCGGTCCGGCGAGGACGCTTCCGTGGTGCCGAGGTGGAGCTTCCAGTCGGCGTTGGCGCTGATCAGGGTCAGGGCGGCAGCATCGCGAAGGGCGAATAGCAGGAGGGCGACCATCAGGACCGCAGAGTTCAGCGTGCGCACGACTTGCCTTTTGGAGCCCCAAAGGGCTGGCTTCGCGTTACTCTCCAAGCGAACCCGGATGCTGTCAAGCAGCCGAAAGAGGCCAGGCTCCAGCCAGCAAGGGAAGCAAAGGCATGGCACGGGAGTATCAGGGCTTCCCACCAAACGGATTCTGCGCAAATCACGTCTGCTGGGCCGGAAGTCTAGCGCCGGGCTGGCGTGACGAGGCGGAAGAAGTAGGGTCCCGGGAGTCCTTCGCGAGACAAGTAGATTTCCATCCAACCCGTCACAGGCTGGGCGGGCAGGTCCACGAGCCTGAGCCAGTCGGTCACCCCAACGGCACCGGTGTACTGGATCGTGTATGAGTAGCCCCTCTGGGCAAAGAACCTCACGCGATACTCGTCGGGCATGCTCGCAATCTCCAGGGTGAGGTTGCTGGTGGCGTCGCGCGGGTCTGTGCCGCTGATGAATTCCTGCAAGTTCACCAGACCGTCCCCGTCAGGATCGAGATAGGCGTCAGCGGGATTGGAGCGGTCGAGGAAGTGGGCATCTTCCCAGGTGTCGGGCATGCCGTCACCATCGGTGTCGGTATCGGCGGGGGCGGTTTCGACCTGTCCGGGGGTCGGGGCAGCGGCTTTCCAATGGAGCGGTTCGTTGCCATAAAAAGTAGGCCCGCGGCGTTGGAGCGAGTCGCCCGTGCCGTCGGCCGACCAGGGCCAGGGTGCCGTGTCGGAGTAATCCACGCGGTCCACCATGAGATACGGCACGAAACCGGCGTCGGGCCGACCAGGGCCTTGCGGGGGGTCAGGACGCACGAGGTCGAGAGGTTCCCCCTCGTTGGCAAGTCGGCCTTGGTAGGGCCCGAAGAGTGGCAGGGTGGGGGAGAGGCCGTACCTCGAGCGGAAGGCCGCGAGGAGATTCGTTTGCGTGAGCGGATCGAACGGCACGACGAGCAGATTGCTGCGGGCTGCCAACCACGTGTTGGTTGGAAACGCGAACGCCACCCCGCCTTCGAGATGCCAGGTGTTCAGGACCTGGTTGGTGTCGAACAACGGCACCGGGCCGTCGGTGAGGTTGTGCAGTTCGACAAACTCCCGGTCGGGATCTTCGACGAGGTTGGTCGCCGGCCCAGTCACGGGGTGGTACATGATCTCGGTGATTACGACCGGACCGATGAGCGGCGCGGCATTGGTCAGGCCACCACCGGTGCGGAACTGCGCCAGCGTCTGCGGCGCGTCCAAACCGAAGGTGCGCTGCAGGGCAGCAGGAAAGTCCACGCCGACACTGGTTTCCTGACGGACGAAGGAAACGCCGTTGGCTGAGGCGCCGTAGGTCGCGGCGGAGCGGAAGCCGGTGAGGTTCCCGACAGCGTCGGCTTCGGACAGGTACACGGTGCCGCCGTGAGCCGAATCCAGCTCGAAGCTCGTCGGGGTTCCGGGAGCGGGATTGAACTGATTCTCGTAGAACACGTGGTAACCGCCCGGCGGAATGACGGTGCCGTCGGGCACTCGGTATTGGGTCAGGTGCTCATCCGAGTCGCTCAGGAACCAGCCGCTCAGGTCCACCGCTTGCGCGGACAAGTTCCGTACCTCAATGGCATCCTCCAGCGGTGGATCGGTGTGAGTGAGGAGCTCGTTGAGGACCACGTTGCCCAGCGGGAGGTAGTTGCTTCTGCCCGGCGTCGCCGTGGTCACGAAGCGGACAAAGTTGAGGGCGCCATCGGGCCAGCAACCCTCCGAGACATTCTCCTGCTGCGGCAGGTAATCCACCGCGTCGAGGAGCTGGCCAACGGCACTGAACAGGCGGAGGGACTCGCCGCGGTCATCGAGGCTGAACGACAGATGGTTCGGGCCGTTTTCCGGATGATTGTCCGCGATCCATTTCACGAAGCCGTGCGGCGCGATGAAGGTGAGCAGGCCGATGAGTCCGTTAGTCTGGCCGGAGAGGGACGGATCATCGGTGAGACGGAGCCAGGCGAGATCGACCGGCAACGGATCGGGATTGAAGAGTTCGAGCCAGTCGTTGCCGTCGCGGCTGCGGGCCATCCATTCATTGAGGCCAACCTTGGCCGGGTCGCCGAGCGCGGCGGGAGCGGCATTCGACGCGCCGGGCGTCGGAGCTGCGAGGAGTTTCCAAACACCCTGGCTGCGACCGATGGAGAGATCGCGCAACTGGAAACCGAACTGGACCGAGTCCACGATCTGACCGGCGGGATTGAAGAGGTAGAGGGCATCTCCTTCTGCGTTTAAGGCCTGACCGCAATTGAAGCTAGCGCCCACACTCGTCGTCGGTGGAGTGGAGGCATTACACCAGACGAGGAAGTATCCACTCGCCGGAATCATGGCGCCCGAGGGGAAGACCCACTCACCGGGCTCCGGTTTCCCGACGCTGAGGCTCAGGCCGGAGAGGTCGAATGGGGTGGCCCTCGGGTTGTACAGTTCCATCCAATCGCGGAACTGGCTGGCGGCGTTGGTGACCGCGCCTTCGTTCCGGGCTAGCACCTCGTTCAGAACTGGACCAGTCCAGGTCGCGACATAGTTGGAAGCACCGGGGCTGGCGCTGCCTGGGAAGCAGGTGAGGTTTCCGGTCCCGTTGGGCAGTCGGCCGAGGGAGACGCCGTCGAGCTGACTGCCGTAAGTCAGGCGCTCCAACTCCAGGCCGGTGGCATCGGACAACACCAGGGTGCCGCCGCTGGCGGGCAATTTGAAGTCGAGATGATTCGGACCGGGCTGGGCATCGGCATGCAACTGGACGAAGCCGGAGGGCGGGACGAAGCCGGGCGATGAGAGCTGGACGAGGGCATTGCTGACACCGAGATAAAGGCCGCGGAGCGGAACGGGGCGGGTGGGGTCCAGGTTGTGGAGTTCGAGCCAATCGTCCTGTCCAGCCAAGGCGCTCGCCATGAACTCGTTGATCACCAAACTGGCCTGGGCGCCGAGTTGGGCGGGCTCATTGGGCGCGTTGGGCGTGGGTTCGCAGAGCTGCCAGGCGCGGTCGGCCCCGAGACGGCCCACGGTTAAATCAGCGACCTGGGGACCGAAGGTTAGGACGTCGACGCGGGATGTGGCCGTGTCGAACAAAGCCACCATTTCGCCATCGGGATCGAGCTGAAAGCCGGTGTGCAGGCCAGGGGCACTGGTGGCCGAGTCGCACCAGACGACCAGGTACCCGTTCGCCGGCAGGACCGTGCCGGCGGGGAAGACGAACTGCCGCGCACGGTGGTCGTCGCTCAGACTCCAGCCGGTCAGGCTAACACTGGTCGGGCCGGAGTTGTGGAGTTCGATCCAGTCCGGGCATGTGCTGCCGTTGGTCAAGGCCGAGACGTTTAGCGCCATGATTTCATTGAGGCGGACGAGGGGGAGGGGCGAGGTGGAGTTGGCCTGACCCGGCGAGCCGCCGGCGATCGCGCTGGCTTGCCAGTTGGCGGGATCATCAGCGTCGCCAAGCGGATCGACGATCTCGAGTGAGTAACCGAGACCATCGGGTTCGATCGGCCAGGGCGGGGCATCGTCGTAATCGACGGACCAGACGGTTTGCCCGGTCGGATCAAGCAGGGCAACGCGTTCGCCGCCATTCGAGAGGCTGCCGGCGAAGTAGCCAGCGACCTCCACGCCTGGGTATCGCGCGGCGAAGGAGAGGGGGTCTTGGGCCGAGGAGAGCACGAGACGGGCTCCCGGCGCGAGCGGCGGCGCGCCCTCGGGAAAGCGGAAGTCGATCCCCGTGAAACTGAAGTCCTGCAGGTCGATGGAGCAGTTGCCAACATTCTGCAGCTCGATGAACTCGTGGGCGTCACCGCCGGACGGGTTGTACATGATCTCGGTGATCTGGAGCGGCAAGCCCAGGCGCTCGACCTCGGATGCGGCTTCGGTAACGGCGCTCCAGTTGGAGGAAAGCGTCCGCGCGCGAATGAGAACCGAGTTGTCCAGGATGATCGGTCCGGCATAGATCATCGCGTCGGGTGAGACCGCGTCAGTGAACATGACCCGCGGATCCGCTCCGTTGGTCGTGTAGAAGATCGTGCCGTTGGCGCAGGTCATGGACAGCGCAAAACCGGCCGGGACGCGGCCCCCGAGCTGGTTGAAGACCGGCGCGTTGCTGGAGGCGAGGAAGCCAGCCTGGTTCAGGTGTTCGAGGAGATAGCGGCGGCGGTTGGGAATCCACGTCGCGGCAATCGTGTTGTCGAAGTCGGGGATTGTGCCTGCGAGCACGGCTTTGAGTTGGTCGTGTCGGCAGCGGATCTTCTCGTCGGTCAGCGCGCCGCCGTTGAACAGGTGCTTGTGCACCCGGTCGGCGAAGAGAAGCTTGAACTCAGGGATCGGTTTCAACGCCCCGAAGACATCCTGAAGGAGGGTTGTACCCCACGGGTTGTACAGGCTGACCAGTTGATTGAGGATGGTGTCGTTAGTGTAGGACCGGTTGTAGCGGGTTTCGGAGTAACCAAAAGACCATTCCGTGTCCCAGACGTAGAAACGGAAGATGCCGTTGGTCGCTCGTTCACGGGCAGCGCGCCAGTTGTTATAGGGCCAGTCGCCAGTGTTGGCGTAGAGATGCGGCAGGAGGTAGTCCACAAAATTGGTCAGGTCCATCCGGCGTCCAAGCTCGAGGTAGTTGGCCGGGATCGCCAGGTTGGTCGTGGTGGCGAATTGGTACAGCGCGCCCCACTGCTCGTGGTGGAAGTCCTGCGCCTCGCCGCTTTGATCAACGATCTCCCAATTGGAGCCGCCCCCGTGGTAGGTCTGGAGGAAGCCTTCGTCGATGCGTTCAACCGGGTTGTAATAACCCTTATACTCCCCGTTGAGGAACAAGTTCACGAAGGTTCCATGGCTGACCACCTGGCCGAGATCGTCCTCGAGTTGGCGGACGAGTTCGTCGCGGATGAACGGATTATCGACATCGTTCATGCCGGCGCGCAGATGAATCGTGTCAAACGAATCCACGGTCGTCCCAGGGAAGAGCCGGTAGTTGAGCCGACCCGTGCCGTAGTCGCCGCGGAAGTAGAGCCGGAACGAGTACTTGTTATAGGGCAACGTCGTGCCCCGATAGTCATACATGGTCCGAACGAAATCGCCTCCGGCCACGCGGAGACCACAGTCCACCTGAAAGCCCCCGTTATCCTCCGGCTGGATAAGCTCGGCGGACGCCGGACGTTCCCAGGCGATGCCGTGGTGGGTCGTGTTGCGCGGATTGGTTTCCATGATGCCGCTGGTCCCGTAGAGGCTGTTCGAGGCGGTCACAATCGACAGCGCCGGCAACAGACGCTGGGACGCCGGAATGTTGTAGAAGTAGGTGTGCGTGATTGCAGGAGACGTCAGGTGGTTCTTCTTGAAGGCGGCGGCGCGGACAATCCGGCTGCGGTCAATCAGAATTGGGGCGGTATAAACCACGCCGCTCGTCTCGCTGGGCACGCTGCCGTCGAGTGTATAGCGGATGATCGCACCCAGCGTGGGGCTGGAAAGCGAGAGGTGGAAGGGCGTGGCGTAGAAGCCGCGCCCGACACTGAAGTGGACGGCTTCCACCCGATTGCTGATCGTGCTCTCGGCATTCGGCTGACCAGGAGTGGGTGGATAGAGATACCGCCACTGTCCCGAGGGCGTCAGACCGAACGAGAAATCAGGGCCCTGTTCGGGGTAGCCCGGCTGGAATCCGCAGACCGCCTGCCGAGGCGAGTCGGGACTGTAGAGCGCAAGATACTCTCCGTTCGGGCTGAGCTTGAAGTTGGTGTGAAGTGGGTGACCCGGCCCCGGGATGCGACGGTCCTTCCCGGAGGCGAAGAGGGTGAGGAATCCTTTCGATGGAAGAACATAGGGTTCAAAGACCCATTTCCCTGGCTCAGGGAGGGCGTCCGTCAAGGCCCAATCGGCCAGATCTACGGGACTGTCGCCCCGATTATAGAGATCGATCCACCCTACCCGTTCACCGTCCTCGTCGTTCCAACTGCTGAGATTCCACGCGAGGAACTCGTTAATGACGAGATCGCCCAATGGTTGCTGGGGGTCGAGCGTGCATTGCCAGGCGCTCCTGGTGAAAGGATGAGGCAGCGGCGAGTCGCTCACGATCCCAGGTGCCTCCACCCAATCGAAAGCGACTTGGCCAGGCCCCGGGGCGGCGAATTGGAACATATACGGGCCGGGGCCGAACCCGGTCACATTTGTGGCTGGCTGTCCATTGATCAGCAGGTCACCTGCGTCCACGCCAAATACCGGCTTGTCGAACCACACTTCGACTTGAGTCAGCACTCGCGCCGTCCCATAGGCGCGCGGATGAGTCGCCGCAACCACGGGCCCCTCGGAAGAGACGAGTTGGTAGGCCCAGGTGACGCCCGGCGTGCCCGGCTGCAGTGTCCGGGGCGGGACGGCCAAGGTGGTGATTTGATTCTGCGGATTCCATCCGATCTGAACGGTGCCGTACGACGGCGGGGGAAAGCCAAAAACATAGGTGGCGCCACTGCCACTGACGCTGGCTGCGCCGATACCGTTCAGGAGCAGGTCACCGGCTTGAACCCCAGTGACCGGGTCAGTGAACGTGACGGTGATGCTGGTGAGATTCGTGAGAGGTCCCGGCTCCGGCACGACACTGAGGATTCCCAGAGGCGCATCCGCGATGAGATCGATCAGCAATTCAGTGTCAAACACCAGGTCGCTGCTCGTGGGATCGTTGTTGAAGACCTGCACCGCGAGCACATTCACTCCGGCGGCGAGAGCATTCGTGGGATTGGCGATGGGGCAAGTGGTGTACGTCACCCGCGAACCCACATAAGCACTCGCCACAGACTGGTAGGTGAGCGTGCCCGCGGGCGGGTTCATGCTGGCCACTGGTGTCCCGTTGATCCAGGCCACAAAACCGTCATCACACGCCGCGTTGAGGAAGAGGTACTGCACGGATGCCGGATCCGCGACGAAGAAAGTCTTCCTCAGGTAAATGCAGGTATAGCCCGGCTGCGTGTCGGTGCGCCGCATGTCCGTGAGTTCGGTGCCCGTGAAACCGGCCTTGCCGTAGCAGAACATCGCCGGGCGTTCCGCCCAGGAGGTATCTTCAAAGCCCAGGGACCGCCAAGCCGCCGTGTCCGGCAACGACGCCTCGTTGGTGCCGCGCTGAAACCTCCAGGTGGCGTTGGTCGTGATGAGCGTCAGAGCGGAAGTCTGCGGTGTCGCCAGGAGAATGCTGGCGATGCATAGCAGCGTCATCCGGCGGTTTTGCGCGGCACGCCCTTTCTCAACCTCGGCGGCTAGGCTCCTGCTCTCAGTATTGTCCATGCGACGACGGGTGTTTAGCAAGCGGCAGGCCAAGTCGTTGCTGGCCAGCCGGCCAAGCGGTCCTGGCCGGTCGCCGGACAGTTGACGGTCATGAACCAGAAAGCGAAAAACTAGCTTGAATCATTCGGGCGGGTGGCTACTCATTAGGCAGCGGATGCGCGCGTAGCTCAATTGGATAGAGCGTCGGCCTCCGGAGCCGAAGGTTGTGGGTTCGACCCCCGCCGCGCGTACCAGCTCCGACAGCGGAGCTGACGTGACCCGGCCGCCCGGGCGAAACCTCGACATGCCATGACACATCGGAAGAATCAGGCGTATCAAGAGGAGAAGACGCACGAAATCCCGGACGATCTTGCCTCTCCGGAGACCAAGCGCATTTTGCTGCTGGAGGACGATACCGAGCTGGCGGCGCATTTGAAGGAACTGCTCGAGTCCTGCCACTACTTTGTGACGGTGGTCAGCAACGGGGCGGAGGGCCTCCAACACCTCCTGGCCCAGGACTTCGACGCGATCGTGTGCGACATGGTCATGCCGAACTTCCCCGGTGACATGTTTTATATGGCCGTGCAACGGAGCCGGCCGCACCTGTGCAGCCGCTTTGTGTTCACCTCGGGCCATCGGGCCGATCCAAAGATCGATCTGTTCATCCGCAGCGTGCGCGGGTTGGCGCTCTGGAAGCCGTTCCAAGCGCACGAACTGCTGGACGCCCTCAAGACCGTCCTCCGCAAAGCCAGCGCGCCAAAGGCTGGCTGAGGAGTCGGCGCAACAGGGACGTTTCCGTGAAATACGGGCTTCCCTTTTCGGTGATGGTTCCTACAGTTCCCGCCTCGATCTGAAACCGAACTCGTCTCGTTTGTATGGGTGCTGATACTGCCGCTGCACAGACTGTCGCCGCTCCACTGCTCTCTCTTTTCCCGCTCAAGAGCCGCTTGGCCCCTACGCCGGCGCATCCGCCGAGGTTCTCCGTGACCGTCAGGAGTCTCGCCGGCCAGGACGTAATCCTCGCCGATCCGCGGGCCACGCGCGCCCTGGTCGCCTTGATGGACGTGCACGCCGTCAATGGGGGCGCAGCCTGCCATTGGGGTGGGCCGGCGGCGTTCGCCGAGATTCTGGCCGCTGTCCACGGCCTGATGTTCGCCGTCAAGGACCGGCCATGGCATGAGGCTTACCACTTCGTGAACGACGCCGGCCACGCTGAGAACGGCGTCTATGCGCTCCGTGCCAACTATGGCTTCGACGGTCTGACCTTCGAAGACCTGAAGACCTTCCGCAGCCTCAAGAGCAAGCTCACCGGCCACGGCGAGTCGCACCTGAACCCCGAAGGCGTGTTGCTCAGTAACGGCCCGCTGAGTTCCGCGATTGGCCAGGCCCAGGGGTTGGCCATCGCCGACAAGCTGGCCAACCTCGGCCGGGTGACCCTGCTCGTCGCCTCGGATGGCGCCAGCATGGAAGGCGAAGCGAAGGAGGCATACGCGGCCATTCCCGGCCTGGCCGCCAAGGGCCGCGTGAACCCGTTTGTCCTCCTCCTCTCTGACAACGACACCAAGCTTTCCGGGCGGATCACCCAGGATGCGTTCTCCATGCAGCCCAGCTTCGAGGCCATGTCCGTGCTGGGCTGGAACGTGATCAAGGTCCCTAACGGCCACGATTTGCAGGCGGTCTATCAAGCTGTCGAGCGCGGAGTCGCCGAAGCCAAGGCCAATCCAAAACGCCCCGTGTGCCTCTGGGTCAAGACCGTCAAGGGCCATGGCATCAAGGCGACCGAGCAGAATGCCGCGGGCGGGCACGGTTTCCCGCTGGCCAACGGGGAGAAGATCGTGGACTGGCTTCAGGAACTTTTCGGCGCCGCGCAGCCGCCGGAGGAATTACTGAACTGGGCCAAAGCGCTCCGGGCGGACTGGGAGCGCAAGGACGCGGAGAAGAGGGCCAAAGCCGCCAGTGCGCCGGTGGCAGCGCCGTCCACCAAGAAGGACAAGATTCAGAGCGGGCTGGCGAAGGCGGTGATTCGCGCCGCGCAAGAGGGCCTGCCGGTGTACTCCGTCTCGTCCGACGTCCAAGGTTCGACCGGCATCAGCGGTTTCCAGAAATCCCTTCCGGATCGCTGGCTCGAAGTGGGCATCGCCGAGGCGAACATGATCAGCGTAGGGGCCGGCTTGGCGAAAGTCGGCTTCATTCCGATCGTGGACACGTTCGGCCAGTTCGGCGTGACGAAGGGGAACCTGCCTCTGACGATGGCCGCCCTGTCCCAGGCGCCGGTGGTCGCCATCTTCTCTCACGTCGGCCTGCAAGACGCCGCCGACGGCGCGTCGCACCAAGCCACGACTTACTTTGCCGCCGTATCGGCGATCCCGAACACCGTGGCCATCGCACCCAGTTGTTCCGACGAGGCGGAGTCGCTCATGTATCAAGCCCTCAAACGGTATGCCGAGGACCGGACTGCGGGTCGGGACGGGGAAAGCTACATCTTCTTCGTCGGTCGCGAGAACTATCCCCTGTCGTGGGTGGAGAACGCGAACTACCGCTGGGGCAAGGCACAGGTGTTGCAGGAAGGGAGCGACGTGCTCCTGATTGGCTGCGGCCCCCTGTTGGGCAAGGCGCTCGAGGCGGGGCGACTGCTGGCGGACAAGGGCATCCAGGCCATGGTGATCAACAACCCATTCGTCAACCGGATTGACTTGCCCACCCTGCGGACGGCGGTGAAGGGCTGCCAGGGGCGCATCGTGACGATCGAAGATCACCAGATCGTGGGCGGCATGGGCGCGCAACTTTCCCACGCCTTGAGCCAGGCAGACACTCCGCATCGGGTCCGGACGCTGGGGCTGAACGGTGAGTTCGGCCAGTCGGCCTACGTCGCCGAGCAGCTTTACGAGAAGCATGGGCTGACGGCCGCGAAGATGGCCGAGGCTGCGCTGGCGTTGCTCGGGCCGTAACGCACAGTCCCACGCGCCATGCGCGCTGCGTAAACGAGGTTGTCACTGAGGCCAGCTTGCTGCAAATTGTCCCGGCGAACGGACATGGCAAGCGGCTTCAAATCCCTGAAAGGTCAGTTGCTGCTGGATGGTGGTCGGCTGCAGGGCTCGTTCTTTCATCGCACCGTGGTCCTGATCTGTCAGCACGATCCCGAGGGCGCTTTTGGGCTGGTGTTGAACCGGGCTTCGGACGGGAGAGTGGGCGAACTGCTCGACACCGACGTGCCCGAAGGCCTGAAGGATCAGCCGGTGTACGTGGGAGGACCGGTGCAGCCAGCGGCGCTGAGCTATCTGCACACCGACAGTTTCCTGCTGGAGGCAAACGTGATTCCCAACGTGAACCTGGGCCATTCGCTCGAGTCGTTGGTGGAGATCGCCGAATCGTTCTCCGCGACCCGGCAGGTGCGGGTCTTTGCCGGCTATGCGGGGTGGAGTCCCGGGCAGTTGGACGAGGAGATGAAACGGAAGGCTTGGCTGGTGCATCCGGCCTCGATCGAGCTGGTCTTTCTCCCCAAGCCGGAGGAGCTTTGGCGGACCATCCTGCGCACGAAAGGCTGGCAGTACCGCTTGCTGGCCCTGGCGCCGGATGACACTTCGTGGAACTGATGGACGGCACTAGGCTTTCCATTTATGGACAAGCTGTCTTGTTCCGCTACGATCCGCGGCGGTGAGAAGGGCGGGCGGCGACGGACCGGCAGGATCGTCACATCTGAAGACCGTTGTGGAACGGGAGAACCTGACGGACCGGCACGGGTTCCAGGTTGGATTCACGGGATTCGTACCGGCCGGACATGGCGGCTTCTGCACGCTTGGCCGAATTCACCCGTCTGCGGGCACGGGGGCGGGGCATTCTGGTATGGATGCCGCTTCCCACTGGACCGTCGTGCATTAGACGCACCTAAGATACGCCTGTGATCTCAACCGCGCTCAACCCATCATTGCTAAGACCTATGACCCACAAGACCGTCTCTATCCCCGGGCGCAGTCTCGGGCTGCTGGCCCTTCTGGCGTTCGGTGCCGGCCCCATCTCCGCTCAGACCTTCTCCGGCAACAATGCGCCAGGGGCGTTTCAGGACTTCACCATCAACATCGGCGCGGCCGCCTCCAACATTTGTATCACCGTTCCCGGGTCCGCGACGCCGTTCTCGCACCTGCTCCTCAAGCGCGGAGGCGCTCCGAGTTACACCGACTTTGACTTCATTGCGTTGCAGGACGGACAGACCAACGCGATCAACCTGGAGCGGCCCGCCCTGCAGACGGCAAGCTATACCCTCCGCGTATCGACCCCTACCAACTCGACCGCGCACAGCTTCACTGTGACGGTCCTGACGAATCAGGGCGACCTGCGTTCGGCCGCCCGGCCGTTGACTCAACCGCTCGCTTCAACGAATCAAGGCTCGCTGGCGGTCGGTGCCTGGCACTATTTCCGGACGGACGTGGCGAGCAATCTTTTTGGCTGGCGGGTGTTGCTCAGTTCGCCCACCAATGTCCACCCGGACCTCTACCTGCAACGGGGCCAGATCCCGACCACGACGGACTACTTCAAGCGCAGCGTGCAGCAAACCAACGACGGCCTCCTGCTCTGGGAGACGGAACTCCTGCGGGGCGCCTGCTTCATCGGCGTATTCAACCCGTCGAATGCAACCGGAATCAATGCCTACACGCTGCGGACGGAACCTATCATTCAGTCCACGCTCCAGTGGGACCCCGGCACTGCTCATCTGGGGACCGTCGTTTACACGCATCCGAACACGAACGGCGGCAGCTACTACTTTAAGATCACAACCCAGAGCAGTGCGGTGGGCGCTTGGCGCACGGTCCTCAACGTCTCCACCGGCGAAGCGAATCTCTACGTCAGCCGTGGCATCCCTCCGCTGACCAATACGTTTCAGTACAAGTCCGACCGAGCCGGCTCGGACGGCATCGTGCTTTCGGCCAGCGGCTTTGGGCCGGGCGAGGATTGGTATGTGCTGGTTCAGGCGGACCCGGGGGCGCGTTGGACGCTGGTGACCGGCGAGCCCTTCGTGCAGGATCTTGGGGCGCTTACGGCGGACGGATCGAGCGGCAGCGGGAACGTGCCGATCGGGGGCGAAGGGATCCGCTTCTTCCGGACTACGATTCCCGCCAACACCCTGGCGTGGCGTCTGTGGCTGAACGGGCTCACCAACCAGATTCTGGTCAAACGCACCACCGTTCCGCTCCCCGGCGCGAATGACCTCTCGCAGATCGCCCAGATGCTCGTCGTGCCCACCTACCTGGTGTCGGGGCAGCAGCTATATTATGTCGGCGTTCCCGGAGCTCCCGGTTCCTCCGTTACCCTCGACTCGCGGCAGCAGGCCGTCCGCGACATTCCCTTCCTCGGCAGCACGAATGTCTCCGTCGCGGGTTATGGCTACACGACTTACCGGGTTCAGGTGCCAGCCAAGCAGATTGCCTGGCAGGTCAGCGCCAGCGTTTCGAGTGGGGATGCGAACCTGGCGTTGCGGCGCAGTTTCGTACCGAATGAGTTCAACAACGAAGCCTACTCGGAGGTGCCGGGGCTCGTAACGGACAGTGTGACCTTGGTACCGGCCAAGGCCGGCTCGCAGCCCGGAAGCCCCAGCCTGAGCGATGGCACGTACTTCGTGACGGTGTACGGGACCAACGCCCACACCTTCAACCTCCAGAGCGGTTTGCCGGAAATCACCACCATCAACTACGCCAGCACCACGACCAACACCGATGACAACCGCGTGGGTTGGCGGTTTTTCCAGTTGCTGGATCTGAATCAGCAACTCGGCTCGCTTGGGTGGAGCTTGCTGTTGTCGAACGCTCCCCCCGGCACCCGCATCGCCCTTCGTCAGAACGCCGCGCCCGGCCTCTGGAATTACCGTAACCCGAACTCGACCGTGGCGTCACACTACGACGTTATCAGCACGACCAATTTCCTGCAGCGCCCCCGCCAGCCCATCGACATCTGGTACGTCGGCATCTACAACCCCGACGTCCCGCTGGGCGCGTTCACGTTGATCACTCAGCCGCTCACCGCTGATCCGATCGGCTTCGACAACGCCACGGTTTCACGCGCGGATGTGCCGCCGGGCCGGTGGGATTTCTTCCGCGTCGAGGTGCCCACGCACGCCCTGGGCTGGGATATTCGCTTGACCGATGTGACGTCCGGGTCGCCCCGGTTGATCGTCTCGAAAGAAGCCCTCCCGGACTCGCCCGATGGCACCGGGGCCTGGGGGGGATCCATTCAACCGACCAATTGGCCCAGTGGCTACCAGTGGGCGGCCCGGCTCGACTGGACCGAGCGGAACCAGACGTGGGATGGGACGGAGGAGGAGTACGGCCGTGTCCTCACCATGGGCATGGGACGGCCGCTGGATCCTGGCAATTACTATGTCGGAGTGATCAGTCGGGGGAACTCGACCAATGCCTTGAGCTACACCCTTTTCAGCCGGGGCATCGGCGAAGGATTCGCCATCCCGGTGGAGAACTTGGGTTACAATAACGACAGCTCCTCGCGCTCGGGATTGCCCCCCCGCGAAGTCGCGATCTATCGGGTCACGGTTCCCACCAACGCGCCAAGCTGGAAGGTCAAGCTCACAACCACATCGGGCGACGCCGTGCTGGCGGTCGCCAAGGACCACATCCCCAACATCACCGCGAGTCGGGCAGGAAGTGTCACGAACATCACCACGGCGGGAAAGAAGATGCTCAAGTTGGGCAACGAGCACCTCGTCCTGTTGCCCGTGCTCGATGAGACGAACATCCTGGCGGGGACGTACTACCTCGTAGTGGCCGCCGAAGGCGAAGTCAGCGCCACCAACCGAGCCACCATCGGCACCGGCACGAGCAGTTACATGCTGCAGAGTCTTGGACCGATGCCGCAAGTCCGGCTCGGCTTCCTGGAAACCAGTGATCTCGTCCAGGACGATCAACTCGAAGGCGGGGAGTCCGCCGCGTATCACTTCCAGAACCGGCCACAGACCCTCGGTTTCGAGATCCTCCTGCAGAACCGCACCGGCAACCCCGTTGCGACGTCCGTGGGTGGGGTGTTGGACGACGGGACCCCGTTTGAGGTTCTCGGAAACCCCGGCATTCAGTCGCGCAGCGTGAGCCTGGACCTCTATGGAAACGAAGGTGGCGAGGATTGGGGCGCGGCCAGCCCTGACAAGATCATCGTGGCCGATCCCTATCCCATCGAAACCGTCATGGTCAAGGCGCGGGAGCTGGTCGGCAACTTTCCCGACGCCACCTACACCCTTCGCCTCCGTCGGCTCGTTCCGGATCCCCTGGCGTTCGATCGCGGATTCACGACGGTCACCAACCAGACGGACTCCTGGAAGTTCTACCAGGTGAACGTGCCGGCAAACGCCCTGGGTTGGGACATCCGCCTCACCAATGTCCTGAGCGGCGCGCCCCAGTTGGTGGTTTCCCGGGATTGCCTCCCGATCGGGACCCTGACCCAGTACTGGAATCCAGGCACTGCGACCAACTGGGGCTCGGGCCTCGACTGGGCTGCGGGCGAGGATTGGACCGGACGAAGCTATTCCGCGGACGGCGCCACCAACCAGAACGGCCGGATTCTGGCCATGGGCATGGGCCGACCCCTGGAACCCGGCACTTACTACGTCGGCATCTACAACCCGGGCTTCCCGACCAACGGCATCACCTACTCCGTTTCCAGCCGCGGAATTGGCGCCGGCTTCGCCATCCCTGTCGTGGATCTTCCCTTTGCCGGCGGGTCCGCGACCAACCTGGCGCTGGTGCCCCGCGAGGCCGCCTACTATCGCGTGATCATCCCGACGGACAGTTCGAGCTGGCAGGTCCGGCTCCGGAGCTTGTCTGGAGAAACCACACTACTGGTGTTGACCAACGCCATCCCCAGTGTCCTGACCGGCCTACCCGGCAGCGCCGGGAGAGTGATGCAAAGGCTAGGCAATGAGCACTACGTCCTCCTTCCGCTGGAAGGCCAGGTGGGCCTCTCGCCCGGGACGAACTACTTGGCGGTCGCCAGTGAGGGCGTCGTCCAGCCTGAACTCAACAACCAGATCGGTGGGGGCACGAGCGGCTATGTGATCGAAAGCCTCGGGGAGTTGAATGTCGTGGATCTCGGTGAGGTGGGGCCGGTGGATCTGGTGGATACCAACACGCTGCAGGGCGCGGAGACTCGCGCCTATCGGTTCTCCGTGCCGACTGGAGTGGCGGGGATTGAGACCCGCCTCGAGACCCAGGCCGGCGCTCCGGCCATGGTGCTGCGGGCGGGGCTGCCCTTCCCCAATCCGGGGGCTTCCTCCCTCGGGTCAGTGCTTGGCCCCGTCGGCCTGGATCAGATGGGGAATGAAGGCGGCTATCCCATCCCGTCGGGCGCAGGCGACGCCAGCAGTCGCTTGATCGCCATGCCAAACCCGACCAATGGCATTTACACCCTGATGGTCAAAGCCCGGAAGGGGACCGAGAGCTACCCTAACGCCGCCTACACCGTGCGGGTGCGGACGTTGGATTATGCGCCGCTTGATTTCGACGGTGGTTCAATCCGAGTCACCAACCACGTCGCGGGAAACTGGCGCTACTTCGGAGTCGAGGTGCCGGCGGACACGGAAGGTTGGGACATCCGCCTGGTGGAGGTCACGACTGGTTCGCCGCGGATGGTCGTGCGTCGGGACATGTTCCCCAGCTCGCTGACTTCCTCGGGCCTTGCCCCCAATCCCACGACGAGCACCAACTGGCCCAGCGGCAGCCAATGGGGCGCAGGCCCGGATTGGACTGGACGAACCTTCTCTGCCAACGGTGTGACCAACGAGGACGGCCGTATCCTTGCCATGGGCCTGGACCAACCGCTCGAACCCGGCACCTACTATGTCGGGGTGTTCAACGCCACCGGTTCGACCGCCTCGATGAGCTATACCATCCTCAGTCGCGGCATCGGCAACGGGAAGAGCATTCCCGTGACGGACCTTACGTTTGCGGGCGGCTCTGTGGTGATCACCCATCTGCCCCCGCGGGAAGCCGCCTACTTCCGGGTGGACGCGCCGACCAACGCCCTGAACTGGAAAATCAAGCTGGCTCCCGCAGCAGGCGAAGCGATGATGTTGGTGCTCAAAGGGGCCTTGCCCAACGTGGACACCGGGCGAACCACTGTGGGGAACACCGGCAGTCGCGTTCAGAAAGCCAACAATGAGCACTTCCTCATGTTGCCCACTCTGAGCCAAACCAATCTGCCGAGCGGCCGATACTACCTCGCCGTGGTCGGGGAAGGCATCAACGCCACCAACTCCAACCGCATCGCCGTCGGGGATAGTGACGTCGTCCTGTTCAGCCAGGGCAGCGTGCCACCCGCCGACTTGGGAA
>Ga0315288_10003874_pt1 | contig 19071 bp, 16 predicted proteins | sample YL17G11_20_MG_FD_203454 | JGI IMG/M metagenome (GOLD analysis project Ga0315288, IMG submission 203454) | Sediment microbial communities from Yellowstone Lake, YNP, Wyoming, USA - YL17G11_20 | ecosystem: Environmental > Aquatic > Freshwater > Lake > Sediment | place: USA: Wyoming | collected... | reverse complement strand
CGAGGCCAGGCTGCCGGCGGTGCTCACCGCCAGCGAGCGGTTGATCAAACCTATCAAGGTGACGCCTGAGATGCTGACCGCAGCTCGCAGCCGGCCGGTGGAGGTGTGGGGGGCGCGCCAGCTCGAACTCGACCCGGTGCTGCTCGGGGATGCGGGCTCACCAACGTGGGTCAGCGCAGTGCGCGAAGTCGTCAGCCGCCGTAAGCGAGTGATCCGCTCGGCGCACGAGGGCGCGGAGGGGGTGGTGGATGCGACGGTGCGCGATCTCCTGGCCGAGGGACTGTTTGGGCGATGGCGTGCCACGGCCAGCGAAGCGCCGCCGATGGCGCATGCGACCCGCTCGGCCGATCGCGCGGTGTGGGTCATCGCCGAGATGCACCAGGGCACGCTGCGTCCGGTCACGTTTGAGATGCTGGCCGAAGCGCGGCGCGTCGCAGCCCGCCTGGGCGGGCCGGTGGCCTGCGTGCTCCTCGGGCACGAGGTGGCTCCGCTGGCTTCGCTTGCCGCGCGTCACGGCGCCGAGATTGTCTACGTAGCGGATGCCGAGCCGCTGGGTGAGTTCTCGCTCGAGCAATACACGCACGTCCTGGCCGCCGCCATTCGTGCGCGCCGACCGCACCTGGTGTTGCTGGCTTCCACCTCGAGCGGCCGAGACCTCGCCCCGCGCGTTGCGGCGCGGCTGGAGATCGGCCTGACCGGCGATTGCCTCGGCTTGGAGGTCGACGCTCAATCGCGAATCGTGCAGCTTAAGCCGGCTTTTGCCGGCAGCCTGATCGCACCGATTCTTTCTCGAACACTGCCGGTCATGGCCACGCTTCGCCCGGGCGCCGTAGAAGCCTGGCCGCCGGATGGCTCGCGCATGGTCGAGATCATCCACCTGGAGGTCGACCATCTGCCGGCCAAGCGCACGCGTGTGCGCGATCACCAACCAAGCGCCCTCACCGTCCTCGACCTGGAACGCAGCCAGGTCATTGTCGGCGTGGGGATGGGCATCGGCGGGCCGCAGAATCTCCCGCCGCTAGACGAATTGGCGCGCGTGCTGGGGGCCGGGTTGGGCGCCACGCGCAAGGTGGTGGATGAAGGCTGGCTGCCTAGCCAGACCCAAATCGGGTTGACCGGTCATGCCTATGGACCCAAGCTGTATGTCGCGGTGGGCATCAGCGGCAAGCCGTACCATTTGTTCGGGTTGCGGCGTGCCGGGTTGATCCTGGCGGTGAACTCCGACCCGCAGGCGCCCATCTTCGCGGATTGCGACTACGGGATCGTTGGCGATTGGAGCCTGGTGGTTCCACTTCTGACAGCGCGCCTGGTGCGTGCCTGGCGTGAAGCGGGCATAGCATCCTGATGCGGCCACGGGTCATTGCGAGCAGGGCGCAGCCCGAAATGGCAACCCCGGCGTTAGTTGCAGAGACCGGTGATGCAGCGCAAGTTGCCGAGGTTGCCGCGTCGCATTGCTCTGCTGCTCGGCGCAATGCTCCTCGCCATGAGGAGGAGGGGCACGCCATGGCGTGCCCCAACAAGGGCCGCCTCCCCGTCATTCCGAGGCGGCGACGCTGCCGAGGAATCTCGGCGCGCGATAGTTAGGCGGCCGCACGGCGATGCGACAACTATCACACGAGGAGAGAACCTGTGAGGACTAGACTAGACGCCAGATTGCGATGACCCTTACCCTGCTGACCGTGGCGGGCATACTGGCCGGGTGCGCCTCACCCGGTGCGGGTGCTGCGGCGCCCACACCGATCCCCACCTTTGCGGCACCGACCGCCGAGGACAATTCGGCGACCGACCCGGGCACGATGCCGACCGCGCAGGTGATGACAGGGGCTGCGAGCGAAGCCACGCTGCGCTTTGTCCTCGAATCCGGGCTGGCCGAGGGGCGCATGGTGTTCATTGGCCGCAACCCGGGCATTGAGGGCTCGATCAACCCCACGCTCCAGGCGCGCCCCGGCGATGTGGTCGAGATCACCTTGATCAGCGGTGAAGGCGCCGAACATGACGTGGCCATTCCAGACCTGAGTGTGGCTTCGGCCAAGGTGCAAGGCAAGGGCGCCTCAACAACGACAACCTTCCGCACCCAAAAGACGGGTCCCTTCGCGTATTTCTGTACTGTCCCTGGCCATCGTGCGGCCGGGATGGAGGGCACGTTTGTTGTGGGCGAGGGCGGCGGAACCGCGGGGGACGAGGCCCAGGGCGTCAGCGTCGTGCGTGACCCGGCCGACCTGCCTGCGCCGATCGGCGGGCGAGGCGCGCAATCGGTGCGCCTCGATTTGGAGACCGTTGAACTGGTCGGACGCCTCGCCGACGGGGCCACCTATTCGTTCTGGTCTTTCAACGGCAAAGTGCCCGGCCCCTTCGTGCGCGTGCGTCAGGGCGATACGGTAGAGGTCCATCTCAAGAACGCATCCAGCAGCACCATGGTCCACTCGGTCGACTTGCACGCGGTGTCCGGGCCGGGCGGTGGGGCCGTGGCCACGCAGAGAGGCCCGGAGGCGGAACGACCTTCACCTTCAAGGCGCTCCACGCGGGCCTGTTCGTCTACCACTGTGCCACCCCGATGGTGGCGCATCACATCGCCAACGGCATGTATGGGCTCATGCTCGTCGAGCCGCCCGGCGGGCTGCCCGCCGTGGACCGAGAATACTACGTAATGCAGGGCGACTTCTATACTGCGGAGCCATTCGGCAGCAAAGGTCTCTTGACATTCTCCACCGAGAAGCTGCTGGACGAGGCGCCCGAGTATTACCTGCTCAACGGTGCGGTGGGCGGGCTCACGACCGAACACCCGCTGAAGGCCAGCGTGGGTGAGACCGTTCGCATCTTCTTCGGTGTGGGCGGGCCGAACAAAGTGTCGTCGTTCCACGTGATCGGCGAAATCTTCGATCGCGTGTACGACCAGGCCTCGCTCACCGACGTTCAGACCACGCTCGTGCCGCCCGGCGGCGCGACCATGGTTGAATTCAAGGTGCAGGTGCCGGGCCGGTTCCTGCTGGTGGATCATGCGCTCTCGCGCCTGGAGCGAGGGCTGCTCGGCTTCCTGCTTGTTGAAGGGCCGGAGGCGTCGGAAATCTTCATCGGGACGGCGACGGCAGGTAGTGGACATTAGCCAGGCATGTGATAAAGTCAGGGTGCCTTCGCTCAGCGAAGGCACCCTGACCCTTCCCCTTGGCCATCCTCCCTCCCATCCAAGGAGGCAAACCGATCATGTCCCTCACCCGGGACGCGGAAGGAAATGAAAGTGCCCACTTGGAGCGAATCGGGCGCCTCTCGGGCTCGCGCGTGCTTGAGGTGGGCTGTGGAGAGGGCCGCCTGACCTGGCGCTACGCGCACACCGTGCGGTCAATCGTGGCCATCGACCCCGACCTTGAGCGCCTGGGTGTGGCGCGCAATGCATGCCCGCCAGCCGTGCGCGAGCGGCTGCTGTTCGTGCGGGCCGACGCCGAGCATCTGCCGCTGCGTCGCGCGAAGTTCGACCGGGCCATTCTGGCATGGTCACTGTGATGAATCCGCCACGAGGGCATGGTGCATGCCCTGGGAAGCATTTGGGAAGCGCTGGAGCCGGAAGGCATGCTGGTGGATGTGCGTCCGGTCGCGGCACGCTGGCCACTCGAGGTCGTGACGCCGGGGAGGGTAAAGCGTGCGGGCAGGGTGGACGACTCGCCGAGCCTAGCGGACGACCGTGCGGCCGATCGAGCATTGCGCGAGATGGAGCGCCGCGGGCTGTTCCGCTGCATCGACCAGGTTACCTTCCCCTTTGCCTACCTGTGGGATTCCGTAGAGGAGATGATTGACTACATCGCCGCCAACTGGGAGGGGAGTATCGTCCTTCCGGAGAGGCTGCTCGCCCGCGCTCGAAACCTGGAGCGCGAAGCTCGCGGCGAGAGGCGCGTGCGTATTACGCTGCGTATGATCATGCGCACTTTCGCCAGGCAGGACGAACCGCAGCGCGTCTGAGACCGAGATCGAGTCTCGCCAGGCACTGGGGTCGCGGCGCGGGTTTATGTTGCGCCCGCGTGGTTTTTCGCTCCTCAGACACTGCCGGAGAACCGATCGCAGTTTTGGAGGCTGCAACAGAAGAGACCGCCGACTTGCTGACTCCTAGCTAATTTCCCGCACAAGCGCACACCCATACGTCGGCGTCTCGGCGGGATCGGGCGGGTCGCCAGCCAGCACGGCCTCGACGGCATCCGCGAGAAAGTGGCGGGTGGCCTCGCGCTGCCTCATCGTGCTGTCGTCCACGGCGCCGCGGTACCGCAATCGGCTTTCGCCATCCACAACGAAAGCTTGGGGCGTGGTGGTGCCGCCCAACAAATCGGCCATGCGCGCCCCGGGATCCACCAGCAGCGGGCTCACGCCTCGCGCCTCCGCCTCGCTCGTCAGCAGCTCGAGAGATTCGTCGGCATTGCTGGCGATGAAAAGGACACTCACCTCAGCAGGCCAGGTTTGCCGCAGCGCCGCCAGGCTCGCCTCGGCCAGGTTCACCACCGGGCAAGTCGCGGACCACAACACAATGACCCGCACGCGGCCATCCGGCGCGGCCAACGCGTGCGGCGCCCCGTGAATATCACCGAGCCACGCGGCGGGAAGGATATCTCCTAAGGTAACCATCGAGGCAGGTAGGCTCCCACCGCAAGTTGGCGCGGATTCTCGCCGGCGGCTGTCGTCACCCACACCTCCGGCGGCAGCGAGATATGCGTCTGGTCGAAGCGCATGAAGAGCACGAGTGAGCCGTCTGGGCTCCAACGGATCGAGGAGACGTTGAAGGCCGGGGCAAAGGTGAGCTGCCGCGCCTGCGTCCCGTCGCGATCCATCACCCACAACTGGCGCCCGGGCGACCAGTGTTCAGCGTCGAGATACTTACGGCCAAACGCCAGGCGGTCGCCATCCGGCGAAATGGCCACGTTGGCATCTTCAACCAAGGGCGAACTCGAGAGATCGGTGCTCTCATTCGTTGCCAAGGTGACATAGATCAAGTGACTGTAGAACTGTTCAATCGCGTCGCTGTGCGCCCCAAGGGCGGGGGTGGCGGAGGCTGAGGGCACGACCTCGATGGTGGGCGTCGCTGCGGGATGCTCGTCGACGATGCGGATCTCAGGGAAGATCAGATGCGCGCCGTCCGGCGTCCACACGCCGACTTCGCCCGAGGCGTTCGGCACGTAGGTCTTGCCCCCGCGCAAATCGTCGACGACGGTGGTCTGCAGGTCGCCATCATAGTAGGCCAGCCAGCCTTGCGGGCCCCACACCGGGCCGCGTGTGGCATGCGCCGCGTCGCCCACAGGGCGCGCGCGCCCATCCTCGAGATCGAGGATCCATACCCGCGGGCGCTGTGCGCTGACGATCCCGCCCACGCTCGGCGCGAGCACCGCCCGGTCGTAGGCCAGTTGGCGACCGTCGGCGGCGATGGCCGGGTTGCGGCACTGTTCCCCCTCACAATCGAGCAGCTTGTAGGGTGCGGAGCCATCCAGCGCCAGGTACCACAGGTCCGACTGCTTGTCGGAGGCTCCGAGGGTGTAGACGAGGAAGGTGCCGCTTGGGCTGACGCCGTAATCGAGGATCGGCAATGTGCTCTCGACGAGGGCGCGGCCCGCTTCACCTTCCAGGGGTTGGACGACTATTGCAAAGATCTCGGCCGTGCGCCGGAGATACAGCACGCGCAGACCCGCGGGTGAGAAACGCCACTGGTACGACCGCAGGAGGGGCAAGCCATTGCGCGAACGCGCGCCGAGGGCGAGCGTGATGCGTACGTCGCTGCCCGTCGGCCACGGGGCGGCGGGCACAAGTTGAAGCGTAGTTCCTTCCCAGCGCGCAGAGGCGCTCACCTCCGGCGACAGCCGCAGGTGCGCCGCCACACTGTCTTCGTCCATGGGGACCGAAAAACGAATCGTGATTGGGGCGAAGGCGCCCGCCGCCTCGTCGGCCCTCGGACGAACCGCCACAACGCGCGGCCCGAGCAAGAGCGAGATCGCGGCGAAGCCGACCGCAAACCCGATCAGCCCCAGCACGAGCGGCGGCAGGCCGCGCTGACGATGGAAGCGAATGCCTCGTTGGAAAACCATGCCCACCTCGCGTCGTCATTATAATCATGCCTCTCCAACGCCCCTCCCATTCACACCATGCCCACCTTCGACGATCGCCCCCGTTCTCTTAGGCTGCGCATGCGGCCCGACCTGCGGCATGCCATACCAGCCGAAGTGGCCGGCGGCACGGCCGATCTGGCCGGGCGATGGAGGAATTCTCGGGCGGCGCAACCCTCTCCGCCGACGGACGCTGGTCGTGGTACGCCGGAATGCGGAGGCAGATGGGTAGACCGGTCCCTGCGGCACGCCCTGTGATGAGGGTGGAGCCCCCCGTGTAACATATTAGCTGAGTGAATACGCCCCCTTCCATCTCGCCGGAAGGTCTGATAAGATTACTGCTCTGCGCAGCGACCCCGGCCGCACCAGTCCGGGGTCATTGCTGTGTGCCACACGCCGGTCAGGAGGGTTCCGCACCGGCGCCGGCGGCGAATGTGAAAAGAACATGTTCAGTGAACGAACCGATCTCCGCAATGTAGCGATCATCGCCCACGTTGACCACGGCAAAACCACCCTGGTGGACGGCATGCTGCGCCAGGCGCGCGTCTTCCGCGCCAATCAACAAGTGGTTGAGCGCGTCCTCGATTCCAATGACCTCGAGCGCGAGCGCGGCATCACCATCCTCGCCAAGAACACCGCCATCCATTTGTGGGATCCGCTGCGCCAACTCCAGGTCAAGATCAACATCGTGGACACGCCCGGCCACGCCGACTTTGGCGGCGAGGTGGAGCGGGTGATGAACATGGTGGATGGCGTGCTGCTGCTCATCGACGCGGCCGAGGGCCCGATGCCGCAGACGCGCTTCGTGCTCAAGAAGGCGCTCGAACGCGGGCACCGTGCGATCGTGGTCATTAACAAAGTGGATCGCAAAGGCGCCGACCCGCGTGACGCGCTCAACCGCACCTTCGATCTGTTCGTGGAATTGGGCGCGACCGATGCCCAGGCCGACTTCACCACGGTCTATACGAATGCCGTCACCGGCCAGGCCGGCACGACAGCGGAGCTTGGGCCGGACCTGGCGCCCCTGTTCGAGGCCATCCTGCGCACCATCCCGGCCCCGCGGGTGGACCGCGATGCACCGCTGCAAATGCTCGTGACAACGCTCGACTACGACAACTATCGCGGCGTCACCGCCGTGGGCCGGGTGTTTGCCGGGAACATCACCGCGGGTCAATCGATCGCCCGCATTACGGCCGCCGGCGAAGTGCTGCCCGATCGCGCACGCTACCTGTACGTGCACCAGGGCCTCGATCGGGTGGAGGTGGAGGCGGCCGAGGCCGGCGAGATCATCGCCATCGCCGGGCTGGAGGCGATTGCCATCGGGGAGACCATCGCTTCGCCCGAGTCGCCGCAGGCACTGCCCACGATCACGGTGGAGGCTCCGACGGTCCAGATGACCTTCGCCGTCAACTCCTCCCCGTTCGCTGGACGCGAGGGGCGCTGGAGCACCTCGCGCAAACTGCGCGAAAGGCTTTTTGAGGAATTGCGCCACAATGTGGCCTTGCGAGTGGAAGAAACCGCCAGCGCCGATACCTTTCTCGTTTCGGGTCGCGGCGAGCTGCATTTGGGCATTCTCATCGAGACTATGCGCCGAGAGGGCTACGAGTTTGAGGTCTCGCGTCCGGAAGTCATCTTCCGCACGAGCGACTCCGGGGACGTGCTGGAGCCCTTCGAAGAGGTGCATATCGAAACCAGCCCTGAGACTGTGGGCGCGGTGGTGGAACTCCTCGGCGCGCGGCGGGGTCAGATGCTCGACATGGTCGATACTCAGAAGAACAGCGTACGGCTGACCTATCTTGTCCCAACACGCGGGTTGTTGGGATTTCGATACCAGTTTCTCAATGCGACGCGCGGGGAGGGGGTGATGAACACCCTTTTCCACGGTTATGTTCCCAAGGTCGGGCCGGTACCCACCCGCTCGAGCGGTTCACTCGTGGCCTGGGAGGCAGGCATGGCAACGGCCTTCGGGCTCAAGAACGCCGAAGAACGCGGGACACTCTTCATCGTCCCGGGCGTCGAGGTGTACGAAGGAATGGTGGTGGGAGAACAGCCGCGCCCTGGTGATCTGGCCATAAACGTCAGCAAGAAGAAGCACCTGACCAATATGCGATCCTCCAACAAAGATATCGAGGTACGGCTTGCCTCGCCACGCCAGATGAGCCTGGATGAGGCCGTCGAATTCCTGGCCGAAGACGAACGTCTGGAAGTCACGCCGCTCGGTTATCGCCTGCGCAAGAAGTTGCTCGACACGCAGGAACGCGGGAAACACGCCAAGCGAGCCAAAGAAGAAGAGCTGGAAGCCTGAGTCGCGTGTGGGCCGCAAGCCGCGTTGCCGCACCTTTGACCAAACGGCCCCTGCCGGCTTTGTGAGCCTCGACGCCTGTGCGCCCTCGGCTTGAGGGGTCGGCGAGGTGCGACCCTGGGCCGCACTGCCACCGACATGTGACAGCGCCACATCTCGCCACCGGCAACCCCGAGGCGCACTTTTCCTGCGGCTCAACGCCACCCACCCCCACGGCTAGGGCGTCGGCTGCGCTGCGCTCGGATGCGAGTCCGGGGGCACCACCCGCGAGACGAGTCTTTGAGGGCGCGAAGGAGAGGCTTCTTGCGTCGCTCACGGTCGTCTCTTGCACCCGCCGTCTGTCGAACGCCCGGCTCTCGCGCTATCGTGGGTGAATCGTTCAGTAATTCACTCGAGCCGTATGCTATAATCGCAATCTGATCCCCTCCCATCGATAATTCATAATCGGGTGGTGTCGCGGCGATGTCCTTTGTCCATCTGCACGTGCATTCTGAGTATTCACTGCTTGATGGGCAAGGCAAGGTTAAGCGGCTGGTGGCGCGGGCCAAGGAACTTGGCATGCCCGCGCTGGCACTGACCGACCACGGCACGCTGTTCGGCGTGGTGGAGTTCTTCAACGCCGCCACCGCCGCGGGTGTCCGTCCGGTCATCGGGGTGGAGGCATACCTTGCCACCCGCGGGATGACCGAGAAGGACTCACGCATCGACCGCGATCCCTTCCATCTGCTGCTCCTGGCCGAAAACGATACCGGCTACCGCAATCTCCTCGAAATCGCCACCACGGCCCAACTGCAGGGCTTCTACTACAAACCCCGCATCGACCACGACTTCCTGGCGGCGCACGCCGACGGCCTGATCTGCACCTCCGGCTGCCTGGCGGCTGAAGTGCCGCGCGCGCTGAATGAAGGCCGCGAGACCGAAGCCGCCCGTCTGCTGGATTGGTATTTCGAAGTCTTCGGGCGTGACAGGTTCTTCCTCGAACTGCAGCACCACGAGATCCCCGAGTTGCACGCGGTCAACCAGCGGCTGGTGGAACTGGCGCCGCGCTACCAGGCGAAGCTGGTGGCCACCAATGACGTGCATTACGTGGTGCCCGAAGACAGCGCCGCCCACGACATCCTGCTCTGCATCCAGACGGGCGCTTTGGTCACCGAGCCCAGGCGCATGCGCATGTCCGACGGCGGCTACTATCTGCGCAGCGAGGACGAAATGCTGCGCCTCTTCGCGGAGGTCCCGCACGCAGTCCATCAGACGCAGCTCATTGCCGAGCGCTGCCGGGTGGACCTTTCGTTTAAGGGCTATCACCTGCCGGTCTTCCCAGTGCCTGCAGACCACACGCCGGCCAGTTATCTGCGCGCCCTGTGCGAGCAAGGCTTGCGTGGGCGCTTCGGCACACGTGCCGCCGACCCCGCCTTTGGCGAGCGGCTGGCTTACGAACTCGACATTATCCACACCATGGGCTTCGACACCTATTTCCTCATCGTGTGGGATCTGTGTCGCTTCGCTCGGGAGCAGGGCATTTGGTACAACGCGCGCGGTTCGGCGGCCGGGTCGCTGGTAGCCTACACGCTGAGTATCACTCTGGTCGATCCGCTCGAGCACGGGTTGATCTTCGAGCGCTTCCTCAACCCGGGGCGCGTCTCGATGCCCGATATCGACCTCGACTTCCAGGACGACCAGCGGGCACGCGTGCTGCAATACGCGGCCGATCGCTACGGGCACGACAAGGTCGCGCAGATCATCACCTTCGGCACGATGGCCGCGCGCGCCGCCGTGCGCGACGTCGGGCGCGTGCTCGACATCCCGTTGTCGGAGGTCGACAAGGTCGCGAAGCTGATCCCGGCCATCCCGGGCAAGCCGGTCTCACTCAGTGAGGCTCTGGAGGACGTGCCGGCCCTGAAGGAGCTGTACCAGAAGACCGACTACGTCCGCATCCTTGTGGATACGGCGGCCAAGCTGGAGGGCGTCGTGCGCAACGCCGGCACGCATGCGGCCGGCGTGGTGATTGGCGACCGCCCGCTCGTGGAATACCTGCCGCTGCACCGCCCGACGCACGGCAGCCTGGAGGAGGGCCCGATCACCGCGGTGACCCAGTTCCAGATGCAAGTCCTCGAACAACTGGGTCTACTCAAAGTAGATTTCCTCGGCTTGGCCACCCTCACCCTGATGCAGCGCGCTTGTGCGCTGATCAGCGAACGCCAGGGCATAGACCTCAATCTCGACAGCATCCCCACGGACGATCCGGCAATCTACGAACTCCTTGGACGCGGGGAGGTGGCGGGCGTGTTCCAAGTGGAAGGCTCGGGCATGCGCCGCTATCTGATGGAGATGAAGCCGACCGGGCTCGACAACGTCATTGCCATGATCGCCCTCTACCGCCCGGGGCCGATCGATTTCATTCCAACATATATCCGCCGCATGCACGGCGAGGAGAAGATCGAATACCGCCACCCGGCGCTCGAACCGATCCTGCGCGAAACCTACGGCATCCCGATTTACCAAGAGCAATTAATGCGCGCGGCGATCGAGATGGCCGGCTACAAGCCGAGCGAGGCCGACGACCTGCGAAAAGCAGTCGCCAAGAAGAAGGCCGAGTCCCTGCAGGCCCACCGCCAGCGCTTTGTGACAGGCTGCGAGCAGCGCAGCATTCCGCGCGCAACCGCCCAAGCCATCTATGACGACTGGGAGGGTTTCGCGCGCTATGGGTTCAACAAGGCTCACGCCGCCGACTACGGCGTGATCTGCGTCCAGACGGCCTATCTCAAAGCGCACTTCGCCGTCGAATTCATGACCGCGCTGCTGTGCGTAAACCGCGGCGTCAGCGAGAAGGTGGCGTTTTACATTGCCGATTGCCGGCGCATGGGCATCAGCGTCCTGCCGCCGGACATCAATCACAGCCAGTGGGATTTCTCGATTGAAGAGCGCCCAGGCAGCCCGACGGCTATTCGCTTTGGGTTGGGGGGGGTCAAGAACGTGGGCGAAGGCCCGGTGCAGGCGATCCTCGACGCCCGCGGATCGGAGCGCCCATTCGCGATTGTGGACGACTTCGCGCGGCGGGTCGACCTGCGGCGGGTCGGGCGGCGCGCGCTGGAATCGCTGACCCGCGTCGGCGCGCTGGATGCCTTGGGCGATCGCCTGGCTCTCTTGGACGCGCTCGACCGATTGCTCTCGGTCTCCGCCCAGCACTTTCGCGCCGCGGATAGCGGTCAGTTGAGTCTGTTTGCCGCCGGACCCAGCGGTCCAATCGAGGTCCTGCAGCTCCAGCCTTCGCGCAACCCGGTGCCGCAGCGCACCGTGCTCGAGTGGGAGCGCGAGCTCTTGGGTCTTTATATCAGCGACCATCCTCTCTCGCCTTACCTGGTGCAGTTGCAGCAGGCGGTTACGCATTTCTCGGCGGAATGGAGCGAGGAACTGAACGGACAGCCGGTGCGGGTGGCCGGCCTGGTCACCCATATCCGCGGCCACCAAACACGGACAGGCAAGCCGATGGCCTTTGTGACGCTGGAGGATCTGCAAGGGGCGATCGAAATCACGGTCTTTCCGAACTTATGGGACAAGGTCAAAGACTGGCTGAAGACGAACGCCATCGCGCTGGTCGAGGGCAAGGCGGAGTACGTCGGAACCACGCCGCGCGTCGTGGCCGACGCGATCTCCCCCGAGCTCACACCGAGTGGATCGGTCAAGTCAATGCGTCCGGCGGGCCGCGCAATAGAGCCACCGCTACCGGCCGTGCCCGCCGCGGCGCCAAGTGCGTCACTCAAGCCAGAGGTGGCGGCGATTGACCCATCGGGCGAACCGGAACCCGACTGGGAAAACGTCCCGCCGCCTGATCCGTTCGTTGAGGCCTTGCCCGGGACGGGCAGCGAGCACACCGCCTCGCCCTCTGCCACGCTGAGCCCCGCCGCCCACGCTTCTGGCAGCGGGCGCGCCGTGGCAAGCGTCGAAGCTGCGATGCTGGCTGGCGCGCCACTTCTGGCTCCGGCGCCCGCGGTCCGCTCGGGCGGCGCGCCCGCCGCGCCGCGCATGATCACGATCACCTTGCGCGAAACGGGCGACCGCCCGCGTGACGTTCGTCGTCTGCGCCACGTGCATGGTTTGATGGCCAGTTACCCGGGTCAGGATCACTTCGCGCTGCATATTTACGAGGGCAGCCGGGCTTGGCGCCTCGAATTTCCAAACGAAACCACCGGGTTCGGCGCCGAACTTGAATTGCGCCTGCGCGAGTTGCTGGGGCCGGATTCAATCGAGATCTCTCCCTGGCGAGTCCAATAGCTCGGATGCCGAGAATTCAAGATGCGCCCACTCCCCGCCAGGGGAGTTCTTCGCGCGCCTCCGAAAGGCTGCCTTCGCCAGGTATAATCACGGCGCATTCGCGCGTGCATCGCAGCCGCCATCGTCCATTCATTCGAGGAGGACACCCATGCGCATTGGCATTCTCACCGGTGGAGGCGATGTCCCGGGGTTGAATGTCGCCATCAAAGCCGTGGTGCTGGCGGCCGAGGAGATGGGCTGGGACGTTCTGGGGATCCGCCGCGGGTGGGGCGGTCTGCTCAACTACAACCCGGCGGCTGACACCCACGCCAACGCGGGCTTGGTGCTGCCCCTCACACGCGAAATCGTCCGCACCGTCGATCGCGACGGGGGAACGTTCCTGCACACCTCACGCACCAACCCGCAGAAGGTCAAACCCAAGGACTTGCCTGAATTTCTGAGGAGCGAGTATCCGCTCAAGGAGGGCAAGAACTCGGTGGACTGCACCGACCACACGCTGCGCGTGCTCTCTCATCTCAAGGTCGATGCGTTGATCCCGATCGGCGGCGACGATACGCTCTCGTTTGCGGCCCGGCTGCACAAGGAAGGGGTCAAGGTCGTGGCCATCCCCAAGACGATGGACAACGACGTCTACGGCACCGACTACTGCATCGGGTTCAGCACCGCCGTCTCGCGCAGCGTCGAATTCATCCATGCTTTGCGCACGCCGAGCGGCAGCCACGAGCGGGTGCTGATGGTGGAACTCTTCGGGCGCAACAGCGGCGAGACGGCACTTGTCGCCGCCTATCTGGCGGATGCCGACCGTGCGCTCATCAGCGAAGTGCCGTTCGACGTCCAGCGCCTGGCGCCGATGGTCGTGGCGGACCGGGAGCGCAACTCCAGCCGCTATGCAGTGGTGGTCGTTTCCGAAGGGGCACGCATGCTCGGAGGCGAGATCGTCGAATCCGGCCAGGAGGATGCCTTCGGCCACAAGAAGTTGGGCGGCATCGGTCAGGTGACGAGCGAGGCGCTCAAGAAGCTGACCGGCCTGGAATTCGTCAACCAGACACTTGGCTACCTGATGCGCGCAGGGCCGCCGGACGCTCTCGACCGCATGGTCGCCATTTCGTTCGGCAACATGGCGATGCATCAATTGGCGCAGGGCAGTTTCGGGCGCATGGTGGCCGTGCAGAAGGGCTGCTACACCACCGTGCCCGTTGACACCGCCATTCAGGGCAAGCGCCAGGTGGACTTGAAAGAGCTGTACGATGAGAAGGAATACCGCCCGAAAGTTAAAGCGGTCCTTGGCAAGCCGATGTTCTTGTACTAGCGTAGATCGCGGAATAGCCGGCGAGCCCGGGACCCAAGGCCGGCAGGTGATGAGAGTCCCAGCGGCACTTCTTTCCCCACGAGGTAGGCCATGACATCGACGCAGGCCGTCGCGAGCCGCGTACGCCCGACCGTCAGCTTGATGGCCATTTTGATCCTTGGGTTCGCAGCCGGCATGTGGATGGCTTGGCAAGGATTGGCTACCCGCCTTACGGGCAGGGTGCCCTTCGCGTTTGGGGGGCCCGAACCGTGGGTCACGCTGGCTGCCGCAGGGGGCCTTTCTCCCGCGGCGTTCGACTGGCCGCTCGTAATTGTGGGCACGTCGTGGTGGGGCGCCACCTTGGGTCTGTGGATGCGCAACAAATGGGGCTGGCCAGTGACGCTGATCGTCGGGTTGTTCTCGCTCTTGCACATGTGGGTCGTAAGCCTCATGGCCGCGGCCGTGCTCGTGCTGTTGTTCTTGCCTGCGGTGCGCCGATGGGGACGCGGCGAATAGCCCCCGCCCGGGCGCTGCGCCATGCACTGCGAGCCGCCATGCTGACTGGCGCGCTCGCCACGGCCTGCAGCCTTCCGGTCGCGAGTGAGGCCGTGACGCCGACACCCCGCGCAACGGTTGTCGTGACCGGCCTCCAGGCGACCGCCTCATCGACGGCCTTGCCTCGCACTACTCCCACACCGCTGCCCACGGCCATCCCGACCGCGAGCGCAACCCCGCCGGTGCTGACGACCTTCACCACTTCGCGCTTGGTGCGCGGCGTGCAGCCGGCCTCCTATATTGCCAACACGTGCGACTACCTGCGGGCGCGGTGGGATCCGGCCCGCAGCGTGCCCGGAACGCTCATCGTGCCGGTGGCCTTCCATGGTGTGAGCACCGCTGGCAACCGCGGGCCGGGCGATACGACAACGCCGGTTGAGGACCTGCAGGCCAGCGTTTACTGGGCCAACAAGCTAGGCTTCACCACCGTCACCATGACCCAGGCCGCCGACTTCCTCGAGAGCAATGCTTTCATCCCGCGCCTGTCGATGGTGTGGATCGTCGACGACCGCAACGCCGGCACGGTCGAGGACCACATGATGCCGGTCATGAACGCCAACGACTGGACCATGTCGATGGCCTGGCCGATCGGCGACACGGATCAACGCCAGGGACTGTGGCAGCGGGCCGAAGCGTTGGCGGCGACGGGGCGGGTCGAGTTTCAGGCCCACGGCTATGAGCACAACCTCACGATTCGTCCAACCTCCCCCGATGAGTATGTCCACAACGAAATCTTCGGACCACTCCCGATTCTTGAGAAGCATTTCGGCCGGAAGCCGGCGGCTTTCGTCTGGCCGGGTGGCAACTTTACAACGCAAGCAGCCCGCCTCGTGCGTGAGGCGGGCTACCGTCTGGCCTTCACCTTCAGCGCGCGCGGTCCTCTCATGTTCAATTGGATTCCGCTGAGTGATAAGGAGCGCGAGGTGGGAGATCCGCTGATGGTCCTGCCACGCGAATGGGGCTACCCCGGACTGGTCGCCCAGCTGAGCAAGTCGGCCGAGATCAGCCAGGCGGCGCACGAATTCGCACTTGCCCATTACGACACCGAGGCCGCCTACTACCGGTCCGCCTGCGGCGGCGAACTTCCCCAACCTTCCCCATAACCTGCGCCGGCCGCGCAACATCCGATTGCGAGTCATCGGGTTCGAGCACGGCATGCTGTCCCGGATGCTCGGCGTTGTCCTCGTTGACACACCCAATATGAATAGATAAACTGCATCGCGGTTGGCCAAGTATTCATCTGCATACTGTGCCAGTCATCTCCACCTCTTGAGCATCGTGGACGAGCCGGAGAATCCAGGCCTGCGGGCCAGGTTGTCCATCAAGAGCACGGGCTTGCCCTGGCCGCTCGGCCAGACCCTATCGTTGGAGGCGCATGCGACACCTACGACTCACTTGGCTTGCGCCCGTATCGCTCCTTGCGACGGTTGCGCTGATCACGCTGGGCGCCATCGTCCGGGTAACCGGAGCCGGCGAGGGTTGCTCGGATTGACCCCTGTGCTACGGGCATGTCCTTCCCGCGGCGAGCCCCCTGGCTTGGATCGAGTTTGCTCATCGCCTCGGTGCCGCGCTCGTTGCGCTCCTGGGTGTAGCGCTGCCCGTGTCGGCCTGGATTGAAGATCATCGCGACACAACCTCGTGGGTGTTGTCCCTCTGGGCGCCTGGCATCTTACTCACTCAGAGTCTGCTCGGTGGGTTGACCGTTCTGTCGAAGTTGACTCCGGCTGTCCTTGCGGCGCATCTGGGCGTTTCGCTCCTGCTGGTGGCCGTCCTCACCCTCCTGACCGTCCGCACACACCGCAAGGGCTTGCTGACGCGCGAGCGGATTGGCCGGCGAGCTGGCCTCACGGCAGTGGAGGTGTTTGCCGTGGGTGGGACTTTCACCCTGCTCACGCTCGGCGTTGTGGTCGTCGGCTCGGGCGCGTCGTTAGCGTGCATGGATTGGCCGCTGTGCGCCGCGGCCAGCGTGCCACTGGGCCAAGGCAGTTTGCGCCTGCTGCAGGGATTGCATCGCCTTGTGGCCGGAGGGGTCATCCTCATGCTTGGCTTGTTGGTCATGCAGGTCTATCCTCTCCGCCGCGCGTGGCCGACAGGATGGCGCCTAGCCAGGCTCGCACTCATCCTGGCGCTCGGGCAAGCGTTGCGTGGAGGGGTGCTTGTGTGGGCGCAGTTGCCCACATGGCTGCGCGCCGCGCACCTGCTGCCGGCCACAGTCGTGTGGGTCTGCACGATCGCCATCGCGGCCGCCTGCTTGTGGCGGCCGAGGCTGGCCTCAGGCGCTGCGGGGGGCGCATGAAAGAGGAAGTTGCAGCGCCTTGGGCGCCAACTTGGAAGGCAACCCTCGCCGGGCTGCTCGCCCTCACCACGCCGTGGTTCGTTGTGCTCCTGCTCACTACCACCTGGGCCGGCATGTCTTTGGCGCAGGGGGGCGCGCCGGCACTGGGCACGTTTGGGCTGACCACTGTGGGAGGTGCGCTGGCGGCCGGGGGCGCCAACGCAATCAATTCCTACATCGACCGCGACAGCGACGGCCGCATGAATCGCGCCGCGCCGGGCGCTGGGCTTCGGGGTCGGAGCGAGCGCGGAGCGCCGTTTTCACCTTGGGCCTGGGCGTCACCTGGCTTGCCGCCCCAATCGCACTGGGAGCTTTCTTCTTGCGACTGGCGTGGCGCTTGCGGCGCACGGCGTGTGTACAGATTCTCGCAGGTGTACCTGGCGCTGCTGATGCTGGCCATGGTGCGCGCCAGGCTGTTGTGAGCCAGCGCCCCGGCTCCGCGTGCTCTGCAACCCCATCGCGGGTGAGGCGTATATCATCTGTGGAAGCGGCCGGGTAGGCGCGCACAGGTTGCGCTCCACCGCGACTGCTTTATAATTGCCTGGACGACCTGCGCCGCTGTGGCGTTGGCCCACGAGGCAAGGAGATGAAGCATGACCGATCTCGTTTCGAAAATTAGGGACGCCCGCAACTTCTTTGAGAAGATCGTCGCCGTGATCCCTGGCTTCAAGGGCTACGTCGAACGCTCGAACCGTCGCGATGCCGATAAGCTGCTGCGCACGACGGTGGCCAGCCGTTACGAGGAGCAGTGGTCACGCATTTCGGAACTGCAGCGCCAGCTCGTGGCCCAGGGGCAGATCGAGTCCCTCGACGACCTGGAAGCCTCCGTCATGAAGCTGCGCGCGCTCGTGGATCGTGTGCGCCACGCCGCCTACGGCTACTCCGGTTTCTTCGACGCGGTCAAGGTGAACGAGGCCGAGCTCGACACGCTGTATCAATACGACAGCACGCTGCTCGACAAGGTGACCCAGATCTCCAGTGCCGTCGACAACGTGGCCTCCTCCATCGGGGGCGAGGGGCTGCCGGCGGCCGTTCGCAACCTGACGGCCTTGGCGCAGGAGTGCATCGATCTGTTCGAGCACCGGGGCGAGGTGATCCTGGCCTCCGGTTAACGGCCGGCCTCGCGCCATCCGCCACACCGCGCCGCCGGTCTCGGCGCCGCGATTCATCACGGAGAGAAACACATGGCTAGAATCTTCGATGTTATTGAATACCCGAACGAAATGAAGGACGAGATCGTCCATCGCTTTCCCGAGACCGGGTTCGGCGATTTCCGCATCGGCTCGCAGGTGATCGTACGCGAGTCGCAGGCGGTGGTGTTCTTCCGCGACGGCAAGGCGCTGGATGTCTTCCTCGCCGGCCGGCACACTATCTCCACCGCCAACATCCCGTACCTGATCGACCTGATCGGCAAGGCCTTCAACGATCGCACGCCGTTCACCGCCGAGGTGTACTTCGTCTCGCTGCGCGAATTCACCAACGAGAAGTGGGGCACCCCTCAGCCGATCATCGTGCGCAACCCCGGCATGGGGCTGGGCGTGGCGCTGATGCAGGGCTTCGGCTCCTACTCCTACCAGGTCCACGACCCGCAGCAGTTCGTCACCCAAATCGTGGGCGCCACCGGCACCTACGCCACGAGTGAGATCCAGAGCCGGCTGCGCGCTATCCTGCTCTCCAAGCTGCAGGACATGCTCGGTGAAGTGGCGGCCAAGAAGTCGGTGCCGGAACTCATCGGGCTGACGGAGGAACTCGGCGCCGGCGTTCGCGCCAAGGGACACGACGACTTCCGCGCGGTGGGCCTGACGCTGAAGACCTTCTACATCGAGAATCTCAAGCCCTCCGACAAGAGCGCCGAAGAACTGCGCGCGATGGGCATGCTCGACATGGCCACCTACACCCAGCTGCAGGCGGCCGATGCGATGCGCGAAGCGGCACGCAACCCGCAGGGCGGAGCCGGGCTCACGGCCGGCATCGGGGCCGGCATGTCGATCGGCCAGGTGATGGGCCAAGCGTTGCAGGGCGGGGCGGCCGGGGCAGCGGGTGCCGCGGCGGGAGCCATGCCGGACGTGATGACGGTTTCGGATGCGGCCGGGCTGCTCAAGGTGGGCGAAGAAGACATACTTGCACTGATAACCGCCGGCGAGCTCAAGGCCAAGAAGATCGGGTCGACCTACCGCATTTCCAAGGCCGCGCTCGAAGACTATCTGAAGAAATAACCGCTCAACCTAACCCACGGTCAAGGGGCCTC
>Ga0315288_10003871_pt1 | contig 19075 bp, 17 predicted proteins | sample YL17G11_20_MG_FD_203454 | JGI IMG/M metagenome (GOLD analysis project Ga0315288, IMG submission 203454) | Sediment microbial communities from Yellowstone Lake, YNP, Wyoming, USA - YL17G11_20 | ecosystem: Environmental > Aquatic > Freshwater > Lake > Sediment | place: USA: Wyoming | collected... | reverse complement strand
GCGGACACGACGGGGCCGGCATCGGCATCGCCATCCTGGACACGGGGATTGACTACACCCATCCGGATCTGGGCGCGTCGGCGACCGTTAACGACTTCCCCAACAGCAAGGTCGTCGGGGGATACGACATCATCAACTCGGACAACAGGCCGATGGATGACTTCGGCCACGGGACCTATGTGGCCGGCATTGCCGCAGGGACGGGCTCGACCTACCGGGGGATCGCGCCCGGGGCGAGCCTGGTGGCGGTGAAGGTGCTGGACAACATGGGGCTTGGGTATGCGAGCGAGATCATCGCCGGAATTCAGTGGTGTGTCGCGAACAAGGCGACCTACAACATAAACGTCATCAGCCTCAGCTTGAGCGATGGAGCCGAGTGGCGGGACCCGGCGGACTGTGACGCCGACCCGGAGGGGCAGGCGATCTCGACCGCGTTTGACAACGGGATCGCGGTGGTGGCGGCGGCCGGCAATGAGGGGTACACGCGCGGCATCGGGCTGCCGGGGTGCGCCTCGAAGGCGATTGCGGTGGGAGCGACAAAGGACGGCGGCCCGGAGGTTACGGCCAAGCCGGCGGACGGGATTGCCTACTACTCCAACCGGGGGGAGCTGCTGAGCGTGTTCGCGCCCGGGTCCGTCATCACCAGCGCGCGATTGGGAGGCAGCTATGAATCGGGGGAAGGGACGTCTGCGGCGACCCCGCATGTGGCCGGCGCGGTGGCGGTGCTGGCTCAGATGGGGGTCACGAGCCCGAGCGCGGTGCTGGCGCGGCTGGCGCGGACGGGCGTGCAGATTGTGGATCCCACGACGGGGGTTGCGACCCCGCGCATTGATCTGGTGCGGGCGGTGAACGATGAGCCGACCGCCGGCCCGGACCTGGTGGTGACGCAGGTCACCTCGAACCAGTCGTCGGCGCTGGTGGGGAGCGCGCTGGACCTGAGCCTGACGGCCACCAACCAGGGCGATGCCGCCTCGGCTGCCTGTCAGGCGGTGATCGGGCTTTCGAAGAACCAGGTGGCCTCGCCGCAAGACCTGATCATGGCCACGGTTGACGTCCCGGCGCTGGCGGCGGGGCAGAGCTACGCAAGCGGGACGGTGTCCGGAACGGCGCCGGGGACGACCCCGGGGAGCTACTGGGTTACGGCCTTTGTTGACGCCGGCTACAGTGTGACGGAGAAGAACGAGATCAACAACGGGCTAAGGGGGAGCAGCTTCACCCTGGAGGCGCTGAATGCGTCTGTCCAGTCCACCGCAATCCCGGCTTCCATGCTCAAGGGGCAGACGTATTCCATCACCATGACGATGAAGAATGAAAGCGACGCTGCCTGGACGGCCGCCGATGGCTATGCACTGGTCGCGGTCTCGCCACAAGGCAATGACCGCTGGGGCGTAACGCAGCGATCTCTGCCGGTCTCGTCAGTGGCGAGCAAAGCGACCGTTACGTTCACTTTCGACGTGACGGCCCCCGCGCTAGCAGGGCTTTACCCGTGCCACTGGCAGATGGCGCGAGGAGGTCAGCCGTTCGGCGAGATCGCAACCGGCGCCAACAAGGTGCGGGTGTTCGACGAGGCGGCCTGGGGCCAGAACTACCCGGCCGTGAGCGGGAACTACGTCGCGTACGAGGACTATAGCGGGCTCACCGGCAGCGCGGTTTCGGTCTCGAACCTGGCGACAGGCGGCAACGTGACGCTGCCGGACGACATCCCGTTCCCGAGGGACTCAGGGCCTTTGTATGCGCCGCTGCCGCCGTATCAGGACTTCGACATAAGCTACCAGTGGTTCCCGGACATCTCCGGGCCCTGGGTTACCTGGATGGTGGACGACTACCCGGCCGGCGACTGGTTCTTCCAGATCACGGCGCAGAATGTGACCGCGCTGAGCGTGCTTCCGCTGCGGGTCACGTATAAGAACAGCGACTCGCTCTTCCCCTCGATAGACGGCAAGTACGTTGTCTGGGAGGACTACCGCAACGATCCGGACGGGACGGTCGGGTTCAACTTTCTGGATGATAACCCGGACATCTTCATCAGCGACATCTCGGATGTGGAGGGGCCCAACGACCACTTCCCGCCATCCTACGCGCTGTGCACGGCGGCGGGGCCCCAGATGGCACCGCGCATCTCCTATCCCTACGTCGTGTGGGAGGACTGGAGAGACACGTCGGGGTTCCAGTCGGACATCTACCTGTACGACCTCACCGTTGACTCCGACGGAGACGGCATTCCCAACTGGAAGGAGACGATCAAGCCTTCGCCCGATCCGGCGGAGCAAAACCTGACGAACTCGTACTGGCCGGAGGAGTTCCCGGATATCCAGGGCACGAACGTTGTGTGGATGGACTTCAGGCGAGACTCCGGCCTCGGCGAGATTGTGGATCTCTACCTCGCCGATATCGCGGTGCCGACTCCCACCGCGGTGGCGACGGAGCCGCCCACCTTTCGGTACCACCCGCGGATCCAAGGCACGAAAGTCGTGTGGGAGGACTGGCGGCAGGGGCAGCCCGACATCTACTGGGCGGAGCTAAACAGCGGCGCCGCCGGGCCCATCGCCGCCACGGGCTCGAGGGAGGAATGGCCGGACATCTCGGGCGACCGCGTCGTCTATGCAAAACACCGGACGACAGTGCAATATGACGATGGCACCGGGAACCTTTTTGACTGGGACGTGTACAACATCTGGACCCAAGCGATGCTGAAAGACGGGTCGGTTGCGGCCTGCACGTTCCCGGATGTGCCCGGCACGTTCTGGGCGTGGGAGCGCATAGAGGACTGCGTCGGCGCGGGCATCGCCAGCGGTTATAACGACGGCAACTTCCACCCCGACTGGACGGTCAACCGCGATCAGATGGCCGTCTTCCTCGTTCGCGCGCTCGGTGAGGAGCCGGCGAACCCGAAGGACCCGCTGTCCTGGAAGAGCGCCTATGGCTATGACCCGGCCGATCCCAGCACGTGGGAGGTGGATTTCAGCGACGTGCCGGCGACGGGCTACGGCACCGACGGAACGGCGCCCTACTGGGCCTGGTTCCACATCCAGCGGCTCTATCACACAGGCGTTACCAAGGGCGTAACCGCAACCGAGTTCGCCCCCACGCAGGCGGTGCTCCGCGACCAGATGGCGGCCTTCCTCGTCAGGGCGCTGGGCCTGGAATGTGCCAATCCCTGCGTGGACGCGACCTGCTGGCCCTACGACCCGGCCAATTCCGCAACCTGGGCGCAAGACTTCGCCGACGTGCCGGCCACCGGTCAGGACACCTGCCACGGTGCCTACTGGGCCTGGTTCCACATCCAGGCGATGTTCGATACCGGCATCACCCGAGGTTGCGGCGACGGCGCGAACTACTGCCCCGAGGATCCCGTGCGCCGCGATCAGATGGCCGTCTTCCTGGCGAAGGCCTTCCTGGAATAGCGGTGCGAACCGACCTCTTGCCATAAGCGAACCGAGCAGGTGGGGCCGGCGAAGGCCCCACCTGCTTTAGCTCACGCCGCACTAGGATCGAAGATGGGCCACCTACTGGTGATCCGGCATGGTGAGACGGAGTGGAACCGGGAGGAGGTGTTCCGCGGCCGGGTGGATGTGGGGTTGAGCGCGCGCGGGCGGAGGCAGGCGGAACTGGTCGCGGGAACCTTGCGCGGGACGCCCATCGAGGCCGTGTACTCGAGCCCGCTGGCGCGCGCCCGGGACACGGCCGGCCCAGTGGGCGAGTCCAAGGGGCTGCGAGTCGTGTTAGATGAGCGGTTGGTTGACATGAACTTCGGCGAATGGGAGGGCAGGGCGCGGGCGGAGATAGAGAGCGGCCAGCCGGAGCTTTACAGGCAGTGGATGGAGGAGCCGGAGCGCTTCCGGGCGCCGGGCGGGGAGAGCTTGCCTGAGGTGGTTGCGCGGGCTTGGCCGGCGCTGGAGGAGATAGGCGCGCGGCACGCGCAGGGCGTGGCGGTGGTGTTATCACACCGGGTGGTGTGCAAGTTGGTGTTATGCAAGGCGATGGGGGTGGGAGAAGCGGGGTTCTGGCGGGTGCGCGTGGAGACGGCCTCGATCAGCGCGCTGGAGACAGCGGGGCGCAAGTGGGTGGTGACGCGGGTCAACGACACACATCACCTGGCGGCGCTGGGAGGGGGCGACCAGGCCGATTTCTGAGGGGCTGCGCGGCGAGCCGGCCTCCGGCGCGCGGCGTACCTGATCTGCTCTTGCTTGGCCGATCTGCGTCTATGAGTAAACAAGCGGTCTAAAGCCTCGCTGAAAGGGGGGCGCTATCCTCACGGTGACAGCATGCGACGCCTGCTAGGCCTGGAAGAGGGGGCTGTCCACGGCTCTTGTAAGAATCGCGAAACTGTGGTAAACATATACAGATGCGAAACGCTGTTTCAAGACCGCTTCGCAACGCTCCGGGGGACTCAGGTCCGGCTGGAGAGGCCTAAGGCAGGAGAGCAGAACAGCAAGCAAACAGGATCGCCCGCGCGTCGCAGGATGTGCTTTTCCCCGCCTTCAGCACTCCCGCCCGCGCGGGCGGTTGTTTGTGGCCGGGCCGCGGCGCCGCGCGCAGCAAACCGAAACTCAAGGCGCGACGCGGTCCGCGATGAAGTTCTCGACAGCTTCGCGGGGGAACGCGCCTTCCATGGGTCCTTTCCGAGTCGCCCCAAGCGCTCCGCAGGCGTTGGCGAGCCGGCCGGTTTGCTCGAGAGGAAGGTCCTCGACCAGGCCGACGACGAAGCCTGCATCAAAGCAATCCCCTGCTCCAGTGGGGTCTATCGCTTCGACGGGGAAGGCCGCGACATCGCGCTGTTGATCCTTCGTGAAAATGGTGCAGCCGTCAGCGCCGCGTTTGAGGGCGACCACTTCCGGGCCCAGCTTGAGCAGGGCGCGGCAGGCTTCCTCTGGGCCGCTGACGGCGGTTAGCAGTTCGGCCTCGGCCCCGCTGGGAAGGATCACGTGGGAGGCGAGCAGCACGGGCGAGCAGACGCGCCGCAGCGCCTCCGCCCCGCCAAGCAACTCCGGGCGGAGGTTGGGATCGAAGCTGACGCGGCCGCCGGCGGCTCGGGTGAACTCCACCGCCTGGTAGCAGAGGTTGCGCATGGTGTCGCTGACGGACAGGGAGGAGCCGCAGATATGAAGGAAGCGGACGCCTTTGAAGTAATCGGGGTCCAGCTTGGGCATCTGGCCAGCCGCGGCATGGGCGATGTGGTAGAGGAAACGGCGGCTGCCGTCGGAGAAGTAAGTCACAAAAGCTACCCCGGTGGCGCGGTCGGGGACGCGGGGGCAGAAGGTGACGTCGAGGCCGTCGGCCTGGAGGCGATCGAGAAGGCAAGTTCCGAAGTCATCATCGCCAACGGCACCGATGAAGCCGACCTTGTGCCCCAGGCGCGCCGCCTGGTCGGCGAAGATCGCAGGCGCGCCGCTGGGGAAGGGGCCGACGAACTCGGAGGGCTTGTCGAGCGGGTCGCCGATGCGGGTGCGCATGACCTCGACAAGCGCCTCTCCGATGGCGATAATCTCCAGGGACATGTGTGTGGGCCTCCTGTGGCTGCTTGGTGGGAGTGTTTAGTTCCTTGCGCAGGGCGGCTAACCTGCAAGCAGAGCGGGTCAGGAAATGCTCGCGTTGGAGTGGAATCCGGTGGCAGGCTGGTTCGTCTGAATGGATGAGGCACGAGACGAAGTCCGGGAGCTGGTAGCGCGGGCGCGGTCCGGCGAGACGGAAGCGTTCGAGCTGCTGTATCGGAACCACCAGGCCGGGATATTCACGTTCATCCGGAGCCAGGTGCGGCAGCCGGAGCTGGCCGCGGACCTGACACAGGAGACTTTCGTGCGGGCGTGGGAGTCGCTGGGACGGCTGCGGGAGGAGGCGGCCTTCAAGGGCTGGCTGCACCGGATTGCCGCCAACCTGATCAGGGATGAGGTGAAGTCGGGCCGGGCGCGGCTGGAGCTGGTGGCGAGCGCGCTCGCCGATAACGATGGCGAGGTGCGTGCACGGCCCGCGGCGCGGGTGAGCAACGGCCCAGAGGAGATGGCGCTGACGCGAGAGACCAGCCGGGAGGTATGGGCGGCTCTGGGAACGCTCCCCGCGGAGCAACGAGCGGCCGTGATCATGCATCACCTGGAGGGGATGGGCGTGCAGGAGATCGCGAAAGCGATGGGTGTGCGGCCGGGCACTGTCATGTCGCGCCTGGCCCGGGCGAGGGAGGCGCTGCGGCAGCGACTGAGGCCGTATGTGGAGGTGCAAGATGAGTGAGTGCCGGTGGCAGAAGCGGCTTTCGGGATACGTGGTGGGCGCGCTGAAGCGGCGAGAAGGGGCCGAGATTGAGCGCCACCTGGAGGAATGCGACGCGTGTCGGCTGGAGGTGGCGGCGCTTCAGCGGACGGGCGCGCTGCTGGATTCGGTGGCCTTGGTGCGAGCGCCTGAGGGGACATGGGACGCGGTGAGAGAACGCATCGCCGCGCGGCGCTCCCCGCTGAGGGCGCGGTTGCGGCTGGCCTGGGGTACGGCGATGGCTGTCGTGGCGCTGGCGCTGGTGGCGTTCGCGGTGTTTGCGGTGTGGCCGGGGGGAGGCGGCGGGCCGGTCGTGGTGACAGCGGCGGAGGCGGATGAGGAGATGCAGGCGACGATGGAAGGGCATATGGCCACGACGTGGGCGGCGCCGCTCGCGGATGAGGCCGCTTTGGGCCTGCGATTGGCTTCCATGGAGGACGATGGATGAGGGCCTGGATCGGCGCGTTAGCGGCGCTGGTGCTGTTGCAGGGGCCGCCGGCCTGGGCCGAGCAGTCGGCCTGGCAACAGGTGTGGAGGAGCGAGAGCGCGGCCGACGACATGACGATGGTCGGGCGGGCGCAGACGATGACAGCCGGTGACGGGCGGTCGCTGTCGGCGACGGCGGAGGTGAGTGCGGCGAAGGGGAAGGTGCGGCTGGACTATCGCACGGACCGCCGACGGTGGTCGCTGATAGACGACGGCAGGCGGTTGATATGGCTTCAGCCAAGGGATAAGACGGCTTTGGTGCAGGAGCGTCGGTCACTGGCGATTGATCGCGGCCTCGCGGAGCGAAACTACAGCGCCAGAGAGGCCGGGGAGGGGACGATCGCGGGCAGGAAGGTGATCGCGATCGAAATCTTGCCGCGTGAAGGCGGGCAGGTGGTGCAGAGGTTGTGGCTTGACCGGGGGACCGGGTTTGCGCTGAAGCGGGAGCGGTACAACGCGGAGGCTCGACTGATCTCGGGGACGGAGTATCTCGAGGTCGAATTCGGGCGGCCGGTTGCGGCCGACATATTCGAGGCCCCGGCGGGATGGAGGATCGAGGGGCCGGCGGCGAGCGAGACGCGGTCAAGCATTGCAGAGCTGAGCAAGCGGCTGGGGTTTGAGGTGCGACCGCCGCAGTACCTGCCGCGCGGGTACGAGCTGCTGGGAGGGTATGAGCAGCGGCGGGGCCGGCGGCATATGCAGTCGGCGGAGCTGCGCTACACCGACGGGCTGCGGCTGATGAGTGTGTTCGAGCGGCCGCGGACGGAGGAGGAAGGTCGGGGCTTGGGACGCCAGCACGGCGGCCGCGCCCGAGGCGGCGGGCATGGCCGGGGCGGAGGAGGACGAGGCCGGGGCGAAGGTGGGCGAGGCCACAGAGGGATGGGACCGCCTATGGCTGACCTGACGGTCAACGACCGCGCGACCGAGAAGATCGTGAGGTATCTCGGCCCGCATCTAGTTGTGTACGTGGTGGGCGACCTGGCAGCGGACGAAATCGTGCGCGTCGCCAAGAGCGTTGATTGACAAGAGCAGGGAATGGGCGGCGTGCTTCGCTCGTCTGGAACGATAGCTCGCAAGCTGAGCTGAAGGAGGTTTCAGATGAAGCGAATATGGATGTCCATCATGTTCGTGCTGCTGATGGCCGCGGGCGCGGCCTGCTACGCGCAGGCGAAAGAGCAGACCCGAGAGCAGGCCAAGGAACCGCGTAAGCCGGAGCTTACGGAGGAGGATAAGGCCGCGCTGCGCCAGTCGCAGGACCTGCAAAAGGCGCTGAAGATCGCGCGGTTGGAGCTGGCGCTGGCGGAGGCGAAAGAGGCGCCGCAGCGCGAGATCGCCGGCAAAGCCGAGAGTGTTTACCGTCTGCAGGGCGAGCTGCACGCGCTGCTGGTGAAGCACCCGGTGGTGGCGCGGCATCAATGGCGGGAGGGGGCTGGCCGCCAGTGGCGTCGTGGACAAGGCTGGGGACGGGGCGAAGGCCGCGGCTCGGCCCACGAAGGCATGGGCCGTCACGGCCGGCGTGGCATGGGCCGAGGCGGCGGCATGGACCATGGCATGGGTATGGGCCGTGGTCGCGGTATGGGCCAAGGCCGTGGCATGGGCCAGGGCTGGATGGGGGGCAGAGGTGGCGGCGGCCGTGGCATGAACCGGATGATGCGGATGAGGCAGCAAGCGCTTGATGAAACGCTTGCCCCTCAGCCGACGCCGGTGGACGAACCGCCTACAGAAGAGATGACCAAGTGAGTCCCGGGAGCGTCCGCCCTGGCGGACACTCCTCGCGCGCAGTCCCTGGGAGCGTCCGCCAAAGCGGACGCTCCCCGCGCGAGGAGTGTGCCCATCCCGGAAGAAGAAAGACCTCCACAACCATCTGCCTGGGAGAGCAGAGCTAGCGATGCTCGAGCCGGCCGACGAGAAGAAGCCCCTTGTTCTTGGCATTCTGGGAAGCCCCAGAAAGAGAAGCAATACCGGCGTGCTGCTGGAGAAGGTGATGGCCGGGGCGGAGCAGGCGGGAGCGAAGACAGAGATCGTAGTGTTGAGGGACCTGGTCTACGAGTCGTGCCGGCACTGCGGCGGATGTGACCTGACGGGCTTCTGTGTGGTGATGGATGATATGCAGGTGATCTTCCCAAAGCTGCGGGCTGCGAACCACTTGGTGCTGGCTTCACCCATCCAGTTCTCGGGCGTGTCGGGCGAGACGAAGATGATGATTGACCGCGCGCAGTGCCTGTGGGTGGCGAAGTATCGGCTGAAGCAGCCGGTCTCCGAGGTCGAAGGCGAGCGGAATGGGTTGTTCGTGGCGACGTGTGGGGGGAGTGACAGGCGCGTGTTCGACTGGGCGAAGCCGACGGTGAAGGCATTTTTCAACTCCACGGGGTTCAAGTACTGGGAGGAGCTGCTGGAGGCGAATATGGACGAGCCGCCGCCGATGGCGGAGCGGGCAGACGCGCAGGCAAGGGCGAAGGAGCTGGGGCGACGAATGGTGAGAGAAGCTTCAGTCTGATACGGCAGCGAGGAGAAAGGATACCATGAAGATACTGGTAATGCAGGCGTCGCCGAACCCGGACGGTTTGACGGCAACGATGGCGAAGGCGGCAATGGCCGGGGCGAAGGCGGCGGGCGCGGAGACGGAGCTGCTGAACCTGAGGAAGCTCCACCTGGACGCGTGCCTGGCGTGCGAGGATGGGTGGGGGAAGTGCCGGCGGGAGAGCCTCTGCATCATCGAGGACGACCTGGAGATGGTGCGGGACAAGATGGCCGAGTCGGCAGGGATCGTGCTGAGCACGCCTGTCTACTTCGGCAATGTGGCGGAGGTGGTCAAGAACTTCTTCGACCGGCTCCGGCGGTGCGAGCGGGCGGGGCCGGCGGATCCGCGAGTGGAGGGTCGCTGGATGTTGGGCCTCGCGGCCGCGGGCGGCGGCGGGGGCGGCGGGCCGACTTGCCTGGTGGCGATGGAGCATTACTGCGCACACATGGGGCTGCCGATCTTCGACACGATGATCGTGACCCGGCGCAGCCGCGACTACATGCTGCCGGCCGCCAAGGGCGCGGGCGAGCGGTTCGTGCGCTATATCGAGGAGCAAGCAAAGTAGGCCGCGTCCATGAACGATCTTGCGGGACGAGTCCTCAAGCTGGCGGGATTGCTCGATTACCAGGAAGGCGCGGTCGTCAGCCGGACGATCATTGACAAGAGGACCGGGACGGTGACGCTGTTCGCGTTCGATGAGGGGGAGGGGTTGAGCGAGCACACGGCCCCGTTCGATGCGCTCGTGTATGTGCTCGATGGCGAGGCCGCGATCACGGTTTCGGGCAAGGAGTCGCGGGTCACCGCCGGCGAGATGCTCATCATGCCCGCCAACGAACCGCACGCGCTGCGGGCGGTGAAGCGGTTCAAGATGCTGTTGGTAATGGTGAGGTAGGGGGCGCGCGTTTACGCGAAATCCAACCCATGCACCGCGAGCATTTCGTCGAGCAGCGGCTCGATAAGGTCGAGGTCGCCGACGAGGGGGTGGTTTAACAGGGCGAGCTTCGCCAGCCGCTTGCTCCGCCGCACGGCCGCCTCGACCGTAAGTGTTTCGTAGGCTTTGAGGGCCAGCATCACCCCACGGAAGGCGAGGGGTATGTCGCCTACGGGAAGCGGGTGCGCTCCGTTGCGATCAACGCGGCAGGCGACTTCGACTACCGCGTCGTCCCCGATGCCGGTCACGCTGCCTTCGTTGGGGACGTTGCAGGTTAGCTCTTCCCCGGTATCGTTGACGATGGCCTTCATCACGGCGAAGGTGATGCCGGCATAGCCCCCACCGCCGCGGCGGCTCAAGGCTTCGGGCTTCTCGACGGTCTCGGGCTGGGCGGCCTCCCGCAGTATCTCCTGCTCGATGCCCTCGATCTCCTGCGCGCGGGTCTGCGGGCTGGCCTTGGCCTTCTCGACCGCTTTGCCGCGATGGTAGAAGTAGCCGACGTAGCTGATGGGCCAGGCCTGGAGGAGCCTAACCAGGCTGTCGCCGCTCTTCTTCTCCTGCTCCCGCGCGAGCGTCTCCATGATCTCGGCCGTTACGTCGCGCTCGCCCGAGATAACGCGGTGGATATGTCCGAAGTGGTTCAGCCCCACTGTATAGATATGCAGGTCGGGATACTCGGCGGAGAACCGCTCCTTGAGGTGCTGTATCATCCAGGGGATGCCGGAGCAAAGCCCGATGATCTTCGCCTTGCTGTGCTTGCTGACGGCCTCAGCGACGATGCCGCTGGGGTTAGCATAGTTGAGGATGAAAGCATCGGGGGAGACGGAGGCGACGGTGTTGGCAATCTCGATCATCGGCGGGATGGTGCGAAGGGCCTTGAACATGCCGCCGGGGCCGGTGGTTTCTTGGCCGATGATGCCGTACTTGAGGGGGATGCTTTCGTCGAGGTGGCGGGCCTTCATCCCGCCGACGCGAATCTGCGTGATGACGAAATCCACGCCCTCCAGCATGGGGGCGAGGCGGGTGTCGCTAGCCACGGTCAGCTCGCGCCCGGCGTGCCGAACGGCGCGCGCGGAGAAGCCGGCCATCGTGGCAAGGCGATCGGGGCTGATGTCTGTGAGACGCAGTTCCCCAATCCGCAGCAGGTTGGGGTCCTGTTTGAGGATCCCCTCCACGAGCTCCGGTGTGTAGGAGCTGCCGGCGCCGACGACGCAGACTGCCAGAGCGCGGTTCATTCCTTCACCTATCTGAGTCAGCTTCGCGAAGCTCTTCGAGGAGCTTCGCGGGATCGAGCCCGATGCGATAGCCGGCCATGATGGCGGCTCCTAGCTCGGCCGGCAGCTCGGGCAGCTTGACGGTGGCGGCGGGGTAGCAGTCGTGTACGCGCGCGGCCAGCAGCGGCCAGAACTGCGCGGGGGCGCTGGCGATCACCCCGCCGCCAAACGTCGCGTCCGCGTCGGGCCGGCCGGTTTTCGCGATCATGGCCCTGGCCGCGAGGGCGTAGTCGTCGACCGCCTTCCGCACCAGCTCGACCGCGGCAGGATCTCCTTCGAGCCAGGCCTGATAGATAAGCGGAAGGCTGCTAAGCTGTCGCTCTCTCGGAATGAGGCGGCGGAACACGGCCTCGCAGTACTTCCGCTCATCCGTAATGCCGAAATGGGCCAGCGCCTTCTCCTTCAGGGGCGTGGGCGGGGCCATGCCGAGTATCATCCGCTCGACGAGGGAGACGAGAGCGCTGCGCATGTCGAAGACGCGGGCGACATCGAGGTGGTTGAAGAGCCGCTCCCCGCCGTGTTCGGCGCGATAGGCCGCGGTGAAGCCCGAGCCGTGATGGACTATGCAGGCCGCCGGCGCGGCCGACGCGCCCCACAGCGCGACGAGGCCGTCGTTGACGAGGGTGAACCGGTCGGGCGAGATGCCCAGCGCCGCGGCCAGCGCCGCGTGCTGCATGGGAAGCTCATCCTCGAAGTCTATGCCATTGAGGCCAAGGCCCAGCCACGCGATGTCCCCGCGCGCGATGGCTGCCTGCGCGCACAGCGAATCAACGATCGAGCTGAGGGTGGCGCAGGCCTCGGACCCGGGCGGGCCGATGATGGCCGAGCCGCGGGCTCGGGCGCGCGCCACCACCCGGCCGTCGGAGGTTATGAGCACGCCCGCGGTCTTGGTGGCGCCTCCGTCAATGCCGATGAGCAGCGGTATGTTCGCCATCGCGCGCGGCCTTCCGGCTTCCGGCGGTCAGCGACCGCCAGGCCTCGATGAACGCTGTCACGTTTCGCCAGGAATGCTCCGTATCCGCCCGCACGTTGTCAACGGGCGAGAGGATAAAGCGGCCGGTCCGGCCGAGGGCGGCGAGGGCCTCTTCGACGGCCGCTCGGACTTCGTCCTCACTGCCCTCCTCGATCACGAGCGGGCCGCTGACACCGCCCCAGAGGCCAACCTTGCCCCCCAGCTTCGCGCTGACATCTGCAAGGGTGGTGCCTTTGCCCATCCCGGGGTCAATGCCGACGACCACGTCCACACCGGCCTCGAGGATCTGGTCGGCGATGGGCATCATGCCGGTGGTGATGATATAGGCATAGCGAGCCCCTGCCTGGTGTGTTAACTCGACATCGCGGTGGAGGGAGGGGAGTATGAACTCGCGATAGAGAGAGGGGGACCAGAAGTCGGTCCCCTCATACCAGGCGCGGCGAAAGACGAGGTCTACCCCTGTGTCGAGATGGACCTGAAGCCGGGCGCGGTTCCATTCCTCGAGGATCGAGATGAGCTCGCGGAGGAAGTCCGGCTGGTCATAGGCCCAGAGCAGCGGCTCGGTCCCGCCGCAGAGCCACATGAGGGTGTCAATCACGGAGACGGTGCCGTACTCGGCCCCGACCAGCGTGCTGTCCTCGGCCTCGGCTCGCCGCTCGCCCCGCCAGCCGCCGGCCAACAGCAGACCGTGCTCGTCGGCGAAGTGCTTTCGACGCGCGCTTTCCTCCAGGAAGACGCGAATGTCGTCATCGGCCGGTGGGGTCAGCAGGTAGCGCAGGGCAGCGAGGTGCTCGGGCGCCGAGACCGGGAACTGGACCGCGCGAGGCGTGATGAAATCGCTGAAGAGAGGCAGATGGTCGCCGAAGGGCCAGCCCTCGATGAGCTTGATGGTCGCCGTCAGCTCGCCCTCGGGCGTCTCGTAAACGCGAGTGATGAGCGGGGAATCGCCCGCGGTCAGCGACTCGCGCACTTTGACCTCGGGGGAGAACCGAACTGGCAGGTCGTCGAGGCGGACCCGGGTATCGAGGCCCATGCCCAACTGGCGCTGAGCATACTCGTACTCGTCCCGGCACCTCAGCCTGAGCGCGCGGAACATCATGAAGGAGCAGGGCACAGGCGCGCCCGGGGCTCCATTAATTGCGGCCAAGAGTCTGTCACGTGATGACATGCAGAATCTCCGATGCGGTTATGAGCCCATTCTAGGGCCTGACAGCCCAGGTGGCAAATCGGGGGATGTTACAAGGCGAGACGGCGGCAGAAAAAGAGTAGGGCAGGAGCGTGTCTCCTGCCCTACGAGCGTCACCCAACCGAAAGGGCAGAAGGCGACTTTACTCGCCTCTGGCGAGCTCCTGCCCCACGGGTGCAGCTTCGAGTCTAGTAGTCCATCCCACCGCCGCCCGGAGGCATGGCGGGGGCCTTTTCCCTCTCCGGCTTCTCGGCAACGAGGGCCTCGGTCGTAAGCAGCATGCCAGCGATGGAGGCGGCGTTCTCGAGAGCCGAGCGAGCGACCTTGGCCGGGTCAACGATGCCGGCCTTGACCATGTCCTCGACCTGCTCGGTGAGGGCGTTGAAGCCGACGCCCGGCGACTCGCCCCGTATCTGCGCGACAATCACGGAGCCCTCCATACCGGCGTTGTTGGCGATGGTGCGCAGGGGCTCCTCCAGCGCGCGCCGCACGATGTCCACGCCGATCTTCTCATCGCCGCGGGCATCTCTGCGAACCTTGTCGAGAACGTGGGAGACGTTGAGGAAAGTGACGCCGCCGCCGGGCACGAGACCTTCCTCAACCCCCGCGCGAGCGGCGGAGAGGGCGTCCTCGAAGCGGTGCTTCTTCTCCTTGAGCTCGGTCTCGGTGGCCGCGCCGACCTTGATGACGGCGACGCCGCCGGCGAGCTTGGCAAGCCGCTCCTGGAGCTTCTCCCGGTCATAGGAGGAATCGGTCTCCTCGATGGCGCGGCGGATCTGCTCCATGCGGCCCTTGATGGTTGCATGGCTGCCGGCGCCCTCGATGATGGTGGTGTCGTCCTTGGTGATGACGATCTTCTTGGCCTGGCCGAGGTCGTTGAGGGTGACGTTCTCGAGCTTCGTGCCGAGGTCCTTGGAGAGGAAGGTCCCAGCGGTCAGGATGGCGACGTCCTCCATCATCGCCTTCCGGCGATCGCCGAACCCCGGCGCCTTGACCGCGGCCGCCTGGAAGGTGCCGCGAACCTTGTTGACGACCAGGGTGGCGAGGGCCTCGCCGTCCACGTCCTCCGCAATGATGAGCAGCGGTCGGCGGGCCGCGGCGACCTTCTCCAGCAGCGGAAGCAGGTCGGCGACGGAGCTGGTCTTTTCCTCATGGATGAGGATGAAGGGGTCCTCGAGAACGGCTTCCATCCGCTCGGGGTCCGTGACAAAGTACGGAGAGATGTAGCCCTTGTCGAACTGCATGCCCTCGACGACGTCTACGGTGGTCTCCGTGCCGCGGGACTCCTCGACGGTGATCACGCCTTCCTTGCCGACCTTGTCCATCGCGTCGGCGACGTAGCGGCCGAGCTCGGGGTCGTTGCCGGCGATAGCGGCGAGGTTCTCGATCGCTTCCTTGGTGTCAACCGGCTTGGCCGTCTTCTTGATCTCGGAGACGACTGCATCCACGCCCTTGTCAATGCCGCGCTTGAGGAGCATGGGATTCGCTCCGGCGGCAACATTCTTCATGCCCTGCTCGACAATCGCCTCGGCGAGCACGGTCGCAGTGGTGGTGCCGTCACCGGCCACGTCGTTGGTCTTGCTGGCGACTTCGCGAACGAGCTGGGCGCCCATGTTCTCATAGGGGTCCTCCAGCTCGATCTCTTTGGCGACAGTCACGCCGTCCTTGGTGATGGTGGGCGAACCCCACTTCTTGCTCAGGACGACGTTCCGGCCCTTGGGGCCAAGCGTGGCCTTGACGGCTGCCGCGACGGCGCTGACCCCGCGCTGGAGAGCTCGGCGCGCCTCCTCACTGTAAAGAAGCATCTTGGCAGCCATGCACTTCCTCCTCTCTCTTGTCTTCTGCACTCTTGGATGACACTTGTCAGCCTTTGACTGATAGGGTGGTTACTTCTTCTTCTTGCCGTCCGGCTTGACCGCCAGAACGGAGCCTTCGTCGAGGATGACGTACTCATCATCCCCGATCTCGATGGCGGTCCCGCCGTACTCCGAGTAGATGACGATGTCGCCGACGGAGACCTCCATCGGGGCGCGCTCCCCGTTCTCGAGGATCTTGCCGGGGCCGACGGCCAGCACCTCGCCCTCGCGGGGCTTCTTCTTGGCCGTGTCCGGCAAGACGATACCGCCCTTGGTTACTTCCTCCTCTTTACCCGGTCTCACGACGATGCGATCACCGAGTGGTCGGAGCATACCATCACCTCCTGACATTGAATCTAATAACACCCGGCCAACAGGAGAACGGGTCTCCGGCCGGCCTGGATCTCGAAGCCGCGAACCCCGTTTCCGAGTTCCTAAGAGGCAGACTCGGACGATCTTGCATGGAACGACTCCTGCCAAGCGGCCGCCCGCGCTCTGTCGGAACGTGACGGCGGCAGGCACGGGAAGCCTGGCGCCGTCAGATGAGAAGGATAGCGAATCTTACGGTGCTAGTCAAGGGGTTGGGAGGGGGCAATCGTGCGCCATGGGGCCCATAGGTGGGAAAAGGCAGGGCTATTCGGCAAGGCTGAGGAAGATCCGAGAGACGCGGTCCCACTGCTGCGTGGCGATGAGAAGGCCGATGACGAGCAGCAGCACGCCGCTGGTGATCTCGATCACCCGGTAGTGGCGCTGGAGGAAGGTGAAGGCGTTGAGGGCGTAGGCGAAGACCATGCCGGCGAGGATGAAGCAGAGCCCGAAGCTGGCGCCGAAGAGGCCGAAGAGGAGGGCCGACTGGGCCGCCGTCTGGTTGAGGGCGATGGTGATAAGGGCGGCGAGCCAGGGGCCGATGCAGGGGGTCCAGCCGAAGCCGAAGGCGACTCCGAGCAGGGGGGCGCCCCACAGGCCGACAGAGGCGCGGCGCAGCCGAAACCGGCGATCCTGGTAGAGGAAGGGGAGCTTGACCAGGTTGAGCACGAAGAGCCCGAAGACAATGACGACCGCGCCGAAGATGATGTTGATGATGGTCATGTAGTCGCGGAGCCTGCTGCCGATGGCGCCGGCGCCAATGCCCACGAGGATAAAGACCGCGCAGAGGCCGAGCGAGAAGAGGAGGCAGGAGGTGAAGACGCGGAGGAGGTCAGAGCCGCGGCGCTCCTGGAGCTGCTCGGCGGAGAGGCCGGAGATCATGGAGAGGTAGCCGGGGATAAGCGGGAGGACGCACGGGGACACGAACGAGAGCAGGCCGGCAACGACGGCGACAACCCAGTTCGATTGCTGCTGAGGCTGCATCCCATCGTCTCCTTTCGTTCATCCCTTTCTCTGTGTTCTCTGTGCCTCCGCGGTGAGCTTTCTGCCGTGAGCGCCGTTCCGCTACGCGTGCCACTCGGGCTTGCGGCGCAGGTAGCGGCGGACGGAGAAGGCGGAGCCGGTGAGGCCCAGCACGATGCCGCCGAGCAGGACCCCCAGGCCGAAGGGGACCAGGTCCTTGTCGGGGAGCATGGTTATGAAGGGCACGGAACGGGCCGAGGCGCTGCGCAGGTACATGTGGGCGGGCAGCAGCAGGCAACAAGCGAGGAGCGTACCGAGCGCGCCGTGGATCATCCCCTCGAGCAGGAAAGGCGCGGCAATAACCCCGCGGCCGGCGCCGATCAACTGCATGATGTAGATCTCGCGCCAGCGCGAGTGAAGCGCCAACCGTATGGTGTTGTGGACGATGAAGATGCCGGCCAGCGCGACGAGCGCGGATACCACAACGCCGGCCCAGGTGACGATGCGCTTGAACTGTATCAGCGCGTAGAGGAAGCCGCCCTTGTTCTTTGACTCGGCGCGCCCCGGAATGACGGTCTTGACACCGGGGAGACCTTCGAGCTTGCTGGACACCTCGGACACCAGCTCGGGCTGCTTGGCGTGAACGCTGATGCAGTCGGACAGGGGGTTGTCAAGGCCCTTTAGCTGGTTGCTGCCGGCGATATTCTGTTTGAGCCATCTCCAGCCTTCCTCCTTGGACACGAAACGGGCGTTGCGGACCTCGGGCCAGCCTGCGACCTCGTCGGCGGCCTTCTCGGCCTCGGCCCGGGCGTAGTTGCGCTCGAAGAAGGCGCGGACCTCCACGATGTCGCCGAAGCGAAAGGTCCACTGGCGGATGTCGAGCAGGAAAAGCAGCATGGAGCCAAGCACCAGCATGAGAACGGCGATGGTGGAGATGGTCGAGATGGCGATAAGGCGCTCCCGACGGAGATGAAGAGCCGTCTCTCGCAAGATGAAGTCAATCGCGTTCCAGATCATCGGGGTAGCCGCTTTCTGGATTGTCGTAAAGAATGGCGCCGTGGCGGAGCGCGATGACGCGGCGCCGCATGGAGTTGACGATGGCGGGGTCGTGGCTGGCGACCAGGACGGTGGCACCCTCGGAGTTGGCCTTTGCCAGCAGGCCCATGACATGAGAAGACGAGTCGGGGTCAAGGTTGCCGGTGGGCTCGTCGGCAAGGATGAGCGGCGGCCGTATCGCCAGCACGCGGGCGATGGCGAGGCTTTGCTGCTCCCCAGCCGACAACTGAGAGGGGAGGTCATCGGCCTTGTCGAGCAAACCCACCTCCGCAAGGGCCTCCGCCACCCGCCGGGGAATGTCCCGGTGAGTGTAGCCGGTGGCATGAAGGGCGAAGGCCACGTTCTCCCAGGCGCTCCTCGGGAGCAGGCGGAAGTCCTGGAAGACGACCCCGACGCGGCGGCGCAGGTCGGAGATGCGGCCGGGAGAGAGCTTGGCGACATCCCACCCGGAAACTAGCACCTGGCCCTTGGCCGCGCGCTCGTCACAGTAGAGGAGCTTGAGGATGGTGGATTTGCCGTGGCCGGTAGGGCCGACCAGGAAGGCAAACTCGCCCTGCTCCATGGTCAGGTTGATATCCGAGAGCGCCGTCACACCATTGGAATAGGTGACGGTAACATTTATGAGTTCCGCGGCCGCCGGCATTTGGGGGATTATAGCGGAGGGAGCCGGTAGAGGCAAATGCCCTGTGCGCGGCAGCGTATCCGACGTAGCTTCAGCGAAGGCGGATAGCGCAGGGAGGCGGTGGAGGCAAATGGGGGAGGGAGCACGGCATTCAACTCGCCCAAGTGTCAGCCTACCACGCGGGCGACTTCTGCATCCCTGCTCTGATCTGCGTCGAAGGGTACTACGAGAACGTCATCGTGAGCATCGGCGAGGAGCCGCACCCCGTGGCTCGGTCGGCGGAGCCGACCGCCATGGCGGCCTCCGAAGGATGCCTAAACATCCTCGCGGTGAGCATTAGAACGCGAGTGCAGTCGGAGGCATACGGGAGTGAGGGGTATCCAGAGACGGAGGTGGCTCCCGATGCAGCGAAAGGACTGGGTGCGTTTGACGAAAGGACAGCGAAGGGCGATACGGTACCGGCTGCGCCGGGCGGGATCGGCGGCAGAGCGGCGGCGACTCAACGCGGTGGCGCTGTACGATGCAGGGCAGAGCATGAAGGCGATTGCGGAGACGCTGTGCTGCTCAGTGGGGAGCATCAGTTTGGACTTGAGGCGGTGGC